>JGI12269J14319_10005297_pt1 | contig 11483 bp, 11 predicted proteins | sample PeaSoiSIISIP2007_FD_14319 | JGI IMG/M metagenome (IMG submission 14319) | reverse complement strand
ATTTCAACTTCATTGAAGAAGATGATTCGCTCATTGTTTCTTTGAAACTCTTGCGAGTTTCTCTCATTGGCTGTCCTTGTTGTTTAGTTTTCAAAGATCAGAAATTTTCTTCGGCCATTTGAGCCGGGTCTACATCTTAGCATTTTCAACTTCCGTTGTCAATAACTATAGTATTCTTTCGTTCCCTCGTTGGTGCTACATTTACCCTCTTGCACCTTAATTATTTTCCCAAGCGAACAAAAGGTATTGTACCACGACTATTGATTTTTATTCAACTCCCTCTAGACGAGGTTATACCAATATTTTCAGGTTACAACGCCTATATTCTTTATTATAGTCTATTTTTCGTTAAAATTTATTTAATATGAATTATCTTGAGGAACTAAAAGATCAAAGCTGGCTCCCTATCGAGCCAGCTTTGGAAAGCATTCTTCTCTAATTGCTAGTTTTCAACGTCTTCAACGTGAAGACTGTCGTCTCTAGGACGCATCGTTGGGAAGAGGATGACATCCCGAATCGATGCAGAATCCGTTAAGAACATAACTAAACGGTCAATCCCGATTCCTAGTCCACCAGTAGGTGGAAGTCCATATTCTAGAGCTTGGACGAAGTCTTCGTCCAAAATATGAGCTTCATCATCCCCTTTAACTCGTTCGGCAGCCTGTGCTTCAAAACGTTGACGCTGATCGATAGGATCGTTTAACTCCGAAAATGCATTGGCAAGTTCACGCCCAAATATAAACGCTTCAAACCGATCCGTATACTCTGGCTGATCCGCATTACGCTTAGCTAATGGAGAAATTTCTACGGGATGACCGATTATAAATGTAGGTTGTATCAAATTAGGCTCAACAAACTCTTCAAAAAAATCATTTATAATTTTGCCACGCGATGCACCTTTTTCGACATGAAGGCCTTTCTCTTGCGCAGCGTGTCGAGCCTGTTCGTCGGTTTTAATACACCGGAAGTCCACCCCTGAATACTCTAAAATACCGTCTACCATCGGCAGACGACGCCATGGAGTTTTAAAGTAAAGTGGTTGCCCCTGATAAGTAATTTCAAGCGTGCCGTGTACTTTTTTTACAATGTAGGCAACCATTTCTTCCGTTAATTCCATGATATCCTCAAAATTTGCGTACGCTTGATAGAGCTCCATCATGGTAAACTCCGGATTATGTTTGATTGAGATTCCCTCATTTCGAAAAGTCCGACCAATTTCAAATACCTTCTCAAACCCTCCCACAATAAGGCGCTTTAACGGCAGTTCGAGAGCAATTCGTAAATATAGATCGATATCAAGGGCGTTATGATGCGTGCTGAACGGGCGTGCTGCCGCTCCGCCGGGAATTGTATGTAGCGTCGGCGTCTCCACTTCAAGGAATTCCCGTTCCTCCAGAAACTCTCTCATACATCGGATGATTTTACTCCGTGTCACAAATACTTGGCGCACATCCGGATTCATAACCAAATCCAAATACCTTTGACGATAACGTATTTCTACATTTGTCAGACCATGAAACTTTTCAGGAAGTGGGCGCATTGCCTTGGAAAGCAATTTCACATTACGTGCATGTATGGATATTTCTCCTCGTTTTGTACGGAAAACTTTGCCTTCTATGCCAACGATATCACCCACGTCAAATTTTGTGATTAAATCAAACATACTTTGCCCTAATTCATCCATGCGGATATAAATTTGGATACGTCCACTAAAATCTTGAATATGTATAAAGATGATTTTTCCTTGATCGCGCTTGCTCATGATCCGGCCAGCCACACTAGCCTCCTGACCTTCTAACTCCTCAAAACGCTCCAAAATTTCAAGTGCTTTATGCGTGCGCACATAGCGGTCAGCATAAGGTTCAACATTAGCTTGGCGAAACAACTCCAGTTTTTCTAACCGAACTCGCCAGAGGTCGTTGGTATTATCCATTCTTAAATTCCTCCACCATTATTCTCATCTTATCAATTTTACCAAATTTAGACGTTGCTAAACAAGAAGCATCGATCTCAGAAGCCTTCTCTTTCCGAATAAATGAATCTCAAATTAACAACTTCCATTTTCTGGTCGGATAGAGATTAATAAACAAAGTGCAGTATCTGTACGTGGTTATCCCCCATTACAGAAACACTGCACTCTCTAATCAACTTATTTTCACTACGTATTCCTTTTTACAACTATCCAGTAACTATCTGTAAATCTGAAATTCTTATTTAATATCTAAAATTTGGTAGTGTAAAATACCTGCCGGAACATTGACTTCTACCATAGCACCTTTGGGCTGGCCTAAAACCGCTTTCCCGACTGGTGATTCATTGGAAATTTTATTGGTACCAGGATCCGCTTCAGCTGAACCAACGATAAAGTACTCTTCTTCATCACCAAAGTCAATGTCTTTTAGGCGAATTTTTGCGCCTAAGGTCACGATATCTGTTCCTTCAACTTCATCAATAACTCGTGCATTCCTAAGCATTTTTTCGAGAGTTATAATCCGACCTTCAATGAAAGCCTGATCGTTCTTGGCATCATCGTATTCTGAGTTTTCACTAATATCTCCAAAGTCGATGGCCTGCTTAATACGTCCGGCAACTTCGCGCCGCTTGACAGTTTTCGATAATTCCAACTCTTCCTCAAGTTTTTTGAGGCCTTCTAAGGTTAAAATGACTTCTTTTTCAGGCATATTTTTCTCGCTCCCTTTTCTCGTCCTACGCATTGCGCATCTCGTCGTGCCGCGCGCTTTTCTAAAAGACTTATATGCGTACTTCCTATAAATCTAGGAACTCTTTGAAAAATTCCTCCATTACATTACTCGTTATTATAAGGACCTTGCAAAATAATGTCAAGGATGGTGCTCTTCTACTTAGCGAGTGATGGTCTCATATTTTTTATGATTTCAACAAGAATCGCCCACTTTATCCCAATATCTCACTAATAATCCTCCGCAATGCTTCAGGTGATCTCGTTTGCATTATCTCATCTCGGAGCTGGGCTGCCTTTTTAATCCCTTTAATATACCATACCGCGTGTTTTCGCATTTCGTTAAGACCAATTCGTTCACCCTTATAACGCAACACTCGATCGAAATGCTGCAACGCTACCTGCATACGGTCTTCGATTAGTGGTTCGGGTAATACCTTACCATACATTAAAAAATGCTGGGTGCGTGGAATGAGCCATGGATTGCCAAGAGCACCGCGTCCGATCATAACTCCGTCACATCCTGTTTGCTCAATCAATCTACCAGCATCTTCAGGCTTAAAAACATCACCATTTCCAATAACTGGAATACAAATTTCTTTCTTTACTCGTCGAATCCATTCCCAGTCGGCATGACCTGCATAAAATTGCTCCCGAGTTCGTGCATGAACCGTTAACATTTGCACTCCTACTGATTCAAGACCTTTTGCCAGTTCAATAGCCACAATTTCGTCGTCATTCCAGCCAAGACGTATTTTCACCGTCACGGGTACATTAACTGCCCGCACAACAGCCGCAGCAATTGCTTGCGCGCGAGGGAGATCCCTTAATAAGGACGCGCCTTCACCATTCTTGACAATTTTCTGCGTAGGGCAGCCCATATTAATATCGATGACGTTGGCGCTACATTCTATAGCTAATAGTGCTGCACGAGCCATTGTCTCTGGGTCTGAACCAAAAAGCTGAACAATTCTAGGTTCAGTTTCCCCACTTAGATCAAGCATATTCAATGTTCTTGAGTTATGGTAAGTTAACGCTTTATCACTAATCATTTCAGTCCAAACATACTTTCCACCCACAGCGCATACTGTTTCACGAAAAGCCTTATCCGTCACCCCTGCCAGAGGCGCCAAAAAAACAGGAACCTCAAGTTGATAGCTTCCTAACTTCATGTTATTTCCTCATATTTACTATTTTTGGTTACGTTCATAGATCAACAGCAGCCCCTCAAGCGTTAAAAATGGATCCACCGTCTCAATCATTTCCGATTCTTGAGAGATCAATTTAGCTAATCCACCCGTTGCAATCACTTTAGTCTCTTGCCCCAATTCTGCCTTCATACGTTTAACAATCCCGTCCACTTGTCCGGTGAAACCATAGTAAATTCCAGATTGCATTCCGGCCACTGTATTTTTGGCGATAACTGCTGTAGGCTTAACCACTTCAATGCGTGGTAACTTAGATGCCCTCAGAAACAACGCTTCAGTCGAGATTCCAATACCTGGGGCGATAGCCCCGCCTAAGTACTCCCCACGTTTTGATACCACACAGAACGTAGTTGCTGTTCCGAAATCAACAATAACTAGCGGTCCCCCGTATTTAGCATAGGCTGCCACGGCATTCACAATGCGGTCAGCCCCAACCTCTTTAGGGTTGTCATAGATGATGGGCATCCCCGTTTTAATGCCAGGTCCCACAACAAGAGGTTCTACACCAAAGTATTTTTGAACAAGGGCTTCCAAGGTTGGCATTACCGGTGGAACTACTGAAGAAATAACGACCGCACTAATTTCTTGAAAGGTTAAACCACTAAAATCGAATAAATTTTTAATAACAACCGCATACTCATCTAGAGTTCGAGATTTATCTGTGGACACCCGCCAATGGTGGGTCAGATTCCTCTGATCATAAACCCCCAACACAATATTCGTATTACCTACATCAAATAAAAGAATCATCATAACGCTCCTTTTGGCTAAGTGAGCTACCCTTAAGTATCTTGACGCCGACGAACCACTTCCTGGCCGATCCAGACGGCAATCCCTGCCTTAATCAGATCTCCCATGAAAAGTAAAGGAACAAAACCGATCATCAGAACACCCGCAACGCTCGTCGGGCGATGCAACACCCAATGTAAAATGATATAGAGATAGATTAACCCAAAGGAATATAACGTGAAAAGTCCCGCTAGCACGCCAGCAATCGCCCGCCAAAGACTACCTTCACGGTACACTCGCCCCACAAGATAGGCAGCAGCGACATAACCCAACAGAAATCCAAACGTGGGCTTTAGGATATAGCCTAACCCGCCATACGGGGCGGTTGAAAAGACGGGCAGACCAAATAACCCCAAAACCAGATATACCAACATAGCCATAGCCGCATACTCAGCCTCCAGAATAATGCCGGACATCAGTACGAATACTGGTAAAATGCTAAACGGAACCAAACCTGGAGACCAATGGAGTAACATCCCTGCTAAGCACATCAGGGCAGCCATTACCGATGTCATCGCCAGTTTTCTTGTTTTCATAATAAATCCCCCTCTATTGTAAACTATTATATAGTATGAAGTTTACAATAGAACTGGGCAGCTTACAAGACCCTTTGGTAGAACTTTAACTGAAATAAATTTAACTATATTTGAAGCTCTAACTAGAACCTAAAAATATTCACTCTTTTTGGAACGAAGTTGGACTTCACCCGCCGAAAAACTTTTTTCTCCATCTTCCGTTTCCAGGAGTAAAGCGCCGTCGGTGGAAATACCTTTAAAAACGCCCTGAAATATTTGCTCTCCCTGGATAATTTTCACTTCTCCGCCTAATCCAACTGCTCTTTCCGTCCATCTCAGCCTAAGCTTTTCAAACGTTTTATTTTCGAGAGATATTACTTCTTTTTCTAAATGTTTTAAAATCATAGCTGCTAAAATGTTGAGGTCTACTTCATAGCCTAGGATTTCAAAGAGAGTTGTTGCGTTCAAAGGCGCACTTAAGCATTCACGGGGAAAATTAGCATTTATCCCCATTCCCAGAATTAACGTCTGAACGGCATTCCACTCTCCAACTACTTCACCAAGAATTCCTGCCAGTTTCTGACCGTTAAAAACAAGGTCATTCGGCCACTTAATTCCAATACGAAGTTGAAACAGCTCCTCTATCGCATCAACAATTGCCACACTTGCAGCGAGGGTTATTTTTGAAGCGTCCGCCAAGGACAAATCGGGACGAAGTACAACGGACATCCAAAGTCCTCCCCTGGGAGATTCCCACTGCCGCTGCAATCGTCCTTGTCCCCCGCTTTGATACCTTGCCACGACAGTCAGTCCATGGACTCCCCCTTGGTGGGCAAGCTCCTTGGCTCGAACGTTTGTGGATGATAACTCGTTTTCAAGGTAGATCGTGCGACCCAAGCAGGTCGTAGTCAACGCCTGCTGTATAGCCCACTCATTTAAGGAAAGAGACATTTTCATTAAACGGTAACCATTTTTCGTCTGACCCTCAATTTCAAAACCTTCTATTTTTAAAGCCTTAATCTGTTTCCAAATGGCTGCTCGCGTGACATTCAATTGTTGACTAATCCTTTCGCCAGACACGTATTCTTCCGGATGCGCAGCGAGAAGTTGAAGGATGTCATAACGTACCATTCAGATGCCTCTTTCCCAACTTGCCCTCGTCGCAGCTTTAATGTCACCGAGGTCGAGACTAAAGTCCAAAGCCGTGACTGAATTGGTCAAAGCACCGATCGAGATCAAGTCGATCCCCGTCTCGGCCACTTCACGAAGACGTTCTTCCTTCATCCCCCCCGATGCTTCAACGATGGTCCGATGGTCGATATATTGGACTGCTTCTCGCATCTCATTGATCCCCATGTTATCCAACATAATCACATCGACGCCACAGATTACCGCTTCTTTGACCTGTTCAAGGCTTTCACACTCAACCTCAATCTTAATCATATGCCCAACTTGAGCTCGGATCCGTTCGACGGCCTCCGTTATTCCACCCACCGCTGCAAGATGATTATCTTTTAACATCACCGCATCATACAACCCAAAGCGATGGTTCTGACCGCCACCAACCCTGACCGCATATTTCTGTAAAGCACGCCAGCCCGGCAGAGTTTTTCGTGTATCTACTATGCTAACTGGAAGCCCTGCGACCTGATCGACCGCTCGTTTCGTGGCCGTCGCAATTCCCGAGAGATGCTGTAAAAAATTTAAGGCTGTCCGCTCCCCCTGCAAAATACTACTAAAAGGGCCGACTAGCTCTAGTACAACCCCTCCAACCTTCACTTGATCTCCATCTTTGCTAAAGCTTTGGATCTGAATCCGGGGATCGACACGCTGAAACACCTGTTTAACAAGCTCTAGGCCAGCGACTACACCTTCTTGTTTTGCATAAACTTTGGCCAAGCCAGTCAGGTATTCTGGCAAAATCCTGGTACTGAGATCCCCCGTCCCGATATCTTCCTTCAAGGCCTGATCAATCAGCTCCTGAAACTGGAATGTAGCATACATGGTATCCCTCCTTACGTTGCAGAGAGTGCTTTTGCCAGAGCTCATCAAGACGCAACGGATAGTCCGAGCGGAAATGCCCACCGCGGCTCTCCTCACGATCCAAAGCGGCTTTGGCTATAACTGTCCCCACTGTCAAGATATTGGCTGTTTCAAAGTCATCAACGCAACAGGTTGCGAGGTCGTCTCGTTCCCAAGCTAGCAATAACTCTGTGGCCTTTTTGAGGCCTACCCCATCGCGTATAATACCGACATTATCCCACATTAAGTCTTGGATTTGCTTGCGCAGACAATGACCATCTAATTGTTTTACAGAGCCACTTATTCCAGTTACTGTGCGCACTAGATCTTCACCCGGGCTATGAACCTCCTTCCAGGAAGGGCGTTTTGCTTCAATCTTATCTCGCATTTTCTCTACGATGCGTGCCCCAAAAACCAATCCTTCCAGCAAAGAGTTACTTGCTAACCGATTTGCGCCGTGGACCCCATTACAAGCACACTCCCCTGCCGCATAAAGATGAGGTAGGCTTGTTTCTCCATCTGAGTTGGTCGCAATCCCACCCATCATGTAATGGGCAGCTGGGGCAACCGGTAAAGGCGTGATTAAAACATCCATCCCATAGTTCAAGCAAGTTTTGTAAATAGTTGGGAATCTCTCCAGGATTCGTTCCTGCCCGATCGGCCTAAAATCCAAATAAACCGGACCTTGTTTCATTTCCTGCCAGATAGCCCGAGCAACAATATCACGTGGAGCAAGTTCTTTCCCCGGTACATTTTCCATAAAGCGAATCCCTGCCGAGTTTATTAAATGTGCGCCTTCTCCACGCACCGCTTCCGAGATAAGAAAACGGGGCGCCTCAGGAATTAACAACGCTGTAGGGTGAAATTGCACAAATTCCATGTCCATTAAATCTGCCCCAGCACGCAAGGCTGCTGCCATTCCATCACCTGTAGCGACACTGGGGTTCGTCGTATAACGATAAACTTGCCCCAAACCACCGGTCGCCAGAACCACAGCCTTAGCTAAATGCCCTTCGAACTCTCCGGTTTCCTCATTCAGAACTAGGGCTCCGATAATATCTCCTTGATGATTCTCCAATAGATCTACCACAAAATGTCCTTCACCGACCGTGACATTAGCGCTTTCTTTTGCTTTGGCAACTAAAGCCCGCTCGATTTCCCATCCTGTAGCATCTCCTAGCGCGTGCAATATTCTCCGCTGGCTATGGGCGCCTTCACGAGTGAGAGCAAGTTCCCCATCAAGGCGGTCAAACTGAGCGCCCATACCCATCAACTCTTCCACGCAGGCAGGCCCCTCTTCAACCAAAATCCTTACGGTCAAAGGGTCACAGAGTCCTGCGCCTGCCCGTAATGTGTCCTCAAAGTGTAAACTCGGGGAGTCTGCAATATCAATGGCTACCGCAATCCCACCCTGTGCCTGCTCGGTATTACTTACTTCAATCGTTTTTTTAGTAAGAACCGTGACCTGGGAGTGTTCACTCACTTTGATCGCCGTATACAATCCAGCAATGCCGCTTCCTAAAATAAGTACATCCGAATCAAAGACCTTAAGTCCCAATTTGGACCAAGTGTATAAATAACGTCTCAAAATGCTCCTCCCCTGCTCTTCATCGGCTTACAAGGCCAGCATTCGGTCTAGTGCCTCTTTAGCTTTAACTCGTATTTCTTCTTCCACCGTGATACGGGGCGAGAGGGCAATAAGCGAATCTCTTACTTTCTCTAAGGTTGTCGATTTCATATTCGGACAAACTAAGCGCTCTGAAGCAAGATAAAATTCCTTATCTGGGCAAACCTGATGGAGGCGATGCAATATGCCAGACTCTGTTCCCACGATAAATTCTTTATTCTCTGAATTCTGAGCGTACTTGATTAAGCCCGCTGTAGAGCCGACATAATCAGCTTCTTGGCAAATATCTTCCCGGCATTCCGGATGGACGATGACTTTGGCCAGCGGATGCTCTTTTCTAGCCTTAAAAATGTCTTCCTTCGACAAGCGATCATGAGTTTTACAGTAGCCAGGCCAAAACTGGACGGGGCGCTCAAGAATATTGGCAGCGTAACGACCAAGATTTTCGTCTGGAATAAAAAGGATATCTTTTCCTTGTAAAGACTGTAATACTTTTACTGCATTAGCGGAAGTACAGCAGATATCGCTCTCCGCTTTAACTTCTGCAGAGGTATTGACGTAACAGACCACCTGAACTCCGGGAACCCTTTTTTTATAGGCCCGTAAGCCTTCAGCATCCACCATGTCCGCCATAGGGCAACCCGCTTTCAGCTCGGGTAAGATTACCACCTTATCGGGTGATAGGATAGCGGCGCTTTCAGCCATGAAATGAACACCACAAAACACTATGACTTCGGCGTCCGTTTTGGCAGCCTGTTGACTCAGTTGCAGGGAATCTCCAACAAAATCGGCAATATCCTGAACCTCAGGCCTTTGATAATAGTGGGCCAAGATAATTGCTTTACGTTCTTTCTTAAGCACTTCAATCTCCCCGGCTAAAGTCCGAAACAATTCTGCGCTGATTGTATGACTCATAGGTTCCCACCTCTCTCAAAGTGACTAAATCTTTCCTAAATACTAGTCAGTTCGCCTGGTCTTGTCAAGATTTTTGTCCATGGACTTCTTCCGTAACAATCTTCGTTTGGTGATTTTGATCATCCACAAAGATAACTTTCGGGTTATATTGATGGGCTGCTTCATCGGTTAGCAGAGCATAAGAAATAATAATGACTTGGTCCCCAACTTGTACCTGACGAGCTGCTGATCCATTCAGACAAATCGTTCCAGAGTTTTTTTCTCCAGGAATGACGTATGTTTCAAACCTTGCTCCATTATTATTATTTACGATCTGGACTTTCTCATTCGGCAAAATATCTGCCGTTTCCAGCAAGGAAGTGTCAATCGTAACACTGCCTACATATTGAAGATTAGCTTCTGTCACGGTCGCTTTGTGAATTTTAGATTTCATCATCGTTCTCAACAAGAGACTCAACCTCCAGCACTTTATTATCGATCAACCGGGTTGATCCGAAGCGAACTGCTAGGGCCACAAGTACCGGACGCTCTATATTGATTACTTCAGATAAGTCTTGCGCGTCCCTGATTTCGACGTAGTCAATCATCCCTTGACTCCCACGGCTGATTTTTTCTCTCAAATGAGTTTCAAGCAGCCGCGCTGATCGTTCTCCTGCTCGTAAAATTTTTTCTGCTTCATCAAGGCTCTGGGATAGTATTAAAGCCTCTTGGCGTTGTTCCGCAGTTAAAAAAACATTACGCGAGCTTAAGGCCAAGCCATCTTGTTCCCGGACAATTGGGACCGGACAAACCTCAATTGGCAGATTCAGGTCTCTTACCATCCGCTGGATGATTAGATATTGCTGATAATCCTTTTGTCCGAAAAAAGCCGAATCAGGTTGGACAATATGAAACAATTTACTCACAACCGTCGCGACCCCGCGAAAATGTCCCGGACGTTTTGCTCCACAGAGCACCCTATCCAACTGGCAAACCTCAACATAGGTGACCATCGGCCAAGGATACATTTCCTCTGAAGTTGGATGAAAAAGTACATCAACCCCTGCAACTTCTGCCAAATGGGCATCCCGCTCCAAATCTCTTGGATAACTGGAATAATCTTCATGGGGACCAAATTGTAAAGGATTGACGAAAATACTCAACACGGTGAAGGCTCCAGTTTGTTTGGCCCGCTCAACTAGGGCCAAATGTCCTTGATGCAAATAACCCATGGTGGGTATAAGGGCAATTTTTCGTCCCCTGCTTCTTTCTATTGCGAGGATTTCACGCAACTCAGAAATATGTGAAGTTCTCTTCAAGTCTATCTCTACCCTTCCTAAATCGATGCTCGAGGTCCAAGGCTCGACCTTCGACCCTAATATCCATAGTTCAATATCTTTATATCGATATCGTGTATTTATCCTCTTGATAAGTTCAACTAACTTCACTTTAGCATAGAGCTCTTTCTTAATAAAGCTCCCTTCACTCATAGTTTTGTGCTAGACACAAATTACTGTGATCTATTTCCCTGACCATTAACCTAAAATCCCGCATTTTTTACACCTACAAGGAAAAACACTGTAAATACGCCTTGGGGAATTCTGAACGGGGAACCACAGATTACACATAAAAAGAACGATAAGAGAAACCACAGATTAACACAGATTTCACAGATTAAGAAGGATTAAGTATAGAAAAATGGCGAATATGGGAGTCAATGAAGAAACGAT
>JGI12269J14319_10005296_pt1 | contig 11488 bp, 11 predicted proteins | sample PeaSoiSIISIP2007_FD_14319 | JGI IMG/M metagenome (IMG submission 14319) | reverse complement strand
TCCTCCGATTGCGCCCCATCATGATGACCATGCTGGTAGCGACTCTAGGGCTGCTGCCCGCCGCTCTCTCGCACGCCATTGGTTCCGACTCCCAGCGTCCGTTCGCGATCGTTATCGTAGGAGGTCTGATCGCGGCCCTAATCATGAGCGTCTTCCTGCTGCCCACCTTATACGTGTGGTTCGCGGGCGAACGCGACGTGCTGCCCGCAGCCGAAGAAGGATTCGAGGCAGGCGAGCACGTCGATTAATAACAGAATCGCGGTGGAGCGACGGGCGTCCTCGCGCGTTTAGGGGCTGGGGATGGACGGCCGTCCATTTCTTGCTTTTTGGGACCCGTTCCACTAGATTTCATCTTTGATTCTCAAGGATCGAACGAGCAGGCGGGCCGAATCCTGCCTCCAGGAGTTGTAGGTATGAAGCGGAGCTACATTGGGCTCGCCATGGGCGTGCTGGTCGTGGTGGCGGCGTTTTTGGCTTTTCCGAGCTGCGGGTTCGATCGCAAACTGGTCTCGATCACCATCAATCCTCCTGGAGCGAGTATTGTGGGCTCGGGCGTAACCGTGAACTTCCAGGCGATTGGAAACTATATTCATCCCGAAGACAGCAGGGACATTACAGATTCGGTGGTGTGGACGTCGGCAGCTCCGCAAGTGATCGCGATTCTCTCGCCGGGCGTTGCCCAATCGCAGTTCGCCTGTGGCACCAACATCACCATCACTGCCACGTCCTACAGCAATCCGTCTAATCAGACCGGAAGCGTGGTCGTGGGTACGGCGGTGGTGAATGTGACCCCGACCTCGACGAACCCTCCGACCTGCTAGCCGGGTCTTATTGCTCTTCCAGCAACTTGCTCAGCGTGGGCTTGTGCCTCTCCGGCTTCGTCTTTTTCGCGGGGACAAGGCGGGACGGCTTCGGGCTCCCGACACGCTCACGAGCCATCTCGCGGACAACCTTCGCGGCCGAGAAAACCTTCTTCTTGCGCTTCCGGGGCATAGTTGTAACCCTCGCATCTTCGCACATTCGATCCGCAAAAGTGCAATAATCTGGGGTTGGTGCGAAGCCCAACCTTCTGCAATTAAACGAGGGGCGGGCGCGCGCCGCGGCAGTCTAATGCCCGAGGCCGAATTCATGGATGAGCGCGATTTTTTTGACGAACGGTCCGATAAGAAGCCGGCAAACTTAAGTTGTCCGCATTGCCATCAGTCGGCGGAATATGAGATTCAGTGGTTGGTGCGCTTGAAGAAGAAGAGTCTGCCGCCGCGCGCCGACGATCGCGACCGGGCGAAGTTCGCCAAGGCGCAGTCTTACATGCTGCGCCGCGACGATATGATGATGTGCAAGAATATGCGTTGCCGCAAGCGTTTTGAGATTACGGGAGTGCAGAGCGTCGCCTTTCTGCAGTAGGGCAAGTGGAGTGCCGGGCGTCCTCGCCCGGCCACCCCAAGGCCGCGTTACTAGCTCTTGATGGAAGCGCGGCTGGCGACCAGTGTTACAGCCAGGCGGCGGACACTTTGCAGCAGCAGCCCTATCGCCTCGGAAGCCGGTAAAGCAAAAGGAGATGGTTTCGTGGGCGGCGCATCGCTGAAGCCCTCCCGCTCCATTTGTTTTGCCGCGGCGGCCAAGCGTTTCGCACTTGCGTCTTCCATAGCCAGAAAGCGGAACGCTTGCGCCAGCGGGACGCCATCGGCGCCGGTCTGAAGAAATTCGATCTGCGCGCTGACTTTGCCGTAAACCGTACTCAGGGCAATGTCACCCATCGTGCCCTGTGGAATCGGGCCCTTCGAGAGGACGGACGAGCCTCCCGTAAGAGAGAGGCGCTGCAGCACGCCGACGAAGTGGACACCGTCGACGGTAAATAGCGCCCGTTCGCTATTGGGAACGCGGATGCGCGGCGCGCGCGCGGCGTGGCGCGGCTTTTGAGGCTTCTTCACAATACATTCAGCATCGCAAGCGGGAAGAGCGCGGTCAAGGTTACCACCGTGCGTAACCGGCGTCGCGCAGAGAAGGGCGCGGACACTGCTGTCCGCGTTCGAGCGACTCGTTTATACTAGCTGGTTTCGCTTGTGCGAGTTGACGCTGCAAGGGAGCCGATTTGTGAAGATTCTGGTTTGCATGAAGCAGGTACCGCAGAAAGACGCTCCGCTGAAGCTGAATGATGCGGGGACGTGGATCCGCGAAGGTGTTTCCTATGAAGCGAACGAACCGGACGCATTCGCGCTCGAAGAGGCGCTGCGGCAGAAGGAAAAACACACCGGCGAGGTGGTGGTCATCACCGCCGGCCCGGCGCGGGCGATGCAGGTGCTACGCGAGGCCTTGGCGAAAGGCGCGGACCGCGCCATCCATCTCGAGGACGACGCTTTTGTCGGGCTCGATGCCTATAACACCGCGCGCGCCATCGCGGCTGCCATCAAGGATGAGAAATTCGACCTGGTCTTTACCGGCTTGCAATCGGACGATTACGGCTATGCGCAGACGGGCGTGATTCTGGCCGAGATTCTGGGCTGGCCGCACGCCACCATCATCATGCAGATCGAAAAACGCACTGAACAAGATGGCGGCGGCATCCGGGTGAAGCGCGAACTGGAAGCCGGGTTCTTTCAGTTTGTCGACATGCCATTGCCGGCGGTGCTGACCATCCAGTCGGGGATTAACAAGTTGCGCTATGCGACCCTGATTGGGATCAAGCAGGCCAAGAACAAGCCGCTGCGCAAAGTGACGCTCGCGGAAGTGCAATCGGCCATGGGCGCCAATTTGCAAAAGATCGAGAGGCTATACCTGCCGCAGAAGACAAAAAATACGGAGTATCTGGAAGGCCCGCCAGCCGAAGTGGCAAAGAAGCTGGTGGAAAAGCTGAAGAATGAAATGCGGGTGATTTGAGAACTGATCTCTATGGCTGACACTATTCTAGTCGTCGTCGAACAACGCGAATCAAAACTGAATCGCATCTCCTGGGAAACGATCACCGCCGGGCAAGCGATTGCCGCTCAGACCGGATGGACACTGGAGGCCGCGGTCGTCGGCTCGGGCGTAGGTCCGATCGCCAGCGAGGTGGCGGAGAAGAAGGTCGCCAAAGTGTATGACGTCGAATCGGCGAGACTCGAGCCTTACACTCCCGATGCGTTTGTGCATGCCTTGCGGGAGTTTCTGGCAAAGCATCCGGCGAAACTGGTATTGATGCCGCATACCTATCAGGTGCGGGATTTTGTGCCGAAGCTGGCGACGGCCCTCGAAACCACGGCCATCAGCGACGTGATCGGAGCCCGGTATGAAGGCGGAAAGCTGCTGTTCACGCGGCAAATGTTTCAGGGAAAGTTTGTCGCCGATGTGAGCTTTGCCGGCTCGGGCTCCTGCTTTGTGACCTTCCAGAATGGCTCGTTTCGCGCCGATAAGGTCGAAGCGGGCGCGGCTGCGGCGCCGGTCGAGACCGTCAATGTCGATATTCCGGACGGCGTGGTGCGCAACCATCCGCAGGAGGTTTTCAAGGAAGCCAAGCAGGCGGTCGATCTGACACAGGCCGAAATTATTGTGTCGGTGGGCCGCGGGATCAAAGAGCAGAAGAATATCGAACTGGCGAAGCAGTTGGCGGACGCGCTGGGCGGCGAGCTCGCCGCATCGCGTCCCATTTGCGATAACGGATGGTTGCCCATGGACCGCCAGGTCGGATCGTCGGGACAAACGGTAGCTCCGAAGCTGTATCTGGCGCTTGGAATCTCAGGGGCGATCCAGCACATGGTCGGCATGAAGGGGTCGAAGAGCATCGTGGCCATCAACAAAGATTCGGAGGCGCCGATTTTTGAAATTGCCGATTACGCGGTGGTAGGGAACTTATTTGACGTCGTGCCGCCGCTGATCGAGGAACTGAAGAAGGCGAAAGGGTAAGGCTTCAAAGTTTCAGAGTTTCAAGGTTTCAAGGAAACTTGAGCTTCGTATCAGGGCATCGCTTTAGCGATGCCGAAAACTGCGGAGTAAGTCACGCGGACAAGAGTGTCCGCGCCACATAATCCTTCTGGAAAGATTTTCGAGATTACGACCCAGCTGAAAACCCGCCGATACGCGCCACCGTCAGCCGCAGGTACTTGTAGGGATTGACGGGCACGTCGTTGATGCGGACTTCGTAGTGGAGATGCGGTCCCGTTGACCGTCCGCTTGAGCCTACATAGCCGATGGTGTCGCCGCGGTGAACGTATTCTCCGGCAGTGACAGCGAAGTTGGAAAGGTGTCCGAAGCGCGTGGTGATGCCGTGTCCGTGGTCGACCATGATGGCGCGACCGTAGCCGCCCAGGAAGTCGGCGAAAGTAACGGCGCCGTCAGCAGGCGCGATCACGGGCGTTCCCACAACGGCCGTGATGTCAACCCCGGAATGGAACGCGCCTTCTCCGTTAAACGGATCGATGCGCTCGCCGAAAGAAGCAGAGATCTGGCCTTCGACCGGCCAAAGGTTCGGAGCCGAATTGGCGCGGATCCAGTCCGCTGTGGTCGAGTTCTTGGTCAGGCCAAGTGAGATGCCGACGCTGGCTGCGCCGCTCAGCGCCGTGTGCCGCAACGCGTACAACTGGTCCAGGGAAGAGTTGACCTGCGCTTCTTGAATCTGCTCGGTCGAGGCGGCCACCATCGCCGGATCGGACTTGAGCCCGTACAGCGCTGAAACTTCGCTCGCCAGCGAACCCAAAGAAGCTACCTGAATGTCACGTTCCTTGGCCACCTGTTCGAGGCGCGAATAATTGTCCTTCAGCTGCGCTTGCTCGGTACGGAGCTGGTTGTAATGGTGGACCTTGGCCAGCATCCGGGTATAAGAACTGGCAATCCCCGTCAGGCACAGCGCTCCGATCGCCAGCCCGGCCAGCAGCACGTAGAGATACTGGACGGGAATGGAAATCTTGCGGAGCTGTCCCGCTTCGTCGCGAGCTACGAAAAATATGTAGAAACGTTTACGCAAAATTCTATCCGCCTAACGAATTGTCCTTCGGAATCCTGCCAGAGCTGAACTGTCTTGCTCGGGCTCGGAATCCTGATTCCACCAGCCGCATCAGGAGCAGACTGGCACTTCCAGCCACACGGAACCAGGCACGCCGAAATCCAGGTTCGCCGCAACTGATTCATGTTGCAGCACTTGGTTCGGCAAAATTACTGTGAACGGCAAGCTAAAGTTAACAAACCTGGTTCCCCCTGTCAACCTAATGCGCCTCTTCGGAAGGTTACCAAGGCAGGGTAATGTGCGGTGTCCGTTCGGGCTGGTTACTGCCGTAGGAGGGTCAGTCTGACAGAGTGCCTCTTTTCGCGCTTTTCGAGAAGTGGGACTTTTCGCGCGGAGGTATAGTGATCGGGATGCCACTTGGCGAGAAGAAACTGATTCAGCAAATTCGCCGCTCTGTCCACACAGGCAAATCGGTGGTGACCGGCATAGGCGATGATTGTGCCGTGTTGCGCGTTCCTCCCGGACACGAATTGCTGGTGACTACCGACTTCACCATCGAGAACGTGCACTTTCGGCGCGATTGGCATCCTCCCGAGCAGGTGGGGCGGCGCTGCTTGACGCGTGGTTTGAGCGATATTGCGGCGATGGGCGGTGAGCCGCTGGCGGCATTCTTGTCGCTGGCCGTTTCCAGCGGCGTTCCGCAAAAATGGGTAGGCCGCTTCTTGAAGGGACTACTGGATCTGGCGGATGAATTCCAGCTTCCGCTGGCGGGCGGCGATACCGCGCAGTCAGCCGGCGGCCTTCAAGCGGACATCGTGGTAGTCGGCTGGGTGCCGACAGGAAAAGCAGTGCTCCGTTCTGGGGCGAAAGCAGGCCAGCAGATTTACGTAACCGGGGAGTTGGGAGGCTCGGCGGCGGCGCTGGCGCGCCTGATGAAGATGAAATCGAAGCCGGTGGGCGCGAAGTATTCCAGCCCCTTTCGTCCGCAAGCGCGGGTTGCGGTAGGGAAGTGGTTGCGGCAACGGCGAATCGCTTCCGCCATGATTGACTTGAGCGATGGGCTTTCCACCGACCTCGAACACATCTGCAACGAGAGCCACGTCGGCGCGCAGATCGACGCCGAGGCAATTCCGCGCGCACCGGTTGGGCCGGGTAAAAAGCGCGTTGCTCTCGATTTGGCGTTGCACGGGGGCGACGACTATGAACTTCTGTTTACCGCCGCGGTGCGCGTCCCTTCCAAGATCGCCGGAGTTCGAGTAACGCGGATCGGGCAGGTCACGCGATCCGCGGGAATGCGGCTGATCGGGGCAGATGGGAAAGCCCGGCCGCTCGAAGCCAGGGGATGGGAGCACTTCAAAGGGAATCGGTAATTTGTCGAGACACCAAACTCTAGAAACCTTGAAACTCTGAAACCTGTTCTTAGGTGACTTCCGTTACCTGCCGGTGGTGACGAAAGAAGACTAGAGTAGGCCCATGCGAAAAGCATTCTTTCTCCTGGCGTTCGGCATCGCGATGTTGCTCCCAGTATTCGGGCAGTCGTCCACACCGGCTCGCAAAATCGACAACGAATTCGTGCAACGACAATTCGGCAGGGAGTTCACCCTGCTGCCCGAATTTGCACCGGTGTTCGGCGACCTGGACGGGGACGGGATAGAAGACGTGGTGATTGCGGCGCGCTGCAAGAATCCGATGCTCGATCAAGGCGACCACAATTACTCCGTGATCGACCCTTATTACGACTTTTTTGGCTATGGCAACCCCACGGTGACTACCACCTTCATCGAACCCGATCCGGCGCTACGAGGTCTGGTGCTGTTGGTCATCGATGGCGCGGGGCCGGACGCCTGGCGCTCCGCAACTCCGAAAGCGAAGTTCGTGATTGTTCATTTACCCTATCGCACGATCTCCGTTAGAAAAATGAAGTTGCGCAAGAAAACGGTCGAAGCCATCTACGTTGAACAAATGGGTGATACCGGAGAAACAGGAGAAAGCGCCGCCGTTTTCTTCGACGGGAAGAAGTTCCGCTACGTCCCCATGGGCGGGAGCATGGAGTAGGTGCGTGTAGAGACGGGGCTTGCCCCGTCTTCATCTACCCGAGATGCGGACCGGAGTTTAGTAACCTTCCTTTCTGATTTGCCTCACCATCTGAAATACCGCGCCCTGGGGGAGCAACTGGCCGTGTGCCGGCTCGCCTCCAATGCCCGCATTCCGGCCTGGGGGCTGGACCGGGGGATTTTTCTGCGTAGTACGCCGCGATGAACTCTCAGTAGTTTGCCCGGAAGTTGCCTTACCGGAAGACGTCGGCACCGAGATTCGCATGGCGCACGCGGCAGCCGTCGAGCGCGGATGGGTGGCCCTGAAGCTCGAAGGGCCGTTTCCTTTCTCGATGACCGGTGTGCTGGCATCGTTTGTCCGGCCGCTGGCCGAAGCGCAGATTCCGGTCTTCGCGATTTCGACGTTTGATACGGACTACGTGCTCATCAAACGCGAAAACCTGGAGCAGGCGGCGGCCGCTCTGGGCGCAGCGGGGCACGGAAAACTTGCTGAGGATGATTGTGGGTAAGCCGGATTGCCATTTAACCGCGCTTTTCCACCGAATACTGGCCGAAATTGGACTGCGGCCTCCCGGCAATGATTAAATGAAAAGATATCTTTTCTCTTATGGCTTCGTTAGTGAAACTGCGTCGTAAATTCAAGGCGGCGGAACGGAACGCTCACGGATTATGGCAAATCCTGAAAGCCATTGTGTCGACCGACCATCCTCTGCTGGCGCATTTGATCCCCGTCCGGCGCTGCAATCTGGCCTGCACTTACTGCAACGAGTTCGATGATTTCTCGAAGCCCGTGCCCACCGAGCAGATGTTGCGGCGCGTCGAGAAGTTGGACGAACTCGGCACTTCCGTGATCACCATCAGCGGCGGCGAACCGATGCTGCATCCGCAACTGGATGACATTATTCACCGCATGCGGCAACGCCGGATCGTGTCGGGGCTGATCACCAACGGCTATCTGCTGACCGCCGACCGCATCCAGCGGCTGAACCGGGCGGGCCTGGAGTGGCTCCAGATCTCGATTGATAACGTGAATCCCGACGAAGTTTCCAAGAAAAGCCTGAAGGTGCTCGACCGCAAGCTGCAACTGCTGGCCGAGCACGCGGAGTTTCACGTGAACATCAATTCGGTCGTGGGCGGCGGCATCAGCCATCCCCAGGACGCGCTCACCATCGGCAAGCGCGCGCTGGAATTGGGATTCAGTTCCACCATTGGAATCATTCATGACGGCTCAGGCCAGTTGCAGCCCTTGAACGAAGAAGAACGCCGCGTCTACCACGAAATGAAGGGACTGGAGAAACGCAGTTTCACCCGCATAAATGCTTTTCAGGACAACATCGCGCTGGGGCGCCCCAATCAGTGGCGATGCCGCGCCGGAGCGCGCTACCTCTACATTTGCGAGGACGGACTGGTGCATTACTGCTCGCAGCAACGCGGCTATCCCGGTACCCCGCTTGAGAAATACACCATTGCCGACTTGCGCCGCGAGTTCCACACCGAGAAGCCATGTGCGCCGCATTGCACGGTATCGTGCGTGCACCAGGTGTCAGTCCTGGATGCCTGGCGCGCGCCGCAATGGCCGGCCACGGCCTCCGAGCCCGCCAGCGGACTGGTACACATCGAGTAGCCGTCGGCCATCCCTCAAGAAATCATTCAAAGCAGAGTGCGCAGAGAAAAGAGCTTTTGCCGTTACTGAGAGCTGACAACTGAGAGCTGACAGCTGCTTTCAGAACGTTGTCGCCACCGTGAAGCGGAAAGTCTTGCGTGGTTCCCGCAGAGTGTAGTTCGATCCCAGGGTCGCTTTCGTCAGGTCATACGTGTAGGTGCCGGCGTTGAAGGCGGTGCACTGCGGATCCCCCTGCACCGGACACGGGAACATGGCCCGGGTGATCGGTATGGGAGGCGTGGCGCCGGTATCGAGCCGCATGGCATTGTAGGCATAGTAAATCCGGAAGGGTGCATTCAGTACTGGCAACATCGTCTGCAACTCCAGTCCGGTCGACATCCGCACCACCCAGTTCGTGCCGGGTACCGGTCTGAGGTCCTGCGGGATGCCCCCAATTTTTTGTCCACCCTCGCAGGCATACGCCGAATTCAGTTGTGGGCAGCCGAACAGCGTATTGATCAGGGTGTCGTACTGAAACTGGTTCGTTTGCAACTGTGAGGTGCGCAGGATGGGATCGGTCCCCATGTCCACAAAAGGCGCGATCGCAACCGGCCCGGCGATGGTGATGCGGTACTCAAGGTTGCCGGTGAGACTGAGGTCGCCGCCGGGAGTCACGAGTTGATTGTAAGGAACCGGAATATTCCAGCAGTTGGCGACGCATCCCCCCGAGGAGTTGGTCTGCACCGCAAACCGGGGATTAGCGGGCACGAACGATCCATCCTGGTTCCTGAGGGCCACGGTCTGGGCGCTGGGCAGGTAGGCGATCGGAGAGATAGTTCGGATGTCGAAGCCGCGAATATCATTCTCGCCACCGAGATAGGCGCGCTCAAACGGAGGCGCCACGACCCCGTTATACCCCGTGATAAACGAAGCCTGCACGTTGTAGCCCAGCGCATTGCGCCGCTTCTGCATGGGGAAGAACTGTTTGTACGAGACGATGGGCCGGATGGTGTGAACCGTGCCTCCTAGTCCCGCGAACTCGCCGCCGATGAACAGGCTCTTGCCATGGTGAGGCGCGTAGGCCGCGTCCAACGTGTTCATGGTGAAGCTGGGCGTGATCTTGCTGGTAATGATGCCGTTGAGCGCGTTGGGACCGGTGATGCCGCTAAAGTTGAGATTCTCGAACAACAGCTTGGAAGCCGTGCTTACCGCGACCAGCGAAGAACGGTCGAACGAGTAGCTGATGCCCAGACGCTTGAAGGAACGGCCCTTCCGCAGAGGGTAGCTTAGGGTCCCGCTAAAGCCGGTACTCGACTGCGAGTAGTTCTGCAGGTTCTGCAGGTAGACCGACGGCAGGTTCAGATTTTGCCCTGTGGCAATGGCATACTGCCGGGCCTGGTCATAGTTGGTCTTCCGGGTGTAGACGTTGAATCCCGCCTGGATGGGCCGGTCAAACATGTAGGGCTCAGTGAATCCGAACACCAGGTCGCGCTGGCGGGAGCCCAGGCTGGCCTGCACGGAGAGCGTCTCGCCCAATCCGAGAAAGTTGTTGGTGGCGTAATTGATGCCCACAAATGCGCCAGCCAGGCCGCTGACGCCGCCTTGCAGTCCGATGCTGTTCTTCCCCTTTTCATGGACCTTCAGCGTGAGATCGACGGTGCCGGCCTTTTCGTCGAGATGGCGTTCGGTCGTATTGGGATCCTCGGGCTTGAGTTGGTCGAAGTATCCGAGTTGGTTCAGCCGCATCAGGCTGAGTTCCCAGTAGCGCGAGTTGTAGATCTGCCCTTCTTCCAGCGCAATTTCGCGGCGAATGACCTTGTCGCGAGTGGTGGTGTTGCCCTGGAACTCGATGCGGCGCACGTAAAACTGCTTGCCTTCGTCCACGTCGATTTCCAGATTCACGGTCTTCTTCTCGTCGTCGAACTTGGTGTCGGGTACCGAAGTGAAGTTAATGTAGCCCGCCTCGCCATAAGCTTTGCGCAGGTTTTCCAGACCCTTGGCGACCTTCTCGCGACTGAAAATTTCACCGTCCTTCATGGCGAAAAGACTGCGCAGGGCGGCCGAGTTCGGAATAGCTTTATTGTTCTTGAAGGTAATCGTGCCCAGGCGGTAGCGGTCGCCCTCTTCGATGGGCATGGTGATGTCGACAGACTTGCCCAACCCAGGCTGAATCCAGGGTATGTGGAAGCCCGTGTGCCCAGTGTCGTGGATTTCGGTCTTGGGATCGTCGACCAGCACCTTGAAATAGCCGCGGTTCTGGAACTCGGCGCGGACGCGTTCTGTGTCTTCCTCCAGTTTGGTCGCGTCGTAGGTCTTGGCGAAGAGGTTTTCCAGAAAAATAGAGTGCGGGATGCCAATCGGCTTCAGGTTCTTCATGGCCGCACGCAGCGTGCGGTCATTGATGTGTTTGTTGCCCCGGAAGCGGATGTGCCCCACCTTCACCTTCGGCCCTTCGCGCACCACGAACGTGATGCCCACGGCATTGGGCGGGATCGGACGCACTTCGGTTCGAATCGTAGCGAACTGGCGCCCGTGCTCGGCCAGCAGTCCCTTCAGGGTAACCTCCGCTTTCTTGATCTTCGTAGGATCGTACTGGCTCTCCACCGAGAGTCCGACCTTGCGGTCCTTGAACCGGTCAAGCACGTCGCTGGTGGAAACTGCATTCAGCCCGGTGTAGTTGATCTCGCGGATGGTGGGCCGTTCTTTGAGATAGATGTGAAGGATCCAGCCTTTGGGGCTCTGTTCCCGTTCAAACCGGATGTCCTCAAAGTAGCCCGTGTTCCACAGCGCGTTGAAGTCGCGTTCGATCGCAGCCTGGTCGTAGACGTCGCCGGGCTTGGTGAACATACGGGCCCTGACCGTGTCGGCGGGGATGCGGCGGTTGCCGTGGATGCTAATGCTAACGATCAGGTCCTG
>JGI12269J14319_10005295_pt1 | contig 11491 bp, 5 predicted proteins | sample PeaSoiSIISIP2007_FD_14319 | JGI IMG/M metagenome (IMG submission 14319) | reverse complement strand
AACAATCTACGGCCTGCACGTCGGCGGCGTTGACCGGGATGTGACGCGGGCGTTGCAGGCGCGCGTCGGCCAGGTCGATGATGATGCGCTCCGGCTTTTTGAGCGTTGAGGCGGAGGCCCGCAGCGGCTTGGTGCCCTCGATGTGCACCTCGATGGCGTCTTTCCCGCGCAACACCGTGACGCTGCTGACCACGCCCGGCTTGTTGCCCTTGGCCGCCTGATGGGGCGTGGTTCCCTCCTCCTCCGCGGCCGACAACTGGGCCGAGGTGGAGGAAACGGCAGCCTGGGGCAGCTCGGTCGAAACCGTCGGCTCTGGGGGCGGCGCGGGCGGGGTCGGCGCGGGTGCGGCTAGCGGTTGCGCGGGAGCCTCAGGCGGCGCTACCGGCGGCGGCTGCAGCTTGGCCTCGGATGCTGGCATCGAGACTGGGGGATGGTCTGCAGGCGCGGCAGCGGCGGGCGGAGCGGGGCTGGGCGCGACCACGGTGGCTACCTGCGCCGCTGCAGGTGGTGCCGCGATGGCCGGTTTCGCGCTGGTATCGATGATGAGGATCACCCGGCTGCTAGCAGACAGCAGCCGGTACTTACGCTGATGGGCGAGGTCCACGACCACGCGAGCCACAGGCGGATCGAACCGGAACATCGCCACGCGCACGCCTTGCACATCTCCGGCGTTGACGGCAAAGCAGCGGCTGTCGTCGTAGCCCACGTTGGGCAGATCGACGACGATGCGTTCCGGCTGGGAAAGCGTCATCGCCACAGGCTTGACCGGACCACTGGTTTCGATGCGGACCTCGACCGATGTCTGGCGACGCAAGATGGTGACGTTTTGCAGCACGGGCCGCGGCTCGACGGTCGGGGGTCGGCCCGGGCTCAGCACCTTGGCGGGAACCGAACGTGAGGGCTGCGTCCCTGCCGGAAGCATCGATTGCGCACAAGCCGGCACGGCAGCGCCTGCCGCCGCCAGCAGCGCGATCACCAGCACAAACCCTGACCTGCGTATTGGCTGGATACGAATCGTGGCGCGTCTTCCCTTCGCTGTGCGCTCTCGGCACACCATCGGGGTTTGGAACTTGGAGTAGGGTAACGTGAAAACCCGGTCCTATCCAGGTACCCCGGGACATGGCCCACAGAGTCACGGCCTCCCCAACTCCCGGAGTGCCTCCTCCTCGCGCTGTACAAGAGCCCACAGCTTCTCGGGCGCAATCACTTAGGCCCCGACCGGCGGGATCTTGGCGCAAGGGGGCGCATGGGATCGCTCATAGCCTAAGAAGGGGAGACGGCTCGGTGCGCAAGCATCTTGACTATTCCTGGAAAATGCGAGAGGCTTCGCGCTCCCGGCGTTCACCGCGGTATGTGGAGAGCCGCGTGGGGTCCACGATTTCATCGCTCATTGGCGCGGCCGAACGCGGCGACGGTTCCGCCGCAGAAGCCCTCTTCGCTGCGCTCTACTCCGAGCTGCACCGGGTGGCCAAGCGCGAACTCGCGCGCCAGGGTGTTCCCGTAAGTCTGGGCGCGACCACGCTCCTGCACGAGGCCTACCTGGACATGGCGGCCCGCGATGGCCCGTCGTTTCCCGACCGCGCGCGATTCATGGGCTATGCCGCGCGTGTCATGCGCGGGCTGATTATCGATCACGCCCGCAACCGGCGTGCCCAGAAACGTGGCGGGCAATTCGAGATTACTTCGCTGGGTACCGAAGCCGGGAAGAACGTCATCGACGACCGCGAGCTCACGCGTATCAGCGAGGCCTTGGACGAGCTTGCCAAGGTAGACGCTTCCCTTGCCGAGGTGGTCGATCTGAAATTTTTCTGCGGCTTCTCGTTCGCCGAAATCGCCGCCATGCGGGACGTATCCGAACGTACGGTGCAGCGGAAGTGGGAGAAGGCGCGCATCTATCTCCACCGCAGCGTTCGCCCAGATTTGTCGTTGTGAGGAATCGATGTCCACGCTCAGCCCCGATCAATGGCAGGCGGTAAGTCCTTACCTGGATCAGGCGCTAGACATGCCGGAGGAGGAACGCGCGGCCTGGCTGGCGACGCTGCGAGAGCAGGATCCCGCAATGGCTGCCCATGTGCAGGCGCTCCTCGATGAGCACCGCGCGCTGGCACAGGAAGGTTTCCTCGAACATACCCCGGTTCCGCTGCCGGTTGAGCCGGGACTCGCGGGTCAGACCATCGGCGCGTACACGCTGGTGTCGCTCCTTGGCCAGGGCGGAATGGGTAGCGTCTGGCTCGCTGAGCGCAGCGACGGACGCTTCGAGCGCCAGGCGGCAGTCAAGTTCCTCAGCATTGCCCTCGCCGGCGGCGGCGGCGCGGAGCGATTCAAACGCGAAGGCAGCATCCTCGGGCGCCTTGCCCACCCTCACATCGGGGCGCTACTCGACGCGGGCGTCACCCCGGCCGGGCAGCCCTATCTCGTTCTCGAGCACGTCGAGGGTGAACACATCGACCGCGACTGCGACCAGCGCAGGCTCGATGTGGAAGCGCGGGTGCGCCTTTTTCTCGATGTGCTCGCCGCCGTTGCGCACGCGCACGCCAACCTGATCGTGCACCGCGACATCAAGCCCTCGAACGTGCTGGTCAGCAACGACGGCCAAGTCAAGCTGCTGGACTTCGGCATCGCCAAGCTGCTGGAAAGCGACGGTCAGGCCGGAGCGGCCACGCTGCTCACGCGCGAAGGCGGAGGGGCGTTGACCCCCCAGTACGCGGCCCCCGAGCAGGTGACAGGTGGGCCGGTGACCACCGCCACCGATGTCTATTCGTTGGGCGTGCTGCTCTACCTGCTGCTGACCGGGCAGCATCCGGCCGGCCCCGGCCCCCACTCCACCGCCGACCTGGTCAAGGCCATCGTGGACACCGAGTCGCGTCGTCTATCGGACGTCGTGGCCCCGAACACCGCGGACGCGGAGGGCATCACTACCAACGCCGCCAGCCGCGCCACCACCCCCGCCAAGCTTCGCCGCTCGCTTCGCGGAGATCTCGACACCATTGTGGCCAAAGCGCTGAAGAAGAACCCACAGGAACGCTATGGGTCGGTCATTGCGTTTGCGGACGATCTTCGGCGGTATCTCAAGCACGAACCGATCACTGCCCGTCCAGACACGATCGCCTATCGTGCGCGCAAGTTCCTGCGGCGGAACTGGCTGCCGGTAGCAGTGACTGCAGCCGTTATCGTTGCTCTTTCGGCCAGCCTATATGAAATCAACCGCCAGCGTGTGATTGCGGAACGGCGATTCGCACAGCTTCGGCAACTGTCGAACAAAGTTTTTGATTTCGATAAGGCCATCAGAAACCTGCCCGGCTCGACCCAAGCCCGGCAGAGTTTGGTTTCCGCTTCGCTCGAATATCTGGAGGGTCTCGCCGCGGACGCTCGTGGGAACCTGGATCTGGCTCGGGAGGTCGGCGAAGGCTACTGGCGAGTTGGGCGCGTCCAAGGCGTACCGACCGAGCTCAACCTCGGCGAGCGCGCAAAGGCCGAGGTCAGTCTGAAAAAAGCAGACGAGCTAATCGACTCGGTCCTTGCATCCCGCCCCAATGATCGGACGGCGCTGCTCCGCTCAGCCGCTATCGCTCAGGACCGCATGATTCTGGCTCAGGAGGAGCACCGGAACGCCGACGCCGTGGCCTTCGCACGCAAGGCCGCCAGTCGCATGGACGCACTTCTGCTCCGGAACGATGTTCAGGATTCCGATCTGCGCGATGCCACGGGACTTTATGGGAACCTTGCATTGGCCTACATAAACATGCATCTGTATGCGCAAGCGGTTCCCTACGCCGAGCGGACGGTGGAGCTCGCGCGCTCACTCCCTTCCGGCCAGTATCGGGTGGCGGAAGGCCTCAGCTTGGTAGCCAATGCACTGCGGTACCAGGGTGACTTGGAAGGGGCGCTTCAAGCCATTCAGGAAGCGCGGAAGATTGCAGAGCACGCCGCTTATGAGAACGAGACCCAGCGCATGATTGATATGTACGGCGTCCTTTTGCGGCAAGGTCTTATCCTGGGCGAGGACGGCGGTGTCAATCTAGGCCGCCCGGCCGACGCAATTGAGCCGCTCCAGAAAGCATTCCAGATGGTCGAGGCAGCAGCCGGCAAAGACCCTAATGACTCCGCGAGTCGCGGGCGGGTGGGCAACTCCGGGAATTGGCTGGGCAACATCTTGCGTCACCGGGATCGCCAACGGGCGCTGGCGGTGTATGACCTCGCCATCCGCCGGCTCGGTGAGGTCCCGAACAGCCTGCCGGCGCGTCGCGACCAGGCCATGCTGCTGGCTAATTCTTCCTATCCGCTCCGCCGCCTGCACCGCGCCGCGGAGGCCAAACAGCGCATTGAGGCCGCGTTGGCGATCCTGAAAGAGACAAAAGATTATCCCGCCGAACGAATCAAGCTCGACAGTGTCGCCTATGTCGCTTCTTGCGCGTTGGCGGATTACGAAGCTGAAGAAGGCGATCCCCATCACGCCGCCCGGCTCTACGAGCAGTTGCTCGGCCAAGTGATGGCGGCCAAGCCGGAGCCTCTCACCGACTTGCGAGATGCACCTAGGATGTCAGGGCTTTACGAAGCCCTTACCGTCCTCTATCGCCGGACCGGCGAAACCGCCAAAGCGGAAAGCACGGAGGCAGGGCGGCTGGAGCTTTGGCGGCAGTGGGACCGGAAGCTCCCGAACAACGCCTTTATCCGTCGCCAACTCCAAGCGGCGAGTCGTCCGTAAAGCCGCGCCCGGAACGTGTTCGAGCAACTTCGACCGCACTTACCTGACACTGGGGCCAGCCTGCTAGCGTCGATAAATTTGGCTGCCCCCCGCCACCCGAGATGTCGTCTTTTTCCTTCCATTTCCGATATTCCTAGATAGGGGCCCAGCACGTTTAGCGTCGAAGGGACGCATCCACGCTGGGCCGCTCCCCCGCAAACGCAAGCCAGTGTGGCATCCACCCTGGCCACCGAGGTGTTCCATGACCACGAAGCGCAAGCCAATCCGAACCGTACTGCTCGCTCTGCTGGGGGTGGCTGTTCCAATCCTGGGGGTGGGACTATTTGCCGGCAGCGGCCTGCCCAACCCGCTCACGACCCTCGACGGCAGCGGCATACTCAGCACCTACAGCACCAGCGGGCCTATCGACGTGACCAACCCGTTCTTCCAGAATCTGGGGACGAATGGGAGGACGTGCAATTCCTGCCATGTGTCCAGTGAAGCCTGGACGGTATCGCCACACGGTATTCGGGAGCGATTCGATGCGACCCGAGGGACCGACCCCATCTTCCGTCCGGTGGACGGGGCGAACTGTCCCAGCGCGGATGTGTCTACGGTCCGGGAGCGGCGTTCGGCGTACAGCCTGCTTCTGGCCAAGGGTCTGATCCGCATCTCTCTGCCGGTCCCCGCAGGAGCCGACTTCCAGATCACCGAAATCGAGGACCCCTACAACTGTCCGCAGACCACGGCGATCCAGCCGGCGATGTACCGGCGGCCGCTGCCGGCGACCAACCTGCCCTTCCTCACCACCGTGATGTGGGACGGGAGGGAGAGTCCCAAAGGGCAGTCGCTGACAGCAGACCTGACCCAGCAAGCGATCGATGCGACTACGGGACATGCCCAGGGCGCGCCACCGAGCCCGGAACAGCTCCAGCAGATCGTCGCCTTCGAGACGGCACTGTTCACCGCGCAGAACCTCGACTTTGCTGCCGGGGGTCTGACTGCGAAAGGCGCGACTGGTGGGCCAATTAATCTGTCGACGCAAAAGTTTTATACGGGCATCAATGACGTGTTGGGGGCCGATCCCACGGGAGCGGCATTCGACCCCGTGGTATTCACCAGCTACACCACGTGGGCGAACCTGACTGGGCCGAGCGCCACGCCGGCACGCGAATCCATCGCCCGCGGGGAAGCGCTGTTCAACACCTTCCCCATCACCATCACCGGCGTTTCCGGTCTGAACGACCTGCCTGGCCTCTCCACGGTGAACGGAACCTGCACCACGTGTCACGACACACCCAACGTGGGCAATCACTCGGTGGCGCTGGCCATCAACATCGGCGTGACGGATTATCCTGCGCGGGGCGGGCTGGATATCTCCGGGCTGCCGGTTTACACGATCAAGTGCAACAGCACCGGCGCCACGGTACAGACCACTGATCCTGGACGAGCGCTGATCAGCGGCAAGTGCGCAGACGTGGGCAAGACCAAGGGACCGATCCTGCGTGGCCTGGCAGCACGCGCTCCGTACTTCCATAACGGTTCGGCGGCTACCCTGAGTGACGCGGTTGAGTTCTACGACCAGCGCTTCAACTTGAACATGACGGACCAGCAGAGAGCGGATCTGGTCGCGTTCTTGCAGACGCTGTAGGCAAAGGCAGGGTCGCTCGACTGGCTCGGCGGACGCGACGCGCCCACCTGTCTGTCGTCTGTTCCTTGCCATTTCCGATATTACTAGATAGGGGGGCCTGCACATCCAGCTTCTGGCAGTCGTATTTGGGGGGACGGCTCAATTCGGCCCGAACCCCGCTCTAAGTCAGAAGCGGAATGCATAGCGGCCCACTCCCAGGTAAACGCAAACCAGGAGGAAAAATGAAGGTCAAAACGAAGGTCAAGGCCGGGAAGCTGGCCGGCAACCACAACACGACGGTCCGGTGAAAGGAGATTCTATGAACGTCAAGACCAGAATCAAGGCCGGGAAAATAGCAGCCAACCACAACACGACTGTCTCCTGAAAGGAGGTCCCATGAAAACCAAGACCAGAATCAAGGCCGGGAGAATAGCCGCCAACCACAACCAGACGGTTCGGTGATTTTCGCTCTAGCTCTTAGCTCTTGGCTCCTGACTTTTGGCTTTTGGTCCAAAGGCTAAGAGCTAACAGCTAAGAGCCGCTTCCAGGCCCGGAACATTGACCCCAGGCCCCAGAAAATTCACCGGAGAAGCGCCATGACGAAAAACACTCTTGCAGTTGCGTGCGGCCTTGCAGTGCTTGCGGGGTTGCTCACCCTGACTCCGCCGACGTCTCAGGCAGGTTCCAACGGCGGCAAGGCTTCGACCACTTTTTCGTCTGCCCCCAGCCTCCCGGCGGGCGCTTCCGCCAGTTTGGCAGCGCAAGGGCGTGCGGTTCAGTCCTACGCCAAATTGCCCTTGAGCTTCGAAGCCAACCGGGGCCAGACGGACGCGCAAGCGAAGTTCATCTCCCGCGGCAACGGCTACACGCTTTTCCTGACAGGCAACGAGGCCGTCCTCGCGCTGCGCAGGCCGAGTAGGAAGGCAAGCAGTGATCCCTTACAACCCCGGGAAGCGCGATTGCCGTTTCGGTCGAGCGCTGCCGTCGAATCCCAAGCGCCTGCGGTAATGCGCGTGAAGCTGGTGGGCGCCAACCCGGGCGCCAAAGTGACGGGGAGGGATGAGTTGCCCGGCAAGAGCAACTACTTCATCGGCAACGATCCCGCAAAGTGGCAGACCAACGTGCCTAACTACGCCAAGGTAAGGTACGAGGGCGTCTACCCCGGCATCGATCTCGTCTATTACGGCAACCAGCGCCAACTGGAGTATGACTTCGTGGTCTCTCCGGGCGCCGATCCCAAGGCGATCGAGCTGGCCGTTTCGGGGATTTCTGATGGCCAGTCCGCAGCCTGGATGCCGCTGCGCATCGATGCCCAGAGCGACTTGGTGGTCTGCAGCGATGAGGGTGAAGTCCGCTTCCACAAGCCGGTCGTGTACCAACCGGGGGCGGACGGCAAGCGCGTCCCAGTTCAGGGCCAGTATGCGCTTAGTCGGAAGGGCGGCGTCCGCTTTGAAGTGGCGCACTACGACCGCAGCAAGCCGTTGGTCATTGATCCGGTGCTCGCCTACTCAACCTATCTGGGGGGCAGTGGCAGCAATACCGGCCTTGGCGATGTCGGCCTTGGCATTGCTGTGGATGGCTCGGGCAACATCTACGTTGCGGGATATACGGGATCAACGGATTTTCCCACGGCCAATCCCTTGCAGAGCACTCCCGGTGGCCCTCCCGGCGCCAACTATGATGCCTTCGTGGCCAAAATCAAGGCGGACGGCTCAGCCCTGGCCTATTCGACCTATTTGGGGGGAGGCGACATTGACCAAGCCAATGGTATTGGGGTGGATAGTGCGGGCAACGCCTATGTAGCGGGCTACACGGCCTCCACGAATTTCCCCACCAGCAATCCTCTGCAGGGCGCGTCCGGCGGGGGAGGGGATGCCTTCGTGGCCAAGATCAGCGCGGATGGCTCCGCTTTGCTCTATTCCACCTATCTGGGGGGCAGCCTCTACGATTCAGCCCAGGGCATCGCCGTGGACAGCGCCGGGAACGCTTACGTGGCGGGAAGCACAACTTCCCCTGATTTCCCCACTAAGACCGCGTTCCAAAGTGTTCACGGGGGCGTTGTTTGCAATGATTTTTGCCTGCAGCCCCCATCCTATACAATCAACTACGATGCCTTCTTGGCCAAAATTGCGCCTGATGGTTCGTCTTTGGCGTACTCCACTTTCTTGGGTGGATTGGGCGACGACGTTGCCTATAGCGTCGCGATAGATAGCGCAGGCAACGCCTATCTCACGGGAACTACTTCTTCAGGCGGCTTCCCCCTCAACAATGCCGCCCAGGCCACTCCCGGTGGCCCTCCCTTCGATGGCTTCGTGGCCAAGATCAGCGCGGATGGCTCCGCTTTGCTTTATTCCACCTACCTCGGGGGAAGCGGCGCGGACGCGCCCGGCGGCATTGCAGCAGATGGCGCTGGCCATGCCTACGTGACTGGATACACCACGTCGACCGACTTTCCCACCCAAAATGCGCTGCAGAGCGCTATCAATCCCAACGATCCCCACAAAACGGATGCCTTTGTGGCCAAAATCGATACCACCCAAAGCGGCCCAGCCTCGATCGTTTTCTCCACCTATCTCGGGGGTAGCGGCAGCGACGTTGCTTCTGGCATTGCCGTGGATGGCGCGGGCAACGCTTATATCGCAGGGCAGACTGCGTCCGTTGACTTTCCTACCACCGCCAATGCCCTGCAGCCAACCCTGGGCGGCTACGTAAACGCCTTCGTGACTGAACTCAGCGCCGACGGGTCGCAATTGATTTACTCCAGCTACCTGGGAGGCAGTGGTGGCGATACCGCATCCGCCCTCGCGGTTGGCAGTGGCGGGCACCCACTGGGTCCGGTGATCTACTTGACAGGACTCACTTCGTCTACGAACTTCCCCGTCACGGCGAATGCGGTGCAGTCCACAACGAACAGCGTAGACAACGGAAACGCATTTATCGCCAAGCTGACCTTCACGCCGGCTTTCCATCTGCCTGTTGTCCCGCTCACGGGCCTCTTCTATCTGGACGGGTCGGGATCTGTGGCTTTTACCGTGAGCTCCGTCGACGGATTCAATCAAACGCTGGCGTTCGACGTTACTGGCCAGCCAGTCGGCATGACGGTCACCCCGCAGCACTTCGCACTTACGCCGCCACCCAATGGATCGGCCTCGCAGACGATTGCGATTGCGGTCGGCCCGGCGGTGCCCCCCGGCACCTACACGCTGCTGGTGACAGAGGAAGGGACGGGCAGCTCCACCCAGGTGATCGTGGAGGTTACGGCGAGCAGCGGCAGCGCCGCGCAGGTGATTGGCGCCCTCCAAGCCGCGCATTGCATCGGCGGCCCGGCAGTCTCCAGTATCTTGACCGGCGAACTCAACCTGGCCCAGAGTTTGGCCAATGGACAGCATACCCAGGCGGCAATTGACGCCTATGGCGCCATGCTGCTTGAGATCCGGGCGCTGGCAGCCGTTGGGCTGATTACCAGCACCTGCACGGTCGGCGGAGTCAGCTTCAGCCCGGGCAATGTCCTGATCGGCGACGTGCGCGGGCTGATGGCGAATCTGAAAGTGGGCAGCGCGGCGAATCCCATCACCGGGTACGTTGTTAACTCCAGCGGTGTGGCGGTCGGCAACGCCACAGTCAGCTTATTGAATTCAGCAAACGCCGTGGTCGGTACGGCTACGACGGACATCACGGGGTTCTATTTCCTCCCCACAGCCGGTGTCTTGGTTTCGGGCTCAAATTACGTGGTCAAGGTGACGGGCTTTCCTTTGCGCTTCAGCACTTCCTCGCCTGCATCCCAAACGTTCACGTGGGCAGGAAGCGGATTCGAGCTGGCAAATTTCGGGCTGAACTGACACGCGAGGGTTTCCTGTGGTTGACCCGTGACCGTCGAACGCGCCATCGAACTGCAGGAGCAGAGCTGGAATCTCCAAGCCGAGGGCAAGCTCGCAGAGGCGTCCTCTGCCTGCCGCGAAGCTCTGCGGTTGATAGAGCGCGCTGAGGGTGCGGATTCACCGGACGTGGCCAATCTGCTCAACGATCTGGCGGAGATCGAACAGGAGCGGGAGAACTTCGCCGACGCGCTGGCGCTGGCCGAGCGTGCGCGCTCGGTCGAGGATGCGCTGGGCGAGCGCTTCACCGGCGAAACCGCCTCCCAGATTCGCATCAGAACCCTGGCGATCGCCGCCGCCATTCGCCGTATCCAGGGCGATTACGCGCAGGCCGAGGGCGACCTGAAGGAGGCCCTGGCGATTTCGGTCGCCGAGTGGGGCGACGCGTCAGAAGAAGCGGCCGAGGCTCGCAACAATCTCGCTGTGCTTTACAAATACTGCGGTCGCTTCGACGACGGGCTAAAACTCTACACGCAGGCACTCACGTCGATCCTAGCAACCCATGGCGAGGAATCGCTGGCCAGCGCCACCATCCACCACAACATCGGCGGGATTCTCCACGCCCGGGGCGACTTTGCCCCCGCCGAGGAGCCGGCGCGGAAAGCGTGGGAGATCTCGCGCCGATTGCTCGGCGAGGACGATCCGCAGACCATGCTCGACGCGGCCGCTTACGCGGCCGTTCTCGACGGACTCGAGCGCTACGACGAGAGTGAACCGATCTACCGTCGGGCGCTCGCGGTCTTTGAACGAGCGCACGGACCCGAGCACTACGAGGTGGCGGCGACGCTGCACAATCTGGCCGCCGTCCTGGCCGCGCGCGGCCACTGCCAGGATGCCGAGGAACACTACCGGCGCGCGCTGGCAATCAAAGAGAAACTGCTCGGCGCCGGGAGTCCCGATGTGGCGCTGACGCGCAATAATCTCGGGAAGCTGCTCACCGACAGGGGACGGCCCGCCGAGGCTCTCCCGCTGCTCGAGGCAGCCGTGGCGGTTCTCGAGAGTCGACTTCCACCCGGACATCCGCATCTCTCTATAGCTCGCGAAAGTCTGCGGAACACGGGCCGGCCCTGAGGAATCACACCTCGAGCCCCCGAAGCGAAGCGGTCCCTCGAGCCAATTCGATCGATCAGTTACCTCGGCACTAATCACGGGTGAAAGGCTGGCGCGTCACCGCAGAAATTCGCATCACTCCCGATTCGCTTTGTAGAGTCGAGGACGAGCGCGGGTGCTGACGCCGAGGCGACGCCCCGTTTCTCGTCCCCGCTCATCAAACCGGACGTGCCCGTTTCGAGCATCCGGCTT
>JGI12269J14319_10005293_pt1 | contig 11497 bp, 8 predicted proteins | sample PeaSoiSIISIP2007_FD_14319 | JGI IMG/M metagenome (IMG submission 14319) | reverse complement strand
TCCGGCGTGCGGGTAGCGCCGCCAGACCAAGCTGGCCTCATACGCCAGACCCGAGCTGACCGCGATCAGCCAGAAGCCCGCCGGTACGAGGAAGCTATCGGGAATGGCGAGCCTTGCGCCCGTGTCAGAGACATCGCGCACCTGGCAAGGAAAGATGGCGTCGAACTCGCGGTTGACCACGACCGCGCTGAGCAGCACGCGCCGCCGCGGCGCGCTGCGCTTGTCCCGAGCCGTCAGACTGAAAGGGCCGGCGGCGGCTTGGCCGCTGGAGCCTTCGCTGAATTCGATGCTCAGTATGGTCTCCTCGGCCGACTCCGGGTCATAGGATGCCAGGGCGCGCTGCATGGTCGGCTCCATCGTCCGCCCCAGTCTTCGAGGCGCTCGATAGGGATAATCGCGACGGTTTAACAATTGTTGAGCGGGGCATCGACGGTGGTAGGGAGTTCGTCTCCTACGAATATTGCGCGAGCCACCTCAACTTCTGCCTTGGGGAATGCGAACGGTCTACCCCTCAGGGTAGAATCGTTCGTGAAGCGCGAGCCCATGCCGCTGGGACAAAGCGGGCCCACGGGCTCTCGGCTAGCCGACCTGCAGTCCGGAGCGTCCTGAGCCGATTTCCACGATGACCTCGTCGGGCGTGCGGGCGAGTTCGGCGACCGGCTCGCCGGCGTCGTCCTGGACCCTCTGGCCGGGCCGCGCCGGCAGGTGGACGCGAGCCTGGGCGTTGGGCGGGATGAGGGCGGTGAGGCGGACGACGCCGTGTTCGCCCTGCTCCCACTCGGTCGAGATCGGACCGAGCACGGAGCGGAACGCGCCGCCTCCGCGCTTCACCCGCGGGTCGAGGACGGGGCGGATGGCGACCTGCTTGAATCCCGGCGCCGCCGGCGCGATGCCGGCGATGCGGCGAAACAGGAAGCCTGTCACCGCGCCCAGGGCGTAGTGGTTGAACGAGTTCATGGCGACGTCGCCCACATCGCCGTTCCAGCGCTCCCATATGGTCGTCGCGCCCTTGGCCGCCATGTAGCCCCAGGACGGGAACTCGGTGCGCAGGAGAAGGTCGTAGACGAGGGCTGCGCGGCCCGCGTCGGCCAGGACGTCGAGGGCGAACGGCGTCCCAAGAAAGCCGGTCGAAAGCGCCCCGTCGCGGCGGTCGATGTCGGCGACCAGCCGCTCGACCGCGGCCTCGCGCAGGGCTTCGGGAACAAGGCCGAACTGCAGCGCGAGGATGTAGCCGGTCTGGCTGTCGTTGCCGACGCCGCCGTCGGCGCGCACGTACGTCGACTGGAACGCCTGGGCAATCTGCTCGCGCAGCGCCGCGAACCGCTCCGCCTCGTCTGTCCGACCGATGACGGCCGCCATCTCGGCCGCAAGGCCCGCGCTATGCGCCCACCAAGCCGAGCCGATCAGATCCTTGGGCGTTGTCGGGTCGCCCGGTTGCTTGGCGTCCAGCGCCAGCCAGTCGCCGAAGTCGAGCCCGCGCTTGTTGCGCCACAAATGGTCCGGGTTGGCCGCCTCGAGGTAGCCGAGGTAACGGACGATCGCGTCCCAGTTCCGGTCGATGACCGAGGTGTTCCCCGAGCGCATCCAGGCGGTCCAGGGCAGCACCACGCCCGCATCGGCCCAGCCCGGCGCGGGCTCGTCGCCGGCCCGCATCGCCGGCGGCGCATAGTCCGAGAACGCGCCGGCCTCGGTCTGTGCGTCGCGCATGTCGTCGGTGAAGCGGGCCGTGAACGCGTAGACGTCCATGTTGAAGGCGGCGGCGTCCCAGAAGACGCAGGCGTCGCCCAGCCAACCCAGCCGTTCGTCGCGCTGCGGGCAGTCGGTCGGTATGCCGGTGAAGTTCGAGCGCTGACTCCAGAGGCTGTTGCGCCAAAGGCGTCCGATCAGCGGCTGCTCGATGCCGAGGTCCCCGGCGATCGGCAGGTCCGAGTGCAGAACGACGCCCTCCAGCGCTTCGAGCGTCGGCGTTCCGGGGAAGCCCTCGACCTCGACATAGCGGAAGCCGTGGTAGGTGAAGCTGGGCTCGAAGGTTTCGCCGGCCGGATCGCCCTTCAGGATGTAGATGTCGCGCGCCTTGGCGGCGCGCAGGTTGGCCTGGTCGACCTCGCCGTCCGCCTTGAGGATCTCGGCGAAGCGCAGCTCGACGCGGTCACCGGCCTTGCCCTTCACGTGCAGCCGGCAAACGCCGGCGAAGTTCTGCCCGAAGTCGAAGACGAAGACGCCGGGCCGCGGCTCGCTGATCGTGCGCGGCTCGAGCGTCATGGTCGGCCGGATCGGCGGCGCGGTCTCGGCCACGAGAGCGCACGGCGGCGCTGTCGCCGAGCGGGCTTGCGGCCAGCCCGAGGCGTCGAACCCTGGCGCGCTCCAGCCCGGTTGCTCGGCCCGCGCGTCCCAGATCTCGCCGTCGTAGATCTCCGAGGTCAGCACCGGCGACGACCCGATGCGCCAGTCGCCGTCGGTTCTCACCACCGCGGTCGAGCCGTCGGCGAAGACGACTTCGAGCTGGGCTCGAAGCCGCCTTGGTGGCGGCCCGAACGCATAGCGGCCGCCGGGCGCGACGACGCTGGCGTACCAGCCGTCGCCGACGTGGGCGCCGATGGCGTTGGCGCCGTGACGTAGCAGCGTCGTAACGTCGTGCGCGCGATAAAGCGCCCGCTTGCGGAAGTTCGTACTTTCCGGTGCGAGCCGCCCGTCGCCCACCCGCTGACCGTTGATAAACGCCTCATAGGCGCCGAGCGCGGTGATGTAGAGCCGCGCGCGCTCGACCGGCTTGCCGAGCGCGAAGTCGCGGCGGAACAGCCGAGCCGGGGTTGGCGGCAGGGGCTGGCCCGGATCGATGGCCGCCGGTCGGGCCGCAGCCCAGGCCGCGTCGTCGAAGCCCGGGCGCGTCCAGTCCTCAGCCGCATCGAGCGCGGTCCTCCAACCGGGCCCGCTCGCGAGGCGGCTCACGCGGCCGTCCGCATGCCTGAGCTTGAGCAACGCCGCAAAGGCGCCCCGGCCCGGCGGCAGACGCGTCGCGTTGCGCGACAACCGAACCTCGGAGGCGAGCGTGTGCGTCCCGGCGCCGAGCCGCCCGAGCCTAAGCTCCGCTGCGCCGGCGCGCCCGAACGCATTGCGCTCCCAGGCCGGCAGCGCGATCGCGCCGCCATCGATGTGCGCGCTCAAGAGCCGATCGCGGCCGGCGATGTAGAGCACGGCATCTTCGGCGGCGTCGGCCAGCTCGAAGCAAAAGCGGAACCGCCGCGCCGGCTCGGCGTCGGGGGGGTCGCCCCAGATCCAGTTCAGCCCGGCGAGGCGATCCTCGCGCTCTTCCTCGCCCTCGACCGCGAGCCACGCCGCGGTCCAGTCGCCAGGCTCGAGCAGGCCCATCTCCCACCAGTTCGGCGGCGGCGCGGCGAGCTGCTCACCGGCCTCGTCCCAGACCTCGACCGTCCACCAGCAGCGCTGGCGCGAGCCGAGCGGCTTGCCGGCGTAGGCGACGTCGAAGGACTGGTCAGAGCCAACCCGGCCGGAGTCCCAGAGATCTGCGCCCCCGCCGGCCACGCCCGCCTCGCTCGAGCCGACGCGGACGCGAAAGGCCGACTGGCCGGGCGCCGCGTCGCGCGGACTCAAGCCGCCACGACAGCCGGGGCACAACGGTCTCCAGCCCGAGCGGCGCGTCAAGGCACTCGACCTGGAGGCCTACGACCCTGTCGGTTTCGATGGCCTGACCCATGTCTTGCCCTCGCGCTGGTCGAGCGCCCCAGACCCGGAGTAGGCGGGCGCGAGCCCTGCGTCGAGCGGAACTCGCGATCAAGTCGACGTCGCGCTGGGATCGTTCGGGTCGTCGTCAGGCGGGGGACGAACGCTCGCGGCGGCCCCCTCGCCATCGATGTACGGCGGCGCCGGCGGCAGGTGCCGCACGAGAATTTCGCTCAGCATGGCGGGATCCGCGTTGATCGACGGCGGTTCGCCGAACACCTCTCGCCAAAGCGCTTCGAGTTCCTGCTTCGCCGAAGACAAGTCGCGCTCTCCCGATCGGCCACCTTCGCGACACTCTGGTTAGTGCCCGGTTGAACGCCTTGGTGAATCCACAGCAGAATTGCGTGGCTCCAGGCGGCCGCGCCGTTCCCCCGGCTGATCGCGATCCGCCCTAGGCGATGCAGTCCTCCGCCTGCGTCTCCGTCCTCGCCTTCCTCAGGCAGGCGTTGTGGCGGGTGAGCCGGGTGCGCACGCTGCCGCCGGTGTCCACGACGTCGTACAGCCGCCAGCCGGCTGACGTCTTCTGCAACACCAGCGTCCAGGGCTTCTGGTCGGCGGCATTGCTGGTGACACTGGCATCGAAGAAGCTGCCCTTCGGCGCCCCCGAGACATAGCGGTAGACCCCGCCCAGGTCCTGGCACTGGCAGACCGGGTCGTAGTCGAGATCAGCGCCAGCGTTCTTCGCGCCGGCCAGCGCGCCATTGTCGTCCATCAGCTTGACGAAGGCCGGGTCGTAGAAGTTGGCGTAGACTTCGTTCCGGTAGGCTTCGTCCGCCTTGCGGCCCGCTGGGGTGTCGGCGTTCGCCCACCATTCGCTGTTGTCGGCGTACACGGCGAAGAGCCGCTGGACGAACCGGGCCGGCGCCTCGGTTGCCGGCGCCGCGCCCAAGCCCGTTGCGGCCAGCAGCGCAGCAGCCAGGCCGGCCAACAGACCGCGCGTGCGGGACGTCATCATCTACGGCTCTCCGATCAGCTTGGCCAACGCCGGCGGGCCTAAGCGATGCATGCGTCGGCCTGCTTCTCGGTCTTCGCCGCGCGGTTCTGGTAGGCCTTCTCAGCTTTGCCTTCGCCGAGGTTCCACCACGGGCTGTCGGAACGATAGATCGCATAGACCCGCTGGACGAACTGGGCCGGCGTCTCGCTGGCCGGCGCGGCGCTCGAGGCAGCTGCCGCGAAAAGGGCCGCCGCCAAGCCGGCCAACACGCCGGTGATGCCTGCGTTCAAGAGCGTCCCCGATCCGCCGCCGTTCCGTTTCGTCGACCTTACAGGGCGGCGCGCGCTGCGGCCAAGAGGCGCTAGCTCTGCCCGCCGTCGCAGCGGACGATGGCGCCGGTGGTGAAGCTCGAGGCCGGGCTGGCCAGGTAGAGGGCGGTGGTGACGATCTCCTCCGGCCGGCCGGGCCGCCCGAGCGAGTTGTTCGACCGCTGGCGCGCTTCCTCGGTCCAGGCCTTGGAGATGTCGGTCAGGAACGGGCCGGCCGAAATCGAATTGACCCTGACCTTCGGTCCGTACTCGCGCGCCAGCGACACGGTCATGGCGTTCAGCGCCGCCTTCGCGCCGGAATAGGCGATCACGCCGGGCAACGGGACGAGCGCGCCCGACGAGGAGATGTTGATGATCACGCCCCCGTCGCCGTCGGCCATGCGCTTGGCCACCTGCGCCGCCAGCCTGAACGGACCCTTGAAGTTCAAGCCCACGATCTTGTCGAACCAGGCCTCGGTCATCTCGTGCGACGGCATGGCCGGCGACATGCCGGCGTTGTTGACCAGGATGTCGACGCGGCCGAACTCGGCGTAGGCCGCCTCCGCCAGCCGGTCCATCTCAGACCAGCTGGAGGCGTTGGCCGAGAAGGCCATGGCTCGGCGCCCCAGCGCGCGGACCTCATCAGCAGCGACTTCGCAGGCGTCGAGCTTACGGCTGGCGATGATCACGTCGGCGCCGCGCTCGGCGAAGGCGCGCACCATCTGCAGCCCAAGCCCGCGCGAGCCGCCGGTGATGAGGGCGACCTTGCCCGTGAGGTCGAAGAGCTCGTCCATCCACTATCCTTTCGCCGGGATGCTGACCGCGGTCAGGTCATCGCCGAGCACGATCTCGCCGTCGAAGTGGGCGGCGGCGAAGCCCCGCCACTCGGCCTCCAGCCCCTTGGGCATGGCCGGCACATAGTGGGTCAGCACCAGGGTCTTCACACGATTGCGCGCCGCCGTCTGGCCGGCCTGGGCGACGGTCGAATGGTAGTCGAGGATGTCCTTGAAGCGCTGGTTCGGGACCATGCGCACGAGGTCGTCGCGGATCACCGTCTGCACATAGATGTCGGCTTCGGCGCACAGGGCGTCCAGGCCGGGACAGGGCACGGTGTCGCCGGCAATTGCACAAACGAGGCCGGCGTGCTCGATCCGATAGCCCAGCGTGGGCGCGACCGGCGCGTGGTCGGTGGCTTGCGCGGTCACCTTCACATCGCCCAGTGCAAAGGCGCTACCGGGCTCGAGCTCGGTGACGTCGACCTTCGGCGGATCGTTGAGGTCGGCGTGGTGGTCGATGCGGTACTTCACGTCGAAGGCCAGCATAGCCAGCGTCGCCTCGACCAGGGCCTTGGCGCCGACCGGGCCGAACACCTTCAGCGGCAGGGGCTGCGGCGCCATCACCCAGCGGGTGGTGATCACGTCGTTCAGGTCGGTGACGTGGTCGGAGTGCATGTGGGTCAGAAGCACAGCCGTCAGCGCCGGCGGGGGCATGCCGGCGGCCGCCAGCCGCATGACCACGCCGCGCCCGCAGTCGAACAGCAGGTTGGTGGCGCCTGCGCGCACCAAGGTCGCCGGGCCGGCGCGATCGGGGCTGGGCACGGGTGAACCCGTGCCGAGCAGGATGACCTCCACCGCCGCTTACGCCGCGACGCGCGGCTGCGAGGCGGCTCTGATCTCGCGCATCGGGACGTCGTTCGGCCCGAGCGCGCCGATCACGCCTTGCGGTTCGTAAGGCGCCTCGAGCGCCGCGATCTCATCGTCGCTCAGCGGATTGTCGACGGCCTTCAGGGGATCGTCGAGGTGCGCGGCCTTGGTCGCCCCGATGATCGGCGCGGTGACCGCCGGCTTCGACAACAGCCAGGCGATCGCCACCTGCGCCTGGGTCTCGCCGCGCGCCGCGGCGAGGGTCTTGAGCGCGGCCAGCACCGCCTGGTCGGCGGGGCGATTGTAGCGGTCGCGGCCCATGACCGACTTCGAGCGGGTGGTGCCGGCCTCGCGGCTGCCCGCCAGCACGCCCCCCGCGAGCGGGCTCCAGGGGATCAGGCCGACGCCCTCCTCGAGGCAGAGCGGGTTCATCTCCCGCTCCTCCTCGCGGTAAAGCAGGTTGTAGTGGTTCTGCATCATCGAATAGCGCGTGCGCCCGAGCTCGTCGGCGCGGTGCAGGTACTTGGAGAACTGGTAGGCGAACATCGAGCTGGCGCCGACGTAGAGCGCCTTGCCGGACTTCACGACGTCGTCCAGCGCCTCGATCGTCTCCTCGATCGGGGTCTGATAGTCGAAACGGTGGATTTGGTAGAGATCGACATAGTCCGTGCCGAGCCGCGCCAGGCTTAGGTCGATCGACTGCAGGATGTGCTTGCGCGAGAGGCCGCCGCGGTTCGGGCCCCGGCCCATGGGATTGAACACCTTGGTTGCGATCACGCTCTCGTCGCGGCGGACCTTCAGCTCCTTCAGCGCATGCCCGAGGATCTCTTCGCTCTGGCCGCGGGAATAGATGTCGGCGGTGTCGAAGAAGTTGATGCCCGCCTCGACCGCCTTCTGCACGATCGGCAGACTCTGGTCCTCGTTCAGCGTCCAGTCGGCCATGCCGCCGAAGCTCATGCAGCCGAGGCAGAGCCTCGACACCTGCGTCCCCGTCGATCCCATGCGAACGTACTTCATCGAGGCGTCTCCCGGCGTTTGTGCTCTTGGGGTCTGCTTAACCTAGCACTGGCTTCGCGGGCGCGCCCAGCGCGAACGCCACGCCAACCTGGCACGCCGGGCGCGTCACGTTGACATTCGGCCGTCCTCGCGCAACGCAGGCGCCAGATCAACCGGCGCGCGCGTCGGTTAGGCAATCCGCTTTGGAGAGACGTCCAAGTGTCACAATCGATCGATCGGCGCGCGCTGCTCGCGAGCTCCGCCGCGCTGGCCGGCGCGTTAGCCGCCCCCAGGTTTACCTTTGCGCAAACGCCGGCGGGTGGGCCGCCCGTCGCGCCGGTGCGGCCCGTCACCGAGACGCTCTGGGGCGTCGAGGTCACCGATCCCTACCGCTGGATGGAGCAGCAAGGGCCGGAGTGGAAGGCCTACGCGCTGGCCGAGAACGACTATGCGCGCAAGATGCTGGCGGCCATCCCCGGCCGCGACGCGCTTTATGCCGCTATCAGCAAGAACAGCGGCGCGATCGTCGCGCTGGCCGGCGCGCAGGTGGCCGGCGACTATGTGTTCAGCGAAGTAAGGCCAGCGCAGGCCGAGAGCTTCAAACTCTACGTGCGCAACGGGCTCGACGGCGCCGACCGCCTGCTGCTCGATCCTGACCGCTTCGCGCCGCCGGGAAGCCATGCCGCGATCGACCATTGGGTTGCCTCACCCGACGGCAAGCACCTTGTGTTCGGCGTCTCGCCCGGCGGCTCGGAGGCGTCAGTCGCCCACATCATGGTCACCGACACCGGTGAGCTTCTGCCCGAAACGATCGACCGCACCGAGGACGCTTCGTCCAGCTGGACAGACGACGGATCCGGGTTCTTCTACAACCGCCTGCAAGGCGGGCTGCCACCGGACAGCCTCGACAAGTTCAAGCTCAGCGCCTGCTGGTTCCACAAGCTGGGCTCAGACCCTGCCAGCGACATCAAGGTCTTGGCCAAGGGGACGAGCCCGGACGTAGACATCGCCGACATTGATTTTCCGGTCGTCGCTACAACCACGGGGTCCGATGTCGCGGTCGGGTTGCTGGTCTCTGGCGTGCAGAACGAGCTCTCGGCCTACGCCGCCAGCGTCGCCGACGCTCGCGCGGGCAAACCCAATTGGCGGCGAATCTGCACCCCGGCCGACAACGTCACTGACCTCGCCGTGCATGGCGACGACATCTACCTGCAGAGCCACGACGGTGCCTCGCGCTACAAGGTCCTCCGGACCACCGCGGCGCAGCCCGACGTCACAAACGCGAAGCTGGTCGTGCCGGAGTCCGCGTCGGTGATCCGCGGCATCGGCGCGGCGCGCGACGGGCTCTACATCACCGACCTGAACGCGGGGCTGGGCGGAATCCGCCGCCTGGCGTGGGACGGGACGCTGACCACTGTCCCCATGCCTTTCGACGGCGCGCTCGGCGGGGTCTTCGTCGACACCGCGAACGACGGCTGCTGGTTCGAACTCGAGGGTTGGGCGAAGCCGCCGACGGTGTTCTACATCGCGCCGGACGGCAAGGTGACCGAAACCAACCTCGCGCCCAAGCCGGCCATCGACGCCTCGTCCTATACCTCCGAGGAGACCTTCTGCACCGCCGCCGACGGAGTGAAGGTTCCGCTCTCCATCGTCTACAAGCAGGGCCTGAAGCGCGACGGCTCGGCCACGCTCTTGCTCGACGCCTACGGCTCCTACGGCATCACCGAGGACCCTGGCTTCCTCGCCCGCTTCTTCCCATTCCTCGACCTGGGCGGCGTATTCGCGACCGCCCACGTGCGCGGCGGCGGCGAGCTGGGCGAGGACTGGCATCTGGCGGGCAAGAAGGCGACCAAGCCGAACACCTGGGGCGACGATATTGCCGCGGCCGAATACCTAATCGCTCAGGGCTACACCTCGAAGTCCAAGCTCGCGATCGTCGGCGGCTCGGCCGGCGGCATCACCGTCGGCCGGTTCATGACCGAACGGCCGGATCTGGCGGCCGTCGTTATCGACCAGGTCGGCTCGTCGAACACATTGCGCGCCGAGTTCTCGCCGAACGGCCCGCCGAACATTCCCGAGTTCGGCACCGTGACCGTCGAAGCCGACTTCAAGCCACTCTACGAAATGGACGCCTATCAGCACGTGAGGGACGGCGTTGCCTATCCGTCTGTGCTGCTGACGACCGGCCTGAATGATCCGCGGGTGTCCTCATGGGAGCCGACCAAGATGACCGCGCGGCTGCAGGCGGCGACCGCATCGAAGAACCCGATCATCCTGCGCGTGGAGACCGACGCCGGCCACGGCATCGGCTCGACCCGCGACCAGCGCGACCGCGAGACCGCCGACGAGATCGCCTTCATCATGTGGCGAACAGGCGACGCGAGGTTCCAACCGACTTCTAGCTGAGCCGCGCCATGCCCGACTTCAGCGCCTTTGCCGGCCGCGCCTGCCCGGCCTGGTACCGGCGGCCGCAGCTGGGGATCTTCGTCCACTGGGGCGTCTTCGCCATGCCGGCTTACGCGCCGCGGGGCGAGCCGATCAACGAGATCGCGCGCAACGACTACGACAACCTGTTCGCCCGCGCGCCTTACTCGGAGTGGTACGCAAACGCGCTGCGCCTGCCCGGCAGCGCGACGGCGGCCCATCACGCCGAGGTCTGGGGCGATCGTCCTTACGAGAGCTTCAAGGCAGACTTCGAAGCCGCGGCCGCCGCGTTCGACGCCGACGCCTGGGCCGATCTCTTCGCCGGGGCGCGGGCCGGCTACGTCGTGATGGTGACCAAGCACCACGACGGCTACTGCCTCTGGCCGAGCGGGGTTGGGAACCCGCATCGCGCCGACTGGCGCTCGGGGCGCGACTTCGTCGGCGAGCTCGCCCAAGCGGTCCGCCGACGCGGCACGCGGTTTGGCGTCTACTATTCCGGCGGCCTCGACTGGACCTTCGAAGCCAGACCGATCGCCGACATGGGCGACATGCTGGCCTGCGTTCCGCTGGGCGAAGACTACCGCGCCTATGCCGCCGCCCAGGTGCGCGAGCTGATCGCCCGCTACCGGCCCTCGGTGCTGTGGAACGACATCGCCTGGCCCGATGGGCGCGACTTGCCGGGTCTGTTCGGCGACTACTACGCCGCCGTGCCCGATGGCGTGGTCAACGACCGCTGGACGGGCGAGCGTGCCCTGTTCGAGGGCTTGCGCGACGAGGGCGCGCGCAAGGGGTTCAACACCGCGATCAAGGCGGCGACCGCGGCGGCCAAGGGCGAGCTCGCCCAGCCCGCCCCGCCGCACTCAGACTTCCGCACCGTCGAGTACGGCGCCGGCGCGGGCATGGGCGAGACCAAGTGGGAATCGACACGCGGGCTTGGCCTCGGCTTCGGTTTCAACGCGAACGAACGCCCGGAAGACTACATGTCGAGCGAGGCGCTGAACGCACTTTACGACGACGTCACCGCTCGCGGCGGCAACCTCCTGATCAACGTAGGGCCGCGCGCCGACGCCTCGATCCCGCCCAAACAGGCAGCGCTGCTGCGGGCTCTGGGACAGCACCTCTCGGCCTAGCGGGGAGGAAATGTTGCCAGCTCGCGCTGTGCCGGAGAAGCTGCCGACACATCCCTATTTTTCCCTGCTAACAGGGAATTTAACAGGGAATTTCCGCGAATTTGGCCGTTTTCGGGCCGTTTGGGCGAGAGCGGCGCTTCAATTTCGCGAGCCAAGTCTGAGACTTAAGCTGGGCGCAGCGTCAAATTCCCTACGCAACGAAACAGCGAAATTTTCCAGCCGAGCAGGGAAATAACAGGGCATAAAAGGCTCATAACAGGAGGCGCGAAAGGCAGGCCGCCGGCGCCTACAGCACCCCTGTTTCGACGAGATATCCGACGA
>JGI12269J14319_10005291_pt1 | contig 11499 bp, 10 predicted proteins | sample PeaSoiSIISIP2007_FD_14319 | JGI IMG/M metagenome (IMG submission 14319) | reverse complement strand
GGCCGGGAACGAGCCCGCGCGTTTCATCCGCCGATAGCTCATTCAAATGGACAGGAATCACTCCCCAAGCGCCTTGCACTCCGGCCTGCATCAGAAAAGAGCCAATGGCCAGCACTGCGACCGACGTGCCGAACGCCCAAAGCGGAATCACCAGCAACGCCAATGACATCGCGGCGATCATCGTGACTCTTCTGCCGAGCTTTTCCGAGAATTGCCCGAAGATAATGGCGCCGACGATCGCGCCGATGTTGTAGAGAATGGCCATGTACGACTGCATGGCGGGGGTGAATTTGTGGACGCTGCCGAGGAAGTCCGGATACAGGTCCTGCGTGCCGTGCGAAAGGAACATCATGAACGTCATCAGCAAAACGAGGTAAAGAAAACTCTTCCACTGCGTAGCCACGATCCTGAGAACCGCGCCCGTTGACGGCGCGCGAGATTGCTTCCACGCTTCCGATTCCGGCACGCGAGCGCTGATGTAAAACGCCAAAAGCGCCGGCAGTCCGCCCAGCCAGAACATCGGCCGCCAGCCCCAGGTAGGCAAAACAAAACGCGCCACCACGGCGGCAAGGATGTACCCAAGCGAATAGCCGCTCTGCAATATCCCGGAAAGAATTCCACGCAACCGTGGCGGGACGGATTCCATCGCCAGCGAAGCCCCAATGCCCCACTCTCCGCCCATGCCGATGCCGTAAAGCGCGCGCATCACCAGGAAAAATGTGAGATTGGGCGAGAATCCGCACGCCAGCTCCACCACGGAAAAGAAAACCACGTTGATCATCAACGGGATGCGCCGGCCGTACCGGTCGGTCATCAGGCCGAAGATGAGAGCCCCGACTGGGCGCATCACCAGCGTCACAAACAACGAGGCAATGATTGCTTCTTTTCCAACATGAAATTCAGCGGCGAGCCTGTTAATCAGGAAGACGACAACAAAGAAGTCGAACGCGTCGAGCGTCCATCCCAGAAAGGACGCAGCCACCGCGTGCGCCTGGCCGGAACTCGAAAGACCGGCCACTCCGCTGTCGCGATCCTTGTTAAACAACGGTACCCCCCATTGGTTCGCCCGTCACACGCTGCGCAATATCGCGATAGAGCAACGCGGCGCAAACAGCCGACATCGCCAGTAGCGCAAATCCGCTGGCCGTCTCGCCAAGGCAGAATTTGCCGATGCCGAACAGCGCAGCGTACACCATAGCGCAGCCCAGAACCCACGCCAGCAAATTTTTGCCGAGATCGCGCGTCTCGGGAAGTTCCGGAGCGAGCGCGGCGATGCGGCGCCAACCGGCGGTATGCGGCCGCACCTTTCTATAAAAGCGCAGCAGAACTTCCGCGGGCTCGGCCGGCGTCAGCAGCGTGACGGCAACCCACACGGCCGTCGTTACAGCCGTCGTCGCGAGCGTCGTCTTCGCAAAAACCACGGGCGCGCTGCCGCCGAAGACTTGCCAGTGGTGCAGGACGAGCGTCATCGCCAGCGCCGTAGCCATCGCCGAAATCTCGCTCCACGCATTGATGCGCCACCAATACCAGCGCAGCAAATAGACTCCGCCGGTCCCCGCTCCAACCTCGAGCACCACTTGCCAGCCCTGGCTGATCGTCGCCAGTTGCGCCGAAACATACGCCGACGCCGCCACCAGCAGCAAGGTCGCGATCCGGGAAATATTCACGTAATGTTTCTCGGTCGCATTGCGCCGGATGAACCGCCGGTAAAAATCCTCCACGAGATACGAACTCCCCCAGTTAAGTTGCGTCGCGATCGTGGACATGAACGCCGCCATGAATCCCGCAATCAAAATTCCGCGCAGCGCATGCGGCATAAACGTGGTCGCAACGAGCATGTAGCCCGATTCCGGATGCTGCAGCCCAGGATACAGCGCCGCGGCGGCCAGCGCTGTCAGAATCCACGGCCAGGGCCGCAGCGCGTAGTGCGCGACGTTGAACCACAGCACGGAAAGCAATCCGTGCCGTTCATCGCGCGCGCTGAAAATTCGCTGCGCGATGTACCCCCCGCCCCCCGGCTCCGCCCCCGGATACCAGAACGCCCACCACTGCACCCCCAAATGCACGAGAAACGTAAGCACCGGCAGCGTCCACAAGGCTTCGCCCGTGAGTCCGCGCGAAAAATCGGGAAACATCGCCGTGATCCGCGAAGCTCCGGGCCCCGCGACTTCCCGCATCGCCGAAAGTTTTCCCAGCATCGCGTGCATGCCACCCGCGCCCCGCACGCCATAATACGCGACCGCGATCACGATCCCCATTTTCAAAACGAATTGAAAAAGATCGGTCCACAACACGCCCCAAAGGCCACCAAGCGAAACGTAAAATCCCGTGAACGGAATCAAAAAGAAAATACAGATCGCGAGACTCGCCGCCTCGCTTTTGCCGAGCACGGACCCCACGATGCTCGTCATCGCCTTGGTCACCCAGCCCAGGATCAGGCAATTCATCAGCAGGCCGAGATACACGGCGCGAAACCCGCGCAAAAACGCGGCGGGTTTTCCTGCGTACCGCATCTCCGCGAATTGCACGTCCGTAAGCAAGCCCGAACGCCTCCACAGCCGCGCAAACAAAAACACCGTCATCATTCCCGACGGCAGAAAACTCCACCACAGCCAGTTGCCCGCGATTCCCTGCGTGTATACGAGTCCCGTCACGACCAGCGGCGTGTCCGCGGCAAATGTCGTCGCCACCATCGAAGTTCCCGCCAGCCACCACGCCACCTGCCTCCCCGATACAAAATATTCTTCCGTGTTCCGGCTCGATCGCCGCCGAAAATAAATCCCCAGCACTAGCATCAGCAGCAGATATCCAGCGATCACGGCCCAGTCGAGTAGCGTCAGTGTCATGAAGTATCCGGCTGCAGCGAATCCATTAGTTTTTCAGGAATCGGTTGTTAAGTGTCGTTGCAAGCAGCGGAAGTGTCAAACGAAAATCGGAATGCGCGTGTTCGGCCATCGATTTCGTGGAGTACAATGCCTCCCGCCATGTCCAGTCCAAGAATGCAGAGGCCGGCCGAACTATGCCCTGCGGCTAATTCGGTGGCGAATGAATAAGTGGCCGCGCTCCATTTCGTCCCCGCGCGTCGTCAACATTGAAGATTTGCGCGAGCGGGCCGAGCGGCGCCTGCCGCGAGCCGTCTTCGACTATCTCGACGGCGGCGCCGAGAGCGAAAGGTCGCTGCGCGAAAATAATCGCGCCTTTGAATCCGTCACATTCCGCCCGCACAATGCGATGGCCGTGCCGCAATGCGACCTGCGCACAAAAGTTTTGGGCGCCGAGCTTTCCTTTCCCGCGATCCTTGCGCCCATCGGCTACAGCCGCCTCATCCACCCGGCCGGCGAATGCGCAGCGTCTCGCGGAGCCGGAGCCGCAGGCACCGCCTACATCCTCTCCACCATTGCCGGTCACAAACTCGAAGACGTGCGCGCCGCGTCGACCGGCCCGGTCTGGTATCAACTTTATTTAGTGGGAGGCCGCGCCGCCGCGGAAGCGGCGCTGGACCGCGCGTGGAAAGCAGGATTCTCAGCATTGTTTGTCACGATCGACACAGGCACGGCGGGTATGCGCGAGCGCGACATCCGAAACGGCACCGGCCAGCTCATGGGCGGAAACTGGATCGGAATGATTCCGTATCTCTCTCAATTTTTCTCCCGCCCGGCATGGGTGGCCGCGTATTTGATGGACGGCGGTCTGCACAAATTGCCGAACGTCGTCATTCCCGGGCAAGGACCGATGGCTCTGATCGACGTTGCCGCCGCCCTCTCGGAGTCGGTCGTGACGTGGCAGGATTTTCTTTGGCTGCGGAAGGTGTGGCCCGGGCCAATCGTCGCCAAGGGCGTCCTAACCGGCGATGATGCCCGCCGCGCGATCGACGTGGGAGCCGCCGGCGTCGTCGTCTCCAATCACGGTGGCCGCCAACTCGACGGCGTTTCCGCAACCCTGCGCGTCCTGCCGGAAATTGTGAAGGCCGTGAATGGCCAAATCGAAGTCCTGATGGACGGAGGCGTGCGCCGCGGCGGCGACATCATCAAAGCAATCTGCCTGGGCGCCCGAGCCGTCCTGGTAGGCCGGGCCTACGCCTACGGCCTGGCCGCCGCAGGAGAACCCGGCGTAACCAGAGCCATCGCAATCCTCCGCGCAGACCTGGAGCGCACCATGAAGCTACTGGGATGCGCGTCGCTCGGCGACCTGGATCAAACGTACGTAGACGTTCCGCGCGATTGGCCAAGCGCAAGTTGAGAGTCAAGAGTTGAGAGGGAATACGTGCGGGGCCACAATCGCAAGTTGCTGGCCCACCAGTCACCGGTCACCAGTCACACTTTCACGCTCACGAATCACAAATCACGATTCACGTCAAAAGGGGGGAGAAGGCCCCGGGTTCGTCAGGGGGATGCAAACCCGGGGCCGGGGGGTAGAACAGAAGCGGGGGCCGGAGTAAATTCAATCTCGAATCAAGCGGTGACGGTGGGCTACGACGTCGGCCCTACGATCAATCGGCACAGCCTGTACAATTCCTCGTATGTGAACACCAAGTGGAGGGCTGTCGTTCCTTCTTCCAGATGTCCCAGCCCGGACAGTTCACAAATCTCGCGCAATTGCTCTTTCGGCAGGCCCAGCAGATAAGCCGCCCTGCCCTCATCGATAATTTCTCTGCGAGTCGTCTCGTTTGTCATCCGATTAGTCCCCTTTATGAGTTCCATTTTTAAGGACTGGGATGAACAGCCTAGTTCATGACAATGCTGGCCCAGTTGTCCTGCTCCACGGCCAGAATCATCGGCTTGTAAATATCGATATCCCAGGTGTCGCCGATTCGAAACCGCACGGCGCCATCCGATTCCCCCACAATGATTCCGCGCAGCGGCACGCGCAAATCCCCAGCAGCAACTTGAAGGATCACCGCTTGACCCACCCAGGATGCATATGCGCTTGGCATTGTCCTGCCCCCCTCAACTCAATTAAGTTCCGTTCGAACAATTGCCATTTTCCATTCCACTCTCGCGCTCAACAATGGTACGGAGGCCACAATCCTATAGGAGAGAAGTACTGTTAGCCGTTGCGTCACAAATTCCGCGGCCTTGCCGGTACTAAGTACCCGAGTACCGAAAATCTGGCACTTCAGCTTTATTGCCGCCCCCGTACTACGACGCCAAACTGGCTACATGACCGCCCTCCGTGGTCCCGAGCAAGACTTCAATCGGCAATCGGCAGCGGAACTACAATCGAGCGGCATACGGGCTGCCTACGAAGGATCAGGGATCGCCCTGGCCTTGGGCGGCGGCTTCTCCAGAGGCTTTGCCCACCTGGGTGTTCTCGAAGTCCTCGAACAAGAGCGCATCCCGGTCTCCGCTATCGTCGGCACCAGCATCGGGGCCTTGCTTGGCGCAGCCTATGCGGACGGCATTTCTCTGCACGACCTTTGCGATCTTGGAAGGCGCGTACGTGTTCGAGACTTTCTCCGCTTTCATCAATCTGAGCAGGGCGAGCGGAGGAAAGATCGCATCGGCCAGTTCGTACAAGAATGGTTCCGCGCCACCGCAGTGGAACAACTGCGCATTCCAACCGCGATCGTAACTACAGATCTCGACACGGGGGCGCCATACGTGTTCGCCAGTGGCCCGCTTGAAGTGGCCATCCGCGCGAGCTGCGCCTTTCCGGGGCTGGTCAAACCCGTGGAGCACGATGGCCGTCTGCTCGCCGACGGCTGCATTGTGGCGCCGGTACCTACGGCGATTGCCGCCGGAATCAATGGCGCCTGCGTGCTGGGAGTCTGTGTGGGTTCCAATGCCGCCAGTTCTTCCTCATCGGAAAACGTTGTGAAGGTATTCGATCCCACCTTTCGGGCTTCGCACAGGAACGCGCTGGAACCTTCCTGGTCCCGGCATGCGGACATTCTGCTTGAGCCGCTCGTGCACCACATCGACTGGAATGATTTCTCCCGCGTGGACGAAGCGTTCGCCGCGGGCGCCGAAGCCGCGCGCCTCGCCTTGCCCGCCCTGCGCGAATTGCTCACCCGGAGGTCCCGATTGGCGCCGGCCCCGGGCGTGTCCTTCCGTGCGGAAACAGGATTGGCGTTATGAAAACCTCCCTGCTGATGCGGACGCTCATTGTCATGTTGGCTTTGGAGTGGGAACTCGGCAACCAGGATCCGTTCGTTTTCTGTTACCGTATAGGAGTGGAGCCTGCGCGCGTCTTCTTCGGGAGATTCGGCAAGCCTCGGTGACAGCGTTTCGGCTGCGGGCTTTACTTGTTTACCTTGCGTCTCGAAAGGAAGCCCGCAAGACCCAATGATCGGATCGCTCGAGCATTTACTTCATTTCCTGTTCAATGTGAAGGGCCTGATTCAGTGGGGCGGCACGCTGCTGGTGTGCGTCATCGTCTTCATTGAAACGGGCTTCTTCGTCGGTTTTTTTCTTCCTGGTGATTCCCTGCTCGTCACCGCCGGCGTCTTCGCCGCCTCTGGACAACTTCATATCTCGGAACTCCTGCTCCTGGTTCCCCTCTGCGCCATAGTGGGCGACCAGATCGGCTACTGGATAGGCAGGAAAGCTGGCCAAGCTCTGTATCGGCGGGAGGATTCGCTGATATTCCGCAAGCGGCACTTGGAGCGCGCTCATCTGTTTTACGAAAAGTATGGCGGGAAAACAGTGATCCTTGCGCGGTTCGTTCCCATCATCCGGACGTTCTGTCCGCCAGTGGCGGGCGCGGCGCAGATGCCCTACGGCCGCTATTTTGCCTATGACGTAGCGGGAGGATTTCTCTGGGGCGGCGGCATGGTCCTCGGAGGATATTTTCTGGGCCGGCAAATCCCAAACATCAGCGAAAACATTCACTACGTCATCGCCGTAGTCATTTTCTTGTCGTTGCTTCCCCCCATCATTGGCTTCCTGCGCGCCAGAAATTCGGGGTCGGCGAAGCCTTCTTCCCTTCCACAGCCCGCACCACCCGAGCGTGACTAGCCGTGCCGTTTCTAGGTCCTCCCATCGACAAACCGCCGCGCGCCGTGATCTTTGACGTCGGCCGGGTCATCATCCGCGTCGATCTGTCGCGTTCCATGGGAGCGCTCGGCAAACGCGACGGCCTGAACCATATGCAGGTTTTGCGGGAATTGGAGGCGGATATGCGCTGGCCGGATTGGCAGGAAGGCCGCATGACGCCGCGCGACTGGCACGCCCACCTCTCTAAAAAACTCCGTTTTTCGTACGGCTTTGAAGAATTCTGCGCGATTTGGAATGGCGTTCTCGATCCCGCCCCGATCTTGCCAGAGCTCCTGTTCGAACATCTGGCAACAAAATGCCGCCTCGCCCTGCTCTCGAATACCGATCCCATCCACGTGGCGCATATCGAGGCCTCTTACCCATTTGTTCGCCACTTCCCCGCGCGCGTCTACTCCTGCCGCGTAGGATCGAGCAAACCCTCGCCGACGATTTATCACCATGCGCTGCGAGAAGTCGGCGCCATTCCCGACGAAGCTATCTTCATCGATGACATACGTGAGAATGTCCTCGGAGCAGCCAGCGTGGGTATCAACGCCTTCCATTTCACTTCCGCGGATGAACTTCTCACCGAATTTTCACGCCTGGGACTTTGGGAATCCTGAATGGGTGATTTTGATCGGTCACCGTGGCGCCTAGGAACGCCAATCAGGAGATTGGCGTTCCCATTACCATCCTTCGTATCCAGAAAACTCCCGGAGCGCGTAAAGTTTGCACGGACCTTGCACTCATTAGGAAAGAGGACATCCGAATAACCCCTTCATTTTCATTTCGATACGCGTTACCTGTCCGAATGGCCACTTGGCGTCTGGCGTGCATATTCCTAAATCAGAGTTGGTAATTCAAAGGGGGGAATATGGCAGAAGAGATGGATCGTTCCGCTAGCAGCAATCGTGGCGTACCTGGATGGGTGATCGCGGCGGTCGCTGTCCTTGGGGTTGTGGCTTTGGTAGGGCTGGTCATGGCGCACAATGCCTCGACGCAGACCACGGAAGCACAGCAATCGTTCGACACCAAAGTAAAGGCCATGCAAACGGATTTCACCGGCCAGATCGCCCAGTTGCAGCAGCATGAGGCGCAGGTCGACACGACCAACGCCGGCTTGCAGAGCGACCTGACAGTGGTGACCAAGCGTCTGCGCCTCACACAGAGCGACCTGAAGAAGGCGCGCGACGAAGCGGAAGCGATTCGCACCGAAGACCAACAGAAGATTGCCGAAGTGGATGCCGCGGCCAAGACCGAGCTAGCCACCAAGGCCAGCACGGATGAAGTCAAGGGCGTGGACGGCAAAGTAGACGGCGTCCGCACGGATCTCACCGGCACACAGAATGACCTGAAAATGGCGCGCAGCGAACTGGGCACTCTGATCGCGCGCAACCACGAAGATGTGGAACAGCTCCGCCGCCTCGGCGAGCGCGACTACATCGAGTTCACCATCGACGCCAAGAACAAGCCGCAAAAGGTCGGAAGCTTTGTCGTCGAACTGCGCGGCACCAACCCCACCAAGAAGCGCTACAACGTTGCCTTGGTCGTGGATGATTCCCGCATCGAAAAGAAGAATCTGCCGGTCAATGAGCCGATCTTCTTCCACCAGGGCAGCGATCGCCGCCCGTTGGAACTGGTCGTCAACACCGTAGCCAAGGATAAAGTGACCGGCTACATCAGCGTCCCCAAAGCCGCTGGCGCTCAATCCGCATCGAGCGACTAGCGGGGCTGGATAGGCCCGGGTGCTATTTCAGCGCCCGGACACGCATTTCGGCGGGCAGGGCGCGGGGGTGCCCTGTCCGCCGTTGTCGTTTTAGGATGTGATACGTGATTTGTGACTCGTGATTTGCTTCCCCTGAACGCGAGTGAAGGGTGAAAAGCTCGCCCGGCTAGCAGTCTCCTGCAGGAAGATCCCCAATTACTATTTCGAGAGACTAAACACCCCACTACCCAGCGTGGTCATCTCACGTTACACTGCTTAGCGCCTTGCTTGCCCCTCGTCATCTTATCTTTACCGCGCTCGAAGGCGCATTGGTCGATCCGCGCACGGATTCATTTGCCGGCGCGGAAGAAGCCTTGTCGGAACTCGAACGGCGAAAAATCGCCTTCGTTTTGCTCACTTCGCGCACCCGAGAGGAGATCGAACCCATCCGGCGAAAGATCGGGCACAACCACCCATTCGTCACCGAAAATGGCGGTGGGATCTTCTTTCCGGATGGCTACTTCAGTCTGCGAATACCGGGCGCTGTGCGCACGGCGCGCTATCTCAGCATCGCGCAGGGACGGCCGTACGCCGAAGTCTGCGAGGCGCTCGACGAGATCGCCGAGGAATGCGCTGTGGGTGTCGCCGGCTTCCATCACATGAGCCTTCGCGAGATTGCCGACAATATGGGCCTGCGCCCGCGCAGCGCCGAGCTGGTGCGCGCCCGTGAATTCGATGAACCGTTCTATTTCACTTCCATGGACGATAAAGCCATTGCCCGGTTTGTGGAAACCGCGCACGCGCGCGGTTTCGACACGCGGCGCGGCCCGACTTTCTGGCACCTTTCCTCCAAATGCGATGCGGCGCGCGCGGTGCGCACCCTCGCGCAGTTGTTCCGGGAAGCGACGCACATCAAGCTGCGGCTCGTCGGAATCGGAGGCGGGGAGCAGGATCTGCCCTGGCTCCGCGCCGTGGATCAGGCCATCCTTCTCCCGGACACACGCGAAGCTGCTAACGCTTCGGAGCATCCCCATGAAAACGCGGGGCGGACAAGGACAATCGTCTTGGGAGACGCACCCGGCGCAGCCGGATGGAACGACGTAATTCTAAATATTATCGGTTAGTTTCAGTACTGCTAGTATTTGTTGACCGAAGAATCTCTTTTCCCACAGTGGTAATCCACAGACAGTTTTGGACTGCTTTTTGTAGCCATCCGCGCTCAAGAGATTTGGAGTAGCGAAGCTAATCCGAACACCTGAATGGATTTACGAGTTTCTATCGTCATGCCGCAACGTGGCCCAAGTCTTGCCATAGCCTACATATCGCATGGCGACCTGAGAGTCACTCTGACGCTCGCGACGAGACACTTGCGAGCTTACGAGCACCCGGTTTAGCGGCATGGGAAAGTGATTTGCCAGCTACCGGTCTGAGTCGATTTTTTACTCTTTCCCTACCGGGGGAATGAGCATGGGCGGCGCCAAGAGTACGGCGCCGCCCATTTTTTATTTGGCTCAACATTCGCATCCATGACAGTTGACCTATAGGCAGGCCCTAAGTTCCTTATGCTATAAGTCACCAGGAGTGGTGGAGGATTTTCATGAGAAGACTGTGCCGTACCGCACTGTTGTCCGCCATAGCTTGGATCACTATCCAGCCTGCGATTCTCTTCGTTCCGAGGGTGTCAGCGGCGGCGGTAGCTGCACCTGCTTCAAAGTCCAAAAAGAAAACCAAACACAAAAACACAAAGAAAATGATTCTGAAGGGTCGCCACGGCAAGAATAGTCGAAGGCCTGCCTGAACCGCATTTCTTTCCTGGGAACGCCATTCTCCTGAATGGCGTATTGGTTTCGCCAATCGGGAGATTGGCGTTCCCGGGGGGCGCAAACCAAAACGGGGAACCTGGCGGCTCCCCGTTTCAGCGCTTTTCTTTTCGCCGTCGTGGCGCTGATTAGCGCCTCTGGCGGTACGCACCGCGTGCGCGGTGTGAGGTTAGCTGTTTGTGTTCTAAGCCCGGTGGACTCATCCTCGCCTCCGCGGCTTTTCGAACTACAATTCCCTTCTACGCCTATGACGGGGCTTTGGCAAGAGCGTGTTTGTAATTTCCACAGGGAGTGAATTCGGCGAGGCTAATTCCGAATAAATCACTTATTTGCTGGTGGATGCGCGAGAAAACCGATCGCGGAGCTTACTTTACAAACAGGCCTTCGCGAAGTTGATCGCGTCCGACAAACATCTTGGATGAGCGGTACCTGGAAAACAGGTTTGAAATTTCCCGGTTCTGAAAGACGCGTTGCGGCTGAAAGGGGCAGGATGCGGGAATCAATTCCAGGTTCTGACCGTCCAGGACGCGGTAACGATGGAAGATAATCGGTTTCCGTGTGTGGAACATGGCGAAGACCACTCCGCCGTCGCGCACGAGCGACGTAATGCGGGCGGCGAGTTTAGTCATGAGATCGGTATCGAGGTAATCCAGAATATCCCACATGAGCACCGCATCGAAGGTGTCGTCGGGATACAGCATCGTGGTCTCGAGAAACCTCTTCGCGCGCGCTTCCGGCAACAGGTCGGACTTGTCCGCGCCGGCCGGAAGCTTCTTGGCCCGCTGCGCTTCCTCTTCCAGGAAGTACTGCCAGGTGGCCAGCAAATCCTCGGTGTAGACCTTGAAGCCGCGCTCGATGAAAAAGGTAATTGTGGTTTGCCGAGCCGGGCCAAGATCCAACAAATGGCCGTGGCCGATTCCATCGAGTTGCCACAGAAATTCCTTGAGGCCATTGGACTGGCGCCCGGACTTCTGCTCAACGGCCGGCGTAGGAGCCGGCA
>JGI12269J14319_10005287_pt1 | contig 11506 bp, 9 predicted proteins | sample PeaSoiSIISIP2007_FD_14319 | JGI IMG/M metagenome (IMG submission 14319) | reverse complement strand
CTTGGCCGGCACGGCCACCGGCTTGTCCGTCGCGGCCTCCGGGCTGTCCGCCGCGGCCTCCTCCACGCCCTGTGGAGATACCGGCAGCCAGCAGACCAGCGTTGGAACCATCCAGAGGGGCACCCGAAACTTCTCCCCGAGGGCCCGGTCCATTGGCGCCAACTCCTGCACCTCCGCCGGGTCCATTGCCACGGGGCGCAGTCACGTGCCAGTCGCCGGTAATCGCGGCAATTGCATCCGCGAACTGTTCGGCCGTCAACCGCCGCAACTCGGGACCCCGGAAGGAAAACTGCTTGGGCATTTCGCCGGTGCGCGCGATCGTTGGAAGCTGGTAAGTTCTGGAACTGACAATCGTGCCGATCAGGTGTTTGAGGTCGTAGCCGCTGGCGACGAACTCGCTGGACAGCCAGTCCAGCAGTTCGGGACTCCATGGCTCACCATCCATGTCGTCCACGTTCTCCACGATTCCCCGGCCCATCAGCTTCTCCCAGATCCGGTTCACCAACGTGCGCGGCATCCGGCCGTTCCTGGGATCGGTAAAGACCGCCGCCGCGGTGGCACGCCGGTCCGCCAGGCTGTAAGAAGGCAGAGGCCGGTCCAGTTCCGGATACAGGAACGCCGCGGTGGCAAAGCCTTCCTGCGCCACATCGCAGCGATACAACTGCAGCTTCTCCTCCTTGGAGAAATAGCTTGCCAGGGCGTAGGCATCCTTCAGCTTCCATTTGCTGATAAAGCTGTCGTGGCAGGAGTTGCACTTAAAGTTGATTCCCAGGAAAATCTGCGCGGTGTTCTGCGAGGCCTGCATCGCGGGAGCCTGGCTCGCACTGACCGTCCCGCGCCAGTTCACGCCTACTAGAAAGCCGTCGGGATCGGTGTCCTTCGTCGGATTCAGCAGCTCCGTTATCATCTGGTTGTACGGCTCATTGCTTTCGAGAGCGTTGAGAAGCCAGCCCGTGATGCTCTTTCGGGCCGCAGTGTCGGAATAGTAGGCGACCCCTTCATCGTTGCGCAGCAGGTCGTTCCAATAAGAAATCCAGTTCTCCGAGTACTTGGTGTTGTCCGCCAACAGCTTGGCCACGAGTTGGCCGCGTTTATCGGGCCGGGTGTCCTTGAGGAACTCTTGCGACTGAGCCGGGTCCGGCAGCAGTCCCCAGATGTCCAGGTAGGCCCGGCGCAGGAATTCCCCGTCGCTTACCAGGGACGGCTGCCGCACCTTCTGATCCACAAGGTACCTGGCTGTAAAGCGGTCCACCGGATCGGTCCAACCTTTCCAGAGAGAATTCGGAACCGGCGGCGCACTGAGCGCCAACGGCGGATCCCACCTGGCCCTGGCGGCCGCCGAAGCGGGAGTGGCGCGCGCGCCTTGATCGATCCAACTCCGGATCAGGGCGATCTCGGAATCGGCCAAAGCGTCTCCGCCGAACGGCATCCGCGGCTGAATCGCGCCGGTGATGCGCTTGACCACCAAACTGGTCGCGCTACTGCCCGGTTTGACCGCCGCACCCGTGCGCCCGCCACTGAGGACATCCTGGTAATTGGCCAGCGAAAGCCCGCCCGATCGCTTCTCGGCGTTGTGACAGGCCAGGCACTTCTCCGCCAGGATCGCGTGCACCTGCCGGTCATAGTCGATCAGCGCGGGCGGGCTCAGCGACCAAGACCGCCCGGCGGTGAAGAAGCAGATCGATAACACTATCCAAAGAGCAGCGCCGAATGGCAACAGACGTTTACGGGAATGGTTTCGCACAGCGTCCCCCTCAGGACAGCACTCGGCCTTTCACAGATTTCACTGTTGGGAGTCTATAACGCCGGTGCGCAGGTGGTCAACCACCGTAAACTCCTGCGGGTAGCTTTCACTATGTGAAAACTTGGCTGATCTGACCAGAAAGCCATTAAGCTCTGAACTTTCAATAAAATAGGGATGGCCATCGGGAAGGATCCGGGGGTTGGGTGAGCATCGGCTGGGCGTAGGCAATTTCGCAGAGCGATAGGGAGGAGCTCTGCCGGAAGTCTTTGAACTTCTCCACCTGGCCCGCTCGCCTGGTCCCAGCCCCGGCGGCACCATTACGGACTGGAACATTGCCGCGCATACCCACGACTGGGTCCGTGCCTGCAAGGGCGGTGCTCCGGCCTGCTCCAACTTCAGCATTGCCGGGCCGTTCAACGCTTGGGTCGTCCTCGGCGCGGTGGCCTCACACTACCAGGGCAAGCTCCCGGGGTACAACGCCAGAATGCAGTTCTCGAACAATAAAGACGCCACCAGGTGGATTAAGCCCACTTTCCGAAAAGGCTGGGAGATCAAACTCTTAGGAAGCTATAATCCCCTCAGGAGATCTTCCGAAACGAGTGGGTCACCCGGCATGCGGCGGATCCGGCCAGAAAGCCGATCGCGGCCGCGACCACCAGAGAGCCGGTCAAATGCCGGCGAGCAAACCTCCGCAAGCCGGTGAAGACATCTCTCAGGTCATGATCTTCAACGTAGGAGGCCGCGGCATCCAGTCGATCCGCTGCGCTGGTAGCGAAGTTGTCGATTGCCTCGGAACCCTGGCGTCCTGTCGAGCGAACGGAGGAGGCAGCCGTATGGAGCGCGCCTCCTGTCTCATCTCGCGCTTCATCCAGTTTCCTGCCGGCGGACCGGCCCAGCTCCGACGCCGATTGCGTTAGTGTCTCAAAAGTAGTCAAGATGTTCCTCCCAAGTCTGAGGTAAAGCACGTTTGCCTCCATTGCGATCGAGAGGCGGCGCCGTTAGAGTCGCAGGACGGCGAGGTGCTGAAGCAGCCAAACCTGCACCAATGGAAGGCAGGTTTTGCACGTGGTTCGGCCCGGGAGAGTTAGATGGCAGGAGACGCACACGGCCAGAGATGCTATAGTTCAGTTGAGAAAGGCCGAAAACCACTTGCTTACACGCGCGGCTCGGAATCGCGTCGAGCCGATCCGCTGACTCCTTTCGAATAAAACATGACTCCCATGTCAGACGGTCGGCCCCGGGCCGCTGTTGTTGTCGCCCATCCGGACGACGAGACGCTCTGGTGCGGCGGCTACATCCTGACGCATCCGGAGTTTCTTTGGCGCATCGTGACCCTATGCAGGGCAGCGGATTCGGACCGCGCGCCAAGGTTCCGCCGGGTCTTGCGGCGATTGGGGGCGGAGGGTGAAATGGCGGATCTCGACGATGGACCGGACCCGGGGCCGCTGCCCGCCGGGCAGGTTCGGGAGACCACCGCCCGGCTACTGGCCGGAAACAGCTACGACCTGATTTTGACCCACGGCCCGAAGGGCGAGTACACACGGCACCGCCGGCATGCGGAGTGCTGCCAGACCGTGGTGGAGCTTTGGCGATCGGGCGGTATCGACACCAGGCGATTGTGGATGTTTGCTTACGAAGACGGAGACCGGGCGTACTTGCCCCGGGTGCGCGAGGATGCCGATCGGCGGGACGTATTGGAAGACGATGTCTGGCTGGAAAAGCGCCGGTTGATTACGGATCTGTACGGGTTCAAGATCGACAGTTGGGAAGCACAGATCACTCCGCGAGAAGAGGGGTTCTGGTGCTTTGACTCGGCACAAGCGGCGGTCAAGCGCGCGGCCGCGCCCTGGGAGCAACCATCATGAAAGTACTTGTGCTGACCGAATACCCGCCATCGGCGGCCGGACTGGCGACGCAGGGTCAGCTATTTTGCAGGGGCTTGCGCGAGATCGGCGTGGATGTCCACCCGGTACACTTCGAATCGCCCCTGGAAAAGGAATGGTACTACCGCTGGTTCGAGCCGGACGTGGTGGTCGGTATAGGGTTCTGGGGCCATGTTCCGCACCTGGTCCTCCATCCGCAACAGTTCGGGATGAAGACCGTGCCGTGGCTCCTGGCCGATGGTTACGTCGCGGCGCACCACGAGGTGCTGAACGCCCTGCCGCTGATCCTGGTTACCTCCAACTGGGTGAAGGAGACATACGTCCGGGATGGCATCCGGGGAGACAATATCGAGGTGCTGCCGGTGGGTTGCGATACGGACGGCTTCGCGCCGCGCAGCCGTGACGACCTCAAGGTGCGATCGATCCGCGAGGCTTTGGGAGTGTCCGACGACCAGCTCATGATCCTGACCGTCGGCGGCGATGCGGCGTCCAAGGGCGCCCAGGAAGTCATGCAGGCGCTGGCGCTGATCGATGCCGAGGCGCCCGACTGGAGATATGTCTGCAAAGTCTGGCCCCAGCCCCGCACGGAGAAACAGAACCTGATCGACCTCGAACTGGCGGCGCATCTGGGCATCGACAAGAAGGTCATCTACTCCACCAACGTGGTCTCGCACAATTTCATGCCCTACCTGCTGGCCGCCTGCGATATTTACGCCGCACCGTCGCGGCTGGAGGGTTTCGGAATGATTCAGGTGGAGGCTAACGCCTGCGGCAAGCCGGTGATCGCGATCCGCGCGATGGGATTCCTCGACACCTTGGTCCACGGTGAAACCGCATTCCTGGCGGAAGTGGCGGAGGAGAGGAAGATCAGTGAGGCGGCATTCGGGGAAGGCCACGGGATCGACAATAGCCATCGCATCGTATTTCCAACCCCGCGGACAGCGGAGTACCGAGCCAGCGTGGCGGACATCGCCAAGCACCTCCTGACACTCATGCAGGACAGCGGTCTGCGGCGGAGGATGGGCGAAGCGGGCCGAAAACACGTGGTCGAGTTGTTCGACTATCGCCAGGTAGCCAGGCGTTTCCTGAAGATCGTGTCCGGCCGGTTGGGAATTCATTAGACAGTGGGTGGCCACGCATATGGACGAGAAGTCGCTTGCCTCTGTAGATCGGGCCAAAGAGGCGGCCATCCGCGTCCTGCTGCACAACGCGCGGGGGCCGTTTCAAGGACTGCCGCGGACCGCCGGGTGGGGATACCCGGAACCTTACACGCGGGACCTCATGATTTCAACCCTGGGCATTCTGACGACCGGAAACGAGGAGTTGGCGGACGCGGTGCGGCGCACCCTGGCGGCGCTGGCAAGCAATCAGACGCCGCACGGCCACATTCCATCACTGGCGAACGATCCTGCCGACCGCGGCGCCAGCGATACGACTCCGCTGTTCCTCCTGGGCCTGGCACTGTACAGGAGATCGGCCAACCAGCCCGAGTTCCTCGACGAGGCAGCGCAGAAAGCGCTGAAGTGGATGCGGTACCAGAGCCCCGGCGACACGGTGATGGTATCGCAGTTACCGACCAGCGACTGGCGTGACGAGCAGTGGGTGATGGGTTATGGGCTGTACGTGAATACGCTGGTCTACGCGTATCTGGTGCTTTACGGCGAGCGCGAGTCCGCCGGTCAACTGCGCGAATTGATGAACCGCCTGGAGGTCCGCGGCGAGGAGAAGAACCCCCGTGAGCACGAGGGTCTGGTAGTGCCGTCCAAGCCTTATTACGCCCTCTACTCCTACAAGCTCTTTAACAGCGGTCGTTTCGACCTGCTGGGCAACAGCCTGGCGATCCTGACTGGAATTGCTTCGCCGGATCGGGCGCGAAACCTGGTGGCATGGGTTGAGGCCGAGTGCGAGGCCATGCGGGAACGCGGAGAGCTGGCCCTGGATTTGCCGCCCTGTTTGTTTCCGTATATCCTGCCCCAACATGCCGACTGGCGGCCGCGATACGAGCGTTTCAACCGGCCCGGCGAGTATCACAACGGGGGCGTGTGGCCGTTTGTCTGCGGCTTCTATGTGGCGGCATGTGTAGCGGCGGGGCGGATGGGGCTGGCGAGGCGGAAGCTGCTGGCGCTGACCGAACTGGTGAGGCCGTGGCACGAAAACGAGGCGGAGTGGGGGTTCAACGAATGGATTCAAGCGCAGACAGGCCGGCCCATGGGGCGGGACTGGCAGACCTGGTCGGCCGCTATGTACCTCTACGCGGCCGAATGCGTGCAGCAGGAGGGCACCCCGTTCTTCGGCGAGGTGCGCGCAGGGACTCCGTGCGCAGCGAAGTAGCGGAGCTGTGGGGGACGTCCGTACATATAACTCGCGCTTTCGACCGGGTTTGGCTCCCTATGTGCTCATAAAGTACATCATGCGGGCGAATTGGCTGTTGCTCCTGGTTTTGCTTCCGGGTTTGGACGCGCAGGTTGCCGGCGTCTGCAATCCCGCGGACCTGGTTGGGCCGTATGCGTTTCAGTTGACCGGCTCGACGGACATATCCGGGACGCCGAAACCGACTGCCAGCCTGGGCCGCATCGCCTTCGATGGGCACGGCAGCCTGAGCGGCACGGCATCCGCCACCTTCCGCGGATTACTTCTGGGGAACCCGGTGACGGGGATCTACGAGGCGAAATCGGACTGTTCGGTGATCTGGAAGCTGCAGGACGATTCCGGCGCCTTCCAGAATTTCAGCGGAATGCTTTCGGCCGACGGAACCAGCGTGCAATTCAAACAGACCGACCCGGGCGGCGCGCAGCGCGGGATCATGCAGAAGACATCCGATACGTGCTCGGCGGCGGATCTCCTGAAGAAATATTCTTTCACGGTCTCCGGCAGCACCACACCGATGCAACCGGGCGAAGTTCCGCACACGGTTTCCGCCAAGGGGACGCTCGATATCGCCGAGAACGGCAGCTTTCAGGTGGAGAGCGACTGCTCGGTACGGTTCGGATGGACGATCCCGGCTCAGGAAGGGCTGGCCGCCGGACCTTTGCCGATGACCATGCGTGGGTTTCTGGTCAACGCCGGCAAGGAAATCCTCGCCTTTCAGACCGACCCGGGCGCAATGGTGGCCGCGCGCTTCACGTCCAATATAAAGTGAGCCCCCGCGATATACGAAGGGTCAGCTTCCGCGGACCACGGCGGCGCTACTCGCGCGCCGGCCGGGAGCGGTGGCAGCAGGAATATTTTCGAACGGCGAGCGGCGTAGACTAGGAGACAATGAAGGCGGGGTTCCTGGAATTGTTTCTAGTCCGACGCCGGCATCGATGTATTCAATGCGTGTGGTTGTGTTCGGCAGTGCTGATGCTTGCATGCAATCACGCCTCCAAGACCCGGATCGAGGAGTCTGCGGCAGACCGGCTCCTGTATCCTACCCCTCACGACCGCTACGCCGATGATGCCGGGCGTTTTCTGGCTGGACTGCCTCCGCACCCCGGCAGCCCGTTGGCCGGCCTTCAAAATGAAGCGGCCTGGGCGAGACACCGGCGTGAAATGGAACGCGCCTGGAGCAGGATTGAGAATGGACCCCTGCCGGGGATGCGTGCATTCCAGAAGAACGAGCTTGGCGGACACCCGACCGCAGCTTCGCCCGTCTTTTACCCATTCAGCGGTCCGGACTCGCTGATGGTTACAGTGTTCTTCCCGCGGGCCCCTATCTATATAATGGTCGGGCTGGAGCCGGCCGGGACACTGCCGAGTCCGAAGCAACTCGGGCGGAAGAACCTCGAGAGATATCTGGCGGCGATGAGATCTACGGTGGCATCGGAACTGGGCCGGAGTTTCTTCATCACGCGCCAGATGGATCGCCAGTTTCGAGGACAGGTAACCGATGGACTTTTGCTGCCTATTCTGGAGTTGCTGGTTCGGGCAGGCCACACGATTCTGGGCTTCGGGTATGTCCGGCTGAACGAAGCCGGACAGATCGTTGAGCGCGCATCCGACTACAAGTCGCCAGACAGGATCGGCAACAAGGGCGTGGAAGTCGAGTTCCGCCAGGACGGCGACCAGTCCGTTCACAAGCTGTTCTATTTTTCGGTGAACCTGTCGGACAAGCGCCTGCAGGAGAACCATCCCTTCCTGAGCTTCATTTCCAGGCTCAAGGCGACCACCACATTTCTCAAGGCAACTTCTTACATGGTCCACAGGCCGGAGTTTTCGATGATTCGGGAGCTTGTGCTGTCGAAGAGCATAGCGGTTCTGCAGGACGACTCGGGAATCCCGTACCACTTCTACATCGCACCGCCCTGGCGGGTGCAGTTGTACGGCGAGTATGTCCGCCCTTACGGGAGCTTCCGGTGGCTGGAACAGCCGGATTTGAGGAAAGCCTACCTGACACTGGAGCCCAGGCCGCTCGCTTTCCGGATCGGTTACGGTTATGGACGAGTCGCGTCCAATCTTCTCTTTGCCACGAAGATAAAGTAAACCGGGGATGCTCGGCTCCGCTGTATCGGGACGGGTTATTTCGCCCGCTTCACCGCGGCTGCCAGGCCAGGATAGGGGTTAACGGCCTTCCCCTTCCACCACAGCCTTTCCGGTCCCAACTCGAAGATCGCAAAATGCAAGTGCGGCGTGCGCGGATCCGCATTTCCCGTCGATCCTACAAAACCGATGACGTCCCCGCGCCCGACCCGCATTCCCTCGCGCAACCCTTCCACGTACCGGTCCAGGTGCGCGTAGTAGTAGCAATACACTCCCATTTCGTCGAACTGGTATATCGTGTTGCCGCCCGGTTTGCTGAGGAACAGTTTGCGGACGGTTCCGGATACCACGGCACGCACAGGTGTCCCTCTCGGCTCCAGAATGTCGATCGCCTCATGCGGATGCCCGTTGTGAACTTCTTCGAACATATCCCGCAGATCGGCGAGGGCGAGACCGCGGATGGGCGGAGTCATCTCGAGAATGGAAGAGGTCGCGCCAACCGCGAGAAACACTGGGAAAAGCCCGGCAATGCAAACGCAGAGCCTCAAAGCTACTCCTCCAGGACGACCGGTGTGCCCCGTCGAACCATGTGCGACAGATCCGCCACATCCCAGTTTGTCATCCGGATGCAGCCAGCCGATTCACCGTGCCGGATATTCCCTGGGTCCGGCGTCCCATGGATTCCATAATGTTCTTTCGACAGGCCGATCCACGCCGCGCCGGCGGGATTGTTCGGACCCGGTGGGAGCACCGCTTTCGCTTGTTTCGGGTCCGCGTTCCAGAAGTGCTCCGGGTCGTAGTTGAACCACGGATAGTGCACAATGCCCGTAATGGTCCAATGACCGATCGGCAGCGGATCGTGCGTGTCGCCAATCGTGGCCGGATACTGCGCCAGTTCCTTGCCGCCCGCGCCGTAGGCGATTACCGTGCGTTTTGACTTCGATACCACGACGCGTAGCGCCAGGCGCACAACGCCGCGCCGCACATTTGGCACGGTGATCCGCTCCCCCGCCGTGTCCAGTTTCTTGCCGGGATTCAACTCGGCCAGAAGCTTCGGCGAGCTATGGAACCTCTCGCCCAGTCCTTCCTCCGGCGTTTCGAAGCCCAGCCACTTCATCTTCGCCTTTTCCTGGACGTCAGCCGGTAGTGGCAGGAACGGGCCTTTTTCATCCGTTTGAGCAATCGTGTAGGTCAATAGAACAGGGCCTGCGTCGGTATCGAGCAGGCGCCACATCTCGGCATCGATTGTGCCGGTGGGCTTCAGACCGTGGCTTTCCTGATATCCCTTTACCGCAATCCCGAAATCGTCACCGTAGACGCCGTCAATTTCGCCCGGCGAAAACCGGGCACGGTCCAGAAGAATCTGCGCCCGCGCGACCCTTGGCCCCGTCGCTCCCGGCCCAACGGCGCCGGTCTTGGTTGAGTCCTCTATTTCGTTCGCGGCAAGACTCCTGGGGACCGGAGCACCTACGCGATTTTTCGCTGGTCCGCCCGTGCCCGCGCCGGCCAGCGCCAGAATCGAAGCAGTCGCCGCTAGCACACAAGTCAGCCGCATACCGAACCGGGGGCACTTTGCGGGCCGTTCCCGCCAACAGTTCCTGACCGGGCGCGAAAGGCAGGAACGGCAATCTGGATCGGACCAGTCGAGCGCTGCCGCATGATTGGCTGTCGCTCGAACCTCCGGCTACCCAGGTACGTGCAAGTCTTGCCGTCGAAAACGCAAGAACTGCTGTACAACTGCTTTCCTGGCGCCCGATGGAAACTATCGGCGCGGGAAACACGCTGGAGGCGCCGGTGCGATTGTGGTGTGGTGTATGGCGTGCATCTACGAGAACTGGTGATGAAAATCCTGGGCGATCTGCGTGTGCTCCTGCTGGGCCTGGCCGCTACCAGCTGCCTACTGGGCCAGGTAGATGCGCGCGCGATCATCCGCCAGGCCGTTGCCGCGGATGAGCAAAACTGGAGGATCGCCCGGAACTACACCTTCCTGCAACGGGTGGAACTCCGGCGTCTGGACGCCGACGGAAGGGTGAAGTTATCCGAGGTGCAGACTTACGACGTCACGTTGCAGGAAGGCACGCCCTACCGGCAACTGGTCGAGAGAGACGACCGCCCGTTGCTCCCCACCGAAGAGAAGAGGGAGCGGGAAAGCCTCGCCAAGAGTATCGCCGAGCGCCGGCAAGAGACCGGGGCGGAGCGAGCCAAACGCGTGTTTGCATACGAGAGGCGCCCGGATTGGCAGCGTGAGGCCTGGCTCGAGTTGGCGGAAGCTTTCGAGTTCCGGCTGGCCGGAGAAGAGACGATGGACGGCCACAGTGTCTTTATAATCGAGGCCATGCCACGCCAGGGATACCAGCCCCGATCCCGCACCGCCAGGCTGTTTCGCTCTCTGAAAGGCAGATTCTGGGTGGACCAGCAAGACCACCAGATAGTGAAGGTGGAAGCGGAAGTCATCGATACCATTTCGGTAGGGTTCTTCCTGGTCCGCGTGGCGAAGGGATCCCGCGCGACCCTGGATCTGACCTGCGTGAGCGATGGAGTCTGGCTGCCGGATCGCCTGCAAGTATTCGCTTCGGCCCGGTTGGGACTGCTACAAGTCCTGCGCATCGAGCAGAGAGTCCACTTTAGCCGGTATAGCAGCGTTCCAGCCGATGCCTGGACGATCTACCCGGCACAAAGCCGAGACACCTGCAGCGCCACGCTGAACCCATTGGCGAAGGCGACCTCCCGATGAGCGTAGCGAGACCACCTCTACGAGAGGGCTCGGCGATGTCTGTTCGAACCCGGTTCCAGCGTATGCGAGTGCGCGCCCGGGCAGCGGTTCGGAGAATCCGCAGGACCCGGCTCGGGCGGCTCGATTGGACCGCCGGTGTCGTTCGCCTTGTCCTTTGTACAACGGCGGTTGCGGCGGTCCTCGCTACCGCGGTTTTCTATCACGTCTACTTCGATAGAAGCAATCTGCCCGATCTGGAAAGCTTCATCCGGTTTGAGTTCCCCACGATCGGACGCATTTACGATGCCAAGGGCCAGCCCCTTAAGGAGATGGCCACGGAATCCCGCCAGATCACCCGATATGAGGAAATCCCGCCCATAGTTCGCGACGCGATCCTCGCCGCGGAGGACAAGAACTTCTTTTCCCATTCTGGAGTCGACTACTCCGGATTTGCACGCGTGCTGTGCAAAATCAGGCTCGGCAATCTGATGGGCCGCCTGACGAGGATGGGGAGTCGAGATGCGGCTAACAATTCAGCGATCTTCCCGCAAGGCGGATCGACCATCACCCAACAGTTGGTGCGCGGTTATTTTCTCAAGACCATGACGGCGGAAGAGAACAGCGGCCAACTCAGGCACGGCAAACTCCTGACTCGCGTGTTGTCGAGGGTGATCGGCGCGCGAACGGTCAATATGCTGGCTCGGAAGG
>JGI12269J14319_10005273_pt1 | contig 11525 bp, 10 predicted proteins | sample PeaSoiSIISIP2007_FD_14319 | JGI IMG/M metagenome (IMG submission 14319) | reverse complement strand
CCGCCTCGCCGAAGCGGCGCCCCTCGAGCGCGGCCTCCGCGCGTCGCGCCCGGACGGGCGTCGGCGCGACGCCGCCGTACGCAAGCCGCGCGCGCCGGACAATCCCCGCCGGGTCCGTGTCTACGGAGAAGGCCGCCGCAACGATGCTGATGTCGAGCTCGCGGCGCTTCGACACCTTGAGAAAATCCGAGCGCCGGCAGAGCCCGCTCGACGGATCGAGGCGCGGGAGCACGATCTCGAGGATGATCTCGCCGGGGCCGAGGAGCGTCTTGCGGTAGGCGGTGAAGAATTCGGAGAGCGGGACCGTCCGGCTTCCCCCGGCCGAGGCGAGGACGAGCTCGGCATCGAGCGAGAGGAGCACCGGGGCGCTGTCCCCGATCGGGGATGCCGTCGCGAGGTTGCCGCCGAGCGTTGCCCTGTTCCTTATCTGCCTGGCCGCAAAGACCTTGAGCATCTTGAGGAACGAGGGATATTCGTCGCCAACCGCCTCCTCGACAGCGGTCAGGGTTGCGGCGCCTCCGATCCGCCAGGCGGAGGCGGTCTTCGCGATTCCCGTCAGCTCGGCAACGCAATCGGTCGAGACAAGGAGCGGGAACGACTTGGATTTCTTGGTCACGTCGACGCCTATCTCCGTGGCGCCCGCCACCAGCCGCGCCTCAGGGTGCCCCGCAAGAGCGGCGAAGAGGCCCGCGAGCGACACGGGCCTGACGAAGTGCTCCGCGCCCACCTCGTAGTCCAGGAACGGGGCCTTGGCGACGGGAGTCCCCAGGCGTTGCCGGAAGGGATCGGACCGCGCGGCCCCGGAGCTCCCGAGAGAGGCGTCCCTGAGCTTAAGGGAATCGAGCGCGGCGTCGCGGATCGGCCGGTAGCCCGTGCACCGGCAGAGGTTGCCGCAGAGCTGGTCGCTCAGGTCGCTGGGCCCCTTGCAGTCGCGGCGGTAGTACCCCTCGAAGAGCGCCATCACAAAACCCGGAGTGCAATACCCGCACTGGGAGCCGTAGTGGTCAACCATCGCGGCCTGCACGGGGTGGAGCGCACTGGCGTCCCCCGCGAGCCCCTCCACCGTGACGATCTCGCGGTCCGCGAACATGGGAAGCAGCGCGATGCAGCTGTTTATCCCGCGATAGGTGGGATTGCCCGCGGCGTCCCTCTCGACGATCGCCACCGTGCAGGCCCCGCAGTCGCCCTCGGCGCAACCCTGCTTGCTTCCGGTGAGGCCGCTCGACCTGAGGAATTCGAGCAAGGTTGTCGTCGGCGCCGCGTCCTCGACCCGCACCCTCCGGCCGTTGATCGTGAGGTCGAATCCCATCGGGCTAGGTCGCCAACCTCGCCAGCGTGTGCGCGAGGACCTCTGCGCCCGACGCGATGTGCCCCGGGGCGGCGTACTCCTCGGGCCGGTGGCTCCAGCCATTGCGGCATGGGATGAAGATCATGGTCGTCGGGCTGACGCGGGCCATGAACAGCGAGTCGTGGTAGGCCCGGCTCACCATGCGCAGCGAGCGCAGCCCGAGTTCCGAGCAGACCCCCTCGGCGATCGCGACGGTCTCCGGGTCGCCCGCGGCCGGCGGATCGGCGTTTATCTCCTCGAAATCCAACCGGACGCCGCGCCGCGCGCACGCCTCCTCGGCCGTCGCCCGGATCTCGGCCAGGGCCCTGGACCTCGTGTCGAGGCGCACGTCCCTGAGGTCAATCTCCAGGTAGGCTCTGAAAGGGACGCTATTGACCGCTCCCGGCTCGATCCGGAACACACCCACCGTCCCCACGGTGTCGGGGCTTGCGCTGGTCCTCGCGGCGCGCTCGACGGCCAGCGCGATCTCGGCCCCCGCGAGCGACGCGTCGTGCCGGGCCGGCATCAGGACCGCCCCCGCATGGCCGCCCTCGCCGTGGAGCGTCACGCGGTAGCTGCTGGGCCCGGCGATGCGCTCGACGATGCCGATCGGAATCCCCTCGGCCTCGAGGATCGGCCCCTGCTCGATGTGGAGCTCGACAAAGGCGTGGTAGTAGCCCGGCGGGAGCCGAACCGACTGGAGCGGGCCCGAATAGCCCGCCGCCGCCCTGAGCTCGTCCAGGGTCCGGCCGTCGGGGTCCCTCAGCGCCTGCGCCCCTTCGACCGATATCGAGCCCGCCATGAGCCGGCTCCCCAGGCAGCCGAGCCCGAACCGGGTCGGCTCCTCGGCCGTGAACATCACGACCTCGAGCGAGCGCCGCGGCCTGAATCCCGCCCGCTTCAGGGCCGCGAGCGCCTCGAAGGCGCCGAGGACGCCGACGACGCCGTCGTACCGGCCGGCGTTCGGGATCGCATCCGTGTGGGAGCCGGAGCCCACGGCGGGAAGGCCCGGTTCGCTACCCTCCCACCGCGCGAAAATGTTGCCGATCGGGTCCTCGCGGACCGCCAGGCCCGCCTCGCGGGCCGCCCGGCGCACGTACTCCCTGCCCCGCACGTCCGCTTCGGAAAAGAGGACACGCGTGACGACGGGGGCCGGCGCCTCGGAGATCAGGGCCAGCTCGCCGAGCCGGCGGCCGAGGCCGGCTCCGTCTATCGTTATCCTGAGGTCGGACTTCGGGGTGCTCAAGACACGGGCCTGTTGACGTCCTTGTAGTAGAGATAGCGGGCGGGAACCTTGCCCATCGCGACGAACCACTGGGCGCAATACGGCGCCATCCAGATCGCGTCGCCCGCCCGCACGGGGTACCACGAGTCCTCAAGGCGGTAGACGCCCTCGCCCGAAAGCATGACGAGCCCGTGCTCCATGACGTGCACCTCGACAAAGGGAAGGTGCCCGCCGGGCTGGTAGGCAAATACGTTGACCGCCATGTCGAACGCGGGCTCGTCGGGCAGCAGGACCTGGAGGTTGGCCGCGGGATCCCCGAGAAACGGCGTTCCCCTGACCTTGGACTGGTCCGAGAGGATGGCGCGCGGGCCGCGCACCCCGGGCAGGGCCGCGTACGCCTTCTGGAAGAGGGTGACCTGGGTCCCCCTCCTCGGCGCGGTGAGGCTCCATTCCGATCCGGCGGGGCAGAAGAAATATCCGCCCGCCCCGAGCCGCCGCCTCCGGCCGCCCACGGCGGCCGACGCTGCCCCGCCCATGACGTATCCGAAGGTCTGGACGGCGCCCGCCGCAAGGCGCGCTGACCCGCGGGACTCGAAAGTCAGGAGGACCTGCGTGACTTTCGCCCCCATGGCCGGGCTCACGAGCACGACCGCGGTGGCGCCGGCGACGCCCGGGACCGCGCTGTTGACATGGTTGTCGGGCGTTATGAGCGCGTGCCGAGCGCCTACGCGCGCGCGTGTGTGTCCGAAGAGTTCAGGCATGGGAGGATTGGGGAAGGATTCGGAAGGGCTAGGATGGGCGGATAAGATGACCATGAGTGGCGCCAGGCGCAATCCGCCCCTCGGCATAGACGGTCCGGCCCCGGACGATAGTCCGCACGGTCCTCACCCGGCACCGGCGCCCGTCGTAGGGGCCCTGGCGGTGCGCGTAGAGCAGCTCGCCGTTCGAGAGCGCGCGCTCGCCCCCGATGTCGACGATCGCCATGTCGGCGTCGTAGCCCTCGGCGAGGCGCCCCTTCGCCCGGTCGACCCGGAAGCGCCGGGCAACGTTCGTGGAAAACAGGGCCGAAAGGTGGGGCAGCGTGAATCTCAGCGGGCGCCTCGCGAGCGCCTCCGAGAGCAGGAGCTCAAACCCGTGCTGGCATCCGGAGATTCCGCCCCAGATGGCGAAGAAGTCGTCGGCCCGCTTCATGTCGGGGGGCGCCGGCGAGTGGTCCGAACCGATGGTGTCGATCGCGCCGGCGTCGAGCTCGCGCCAGAGCCCGAGACGGAGCTCCTCGGGGCGCAGCGGGGGAAAGCATTTGGCCGGGGCCCCGAGCCGGATGACGTCCTCCTCGGAAAGCAGGAGATAGTGCGGGCACGTCTCGACCGACACATCCACGCCCCGCCTTCTCGCGTCGCGCGCCAGCGCGACGCCACCGGGGCTGCTCACGTGGACCAAGTGGAGGCCGCACCGGGTCTCGCCGGCGATGTCGACCGCGGTCCGAATCGCCGCCAGCTCGAGCTCGACGGGCCGCGATTTGAGCCAGCAGCGGACGTCGGCGCCCCGCGCGTGCTGCTCCTGCGTTCTCTGGCGGGCGAGCGCCTCATCCTCGGCGTGCACCGCGACCAGCATCCCGAGCGCCGCCGCCCGCTTCATCCCGGCCCGCAATGTCGCCGTGTCCGAGAGGGGAAACTCCTCGACGCCGCTGTCGCACATGAACGCCTTGAAGCCGATCGCGCCCGCGTCGCGCATCGCCTCCAGCTTGTCCACGTTTCCCGGAACGAGCCCGCCCCAGATCCCGAAATCGGTCCAGGACGAGCGCTCCGCCGCGGCCCGCTTGAGGGCGAAGCTCGCCGCGTCCGTCACCGGCGGGAGCGAGTTGAGCGGCATGTCGAAGAACGCCGTGCCGCCGCCCGCGGCCAGCGCGCCCGAGCCGTGCTCCAGGCCCTCCCAATGAGCCCGCCCGGGCTCGTTGAAGTGCACATGCGAATCGATGATCCCGGCGATCACGTGAAGCCCGCGGGCCTCAATGGTCTCGGAGGCCGGGTCGGTAATGCCGGGCCTTATCCTCGCGATCCTGCCGCCGGCGACGGCGATGTCGGCGTCAACCGCTCCGGCCGGGGTCACGACGGTCGCGCCGCGCACGAGGAGGTCGTAGGGGTCGCTCATTTCGCGTGCCGCGAGGCCAGCCGGGCCAGGAAATCGACGACGATCCGGAGCGCGGCCTTGAGGTCGCCCCTCGAGACGGATTCGCCGGGGCTGTGGCTCAGCCCGCCCCTGCAGCGGACAAACAGCATGGCGACGGGCGCAAGGGACGAGATGATGACGCCGTCGTGTCCCGCGCCGCTCGCGAGGGCGACGCACCGGCCCTCGTGGCGGCGCACGATTCCGGCGAGGATGGAGGAGAGCTCCCTGGAGCACGACACGGCGCCGTTGTCCTGGGTGACCTCCATCGAGAATCCGAGGTCCCGCCGCACCGCTATCAGCCGGCCCGCCTTGCGCAGTCCCGCGCAGGCGGCAAGGCGCTGCGCATCAACCGGATGCCTCACGTCGAGGGAGAGCTCCGCCGCGCCGGCGATCACGTTTGCGGTTCCCGGCCGGGCCTCGATCCGCCCCACGGTCGTGACGAGCGGCGGGCGGGCCCGCGCGAGGGCCTCCGCCGCGAGGATGAACTCGGCGGCACCGGCGAGCGCGTCCCTGCGAAGCGCCATCGGCGTAGTCCCGGCGTGCCCCGCCTTGCCCAGGAAGGCGACCCGGGCCCGGGTCTGGCCGGCAATCGCGGAGACGACCCCGGCGGCGAGGCCGAGCGCCTCGAGGACCGGCCCCTGCTCGATGTGGACCTCGAGGTACCCGATGAGCTCGCCGCGGGAATGCGCGGGGGCGGGCGGCGAGAACCGCCCCCTGTTGCTCTTTGCCAGGACCTCCCGCACCGTGATCCCCCTGCTGTCGCGCAGGCGCAGGTCCAGCTTCCCAAGCCGGCCCGCGTAGCCCTTGCTCCCGAGGTAGCCGCTGGAGAATCTCACCCCCTCCTCCTCGGAGAATCCCAGGACCTCGACTGCGAACGGCAGGACGATTCCCCGGCCCCGGGCCACCTCGAGGGCCGCGATCGGCAGAAGGACCCCGAGGGCCCCGTCGAACCGCCCCGCATCGCGGACCGTGTCGAGGTGCGATCCCATGAGAAGCGTTTTCGCGCCTCTCGCGGGCGCTCTGGTCCTGCCGATCAGGTTGCCCACGGGGTCCACGCGGACCGAGAGGCCCGCCGCTTTCATAAATCGGCCCACGAGCGCGTTGGCCCGGCGCATCGCCGGGGACATGAACGTGCGCGTCGTCACCCCGCGCTCCTCCGAGACCCGGGCGAGCCGGTCGAGGCGCCGGGCGAGCGCGGCCGCGGCCTGGGTCAGGGATGCCTTGGGCATTCGCGGCGCCCTCAGCTCCCCCGGTACGTGTGGTAGGCCCACGGCGTGACGAGGAGCGGCACGTGGTAGGACGCCGAGGGGTCGGCGATCCCGAAGCGCACGGGCACCACGTCGAGGAACGGGGTCTTCTGCGGGGCCGCGCCCCTGGACGCGAAGTACTCGGCGACGTGAAACTCGATCTGGTAGGTCCCAGCCGACATCTCGTCGGCCCCAAGGAGCGGCGCATCGGTGCGGCCGTCCGCGTTCGTGACGGCCGTCTTGAGCACGGCGGGCCCGGGCGCGATCCGGCGCAGTTCGAGGCGCAGGCCCGCCGCTGGGCGGCCCGCCATCAGGTCGAGGACGTGGGTGCTGAGTTTTCCGGGCATCTATTTCTCCTTTGCGATTGCCTCGTTGAGCCGAAGCCGGGCGATCTTGGCGATTTCACCGAGCGCCGTCGAGAGCTCCGCTTCGGGGGTGTTGGCGACGCGCGAGCGCATCGCGGCGAGGATCGCGTCCTTGGCGTTCAGGCGGGCGCAGATGACGAAGGGAAACCCGAAGCGCGCCCTGTAGGCGCCGTTCAGGCGCCCGATCTCGGCGGCCTCGGCGGGGGTCAGCCGGTCGAGCCCCGCGGCGGACTGCTCGCCGGCGGACGACGCCGTCAGGGCGCCCGCCCCCGCCAGCCGCCCGGCCAGGTCGGGATGGGCGCGGACCAGGGCCAGCCGGCGCCCGGCCGGCGCTCCCCGCATCGTCTCGCAGAGGGCGGCGTGAAGGCTCTCTGCGTCGCGAAAGGGCCGCCTCCCGAAGGTTTCGGCGGCCACCCACGGCGAATGTTCGAAGAGGGGCCCCAGCGCCTCCACGAACGCGTCGCGGTCGCATGAGTTGAGTGCGGCGAGCGAGTGCGGCATGGCCCGGGCTCACGCCAGCAGCTCGTAGGCCGGCAGCGTCAGGAATTCGTCGAGTCTCGGCGCCCGGATCATCTCGGTGAAGAGGTGCGCCGCCACCCGGAAATGGCCGTTCGAATAGCGGTCGGCGCCCACCTCCTCCTGGATCCTCTCGATCACCTCGCCGAGGATCATGTCGCAGTAGGAGGGCGTGATCGTCGTGCCGTCATCGGTCCTCGCCCCGCTGTGGATCCACTGCCACAGCTGCGCCCTGGAGATCTCCGCGGTCGCCGCATCCTCCATGAGGTTGTAGAGCGGCACGCAGCCCAGCCCGCCGAACCATGCCTCGAGGTACTGGATTCCGACGCTTAGGTTCGTGCGGATCCCGGCGTCGGTTATCGTGCCCGATGGGGCCTCGAGGAGGTCGGCCGCGGTCACGTTGACGTCGTCCCTCTGGCGGGCGATCTGATTGGGGCCCGGCATGTGCTTGTCGAAGGCCTGGAGCGCGACCGGAACAAGGCCAGGGTGCGCGACCCAGGTGCCGTCGTGCCCGTCCGTCGCCTCCCGCTCCTTGTCCGCCAGGACCTTGGCGAGCGCCGCGTCGTTCGCGGCGGGGTCGTTCTTGATCGGGATCTGGGCGGCCATCCCGCCCATGGCGTGCGCGCCGCGGCGGTGGCACACCTTGATGACATGCAGGCAGTAGGCCCGCATGAAGGGCGCCGTCATCGCGACCTGGGCCCGGTCCGGGAAGACGTAGTCGCTCCGCGCATGAAGCTTCTTGATGCAGCTGAAGATGTAGTCCCAGCGGCCGCAGTTGAGTCCCGAGGCGTGCTCGCGGAGCTCATAGAGGATCTCCTCGGCCTCGAACGCGGCGAGGATGGTCTCGATCAGCGAGGTTGCGCGGATGGAGCCGCGCGGGATCCCGGCCGCGGCCTGGGCGTGGACGAACACGTCGTTCCACAGCCGGGCCTCGAGGTGGCTCTCCATCTTGGGCAGGTAGAAATAGGGTCCTGAGCCGCGCCCGAGGAGCTCGCGGGCGTTGTGGAAGAAGTAGAGGCCGAAATCGAACAGGCTCCCCGAGACCGGCCTGCCTCCGAGGAGCACGTGCTTCTCGGGCAGGTGCCAGCCTCGCGGGCGCACAAGGAGCGTCGCCGTCTTATCGTTCAGCCTGTAGGCCTTCCCTTCGGGGCTTGTGAACGAGATCGAGCGGCGCACCGCGTCCCTCAGGTTGATGTGGCCCTCGAGCAGGTTCTCCCAGGTCGGCGAGTTGGCGTCCTCGAAGTCTGCCATGAACACCTTGGCGCCCGAGTTGAGCGCGTTGATGACCATCTTCCTGTCGACCGGTCCCGTGATCTCGGTCCTTCGGTCGAGGAGGTCGGCCGGCGCGGGCGCCACCGTCCACCGGCCCTCGCGGACCGGCTTGGTCGAAGCAAGGAAATCCGGGAGCACGCCCGCGTCCAGCTCGGCCTGGCGCGCGGCGCGGCTGCGGAGGATCTCCGCGCGGCGCGGCTCGAACGCACGGAACAGCCCCGCAAGGAAGGCGCAGGCCTCGGGGGTCAGGATCTCGGCGTACTGGGGCGTGATCGGGCCTCGAATCTCGAGTCCGGAGAGCGTGGTGGGCGTCGTCATGCTGCGGGTTCAGACAGCCAGATAACTTCCTCGTTGTAACCTGTCACCTCCATAGTACCGTCGGGCTTTTGCGTCCCATTCACCGGCCCAACCGATGCCCGCGCCCCTGACAAACGAAGACTTCATGCGCGAGGCGATCCGCCTGTCCAGGGACGGCGCCCGCTCGGGCCGGGGCGGGCCGTTCGGCTGCGTCGTGGTTCGGGAGGGCCGGGTCGTCGGACGCGGAAGCAACCGGGTGACCTCGACCTGCGACCCGACCGCGCACGCCGAGATCGTCGCGATCCGCGAGGCCTGCCAGGCGCTCGCCACTTTCCAGCTGCCCGACTGCACGCTCTACGCAAGCTGTGAGCCGTGCCCGATGTGCCTGTCGGCGATCTACTGGGCGCGCATCCCGACCGTGTACTACGGCAACACCCGGCAGGACGCCGCGGACATAGGCTTTGACGACGACTTCATCTACGAGCAGATCCCCCTGCCCCCCGGGGAGCGCCGCGTCTCGATGCAGCCGCTCCTTCATGGCGAGGCCCGGGCCGCATTCAGCGAGTGGGCGAAGAAGCCCGACAAGTTGAGATACTAGCGGGCAATCCGAAAGAGTTTGGCATCCTGCGCCGCCGCCGTCATCACGCTTCGAGCGTGCCAACACCCTACCTCCCGCAAATGGCCCGGTCGTTCCTCCCCGTTCTTGGAGCCGTGATCCTCTCGGGGCTCCCGTCCCTCGTTGCAGCGCAGCCGGCGACGGCCCCGGCCGCGGCCCCGACCGTCCTTCCGGGCCCGGGAGGCCCCAAGGAGGCGCCCCAGGAGGCCAAGGCTCCTGCGGGAGAGGCGAATGCGCCGTCGGTCGAGAACTCGGTGGTCAAGGTCTTCACGACCATGCGCCATCCCGACGTCTACAGGCCCTGGACCAAGCAGGCGCCGAGCGATGCGACGGGTAGCGGCGTGGTCATCGGGGGCAAGCGCATCCTCACAAACGCCCATGTCGTCCTCTATTCGAGCCAGGTCCAGATCCAGGCCAACCAGGCCGGCGACAAGATCGCCGCCACCGTCGAGATGGTCGCCCCGGGCATCGACCTGGCGGTGCTCAAGCTGGACGACGAATCGTTCTTCGAAACCCACGCGCCCCTGCCGAGGGCGAGCACGCTGCCCGACATCAAGGACTCCGTCCTCGTCTACGGGTACCCCACGGGCGGGACCAGCCTCTCGATCACGAAGGGCATAGTCTCGCGGATCGAGTTCGCGAGCTACAACTATCCCACGTCGGGCCTGCGCATCCAGATCGACGCCGCCATCAATCCCGGGAACAGCGGCGGTCCGGCCGTCGCGGGAAACACCATGATTGGACTCGCTTTCAGCCACCTCGGGGGTGCCGAGAACATCGGCTACATCATCCCGTGCGAGGAGATCGAGCTCTTCCTCAATGAAATCGCCGGCGGGCATTACCACGGCAAGCCGGCCTTCTTCGACGAGCTGCAGACGCTCGAGAACCCCGCGCTGCGCTCGTTTCTCAAGCTGGCGAAGGCCGACCAGGGCATCGTGATCCACAAGGTCGACAGTGACGACCCGTCCTACCCGTTGAGGGAATGGGACGTGATCACCAAGATCGGGGACACCGACGTCGACGACCAGGGCATGGTCCACCAGGGCGACAACCTGCGGCTCAAGTTCCAGTACCTGGTCCAGAAGATCGCGAGGAACGGAACGGTTTCGCTGACGGTCGTGCGCGCCGGCAAGCGGCTCCAGTTCGACGTGCCCGTGTCGACGGACCGGGCCCTGCTCATCCCCAGCCTTGACGGGGACTATCCGCCGTACTTCGTGTACGGGCCGCTCGTGTTCTCCAGGCTCTCCGCGGAATTCGTGAGCGGCATCGCCAACAGGGGCGGTCTGCTCCAGGGGCTGAGCTACATCGCCAGCCCGCTCGTCACCCGCCGGGGCGACAAGCCCGCCTTCCCTGGGGAGGAGCTGGTCGTCGTCACCTCGCCTTTCTTCCCCCACAAGCTGTCCAAGGGATACGACCACGCGGTCGCCCGGACCGTGGACACCGTCAACGGCACCAAGATCAGGAACCTTCGGCACCTGGTCGAGGTCCTGCGCGACGCCAAGGGCGAGTTCATCACCTTCGCGTTCGCGGGCCGGGGCGGCGAGACGCTGATCTTCCCGCGCCAGGAGATGCTCGCGGCGACGGACGAGATCCTGACCGACAACGGCGTCCGCGCCCAGGCGTCGCCGGAGCTGCTGGCGGTTTGGCAGGCCAAGCCGGCGCCGTGACTTGCCAAAAGGGGCGATCTGCCCATTTTGGAGAGCCATGCACTTCAAGAACCTGCATCCCGGCCTGAGCGCCCCCCTCCCCCGCCTGGACGACGACGAGGACGAGGATGAGGAGGTCGAGGAAGCCCTTGTGGCGAAGCGGGATCCATCCGTTTCCCTTCTGATCCAGAAGCGCTTCCTCAACCAACGGAAGATCTTCCTCTGGGGCCCCATTACGGACGAGACCGCCAAGGACCTGAGCGAGAAGCTCCTTTACCTCGAGTCAACGGCGCCCGGCAAGGATGTCACGTTCTACATGAACACGCCCGGAGGATCGATCACAGCGGGAATGGCGGTCTTCGACACGATGAAGCTCGTCTCGTCGCCCATAACGGTGGTTGTCACCGGCATGGCCGCGTCCATGGGCTCGATCCTGCTCTGCGCCGCCGCGAAGGGGCGGCGCCTCATCTATCCGCACGGCCGCGTCCTCATCCACCAGCCGATTATATCGGGGCGGTTCATCGGGCCGGCGACGGACATCAACATCCAGGCCCAGGAGATGGAAAAGCTTCGCGGCGAGCTGAACCAGATCCTCGCGGACGCCTCCGGCCAGCCGATTGAGAAGATCTCCAAGGACAGCGACCGCGATTTCTACCTGAACGCGAAGGAGGCGGTCGCGTACGGCCTCGCCGACAAGATCGTCGACAAGCACTGAGTGGCCTTTTCGGGCCGCCCGAGATCACCGCTTTCCGCCGATCGACTTTTCGGCGGCCTGGCTGATTTCCTCCTTCCACTTCGCTGCCTGGCCGGTGTCGCCGGCGTCGAGCGCGACACGGCGGGCCTCC
>JGI12269J14319_10005271_pt1 | contig 11527 bp, 9 predicted proteins | sample PeaSoiSIISIP2007_FD_14319 | JGI IMG/M metagenome (IMG submission 14319) | reverse complement strand
CCGATGTTCTTGGCATGCTGCTCCAGCCGGAGATGAGTCACTCCGTCCTTGCGATTTGTTATCCCACTCCAACGTGGATGTCAAGAGTTCTCGCGGGTAAGCAAGGGAGGCGTTTCTGAGAGGTCAAGGGCAGGCCGAGAAGTTGTGTGCATCGGCCCAGGAAGCCGCGCGTTCGGAGGAGTAGGGGGTGGCGGGGGGTGGACCATGGGCCACCTGGGGACTATTGCCGGGTTTTGCCGGAGGTGCGCGTGGAGGGCTTCTTGGACTTGGCGGAACTATGCATGGTGCGCGCTTCCGGGGCTCCGCCCACCGTATAGATGCGCAAGACCATGCCGCGGGAGACCTTGGCAGACTTGAGCCCGTTCCATTTGCGGATCTGGTCAGAGGTTACGCTGAACTGGTCGGCGATGCCCCCGACGGTGTCGCCCTTGCGTACGCGGTAGCGCACCAGGCGGCTCTTGGACTCCTCGGGCGGGCGCGTGGCGGGGATGATGAGCTTCTCCCCCGGCGTCAGGGGTTCGGCGCGCTCCAGGTCGTTGGCGTCGGCAATGGCGCCCGGGGTGACGCGATATTTCTTGGCGATGGAGGTCAGCGTGTCGCCGGATTCCACGCGATGACGCCGCCAACTGACCCACTTGTCGGGGGGAATGTCCGCGATCTCCGCGGAGAACTTCTCCGAGGTGCCCTTGGGGAGGTACAGGACAAAGCTGGGATCCTCCGGGGTGGCCATGCGGAGCAGCGAGGGATTCAGAGCGCGCAGTGTGGCCACGTCGACATCAATGGTTTCCGCCACCAGACGGAGGTCGATGGCGCGGCCGGGCTTGATGACATCGGAATCCACCGGCTGATCGGGATCCACGGCGATGCCGTAATGCGCGGCGTCTTTGGCGATCAGGGTGAGAGCGAGAATGATGGGCACGTAATTTTTAGTTTCGCGGGGGAGCACATTGCGTTTGTAAAGCTCCCAGAAATCGGCATAGCCGGTGCGCTCCACGCCTTTCTGGACGTTGCCGGGGCCGCAGTTGTAGGCGGCGATTGCCAGATACCAGTCGCCAAAGAGACCATAGAGGTCGCGGAGATGCTGGGCCGCGGCGCGCGTGGCCTTTTCGGGGTCCAGGCGCTCGTCCACCCACCAACTGCGCTTCAAGCCGTACTCGTTGCCGCGCCACGGCACGAATTGCCAGATGCCGCGGGCCCCGGCCCGCGAAAGAGCCAGGGGCTGGAAGGCGCTCTCTGCTTGGGCCAGGTAGATCAGATCCTGGGGCACACCTTCCTCGCTCAAGACGCGGGAGATCATCTGGTGGTAGCGGCCGGAGCGGCGGAGACCGTTTTCGACGATGGCGCGGCCGCGCGGTGTCTGGAAAAAGTTGAGGTAGGAGACCACGGTGTCGTTTACGGTGAGCGGCAAGTCGTGCGAGATGCTCTTGGCGGCGACTTCGGCGCGCTCCCGCAACTTGGGGTCGACGGGGAAGGTCATCTCGGCCACTTCGTCGATGGCCGCGGGAACGGCGGGAGCTTCGCTGAAACCATCACCCGCGCGGAAGGCCTGCAATTCGTAGGTGTAAATCGTGTCCGTGACTTGGTGGAAGAGCTCGCTGAGGCGCGCATCACTGTTGGGGTCGTAACCGCTTTCGAGCATCCAGTCGACGGCGTCGTCAAAATCGCGGCGCGCTGCTTCCAGGTGGCCGGCCTGGTAATTGGTTTCGCCGGAACTGAATTTTTCTTTGACCTTCTCGATCAGGTAGTCGATGCCGCCGGGTATAGGCGCCTGCAGATTGATGAGAGGCTGCGACACCAAGTTTCTGAGCGGTAGCGCGCCGACTTCGGGGGCGGCGGAGACGGGGGCTTGCACCGGGGCCAGCGCCGGAACATGCGCCTGCAACGGTTTCTTGCCGGCATCCTCGCAACCAGCCAAGGCGAGCAGCCATGCAAAACACGCCACCGCGCCCAGCGAGGGCCTCATCATCGGCTTCAGCCGCATTTCCCTATGGTAAATAGGGCTTTGCAGATTGGTCAACGCAATACTGCCCCGCAGGGTAGCCCATGCAGCACCCACCCTAGGCCCGAAAGGCTGGTCGCGCCGGTTTTTGGCGGGGGAGTTTTCTGCGCTCGACATCCGGGCTGGTTTGAGGCAGAATGCAGGCCGCCAATTCCGCATGCCGGGCTCCTCGCGCTTTTCCCCGGCCTGCCCCAAGGAGATTTTGTATGCCACATCCGCGCACCTTCGGTTTGTTGCTGCTTAGCCTGTCGCTGTGCGTATTTGCCGCGGCCCAGGAGATGCACCCGTCGGCACGCTCCACACCCGCTTTTGATCAACTCAAATCGCTGGCCGGGGAGTGGGAAAGAACGAGCTCGCAGGGGTCCAAGGTGAGCCTGACGTATCAGGTGGTGTCCAACGGCAGCGTGCTGATGGAGCGCCTGAAAAGCGGTGACATGTCAGAAATGATCACCATGTACTCGCTGGACGGCGATCACATCGTGGCGACGCACTATTGCTCTGCGGGAAACCAGCCGACGATGCAAACGGCAACAGCCACGGCGGCAACGGGGAAATATGATTTCAGTTTCGTGCGCGTCTCGGGCACGAAGACGCCGGATGAGGGGCACATGGTGGCGCTCTCGCTGACCATGCCGGACAGCAACCACCTCACGCAGATGTGGACGTACGAGGACCACGGGAAATCGATGGCAGACACGTTCACGTTTACGCGGAAGAAGTAGCCAGGCTTTGGCTAACATGTAAGAGCGTGGCCCCGCGGTCGACACATACCAATTGCAGCACCCAGACAATCTGAAGATCCAGAAGGCAAACGCGTGGCGCGGTCGGCGCCCACAGTTTGCTCATCTCATAGTCCTCACCTTCCGCATTCTACCGCTCTACCTGCCCATGTCCTTTGCTGCCCCAACTTCGGGTCTCTCTGCCGCATCCAAGAAGGTGACGAAATTTCCGTACCCGTTGCGGCGTATTATTCATTGACGGCCCATTGACCGCCCCCATTGATCCAAATGCCCAACGCCGATACCGCCATCCAGCTTGAACACGTTTCCCGCCAGTACATCATGGGCGGGGCGACCATCCAGGCGGTAAACGACGTTTCGCTTGCGGTAGCACGAAACGAATTCCTGGCGCTGCTGGGCTCCTCTGGCTCGGGGAAGTCGACGCTGCTGAATCTTATTGCGGGCCTGGACCGGCCGACGACGGGTTCCATCGTGGCGCAGGGGCAAAATCTCGCGGAACTCACGAGCATCGAGTTGGCGCGCTACCGCTGTAACACCATCGGCATGATCTTTCAATCGTTCAACCTGCTGCCGCGCATGACGCTGGAAGAAAACATCGAACTTCCGCTGCGACTCGCGGAGGTGGAACGCGAAGAACGGCCCGGGCGCGTGCACGAGGCGCTGGAGCGCGTGCGGCTGACGCACCGGCTGGGACACCGTCCCGCGGAGCTATCCGGCGGGGAGCAGCAGCGCGTGGCCATCGCGCGGGCGCTGGTGAACCGGCCAAAGATTCTGCTGGCGGATGAGCCGACAGGCAATCTCGATTCCGTCACGGGAGAAGCGATTCTGTCGCTGCTGCGCGACGTCCAGCGGCAACTGGGAATGACCATCGTGATGGTGACGCACGAACGGCTGCTGGCTGAGCGTTACGCCGACCGTCTGGCGATCATGGGCGATGGCAGACTGTTGTCGTCTTCGGAGATCGCGAAAGAGGCCGCGCGATGAAACCCCGCGACCTGTCGGACCTGGCGTTCCGCAATCTTCGTGAAGCGGTCTTACGAAACTCGCTGACGACGCTGGGAGTGGCGGTCGGAGTGGCTTCTCTGGTAGCGATGTTGTCGCTGGGCGTGGGTTTGCAGGAGCTGGCTTCCAAGCGGCTCTCGCAGAGCGGGTTGTTTGACACGATATTCGTTACGCCAAAGAACAATTTCCGCGGCATGGCACGTCCACAGCGCGAAATGCAGTCCGATAAGCCACCGCGGACTTTAGATGAAGACGCGCGCAAGGAGATCGAGAAGCTCCCCAACGTGATCGAGGTGTATCCGCAAGTACGGTTTTTCACCGAAGTGCGCTTCAACAACAAGCCTTTTGCCACGGTGGTGGCGGGGATGCCGGACTCTTCGCGCAATTCCGGTTCATTTGATGGAATGCAGGGGAATTTTTTCTCTTCGCCAACGGCGAACGAAGCAATCCTGCAGATTGAGTTCGCAAAGGATCTTTCGGAGAAGCCCACATCGCTGATTGGGCAGGATCTGGTGTTGCGCTATGCGGAACGCCAGGCGCTGCCGGGGAACGACGATTCGGCCAACCCGAGCGGGGAACCTTCGGGCGGTTTTTCCGTGGTGCCGAAGGAACTGCGCTTGAAGATTGTGGGCATTGTGGAAACGGAACCGGCGGCCGGGTACGGCGGCTACGGCAACGCGCGATTGCTGATGCCGCTTTCGACCGCATCAACATTGCGCGCGGCGCAGGTGAACGATCTGCGCGACATCGTGCGCGACAACACCGCCAACAAAACGACGTACGCTTCACTTTCCGTGCGCGCCAAATCGCCTTCGCAGGTGGAAACGCTGGAAGCATCAATCAAGGCGATGGGATTTGCGGCCTTCTCTCTGCTGGATGCCTCGAAATCGCTGCGCACGTTTTTCTCCGTGTTTGATCTGCTCCTGGGAATTTTCGGGAGCCTGGCACTGGCAGTGGCGACGCTGGGAATCGTCAACACGCTGGTGATGGCGATTCTGGAGCGGCGGCGCGAAATCGGTGTGCTGAAAGCGCTGGGAGCGGCGGATTCGGATGTGCAGCAACTGTTCTTTGTCGAGGCCGGCGTGATGGGATTGTTCGGGGGATTCTTTGGCGTGCTGTTTGGCTGGTTGCTGGGGCGAGCGATCACGTTTGGCACGAACGTGTATTTGAAGCGCCAGAACCTGAATCCCATTGAGCTTTCCTCCGTGCCGTGGTGGCTGGTGATTGCGGCCATCGTGTTCGCCGTTCTTGTCAGCTTGGCCGCGGGGCTCTATCCTGCTTCGCGTGCGGCCAAGCTCAATCCGGTTGACGCGCTGCGTTATGAGTAGAAAATCTCGGGTGGCGCGCTGGCCATTCTTCACGTGTTTCCTCAGCTTCCTGTGTTTGGCTGTGCCCTTGCGCGCGGCGACGGGGCGCGTTGAGTGCAATTCCCTGCCCAGCAAATTCGTGCATCACGAGGTGCGTTACTGCGTGATGCTGCCGCCGGCGTTTGACGCGGACAAGACGCGGCATTTTCCCATCCTTTATTTGTTCCACGGGCTGGGCGACAACGAACAGTTCTTCATCCACTCTGGGGAATGGAACCTGGTGGAAGACATGCGGGAGAAGGGCGAGTTGAAGGATTTCCTGATCGCCACGCCGGATGGGGGCACGAGTTTCTACATCAACGCGAAAGACGGGAAGGAACGCTACGAGGATTTTCTGGTGCAAGAGTTTTTTCCGTTCATCGAGAAGCGTTACCGCGCGTCGCCGGGCCGGGCCAACCGGGCGATATCGGGAATTTCGATGGGCGGGTATGGGGCGTTGCACCTGGCGTTCCGGCATCCGCAACTGTTCTCCGCCGTAAGCGCGCACAGCGCCGCGCTGATCGAGAAGTTGCCGGTTTTTCTCGGCGGTGCGGTGCCGCAGAGCAATCAGCCCAATCGCGCGAGGATCTTTGGGGGCGTGTTTGGCAGCCCGCCCGACGCAGCGTACTGGAATCAAGAGAGTCCGATAACGCTTGCGCGCACGGCGAATTTGGCAGGGTTGAAGATTTACTTCGATTGCGGCGATCAGGATGATTACGGTTTTGACGTGGGGGCTGCGGTTCTGGACAAAGTCCTGACGACGCGGCACATTGCCCACGAATTCCATTTGTATCCGGGGCGGCACGATGCGAGCTACTTCGCGGCGCACCTGCCGGCGTCGCTGGAATTTCACTCGCGGTGGTTTGGGCGCTAGAGGAAAATTTCGGCGCGCCGACAATTTTACTTGACGACATGGTTAACATGGTTGAAGAAAACAAGAGAGTTAGAGGAGAACACATTTGGTTAGAGGTACCCCCACCCCCGTGTTTTTCGTATGTGCGGGAATGATTGAAGATAGTGGCGAGTGACGAGTGGCGAGCAAGAGAAGTCGGCAGAGGGGAGATTCACCACAGAGGACGCGGAGAGCACAGAGAAGAGAAGACCGGCGGGTGAAGATCCCGTCGATACTCCGCTCGCGGCTCGGGGTAAATGGGGCAAGCGACCTAGCAGAAAATCCGAAATGGAACGGTTGGTCATACCAGAGGGTGGGGGTATACCCCCTGTTTTTGCGTATGTAGGGGAAACAAAGGGGTTACGGGAGAATGGCTTGCATCAAGGGGAAACATTGGACTTAGCGGAAGAAAAAGCGAAGAAAAAACAAAGAGAGAAGAGGAAGTAGTCCAGGGGCCAGACCGGGGAGGGTTTTGCTGGGGGACACAGACGAGTTGGCGCCGACAGTTCACAAGCCATCGTACCACACTATTTATCAACTGTCAATAGGTATTCAGGAGGTACTAGTTTCGAAACCGGTACGACGAGAGGTGGGGGAAGTAAGAGCCCCCAAGCAACGAGTTCAAGTCAAAACCCCCACACGTAAAACCGACGTGTGGGGCACCCGAATCCTCCTCAGGGTCTAGTGCCCGGGCCACCCGCCTGGAATTTCATTCGCGGTGGTTTGGGCGCTCAAGCCGTGAACCTTAGTTTATAAAGTTATAAAGTAAAGATGGGGGCGTGGCAGAATGGGGGGTTGCGAGTCCCCGCATTTACGCACTGGAGATGCGATGAATCGACGATCGCCGGTTATCACTCTGGGGCTTTTGCTTGTATCCGTGGGTTGCGGCGGCGGAGGGGGAAGCGGGAATAACTCGAATCCGCCACCACCACCGCCGCCAACGGACCCGGACCAGCGCGCCGACCTCCTGCTGGCGCAAATGACCCTGGACGAGAAGCTTCAGCTCGTGCACGGCAACCTGACGATCCAGAACCTCGTCGGACCGCGAGGTGCAGGGCTCTGGGTTCTCGGCATACCAAGGTTGGGGATTCCAGATCTCCTGCTCGCGGACGGGCCCACGGGAGCCGGAGACGGTCTGGGACAGGCAACGGCGCTTCCTTCATCCATTGCCAGCGCCGCAAGCTGGGACTCGGATGAGGCTTACAAATACGGCCAAGTGATTGGCAAGGAGATGAGTGCCTTTGGCATGAATGTAAACCTTGGAGGCAACGTCAACCTGATCGGGCGCGAACCGCGCGACGGCCGCACATTTGAGACGAAGGGAGAAGATCCCTTTCTGGCGGGGGAAATCACGGCGGCGCACCTACGGGCAATTCAGGATCAATATGTGATGGCAGGCGTGAAGCACTTCGCATTGAACGACCAGGAGACCGCCCGTACGACCGCGAACTCCATTATCGATGAACGCTCCGCGCGGGAGAGTGACCTGCTGGCTTTCGAGATTGCGCTCAAGGACTCCAACGCTCAAATGGTGATGTGCGCTTACGACCTTGTGAATGGATCGTATTCCTGTGGGAACGATCATCTCTTGAATGGAATTCTGAAAGGAGACTGGGGATTCAATGGTTTCGTTCTATCGGACGCGTTCGCCACGCAAAGCTCCGTGGCGTCCGCGATGGCCGGGCTGGACCAGGAGCAGCCGGGACAGTACATGTTTGGAGGGATTTGGGTCTCCGAGAGTCTCGCGGCTGCCGTGCAGAACGGCGATTTGCCGATGTCGCGCTTGAACAACATGGTGCATCGCATCCTTCGCGCGATGTACGCATCTGGCGTCTTCGATCATCCCGCAGCGGTTCAGTCCATCGATGCGGCAGGTGACGCGGCCATCGCTCAGGACATCGAGGAGCAGGGCGCGGTGCTGCTGAAGAACGCCAACGGGCAACTCCCGCTCAATCCAGCGAACATTCCGTCAATCGCCGTGATTGGATCGCATGCCGACGTCGGGGTGTTGTCGGGGGGAGGGTCTGCGCAAGTCATTCCAGTTGGTGGCGCAGCTCTTACTTTGCCGCCAGATTGCCCGCCGTATACACCGGGACTGGGTGGTTTGGCGTGCACGAATGCGCATCAGATATTTGATCCCTCTTCCCCGCTCGCTGCGATCCAGGCCAAGATGCCCGTCGGAGCCACAGTCACCTTCAACGATGGAACGGACCCTGCCGCTGCCGCCACACTGGCAAAATCTTCGACTGTAGCCATTGTGTTTGTGAGCCAGTGGGAAAGTGAGGGGATGGACCTGCAGGACTTAAGCTTTTCCAACGATCAGGATGCCCTCGTGGCCTCAGTGGCTGCGGTCAATCCTCAGACCATCGTGGTGCTGGAAAACGGTGGCGCGCAGGTCATGCCGTGGCTTGGCAGTGTAAGCGCCGTGCTGGAGGCGTGGTACCCCGGCCAGCGCGGTGGCGAGGCGATTGCCAATATCCTATTCGGCAGGGTGAACCCTTCCGGAAAGCTACCGATCACTTTTCCCGCGAGCGTCAACGACCTGCCGCGCCCCTCGATTCCCATTCCCTCTCCGCCGGACCCGACCGCGCCCTTCAATATTGACTACACGATTGAAGGATTCAACGTCGGATACAAGTGGTACCAGGCGCAGAGTATTCAGCCGTTGTTCGCCTTCGGGTACGGACTCTCGTACACGACTTTCTCGATCTCGAATCTGCAGCTCGCGCCAAACTCACCGGCTGCCAGCGGGTTCCAGGTGAGTTTTGATTTGAAGAACACGGGAACCCTTGCAGGCGCGGAAGTGGCGCAAGTCTATCTGGGATTCCCGGACGGGATTGGAGAGCCAGCGAAGCGCCTGGTCGGATGGAACAAGATCCTGTTGCAGCCCGGCGCGCAACAAAACGTGACGGTGAAAGTGGATGCGAACTCGTCCTCCCATCCGTTGTCTTACTGGAGTACAGGCGCAAACGGTTGGGCGGTCGCGCCGGGCGAATACACGGTGTACGTCGGCAATTCATCCGACAACGTCAGTTCGGCGGGGACGTTCCAAGTCGGCCCGTAGACGTCTCAATACTGAGGATGAACCACTCGCCGGTGGGATTTAGTGTGCTGCTAACAGATACCAACAGTACGACGCTCAGAGATGCTCAGGTGGTGAGGGGGTGGCTAGTCTAAGTAGAAGACTTCTTTCATCATGGCGAAGCGTTCGCCGGGCTGGAGGCCGGGGACTGGATCGAAGAGGGCGGACATTTCCTGTTGCCATTTGAGGTTCGTTTCATCCTGATCGAGGGCGCGCCAGGCAGCGTCAAAATCAGCGACCTGCATAACCAGAATCAAATCCTGGTGTCTGCGAAAGATGGAATACTTGGAGATGCCCACTTCCTTGAGCTTGGCGAGCAAGGCGGGCCAGACGTGGCGATGGGCTTCTTCGTACGCCTGCTCCTTGCCGGCTTTAATCTTCAATCGAAAGGCAACGCGAGGCATGTGGATCTCCCGATAAGATTCTTGCGAAACCGCCAAGTCCCTGCTACAGGGAGGCGCCGCGTGGAATTATAAGCCCCGAGGGCGCGGGAGACGGAGGACTTTTGCGATTTGCGGTTTTCAGCCACTGAGGCATCGCGCGCTTAAGCCCAAATCTTTCAGTGGTTGGGCGACATTGGGGGCGGAATGAACCGCCGCAAGAGAGAACGGGTTGATTTCGGGCGGGTTGCGCGTTTACATGGCATTCATCTGATTGTTACTGGGGCGTTACCAAGCACTGGGGCACGCCTGCCACAATGAAGAGGCTCCTCGAGCGTAGAAGGGGTTCCTATTCACACCGATGCCTACCGTTACCCGACGCACTACGGTAAACTACCGCCGATGCGATCCAAGGCGCGCGAGCTGTATATGAAGCGCATCCTAATTATTGAGGACGATCGCGACATCGTCGAGCTCGTGCGGTACAACCTTGCCAACGAAGGATTTCAAGTGAACGCCGCCCTTGATGGCACGTCCGGCCTGTCGTCGCTCAAGAAGACGCCGCCGGATCTGCTGCTGCTGGACTTGATGCTGCCGAAGATATCGGGGCTGGAAATCTGCCGCGAAGTGCGCAAGGACGAATCGCTGAACCGCCTGCCAATCCTGATGCTGACCGCGCGAGGCGACGAAGCCGACCGCGTGGTGGGATTGGAGATGGGCGCGGACGATTACGTGACGAAGCCGTTCAGCCCGCGGGAATTGATTGCGCGGGTGAAAGCGCTTTTGCGGCGTGCCGAGCCGCCCGTGGAATCACCGAGAATCATCGAAGTTGGCAAGCTGGCGATCGATCCGGCGTCGTACCGGGTTAGCCAATCCGGAAAGCCCGTGCCGTTGAGCACGCTGGAATTCCGTTTGCTGTATTACCTGGCCTCGCGCCCCAATCGCGTCTTTACTCGAGATCAGTTGCTCGATGCCGTCTGGGGCACGGATCGATTCGTTACACCGCGGAGCGTGGATGTGTACGTGCGGCGCTTGCGGGAGAAGATCGAATCCGACCCGGAGAACCCCCTGCACCTGAAGACGGTGCGCGGTGCGGGCTACTTATTCGAGACACGTGCAGCGTAAACTTTTTTGGAAACTCGCGCTGACCTTTCTGGCGCTTTTGCTGAGCGTATTGCTCGCAGTGGATTTCCTCGCCGAGCGAGCCCTGCGTGGCAGCTACCAGACCGACGGGTTTAACCAACTGAAAGCCATCGCACGGGTCCTACCTTTCGAGCAATTGCGTTTTTCAAATTTCCCGCCGGAAACCCCTGAGGATCTCGCCGTGATGAAGCAATGGGTTACCAACGCAGCCAAGAGCGGCGCGCGAATAACCTTGATCACAGCGGATGGGCGAGTGATTGCGGACTCGCAATCCGAAACTCAGACGATGGAATCACACGCGGACCGTCCCGAAGTGCTTGAGGCGCTTCGGAGCGGTGAGGGGAAGTCCACGCGGACGAGCGTTTCCCTGAAACAACCGCTGCTCTATTACGCGGAGCGACACTATCTTTCAGGAAGTGTGTCGGTGGTGGTGCGGCTGGCCCTGCCGCTGGACGCGGTTGACGAGACCCTGGGAAATTTCCGGCGCAACCTCTGGCTGTGGTCGCTGCTGATCCTGATCGTTGCCGGAGCCATTTCATTGCTGGTCTCGAGGTCGTTCACCGAGCGCGTGGAACGCTTGCGGGAATTCTCGCGGCGCGTGGCCGAAGGGGATTTCCGGCCGCTGCCTGGGGATGGAAAGGGAGACACGCTGGAAGCTTTGGGGTATTCACTTAACCAGACGGCCGCGCGCATGGACCGCACAATTCGCACACTGACGGAGGAACGCAATCTGTCGTCGGCCATTCTGGGATCGATGGTGGAAGGAGTCGCGGTGGTGAACGGTGGCGAACGCCTGGTGTTCGCAAATCCAGGATTTGCATCGATTCTAGGGCTCGACGTGCCGCCGGTGTCCGGCAGCGCGCTGCTGGAGGTGGTGCGCCAGACGGAGTTGATTGAAGCGGTGCGGCGGGTTGTTGCGGGCGAGCCGCGAGTCGAGGCGGAG
>JGI12269J14319_10005268_pt1 | contig 11529 bp, 8 predicted proteins | sample PeaSoiSIISIP2007_FD_14319 | JGI IMG/M metagenome (IMG submission 14319) | reverse complement strand
GCTTCGCTCGCGATGAGCACGCCCGCGGCGTGGTCCCAGGGCAGCGAGCGCGAGGACAGCATGAAATGGCGCCGCCCCTTGGCGAAATCGATGTACTCGACGCCGCCGCAGAGGCGATTGGCGAGGCTGCCGATCCGGCCGCTTTGCGCGAGCGCGCGCTCGGCCAGGATATTGCCCGCACCCGCCCCATAGGCCGAGCCGATCATACGCGAAAGTGCCACCCCCTTCGCGACGGCAAGCCGCTTGCCGCCCGACCATGCGCCGTGGCCGCGGACGGCCGCCACCGTCTCGTCCGCGAGCGGATCGTGAATCCAGCCCGCCTCCGTGCTGCCGCCGACGATGAGCGCCACGATCGAGGCGAACCCCGCCCGGCCGTGCGCGAAGTTGATCGTGCCGTCGATCGGGTCGAGCACCCAGAGCGGCTTCTCCTCGCCGAGCCGGCGCATGAGTGCCGGGTCCGCCGCCACCGCCTCCTCGCCGAGCACCGCCGTGCCCGGGTAGGCGGCGAGGAGGCGCTCGCCGAGCACCCGCTCGCATTCGACGTCCGCGAGGGTGACGAAGTCGTTGGGTCCCTTCTCGCGCACCTCCGCCTTCTCGAGCGCGCGAAAGTGCCGCATCACCGTCTCGTTCGCGACCTCGCGAATGATTGCGCCGACGCGCTCCCGCCCGCTCTCTCCGATCTCCCCAATCGCCATGTCCTTCACCAGAGGCCCCTATCGCAGTCGCCGCGGAAAGGCTGTATACGCCTGGGACCGGATAGGCAATAACGGGAAAAGGACGGAGGATGGGCGGGGAGGCTCGCACGACCGGCGTCATTCGACGGCCGCGGATTTATCGCCCTCATCCGGACGAACCATCTTGGCCGTAGCGGCGTCCGATCTCTTGTTCATGGCGGGGCTCGCCGGCTGGTTCTGGCTCATCGGGCGGCTGCCCGCGGCCTTGTTGCCGGAAGTGCGCGTGCCCGGGCGTGAATTTGCCGCACCCGTGCTCGGCTTCGCGCTCTTCTCCGTCATGGCGAGTCTTCTCTATCGCTTCGGCGTGCCGGCGCGGCAGCTCTTCCTCGCGGGCAGCGCGCTCGCTGCGTGCGGCCTTTTGCTGACACTCGTCCGACCGCCCGGCCGGCCGGACCGGCGTACGGCGATCGTTGCGGCGATCGCCTTAGCTACCGCACTCCTCATGTTGCTGCCGAAATGGATCGGCGGGGCGCAGTTCTTCGTCTTCCAGGGCAACATCTGGGACCAGATGAGCTATCTCGCGCGAAGCGTGGCCTATCGCGAGTTCTCCTACGGCGATCTCCTGGCCGCCGACCGCACGATGCCGCTTGCCAACGACTTCGTTCTCTTTGCGCGCAGCGAGCTCACCGAGCGGCCCGCCGTGAGCATCGTGCACGCCGCCGCGTCCTCGCTCGCGAGTGCACCCCCGACGCTCAACGCGTATGTTTTCATGGTCTTCCTTCAGCTCCTCGGCTTCTTCGCCCTTGCCTTCGTCCTTGTCGCTTTCGGCGCCTGCGGGGCGATCATGGCGGCGGCCGGCGGAGCCGCATTCGCACTCGGCTTTTTTCTGCAATATATCTTCGACATCAATGCCTGGAGCGAGCTTGCGGGCCTGCCCGTGATGCTGCTCGCGGGAGGCTCGGCACTGCTCCTCTTGACTCCGGCAAGGGAGGGCGAGCCAAGAGGCGACGCTTGGCGGCTCGCGAGCGTCGTGGCCCTCGCCCTTGCCGGTGCCCTCTACCTCTATCCGGAATGCGTGCCGATCTACGCCGCTCCGTTGGCATTCGTTGCCCTTCTCGCAGGGGCTCGGCACCGGGCGCAGTCGATGCAGCTCGCAGCGGCAGCACTCGTCGCCATCGTGTTAACACTGCCGTGCTGGGACGGCACGATGGACGTCCTCTTCCGGCAGATCCATTCCGCCGTGACCCGGACGAACGACTGGTTCGCCTATTACCAGCGCTATCTCATCCCGCTCGACCTCTCCGATCTCTTCACCGCCGCGTACAAAGGCGGCCAATTCCCCCACGAGAGGCTCGGGCAGGTGGCGCTCTTCGTGCCGATCGATCTCATGAGCGGCCTCTTCGGCCTCTACTTCCTTCAGCCCCCACCCGCGCTCGCGCTGGCGCTCCGCGTCCTTTGGCGCCTCGTCGTGCTGGCGGGGCTCGTGGCCCTCCTCGCCTGTGCCTTCCGTGAGCTCTTCCTATGGCTTCGCCGCGGCCGCGCTCGACCCGCAAGCCGGCTCGCGCTGTGGACGCTCCTGGCATTGCCGACCCCGCTGCCGCTCGTGGTGATGGGGAAGCTGTGGGCCGCGGGCAAGGCGATCAGCATGATCGGCCCCTTCCTCTTCCTCTTGGCGGCAGCCCCGCTCTTGCTTCCGGCCGCCAGGGCTACGGGCGGACGTGCCGTGCTGCGCTTGCGCCAGCTCCCGGCCCTGCTTTTCGTCGTTGCCCAACTCGGCTTCGGCGTCGCGCGGCCGATCGCCGCCGCGCATCCCGACGGCATCCATTATGCCGCCCCACCCTATCCGAGCATCCAGCTCGCCAAATACAAGACGGCACTCTCCTGGGACCTGGCGGCGCGCGATGAAGCGCTCAGGCGCTGCCGCCGCATAGCGGTCGATGTCGAGAACCCTTTCCTCGAGCGCTATGCGCAGCTCCATCTCAGCGAGCTCGCTTCCGTCTGGTGGTCGCTCAGGCCGCTCAACAGCTACTTCGGCATCGGCATCGAGCTCGGCCTCATGCGGCCGCGCGGTGTCCCCGACTGCCTGGTGACCGACCGGCCGGCGGCGGCCGCGCGCGCGTCGACGCATGGCGGAGAGCGCGTGATCTCGCTCGCGCGCCAGGATTGAGCCGCCCGGAAAATCGGCCGACCAAATCTCTCCGGCGGACGCACTCGCGCGGCATCGCGCCGGCGCCATGAGGGGTGCCTCGCGGGTGCTGTGCGCCCTTCGAAAAAGCCTCGGGAGTGCCCGCGAATGCGGCGTATGATCGCAGGGCAGGCTCGCTCTTTGCGGGAGGGGTGATGCGCGAGAAGCATCGAGGCCGGCAGTGCGGCGTGCTCCCGCGCAGCGCACTTGCACTTCTCGTCCTCGGCATGGGTATTGCGGCTGCGCCCTCCGCGCTTGCCGCGGATGCGGTCGACATCGCCCTCGTGCTCGCCGCGGACGTCTCGCGCAGCGTCGATGAGGACGAGTTCAAGCTGCAGCGCGAGGGCTACGCCAACGCCTTCAGCGATCCCCGCGTGATGAAGGCGATCCAGGCGGGTCCCCATGGCGCGCTCGCGGTCAGCTTCATCGAATGGTCGGGCGCCTCCCAGCAGAAGGTGGTGGTCGACTGGAGCGTGATCAAGGACGGCGAAAGTGCCGCGACCTTCGCCTCCCAGCTGCTCGCCGCACCGCGCTCCTTCGCCGGCTTCACCTCGATCAGTGCGGCCATCGATTTCGCGATCGAGCGCCTCGCCGCGGCCGAGTTCAAGGCGGAGCGGCGCATCATCGACATCTCGGGCGACGGCACCAACAATTCCGGCCGGCCGATCACCCTCGCGCGCGACGAGGCGGTCGCCAAAGGGGTCACCATCAATGGCCTCGCCATCATCAATCTCAACCCGCATCCCGGCTATATCGCCCACATCCAGCCGCCCGGCGGGCTGCCCAACTACTACCGCGAGAGCGTGATCGGCGGACCCGCCGCCTTCCTCGTCGTCATCGAGGATTTCAAGAGCTTCGGGCAGGCGATCGTGAACAAGCTGATCGGCGAGATCGCGGAACGTGGCACCAGCCCGCAAGGCAATCGGCTTGCGGCCGGACGTTAGCCGCTCCCGCTCAGCGCCGGTCGAGCATCAGCGCATAGATGGCGATGAAGAGCCAGCCGGCGAGGAGCGCTATCCCGCCTATGGGTATGGCGAAGGCGAAGGCGCGCACGCCGCTCAAGGCGAGGAGATAGAGCCCTCCCGAGAAGAGCACGATGCCGCCTGCGTAGGCGCCGGCCGCAAGCGGCAGGAAGCGCCCGGGCTTGAGCGCCATCAGCACGTAAGTGCCGACAAGCGCAAGCGTGTGCCAGACCTGATACTGGACCGCGGTCTTGACCCAGCCGAGCGCCTGGGCGTTTAGCACCGCCTCCGCACCATGGGCCGACCAGGCCCCGATAGCGACCGCCACCGCACCGCTCACGCCGGCGAAGATAAGCGCCCATTGCATGGCGGCATTTAAGCACCACGGAGGCATGGAGGTCACGGAGAAGAGTGGTGTAGATTTAGCGCAGAGGTCGCGGAGGTTTCGCAGGGGACGCGGAGGAGCTTCTTCTACCCTGCGCCCTCCGCGCATCCATCGCGACCTCTGCGCTGGAATCCTGCTTTTTCTCCGTGCCCTCCGTGCCTCCGTGGTAACAATTTCGTTCCGAGCGCGGGAGGAGAAGCCCATGCGGGTGCGCTTTCTCGGCAGCGGCGACGCCTTCGGCAGTGGCGGCCGCTTCAATACGTGCATTCAATTGGAGACGGAGACGGGCGGCGTCCTCATCGACTGCGGCGCCTCCTCGCTCGTCGCCATGCGCCGCTTCGGCGTGGCGCTCAACGCGATCCGCACCATCGTCATCAGTCACCTCCATGGCGATCACTTCGGCGGGCTGCCCTTCCTCATCCTCGATGCCCAGCTGGTGAGCCGGCGCGAGGGACCGCTCACCATCGCCGGCCCGCCGGGGCTCGAGGCGCGGCTCGAAGAGACGATGGAGGCGCTTTTTCCCGGCTCGTCCAAGGTGCAGCGGCGCTTCCCGCTCGAGCTCGTCGAGCTCGCACCCGGCGGGCGGCGCGCCCTTGGCGACATCGCGGTGACGCCTTTCGAGGTCTCCCACCCCTGCGCAGCACCGCCCTTCGCCTTGCGGCTCGAGGCGGGCGGCAAGGTGGTGAGCTATTCGGGCGATACGGAATGGACCGATGCCCTGGTGCCCGCCGCGGAGGCGGCCGACCTCTTCATCGTGGAGGCCTACTTCTTCGAGAAGCCGGTCAAGTTCCATCTCAGCTACCGCACGCTCCTCGATCACTTGGAGGCACTCACGCCCAAGCGCATCGTGCTTACCCATATGAGCGCCGACATGCTGGGCCGGCTCGGTGAGGTGAGGCACGAGGCCGCCGAGGACGGCATGGTGATCGAGCTCTGAGCAGCCGGGCGTGCGGCTTGACACCCGAGCCGTCCGTGGGCTAGCAACAGGCTCTTTCAGGGCTCGTAGCTCAGGTGGTTAGAGCGCTCGCCTGATAAGCGGGAGGTCGGTAGTTCGAGTCTACCCGGGCCCACCAGCGGCTGCCGCGAGCTTCCCTCTCCTCCTTCAGGAGGAGAGGGTCAGGGTGAGGAGGCGGACGGGCAAAATGCGGTTGGCGTGGCAGAAGCTCGCTGCGCTCGCCCTCCTCACCTTCCCGTCGCCGCGCCCGGCGCGCGCAGCGCGCCTCTTATGCATGATGCAGAAGAAGCGGGCCTTTGGCCCGCGGGGGCCCCTCCCTCTCCTCCTGAAGGAGGAGAGGGATTGGACATCAGCCCCGCTCCTTCGGCCGCCATTGGATGATGCGCACCGGCGTGGGGTTCCAGCCCGAGCATGGGTTGTAGAGCTGCGGGCAGTTCGAGATCGCCACCAGCACGTCCTTCTCGGCGCGGAGGTCGACATAGTCGCCGGGCTCGGAGAGGCCCTCGGTGATCTCGGTCGAGCCGTCGGGGCGCACCGGCACGTACATGAAGAAATTGATGTTGGCGGGGATGTCGCGCGCGTGCATGCCGTGCTCGGCGAGTGCGGTGATGAAGTTGTCGCGGCAGTTGGCCGTGTCCTTGATGCCGTAGCGCTGGTAGTTGACCTCCTTGCTGCAGCAGCCGCCGAGCGTGTCGTGGCGGCCGACCGTGTCCTCGACGATCGTCATCAAGACCTCGCCGAGATCGGAGTAGAGCTTGAAGCCGGCGCCGAGATAGATCGAGCGGTTGAGCTTCATGGTGTTCGCCGCGTTGTAGCGGTTCTCTTCGTTCGCCGCATCGTAGACGAGGAAATCGACCGCCTGCTGCCCCTCGAGGTCGATGATGCGGAGATGGTCGCCGGCCTTGAGCTCGATCGAGAAGGGGCCGGGCTCGACGATCCGGTCGCTCGCCGCCGTGCCCGGGAACTGGAGCGCCTTGCCGAGCTTGCCCGCGCCGACGAGCGCCTTGAGCTCCTTGGCACGCTTGAGGGAGGCCTGGCGCTTCTCCGCCGCCAGCTTGCGCGCATGCGCGGCACGCTCCTCCCCCGATACATTTTCGCCTTCGAGAAGAATGCCTGCCATCGTCCACCCCGCCTCAATGAAAGCCCTCGCTCGCGCGGCCATTCAAGCGTCCGCCTCCCTCCCTTGTACAGAGAAAAATGGCGCTCGGAGGCTCAGTACCAGTTGCGCCTGAGCCAATCGTGCCAGAAGGAGTGCGGGCGAAGGGGCCGGCTGAAGGCGTCGAAAAGGAGCTCGGCGGGTGCGGGAATGGGGGGAGCGTGGCCCGACTCGAGTGCTTCGAGGCGCGCCAGGCGCTCCTCCGTCACCGGGTGGGTGCGCAGCAGCCGGGCGAGCCAGCCTTGGCGCGTGCGCATGAAGCCTTCGAAGAGGCCGCCTTGCAGCCGCTCGAGCTTGCGCAAGGCCGAGGCAAGGCCCGCCGGGTCGCCGGTCAGCTCGACGGCACCCGCATCCGCGTCGAACTCGCGCGTGCGCGCAAGCGTCAGCTGAAGAAGCGAGCTCAAGGTGGGGGCGAAGACGAGAAGGAGGAGGACCGAGAACGGCAGCTGCACCTTGCCCATGAGGAGGAGCGGAAAATAGAGCACGACGAGCACCAGGCCGAAGGTGGAAAAGAGGCTGGTGAGCCGGCTTGCCGCACTCGCGAGCTCGAGGAGCCAAAGGTCGCGGTGACGGATATGGCTCAGCTCGTGCGCGATGACCCCCTTGAGCTCGCGCCCCGAGAGCGCGTGCAAGAGCCCGTGGGTCAGCCCGATCGCGCACTCCTTGTCGTGTCCGACGGTCATCGCCTGGGCGACCGGACTGGGGATGTAGAAAAGGGCGGGGACGGACGCGAGCCCGCCGCGCCGCGAGAGCTCGCCGATCATGCCATAGAGCCCGGGCGCCTCCTGGTAGGAGAGCGGCCGCGCGCCATAGACCGCGCGCAGCATGCGCCAGGAGAGCCGCGGCTGGAGGAGGAGGGCGATAACGCCGCCGAGGATACCCCAGACGATGCCGCTCCACCCCGCGACCGCCCAGCCAAGGGCCGCCATGAGTGCTGCCATGCCGAGGATGATTCCCGCCGACTGGACGGCGTTGCGGCGGCGCAACTCCTTGAGACGCGCGGTGTCGATCATCGCACCTCCCGGGGGATGAACAGGCGACAGCTCATCATATCGGGAGCGGAGGGCGAAAGGGCCAGGGGTCCGGAGAGCGGCTCGAGCGCCCTCCTCTCCGCTTTACACGCCCTCGCCCCGCGGGCTATGTGAAGCGGGCAATGCGACCTAAATGATGGATTTTCCGGTGTCCTTCGAGCCATGACCGCACCCGACGACAAAGCCGCCGATCGTTTGGCCGCTGGAGGGGCCGCGCCCGCCGAGCGGGCCCAGAGCGGGCCTTATCCGGAGGTCGAGCCCAATCCGAGCTTCCCCCGCATGGAGGAGGAGGTGCTCGCGTTCTGGAAACGCGAGCGCATCTTCGAGCGCTCGGTCGAGTTCCGCCCGCCCCTGCGCGACGGCGAGTCGAACGAGTTCGTCTTCTACGACGGCCCGCCCTTCGCCAACGGGCTGCCGCACTACGGCCACCTCGTCACCGGCTTCGTCAAGGACATCGTGCCGCGGTATGAGACGATGCGCGGCAGACGAGTCGAGCGGCGCTTCGGCTGGGACTGCCACGGCCTTCCCGCCGAGCTCACCGCCGAGGAGGAGCTCGGCATCTCGGGCCGGCCGGCCATCCTGGAATACGGCATCGCGCGCTTCAACGCGCACTGCCGCACCTCGGTCTTGCGCTTCACCAAGGAGTGGGAGAAGTACGTCACGCGGCAGGCGCGCTGGGTCGATTTCGAGCACGCCTACAGGACGCTCGACCTCTCCTTCATGGAGAGCGTCATGTGGGCGTTCAAGACCTTGTGGGACAAGGGCCTCATTTACGAAGGCTACCGCGTCGTCGCCTATTCCTGGGCGATCCAGACCCCGCTCTCGAACTTCGAGACGCGGATGGACAACGCCTACCGCGAGCGCCAGGACCCGGCGGTCACTGTCGCCTTCACCCTCGAGCCGGAGAGGGGCGAGGAGAAGCCGCTCAAGCTGCTTGGCCTGGACGACGACCCCCTGGACGCTGCCCTCGAACCTCGCACTCGCGGTGGGGCCCGACATCGACTACGCGGTCTTCGAGGAGGCCGGCGTGCGCTACGTGCTGGGCGAGGCGGTGGCCCCCAAGTACGAGAAACAGCTCGCGAACGCCGCCCGCGTCGGCACGCTCAAGGGCAGCGCTCTCGTCGGAAGGCGCTACCGGCCGCTCTTCCCCTTTTTCGCCGATACGCCGAACGCCTTCCGCGTCCTCGCCGGCGAGTTCGTCACGACCGACGAGGGTACGGGCATCGTGCACATCGCGCCCGGCTTCGGCGAGGACGACCTCGACCTCTCGAGCAAGAACGGCATTCCCGTCATCGTGCCGGTCGACAACTCGGGCCGCTTCACGGGCGAGATCAAGCCCTACGAAGGCATGCTGGTGTTCGACGCCAACAAGCACATCATCCAGGATCTGCGCAAGATGGGGGTGCTGATACGTCACGACACCATCGTGCACAACTATCCGCACTGCTGGCGCACCGACACCCCGCTCATCTACCGCGCGATCAATGCCTGGTTCCTCAAGGTGACCGCCTTTCGCGAGCGCATGGTCGAGCTCAACAAGGGCATCAACTGGATCCCGAGTCATATCCGCGACGGGCTCTTCGGCAACTGGCTCGAGGGCGCGCGCGACTGGAACATCAGCCGCAATCGCTTTTGGGGCTCCCCACTCCCGGTCTGGCGCAGCGACGACCCGCGCTATCCGCGCATCGATGTCTACGGCTCGCTGGACGAGATCGCGCGCGACTTCGGCGTGCGGCCCACGGACCTCCATCGCCCCGGGATCGACGCGCTCGTGCGTCCCAATCCCGACGATCCGAGCGGAAAGAGCATGATGCGGCGCGTCGAGGACGTGCTCGACTGCTGGTTCGAATCCGGTTCCATGCCCTACGCCCAGGTGCATTACCCCTTCGAGAACAAGGCATGGTTCGAGGGGCACTTCCCCGGCGACTTCATCGTCGAGTACGTCGCCCAGACGCGCGCCTGGTTCTACACGCTCGTGGTGCTGTCCGTGGCCCTCTTCGACAAGGTGCCGTTCCTGAATTGCCTTTGCCATGGCGTGGTGCTCGACGAGAACCACCAGAAACTCTCGAAACGTCTCAAGAACTACCCGGACCCGCTCGAGATGTTCGACACCTTCGGCGCCGATGCGCTGCGCTGGTATCTGGTGTCCTCGGCACTCCTTGCCGGCGGCGATCTCGCCATGCCCAAGGACGGCCGCGCCATCGGCGAGGTGCAGCGCCAGGTGCTCAAGCCGATCTGGAACGCCTATTATTTCTTCTCGCTCTACGCCAACGCGGACGGCATCAAGGCCGAGCCGATCAGCCAAGCCGAGGGCGTGCTCGACCGCTACATCCTGGCCAAGACGCGCGAGCTCGTGCTCTACGTCGAGCGCCGCATGGACGCCTACGACATCCCCGGCCCCTGCGCCGCGGTCGTGCGCTTCCTGGACGTGCTCAACAACTGGTACATCCGCCGCAGCCGCGAGCGCTTCTGGCGCGCGGGCCGCGACCGCGACAAGCTCGCGGCCTACAATACCCTCTATACGGTGTTGACGACGCTGCTCCGCACGATAGCGCCGCTCGTCCCCTATCTCAGCGAGACCGTCTATCGCGGGCTCAGCGGCGAGACGAGCGTGCACCTGGCCGATTGGCCGGACGCGAAGTCGCTCCCGGCGGAGCCTGAGCTCGTGGAGAGCATGGATCTCGTGCGCGAGATCTGCTCCGTGGCCCTTGCCATCCGCGAGCAGCACAATCTGCGCGTCCGCCTGCCGCTTTCGCACATGATCGTGGCGACGCCCAAGGCGGCGGCACTCGAGTCCTTCCGCTACCTGATCGAGGACGAGGTCAACGTGAAGCGCGTCGAGTTCGACCCCGACGTGCGCAAGTTCGGCACGCTCGAGCTTCACGTCAATCCCAAGATCGGCGCGCGCATCGGCAAGGCGCTCAAGGAGGTGCTCGCGGCCGCCAAGGCGGGCGAGTGGCGGCACAATCCCGACGGCACGGTCGCGGTCGCGGGACAGACCTTGGCGGGGGAGGACTTCGCTCTTCGCCTCAACGTGCCCGAAGGACAGTCCGCACTCGCCTTGCGCGGGCAAGGGGCGGTCATTCTCAATGTGACGCTAACACCCGAGCTCAGGGAGGAGGGGCTCGCGCGCGACCTCGTGCGCCTCATCCAGACGACGCGCAAGGAGGCCGGGCTCCACATCTCCGACCGCATCGCCCTCGGCTTGGCACTCCCGCCGGAGTTTGCCGGAGCGGTCGAGCGTCACCGCCGCTTCATCTGCGAGGAGACGCTCGCCTTGGACCTTGCACTCTCGGCCGATGCCAAGGACGCCTTCAGGAGCGAGCACCGGCTCGAGGGCAAGCCGGTCAAGATCGCGGTGCGCCGCCTGGCCGCGCGGGACTAGAAATCATTTAGCATTATCAATAAGATAACCTAAAAAGCCGAGTCCGCGCCCCGGACGTGTGCGCCCTCCGCGCGGCGCGCGCGCGAGCGGCCGCGCGCGAACTCATCAGCAAGCTTTACTTCCGGCGCAACTCGCGTCATCTAGTGGAGGATTTGCGAGAAGACTAGAGAAACCGATAAATCGCGCAAACGAGGGAGTGCTCAAGATGGCTAGGACCACCCGTCGGAAAAAGACAGCGAAGACGAAGAAGCGGGCGCGCGCGAGGAAGCCGGCGGCCCGCAAGGTGGCGCGCCGCACGACCGCGCGGCGGACTCGGCGCGCCGCGGCGCGCAAGCCGGCCCGCAAGAGGGTAGCGGCGAAGAGAGCGCGCAAGGTGAAGAGCCGCGCCAAGGCCGCTCCCCGCAAGGCGGCAGCGAAGAAGCGGGTCGTGAAGGCGAAGGTGCGCGCGAAGAAGCCGGCGCCCAAGAAGCTTGCCAAGGTGGTGGCACCGGCGCCGAGGCCCGTCGCCGCTCCGGCACCAAGGCCCGTCGTTGCTCCGGCACCAAGGCCCGTCGTCGCTCCGGCACCGAGGCCGTTCGTGGCGCCGGCACCAAGGCCTGTCGCCGCTCCGGCACCGAAGCCGGTCGCGGCTCCGGCGCCGAGACCCGCCGTCGCTCCGGCACCGAAGCCTGCGCCCGCCGCTCCGGCGCCGAAACCGGCGCCAGCGGCACCGGTAGCGAAGCCGGCGCCCGCGGCACCAGCCGCCGCACCCAGCGCTCCGGCAGCACCGCAGCCGGCGGCACCTTCCACCGGCTCC
>JGI12269J14319_10005267_pt1 | contig 11532 bp, 7 predicted proteins | sample PeaSoiSIISIP2007_FD_14319 | JGI IMG/M metagenome (IMG submission 14319) | reverse complement strand
CCTGACGCTGGCTCTTGTGGTATGGCTTTCTGGGTTGACGGGCGTCGCCGCGATCCACGTCGTGACCACCGTGTGTTCGCGTCGCCGCCCCCGCTTCGTTCAAAAAGCCACTCAGTCAATCACCGACCCGCTGCGCACTCTTCTTTTCGGCCATGAACACTCTGCACAGCATTACTCTACTGCGGACATATCGCCCTACTTCTGGGTGAACGGCCGGCCGCCAAAAGAGGACAGTTATTTGGCAATGGCACGCGATCAATTCGCAAACTACAACCTGAAAGTCAGCGGATTGGTTGATAAGCCCCTGTGCCTGACGCTAGCTGACCTCCGCGCAATGCCGAAACAAGTTCAAATTACAAAGCATTGCTGCATCCAGGGCTGGTCAGGCATTGCGGAGTGGGGCGGCGTATCTCTGCATCACATCGTCGGACTTTGCCATCCGCTTCCCACCGCCCGCTACATCGTTTTCTACGCGTTCGACAACAAATCCACATCGGAGCCACACGCCCAAGGACCGGGGTACTTCTACGGCACGATTCGCTTAGAGTTGGCGGAAGATCCGCAGACGATTCTTGCCTACGAAATGAACGGCCAGCCGCTGCCGATTTTGCACGGGGCGCCGCTCCGACTTCGGGTCGAAACGCAACTCGGTTTCACTATGGTGAAGTACATTCGCGCAATCGAGTTCATCGAGGACTACACAACCATCGGCAAGGGCCAAGGTGGCTGGCGAGAGGATTATCAGTATTTCAGCCAGGAGGCGGGGATCTGATTCAAAAGGTTTGTACCTCCACTGTCTTGACGATTGGGCATTCCACGCGCACGTGGAAAGTGTTTCTCGACCTTCTGCGAGCACACCGAGTAGAGCGTGTCATAGATGTGCGTAGTATCCCGCGTTCACGACACAATCCGCAGTTCAACCAGGAGACCCTACGCACAAAGCTGCGGGCCGCAAAGATCGGCTATGTGCACTTGCGAAAGCTCGGGGGCTTGCGCCGTGCGCGACGCGATTCTTCGAATATGGGGTGGCGTAATAGCTCGTTTCGTGGATTTGCCGACTACATGCAGACCTCGGAATTCGACGCGGGGTTACAGAGGCTGATCAAGTTAGCATGTCAAAAACGGAGCGCATTGATGTGCGCGGAAGCGGTGCCTTGGCGTTGCCACCGTTCCCTCATCGCGGATACGCTGACTGTGCTCGGGATCCGCGTTGAGGACATCATGAGCAAAAACCGCTCTACGTTGCACCGTCTGACTTCTTTTGGACGCGTGCGACACGGTCGCATCACATACCCCAGGAGCAAGGGCAGCCGGCTTCTATCGTCACGCGTTCGCACATCTCGGAAGAAAAAGGGACTGTCTGCGAGGAATGACAGGAATGAGGAATGGCATTAGTCAAGTACTTCTGTATCCCCTGCGATTCGAACCGATTTATCAGTATCGGCTTTGGGGCGGCCGGCGTTTGGGCGACCTGCTCACCGCACCTCTGCCGAGCGGCCCTGTCGGCGAGGCGTGGATTCTTAGCGATCGCGATGACCATCCGAGCCGAGTGAATGATGGACCGCTCAAGGGCCAGACCGTCGGACAGTTGCTGGCGCAGTTTCCCCAGCAATTGCTGGGAAAGCTCGCCGGGCGATTCCGCCGATTCCCGCTGCTGCTGAAGTTCCTCGATGCGCATGAAATGCTTTCAGTCCAAGTGCATCCCTCGGATGCGAATAAGAGCCTGCTGCCACCGGGCGAAACGGGGAAGACCGAGGCTTGGGTGGTGGTAGAGGCATCGCCAGAAAGCAGCATCTATGCGGGCTTGAAGCCAGGCACTACTCCGGACGATCTGCGGCGGGCGCTTACGAATGGGACGGTGGCGGACCGGCTCGTATGCTTCACTCCGAAGCCAGGCGATGGCGTCTTCGTACCGGCTGGGACCGTTCACGCCCTGGGCGGCGACGTCGTAGCATTCGAAATTCAGCAGAACAGCGATGTGACGTTCAGCCTGTACGACTGGGACCATGTCGATGCCAAGACTGGCCAGCCGCGGCCGCTCCAAATCGATCAAGCGCTTAGCTGCATCAATTTTGCAGAGGGTGGTGCGGCCGGTCGGGTGACGCCAGTGGTAGAGACGACGAGACCCGTGGAGCGGGAGAGACTCTTTCATTGTGAACATTTCTGCTTGTGGCGTCTGCGCGGACAATCTCCTTTTACCGTCGGTACCGCGGGTGTGCCGCGCATACTGGTATGCATTGAGGGCGCGGGGCAGGTCGAGCACCTCGGGGTCAATTATGCCGTTGGGAAAGGCGACGTATTGCTCCTACCGGCGGTGGTCGGAGAGTGCACTTTTCGTCCGCATGGTGCAGTGACCTTGTTGCAAATTGCGGTACCGGATTGAGATCGCAAGAATTTAGAGGCTGGGATCATCGTGAAAAAGCTAATTGTGTTTGATCTCGACGGTACGCTTGCCGAAAGCAAATCGTCTCTTGATGCCGAGATGTCGGCACTCCTGCATGACCTTCTCGGCATCGTCAAAGTGGCAGTGATTTCAGGAGGCGATTGGCCACAGTTTGAGAAACAACTGCTCTCCAATCTTCCCCATGACGAGCGCCTGGTGAATCTATACATCCTTCCTACCTGCGGAACGAAGTTCTTCCAATACGTAGGAGATTGGAAAAAGATCTATGAAGAAGATTTCACTACGGATCAAAGAGAAAAGATCCTCAGTTCCCTAACGAAAGCGCTCGGAGTAGCGGATTTCAAGATCGAAAAAGTCTGGGGAGAGCAAATTGAAGACCGAGGAAGCCAGATAACATTTTCCGCCTTGGGTCAGCAGGCCCCTTTAGAAGAAAAACTCAAATGGGATCCCGATCTCACCAAGCGGAAGAAGATCAAAGCGATACTCGACAAATCGATTCCCGAGTTTTCTGTCCGAACCGGGGGCTCGACATCCATCGACATCACCAAACCTGGCATTGATAAAGCCTACGGCATCAGAAAACTGAGAGACCTCCTTGGCATTTCATTGAAGGAAATGATTTTCATAGGCGATGCCTTGTACGTGGGAGGGAATGACTATCCTGCCGAACAAGCAGGTGTGGTTTCTATCCCAGTGAAGGATCCCAACGAGACGAAACGGGTTACCCAAGCGATCATCGCTTGTTTAGCAGATTAATATTCGAAAGGGTGACCTTGGGCAGGGGATTAGATGAGTGAATTTAACTTGCAGCGGCTAGGAATTGTGATGGAGCCGGAGCCGGGTAATCCCCAGGAGATCGAAGGCGTGCTGAATCCGGCTGCCACTCGTGGCCCGGACGGCGAGCTCTATCTTTTCCCGCGCCTGACCGCGCAGGGGAATTACTCTCGCATCGGCATTGCGCGAGTGCGGTTCAATGAAGCGGGCGACCCGACAGGCGTCGAGCGGCTCGGCATCGCACTGCAGCCGGAAGCCGATTATGAACGGCGCCCCGACGGCAGCGGTGGCTGCGAGGATCCTCGTATCACATTCGTGGAACCCATGCAGCGCTACATGATGACTTACACGGCACTTTCATCCCGAGGCCCACGGATCGCCCTGGCTGCTTCGAAGGATCTCTTTCATTGGCAACGCTTGGGTCTGGCGACCTTTGCTCCGCGCCACCGCATCGAATTCAGCGACGTGGATGACAAAGATGCCAGCCTCTTCCCCGTTGCCATTCCGAATCCATCCGGGAAACCGGAACTGGCCATCCTCCACCGGCCGCTGTTTCCTGGCACTCGTCCAAAAGAAACCGCCCGCCGCCCCGCGTCCCGTGCGGTGGATCTTGATCGGGAAAGCATCTGGATTTCCTACTGCCCGATGTCCTTGAAGGCTAGTGAACCAGATTGCCTATGCCGTTTTACGTCTCACCACCGGCTGGCGACTCCGGTGTCGCCCTGGGAGCGGCTCAAGATCGGCGGTGGCACTCCGCCCATCCTCACCCGGCACGGCTGGCTGATTGTTTACCATGGCGTCGGCGAGATGGGAGAGCCGGGCGGCGAAGTGCACGAACTATGCTACTCGGCCGGAGTGATGGTGCTCTCCAAAGAGCATCCGCAGGCGATCCGCTATCGCTCGACGGAGCCAGTGTTGACGCCGGCGCTGCCGCAGGAACGCCACGGCATCATCGCCAACGTCGTGTTTCCCACCGGCATTGACCGGCGCGACGATCTCGGGTCACCGAACCGCTTCGACGTCTATTATGGGATGGCCGACTACCGGATTGGCGTGGCACGCCTTGATGTCCCAGATTTCTTGCCGCCGGAGGGAGTCGCCGACCCGGCGGAAGCAAAGGTGTAAGCGCCCGATCAACCTACCGGACGCGCCGGGTCGCCCGATCGATGCGCAAGCGTTTCTGATGCACTAATATTCCGAACAGGGCATTGGTAAAGGATTTGGCCACCGAATAGCTTAGCAACGGCGTGCGGTACCGGAGCGGGCGCGGGCGCATGTGAAGAAGACAAGGGTTTAGATTGGAGCGGTCAAATCAGGATTGGAGTCATAGCTAAAGTTTAGGTCGCATTCGGACTCCTACATTTTTAGTGAAGGGTGGTTTTTCGTGACCCAGTCTTCGACTTCGCTGTAAAACTGAGAAGCTTTGATAAGGATCTCCCTTGCTTCCGTCTCTGTCGCAACGTTGGAGAAGGTGTAGTCGATAGTATTTCGCTTTCGGCGGCAGGTCTCAAAATAGTCGGCATATTTGTGTGCAGGTTTGCCCAAAACAAGTTTCGTGCTTTCCAACGACACACGGTGATGTCCGACCTTGCTCATGATCCGATACCCCGCACACGCGATGGCCATATTCGCGGCCTGGAGTGCAGCGTTGTAGGCAGTTGCGAATCTCCGATCTGCCGAAAGGCTGGCAATGCCCGCGTCTGCTAGGTCGCGGGCGATCAGTGCCCGCATGTTGTCCAGTTCCTTTTTGGAGGTCTTGTGTCTCTGAGCTTCCTTATTTGACAACAACTTCGTCCAAGTCACTCTGGCCTCCTTTCACAAACTGTTTCCGCCCTCGCAACACGGCGGTGAGGAAATGGTCGCCCGATTTGATTTTCTCCCGGAACTCCTCTGGGAAATAGGCCGTGACATTGACCTCTCTTCCTAGCCGCGTCTCCGCCTTGCGGAGCGCTGGAGACAGGTCAGCAAGACCTGCTCTGCCAATGACCATCACATCCACGTCACTCATCGCATGTTCCCGGCTTCGTGCCACAGAACCATAGATAAAAGCACTCTGAATCTTGCTCCCAAACGGTTTTAGTATCTGCTCCAAGATCGGAGCCAGCCCTGCCGTTTTTTCGAAGAGCTGCTGCAGGTCTCGGAACACCGGGGACTGGGTTTCCGCCTTGAAATAAGCCCTTGTGCCTTCCCGACGATGCACCAATATTCCGCTTGCCACCAGAGATGATAACTCCCGCTGAAGGCTGGACGGGCTCGTTCCCAAACGGCCGGCGAGTTCCGAAAGATACCACCACTTATCTGGCTGGCCGAGCGTAGCCGCGAGCACACCTTGCCGTACCTGTGGAAACAACGCAGTCAGCACGGAAGAGTTACGCATATTGCGTATATTATTACGCATATTGCGTACTTGTGTCAACTGCTAAAGGAACAAGGTTGGTTGGCGGGCGTTGAGTAATCGAAAGTGGCAGTTCAGATTACTCATATCCGTTCGAATCGGAATCGGACGCAATTCGAACGGACTCGAATGCTGTTCGACTTCGTGCGAGCAGCGTTCGCTGGTCCCAGGACGGCCTGCACCGACCTAAGCCGAAGGCTTAGGGATGGTGTCTCTCTCTTTCTTTCTCTCATCATTGAAGCATCTCCGGTTTGCCGCAGGGCCCGCTTGACTCTCGGAAACCGGTGCAGTATGTTTCATAACTATCTCCCCAAACATGAACCTCAGTAGATCCCCAGCACGTGTATGAGGACATAGGCGTTCTTGCAAACTGTTTGGAAGAACTTACAAATACGTGACGTTCTCTGGGGTATCGTCGGCGGATGTGTCGGCGCAGCTCTTGTCCCTTTTGGCCTCGCCTGGCTCGGACAAAGTTGGATGGCAGCATCGGGGCGCATATCCGCGCATCTCCCGAATCTTCGCGCCCCGATCATTGCGGCGATGCTTTCCCTTCTGGCCTTAATCCTTCCGCGGTTCTACAGGAAGTCGCTGTGCCTTTTTCGCTCATGGCAAGCGGGGCTTGTTCGAGGAACGACGTTTACGTGGGCGATCGCCACATTTTCTTATTGGGTGAAAGGAAAACATTTACTCCTCTTCATTGCGGGGGGAGCAGCTTTCCAAATCGTTACCGTAGTCAGGCAACGACTCCGCAAGGGACAAGAGTGTACGACCGAGGACATAGCAGAGTTGGTACCCCATCAGGACAGAGGCAGCGTTACGGGTATCGGCTTTGACCAGCCAATCGAAAGCTGGAAGGAGGATGCAATTGGGCGCCAGGATTTTGTGGAGATGGTACTGACCCGCGTTCTCGTCGACCGCGAGCCAGCCGTCGGCATAACTGCGGACTTCGGCGAGGGTAAGTCTTCGGTTCTGCACTTAATAAACAGGTGCATTGAGCACAGCGGTAAAGCGATCCCGGTGCCCTTTCGAACCTGGTTGCCGGGTAGCGAGGGGACTTTTCTCGATTCGCTTTTTGGTACTGCGACTGCTGCTATTCGAGCCAGATATTTCCTGCCTGGATGGCGTTCCACTTTTAGAAAGTATGGGCGGGCCGTTCTCGGTGTGATTCCCAAGTCGTGGGGATTTCTTACCGATCTACTGCCAGCGGACTCACAATTCAGTCAAATTGAGGAACTTACGAGGCTGTTTTCGCGGCTGCCTCTTCGTATTGTGTTTCTACTCGATGAAATCGACAGAATGCACGAAGAGGAACTGACCGTATTGCTGAAAATCCTGCGCGGTGCTCCCGAGATCACCAACGTTAGTTATGTCTGCGCCTTTAGCAAGGACGCACTTGCGAGGCTGGTCTCGCCTACCGAACTCCAATTTGGATCGCGGTACCTGGACAAGTTCTTCCCCGTTCAGCTCCAGCTCCCGAGAGTCGATCATGACCTTCGGGAGCGCCTCTTTTCCGACCGTCTGTCTGCGATTCTCGATCGTGAGGAAGCGTTTCCGTCAGAGGACTCGAAGAAGCGATTCGAAGACGCCCGGAACAGCCTGTGGTATGACGCTCTGGAAAAGCAGCTGACGAACTTCCGCCTCCTCGGACAGATCCTCCGTGCATTTCAGAGTTCCTTTCATCTCCTGAAGCAGGAGGTGAATCCATTTGATCTGCTTATTATCGAGACAATAAGACTGTTGCTGCCGGACACTTACGAATTTATCTACCGGAATGGGGCGTACTTTCACGATTCACCTGGGGGGATCGAGAGGTGGAATCGGACGCAGTTTGAACTTGACCAGGAGTCGAGAAAAAAGGCAGCCTTCGCTACGTTCGACGCGCACTTCGACGGGCTCACGAAAACCGATGGCGATCTCGCACGCAGCTTGCTGGCCCGAATATTCCCGTCGGTAAAGGACTATTTTCGCGAGAAGTCCAAAGGTTTCGGTCCCCTAGCGATTCCAGACTCTGAAAGAGATCGTCGAATCTCCGATTCACGCTACTTCCCAAGGTACTTTATCTATGCCGTCCCGGCGACGAGGTTTGGGGAAAAAGAAACGGAGAGGTTCATCGCGTCGATCCGGGAAGCAGACGAACGGGGAGTAACTTCTGTGGTTGACGCGACACTGCCCGGCACCGAGCGGGACGACCTGCGCAGGATAGATTTTCTGAGGAGGTTGGTTGACAGAGCTTCTCAAATCCCCGACCGGCAGGCGCGCTGGCTGGCCGCCGATATGGCAAAACGCACCTCGGAAATGCTCAGTCTCCATATTGCCTACCAAGTCGCTAAGGGTCTTGTCCTAACCCTTGCGGCTCGGTTCCAGGGGACGTCAGAGTTGCAGCGAGTCCTAGAGGACGTGGTGCTAAAGGCTGGATCTGATCGGTTTGCCTCGGACATCGTGTATTCGACCGTTTCGCAAAGAAAATATGCAGACGAGATCACAGACTGGAAGGATTTTGATGCCGAGCAAATAAAGAAGGCCTTCGGCCAGAGAATGAAGCTGCGTCACCCGAAACCCGTCTCCGGAATCCTTCCCTCAAATGCCGACGACTCTTTGGCGTTCAGCAGATGGAAGGTCTATGTCCCCGAGGACGCAACGTACCTCAACGAATTCTTCCAATCCGCTTTCGATTTCGATGTCAGGAACGTTGGAGTCTTTCTCCAGTGGTTGTTACCGGGAAACGTCGGTTACGAAGGAAGTCCAATTAAGTTCATTCTACCTTCTATTCTCCCGCGACGGAAATCGCTGCGCGCCTGAAGAAGGCCGACAACGACAAAGTGCAGTGGGATCCGGAACACGCAGCCGCGATAGAGCGATTCTGGGATTACCTGAGGAACGAAGCAGGACAGCCGCTCCCCTCCCCGCCTGAACCAGGAAAAGGCGAGGAAGGCGCAGAAAACGTGATCCGAGACACCGATGGTTGATCGGTTGATCTCTGATTTCGAACAGCGCTAGCCTCAGGCTGTGCTAACGATTCGTGCAATGTCCGGTGGAGAGGGTTATGCGAAGCGCCATCTTCAACAGAGCGACTACTACGACCAGAAGCGGACAGTCCAAGGTCAGTGGCATGGTCGGGGAGCTGAACTGCTCGGCCTTAAAGGGGAAGTTAAATCAGAAGATTTCGAGGCAATGCGTCAAGGTCTCGACCCGCAAACTGGAGAGTTCCTGCGGCAGCGCCACAGCGCGGATCGCATTGCTAGCAATGGCGCGGAACAGAGTAAGGCCCGGTCCCTCTATGACATGACATTTTCAGCGCCGAAGTCCGTCTCTGTCATGGCTATTGTTGGCGGTGATGACGGACTGCTCGCAGCGCACGCAACCGCCGTGCGCGAGGCCCTGGAGGAAGCAGAAAAATACTCGACCACTAGGGTTCGCCTCGCCGGCCTGAACGAAAATCGAGCTACCGGAAACTGGATCGTAGCTTCCTACACTCACGACACGAGTCGTCAGCTAGATCCTCAGCTCCACACTCATGCCGTCGCTGCCAATCTCACTTACGATGGCACTGAAGGGCGTTGGAAGGCGCTACAGGCTTCCGGTCTGTACGAACGTCGCAGCTACCTGACCGAGGTCTATCGCAATGCCCTGGCTCGCGAAGTACGCGCCCTTGGTTACGAGATTGAAAACCGTCACGATGTTCGGGGTCGTGACAAGGGATTCGAGATCGCAGGATTCTCCCAGGACCTCCTCGACAAGTACAGTCAACGCAGTGCCCAGCGGGACGCAGCGATTCAAGAATTCACCCAATCACGTGGTCGTGCCCCAACAGACAACGAGGTCGCGGTACTGGTCCGGGAAACGCGGGCCGACAAGCTTCAGGAGATATCGACTGAACGAGTCCGCAAGCTTCAGCAAGATCGGCTGACCCCGGATCAAAGGCAAATGCTTCGTGATGTTTTGAACGAAGCTCAGACACTATCTCACTCGCCTCAAGTTAATCGGGGTATGCACGAGGCGTCGCTTGCATACTCTCAGGAGCACATTTTCGAGCGCCTCTCAGTCGCCAGAGAGCATGAGGTTCTAACCGAGGCTCTTCGTCACGGGCGCGGCAACGTCGAACTCAGCGACCTTCAGGGCTCTCTCTCCCTTGAACGTGCGAAAGGGACTCTCATCTCTGCCGGGGATGAAATTGCGACACACGCGACCCTCCAACGCGAGCGCGACCTGATCGCGATAGTTAACCGAGGGATGGACCGCTTCGACCGCCTCGGCAAAGGCTGTGACTTTGAGCCTTCGGACAAGCTGCGTCCCGAACAAAGGCACGCTGTCGAGGCAGTACTCGGTTCTCGCGATCTGGCGATCAATGTTCGAGGGGCCGCGGGTACTGGCAAGACTGCTACGCTCCGTGAAATTGACCGTGGTCTCAGAGACGCCGGACACGACGTTCTTGCGGTGGCTCCTACCCGGAGTGCCGTGGACGAACTGGAAAAGGTCGGCTTCCGAGATGCGATGACTGTCTCACGACTTCTGGAGTCTCAAGAACCACAGGGCGCGCTGCGCGGGAGGGTTTTGATTGTTGATGAAGCAGGTATGGTTTCTGGCCGGCAAATGCAAAGCTTGCTGCATCTCGCAGAAGATCAGGGAGCCAGAATTGTCTTTTCCGGTGACACGCGGCAGATTCCCAGCGTCGAGGCCTCGGATGCGTTACGTATCTTGGAGCGGGAGTCTGACCTGAAGAGTGTTTCCCTCACTGAGGTACAGCGCCAGACGAACTCCCTCTATCGCGAGGCTGTAAAGACCATGAGGCATGCGCCAGAGGAGGGGTTCGCACAATTGGAAAAGCTCGGAGCGATTCGCGAAGTATCGATCTTTGACCGAGGCCAAATTGCAGCGGAGCTGCATCGTGAATTTCGAGCCGAAGGACGCGATACGCTGGTAGTTGCAGGCACTCATGCTGAGATCTCCCAACTCACCGACGCGATTCGCCAAGACCGGAAAGAACACGGTGAACTCGGAGTCGGCCACACTTTTGATCGATACGTCTCCCTCCAGTGGACTACGGCCCAGAAGCAGGAACTGTCCAATTACGAATCGGGGCAGGTTCTGCAGTTCCACAGGGATACGAAACTGGCAAAACGCCACGACTCGCTGGAAGTCTTACGTGTTGGGCCGGAATCTCTGGTTGCGCGAAAGGAAACTGGGGAAGAGGTAAGCCTCTCGCCAAAACAAACGCGGGCATATTCCGTTTATGAGCGTCAGGCTATTGAAATTGCCGCTGGCGACAGCTTGACGTTGACGGCAAACCGTCGAGGACCAGAATTCAGGGCGACCAACGGAGAGCTGGTCAAAGTGAGTTCCCTAGATGGCGGTGCCATCCACCTCGAAGATGGACGAACACTCCCCGCTAACTATCACGAATTCGCACATGGATATGCGGTCACCGCCCATCGCAGCCAGGGCAAAACCGTAGATACCGTGATCATCTCGGCAGACGCCATGAAACAGGAATTGTTCTATGTGGCGGCCAGCCGTGGGCGAAGCGAGATCGCCATCGTCACCAGCGACCGCGAGCAACTTCGTGAATCCGTCGGTGTATCCACGATGCGGCAGTCCGCAATCGAACTGGCTCGAAAACAGCTATCCCCACACAATGCGGAGAAAGGGCACGGTATTGACGTCGCGACTGGCATAAACCGGCAAGTTGGACAGCAGATCGGAGAGCAGCATTCATCCTTTCCGACGCATGCACCGGAGCCGGAAAAGACTCCCCATGTCGCCCTCGACCATGACCTCGGCGGTCTAGGTCTTGGCCTTGGGCATTGAGGTCTCGCCTGCGACCACACCTGCACATTCCCCACATGGCGGAGAAACCGGCCGGGGAGAAAGGCTTGTGTCAAGGCCGCGTTTCTTGCGCCGCGAAGCGGTCGGAGAGCCTTGACACGAGCCGCTTCCCGGCCATACTGCTCCGATGTGGGAG
>JGI12269J14319_10005263_pt1 | contig 11539 bp, 12 predicted proteins | sample PeaSoiSIISIP2007_FD_14319 | JGI IMG/M metagenome (IMG submission 14319) | reverse complement strand
CCCGTCTCGGCGATCACGAGCGGGAGCAGCTCCTCGGCCCGCGCCGCGATGGCCTGGGCGGCACGGGCCATGAGCGCGCCACGCTCGGCGGGAGGCGTCGCCGACCACGCCGGCAGCGCCTCACGTGCGGCGGCGGCGGCCGCCTCGGCATCGGCGACCGTGGCATTGGGGGCCGTACCCACGACCTCCTCGGTGGCGGGGTTGACTACGTCGTAGGTGCCGCCCGAGGCATCGACCCACTTGCCGCCGATGAAGAGCTGGCTCTCGTCTCTGAAGCCAGTCACAGGCGTCTGGGCCATGGCCGCCGATGGTACCGGGTGTCTGACGTGCCGTCAGGTCCGGGACCACCGTGAAGCGTGAGCACAGATCTGACCTACCGTCAGGTCGCTGCTACCGTGCGCACACGCCCGGGAGCTCCGCGGAGCCGAGCTTCGGGCCCGGACCGAGGAGGAACGTGCGATGAGCCCGGCAGTCGGCTTCCAGGACGCCACCGCCATCGCCGGCATCGCGCAGACGGCGTTCTCCAAGCACCTCGAGCCCACCGAGGCGGAGCTGGCGTGCACGGTGATCGTCGACGCCTGCTCGGACGCCGGCATCGACCCGTCCGAGATCGACGCCTTGTGCTCGTACACGATGGAGGCGACCGAAGAGGTCGACATCGTCCGCAACATCGGGTGCGGGGAGATCACGTTCTTCAGCCAGATCGGCTACGGCGGCGGAGCGGGATGCGGAGTGGTGGGGCACGCCGCGCTGGCCGTGGCGAGCGGCCAGGCCGAGGTGGCCGTGGCGTGGCGGTCCCGCAAACGAGGATCGGGGCCCCGCCCGTGGACGAGCACCTCGGTCCAGCTGCGGGTGCCGGGCGCCTGGACACGGCCGTTCGGGATGTTGCGGCCCGTCGACGAGATCGCCATGCTCACGCGGCGCTACATGCACGAGTACGGCGCCACGCGTGACCACCTCGCCAACGTGGCCATGGCCGTGCGCAAGCACGCCAACATGAACCCGGCCGCGATCATGTACGACAAGCCGATGAGCCGCGACGACTACATGGCGTCGCGCTGGGTGTCCGAACCGCTGTGCCTGTTCGACAACTGTCTCGAGACCGACGGCGCGCTGGCGTGCGTGATCGTGTCCGCCGAGCGGGCACGCGACCTTCGTCACCCCCCCGTGTACGTGCACGCCTTCGCCCAGGGGCTACCACCCGAGCACCAGACCATGGTCAATTTCTTCAATGAGGACCCGCTCACCGGGCCCGCCTGGGCGTGCGCCCGGCGCCTGTGGGCCAATGCCGCCTTCGGGCCCGAGGACGTCAACGTGGCGCAGATCTACGACGCCTTCTCGCCCTTGATCCTGTTGTCGCTCGAGGGCTACGGATTCTGCAAGCGCGGGGAGGCCGGCCCCATGACCGAGAACGGCAACCTCGAGTGGGAAAAGGGATCGCTGCCGGTGAACACCGCCGGGGGCGGCCTCTCCGAGGCGTATGTGCACGGCTTCAACCTCATCAACGAAGGGGTCCGTCAGATGCGCGGCACCTCGACCGCACAGGTCGACGGGGCCGAAACCTGCCTCGTGACCTCGGGAGAGGGCGTCCCCACGAGCGCCCTGCTCCTGCGGCGCTGAGCGCCCACCACGTCGCGTTCCCGACACGGGCGGCACACGACAAGCAGCACACGTCAAGAGGAAGAGAAGGAAGAAGAGGCACATGAGCAACGCAGCGGCGTTCTCCGGAGGGTACGTGGCCAACCGCGGCCCGTCGGAGGAGGGCTATCTCATGCCGGCGGTCGACGAGGAGGGGAGCTTCTTCTGGGAGGGCACCCTCCTCGGTGAGCTGCGCATCCAGGTGTGCAACTCCTGCGGCAAGCTGCGTCACCCCCCGCGTCCCATGTGCCCGTCGTGCCGGTCCACGGACCGGGGCTGGAAGCAGGTGGCCGGCGCGGGCACGATCTGGTCGTTCGTCGTCCCCCACCCCCCGCTGCTCGAGCCCTACTCCAGCCTGGCCCCCTACAACGTCATCGTCGTCGCCCTCGACGAGCACCCCACGATCCGGTTCGTCGGCAATCTCGTCAGCGGGCCCGAAGGCGAGCTCAACGAGATCGACCCGGCCACGATCCGCATCGGCGAGCCGGTCGAGGTCGTCTTCAAGCGCTTCCATCGCGCCGACGGCAGCGAAGAGGCACTCCCGTTCTGGGTGCGGACCTAGTCGTCACCCGCAGTGCCGCGCACCCGACGTCGGGTGCGTTACGCCAGGGCGCAGGCCCGGATAGCGGCGTCGGCGGCCGTCTCGGCGCCGAGTAGGGCCCCCTCGGCCAGCCGAGCCATGGCTTCGACACGTTCGGGATGCTCGGCGAAGAACCGCTCGATGGCCTCGTTGTTGGGCGACCCGTCCATGTTCGAGAGGCGGAACACCTCCTCGTCGACGCTCCCGTCGGTGGCGCGGTCGCTGATGACCCGGAACACCGACCACGGGATGCCCCGTTCCTCGCACAGCGCGGCGATGGCCGCTGTCTCCATGTCCAGTGACACCACGCCGCGGGCGCGTAGGGCGGCGATGTGGTCCAAGTCGTTGTTGAAGGTCTCCGACGTCCACATCCTTCCCGCCGGAGTGCCCTTCCCCAACGGCGCCGGGCGGAACTCGTCGCCGGTCGCCCCGTTCACCACGATTTCGGGGAGGATGAGCGTGCCGATGGGTGTCTCGTTCTCCAGTGCGCCGGTGATCCCCACGACCACCACCCGTTCGACCTCCATGGCGTCGAGCAGGCGCGTGGTGCCGACCGTTGCCAGTTCGGTGCCCATCCCGGTGACGATGGCCACCACGTGCCGGTCGCCGATCGTGGCGGAATGCGCGGTGAGGTCGCCCAAGGTCGACTCCTCGAGCTCGAGCTTCCGGACGAGGGGCTCGAGTTCCATGGGCATGGCACAGATGAAGGCGATGTGCGCGGTGGCGGTGGGGTCCGGTGCCGGTGCCGGTGTCATCGCCACAGCCTGCCCCATTCGAAGCGCCAATGCAGGAGGGCCAATGCAGACGCGCCGGTGCAGACGCGTCAGTGGAGGAGCGAGAGCACCAGCCCGGCCTGGCCGAGGTGATAGGTCACCATGATCCCGACGTCGGCGCCCCGGAACGGTCGGACGAAGCGGTTCCACGCGATCATGGCGTCCGACGACACGAACAATGCCGCCCCCACCCCGGCGAGCACGTTCCCCGTCGCCAGCGCGGTGGCGAGCATCACCGAGATCACCACCATGTACAGCGCGACGGGGACACCCGGCTCGCGCCGACCTCGGAGCGCACCCAGGATGCGGCCGGCCACCGGCACCACCACGACCACCACGACGCCGGCCGCGATAGCCAAGGCGACACCACCCGGTGCCTGTGTCCACAAGCCGGCGACATAACAGACGTGGGCGACCAGGAACGCGGCCAGCCCCGCCACGAATACGTCGGTCGGGAGCATGAGCAAGATGTCGCCGACCAATGAGCACACCAGCGCGGCCACGAACCAGTCGCGCCGGGTAGCGGCGTCATGGGCCGGGGTTACCGCCACCGCCACCGCGATCAGCGCCACCAGGGTGGCCGGCTTGCACAGGTATTCGAGTCGGGCGTTCTTGGTGGCCCGTGCCCCCCAGTCGCCCACGGCGAAGAGTCCCGCCGCCAGCAGTGCCACGACGGCCGCGGTGGTCACCGTCCGGTGCCTCGGGCCGGTGGCGCCTTCATGACGGCCCGGACCACCCGATGGGACCGAGCTTCTCGGCCATCACCGCCATGGCCGCCTTTTCGCGTTGCCAGACCGCGGTGATGCGGTCGGAGAACCCGGCCCGCAGCAGCGCCTTGTTCGCCATGAGTGCATCGACGTCATGGATCGCCAGAGCCCGCGCCGTCGTCAACGCCTGCTCGAGTGCTCTCCCGGCCGGTGCGCTCGACAACGCGAACCCGGTGGCGACGGCGGCGTCGGCACTCAGCGCAGAGCCCGACAGCATGAGCCAGGCCGCCTGCTGCGGGCCGACGCGTCCGGGGAGGAGCCAGCTGCTTCCCGCTTCGGCGCAGGTGCCCAAGGACACGAAGGGCATGCGGATCTCTGCTGTCTCGTCGACGACCACGAGATCGCAGTGCAGGAGCAGCGTCGCTCCGAATCCCACCGCGAGGCCGTTGACCGCGGCCACAAGCGGCTTCGGGAAACGGGCCAGGCAGTCGAGAAGAGGGTCGAAGTCGACACCGAGCTCGGCGCTGCCGCCGGGGCGGCGCATCTCGTTGAGATCCACGCCCGCCGAGAACGCCCGGCCTCTCCCGGTGAGCACGCACACCGCCACGCCGGGGTCGGCGCTCAGCGCGTCGAGGTGCGCTTTGAGGGTGCGATAGCCCTCGGGGGTGAAAGCATTGAGCTTGGTGGGTCGGTCGAGGAAGAGGACGCGCACGTTGTCGTGATCCTCGACGGACACCGCATATCCCGACGCCGACTCGCTCACGTTCGCACCCTCCTGGCAGTTCGTCGACTGCCTAAGCCCTGATCCACCGATTTTCTGATGGTCGTTGCGTGTGTTGAGCAGGTCATGATCTTCAGGACGTCGGTGGTCGGCGTTCGTCGACTGTATCGACATTAGGGCGCGTTCGGTCAGGGATCGCCTGGTTGTCAGAAGATCTGTCCGTGGCGGAATGTCGTGCGGGCCACGTCGGGTGCCGATGACTCACGTCACGAGGACGACGTCGCGGTGACGTCGAAGGGCGACCATGAATCGTTCGGCCCATGGCCAGCGTGTCGGGAGGTGCAGAGTGCGTCGTCGGGCCGAGCAGGTGATGCGTCCGGGGATGGTCAGGTAGCGGCGGCGAAGCGTCTCGGTGGTGATGACGCTCTCACCGAGGCCGAGTCGTGTGCTGAAGCGGGCCAGGTTATGGGCCATCACGTTGAAGGCGAGCCAGGCGGCATTGGCGCCGAAGCGCCCCGACGGGAGGTGGTTGAGACCGACGCCGTATTTCAAGTCGCGGATGGTGTTCTCGATGTCGGCGTGGCGGCGGTGATCGCCTTCGAGTTCGAGCATCTCGCCGGGGCGGTCGGTGATGAAGGCGTGATAGGAGAACTCGACGAACATCGCCAGCTGGCTGCCCGGCGAGGGCCGCACTCGGCGCACGATCAGCCGACAAGGCCACCCTTTGTCACCGAAGGGCTGGTACGTGGTCTCAGCCACGTCGGCGCCATCGAGGAAGTAGGGAATGGGAACCCACGCAGACTCGTCGATGGCGGCAATCGCCTTGCTCACGCCGGCTTTGTGGAGCTTGGCGGTGATGGAGAAGCGCACCTCGGCCTGACGACAAGCGACGACGACGGTGCGGCTGTAGAAGCCGGAGTCGGCCCGTAAGACGATCGGCCCGGTCGAGCCCGCCTTCCGCACGCGGTGGAAGGTCTCGGTGAGAAAGCCGGCTCCTCCCCGCCCGGCATGGGCGGTCCCACCCCGCAGGCGGATGTGCAGCACGTCTCCGGTTCCCGCCGCCACCGCGTACAGCGGGTGATATCCACGCACATGGTTGTCGGTGAAACGACTCCCGCCTTCTTTGGCCAAGCCATAGGTCTCGTGGATGGAGGAGTCGACATCGATCGTGAACGGCTCATTGCCGGGACCCCCGCCCGCCGCCCACGCCCGGGCCAGGAGCTCGGCCGACACCTTGTCGAGCTGGCGGGCATGGCCCCAGGTGAAGCTGCGCAGGAACGTGCCCAAGGTGGACGGCGCCAACACCGTATGTCCCAGCACCGCCTGGGTGTCACCCGCACGCAGGGCATCGGCGTCATCGATCGAGTCACCACCGGTGAGTGCCGAGTGGATCAGGGTCATCGCCTTGTGTCCCACGTTGGCGCGGCCCGGCGCATCACCGAGGTCCACAAGCTCGTCGAACAGCCCTCGCAGACCAAGGTGCTGGGCCAACGTGGCCGGCAATATGAGCCCTGCGTTGGCGACGAGATGCTCGTCGTCGAAGGTCACCTCACACCGGTCGAGACTGTGGCAAGATCGCATCGAGAAAGTGCCTTTCTGGTTGGGGTGTGGTCGGTCTCAGCAACCACCATTTTCCCTTGCCAGAAAGGCCTTTTCGCGGATACGCGGTGTCCTACAACGTCCTGAAATTCGGTGGATCAGGCTAAGCTAGAGCCCCGGCTCAGGCCGCGGACAAGGAGTGGGGACGCGAGGATGTCGAGCTCAGGGACATGACCGGGAGCGACGGCGCCAGTTCGGGATCCGGTGACGTGCTGGTCGCTCGCCCGCGGCCCGATGTGGCGCTCGTCACGCTCAACCGCCCCGAACGGCTCAACGCCCTCACCTCCGAGATGCTGGCGGAAATCTACGAGGTGCTCGAAGGGCTCGGCCGCGACGCCACGTGCCGGGTGATCATCGTCACCGGCGCGGGACGCGGGTTCTGTGCCGGCGACGACCTTCGCGACTACCACCCGCCCGATTGGGTCCCCACCGACGTCGGCCCGCTTCATTCGAACATGTACCAACAGAAGTACGTGGCCGAACTAGTCCCCCGGCTGCGCGCCCTTCCCCAGCCCGTCATCGCGGCGGTGAACGGGCCGGCCGCCGGGGCCGGCTATGCGCTCGCTCTGGGCGCCGACTTGCGGGTGGCGTCCGCATCGGCGGTGTTCGTCGACGCTTTCGTCAAGATCGGCGCGTCGGGTGCGGAGATGGGACTGAGCTGGCTCCTGCAGCGCATCGTGGGCGCCACGCGCGCCGCCGAGATCGTCCTGACGGGACGACGCGTCGACGCCGACGAGGCGGCCCGGATCGGGCTCGTCCTCCAGACCGTCCCCGATGGCGAAGTCGTCGATGTCGCCATGACGCTCGCCGAGCAGATCATCGTCAACACCCCCCTGGGGACCTGGATGGGCAAGGCCACGTTGTGGTCGAACCTCGAGATCCCGAGCCTCGAGGCGGCCATCGACCTCGAAGCGCGCACCCAGATCCTCACCCTCGGGACCGACGACGCCCGTGAGCAATTGGACGCCTACCGAGAAGGTCGACCGGCGCGCTACACCAATCGCTAGGACCGAGGACCCAGTGTGGGAGCGCGATGCCGTGTCCTCACGCTGGGCGGACGCACAACAGTCACGCAACGAGATGGTGCACAACTCGGGAATTGACCACCAGAGCTAGGCTCGCGGAGTGTGAGCGACACCTCGCAAGGCGAGGGTTGGTGGTTGGCATCTGACGGGAAGTGGTATCCACCACACGATCACCCTTCGGTGACCCAAGCTCCGCCCGTACCTCAAGATCCCCCTGTGTTGGGGACGGCCGCGCCCCTGTTTGGAAGCGCCCCCTCTCATCCCGGCGCACCCACCACGGTGCGTTCGTTTCCTGTCGGTACGCCTCCCGCTGACCGGTTCCCTGCGAATCCCCCGGCGACACCCGGATACCCGCCGCCGAGCCAGCCCGCCGCGCCGGGATACGCGCCCCCACCGGGGTACGGCGCCGCACCCGGCTACCCACCTCCGGGATACGCGCCCCCACCGGGGTACGGGCCTGCGGGCTATCCACCGCCGGGGTATGGGCCTCCACCCGGTTACGGTCCGCCACCCGGTTACGGACCTCCGCCCGGGTACGGACCTCCGCCCGGGTACGGCACATCGGGCCCGAGTGTGCGCATCGACCCCGTGCTCAACCACCCGCTGGCGCCGTGGTGGAAACGACTGGTGGCGATCATCATCGACNTCGTGATCCTTGACCTGGCTTCGTTGATCATCGTGCTCGTCATCGCCGCCACGGCCAGCCACAACAACACGACCAACCCCCAACCCGCGTCGGACAGTTCGGCCGTGGGCGCGTACTTCGCCTTCTCGCTGCTCGCCGCCATCCCCGGAGCCTTCTACTTCGCCTTCATGAACGGGTCCCGGCGCGGACAGACGGTGGGGAAGATGGCGCTCGGCATCGCCGTGCGAGACGCTCGCACGGGAGGGCCCGTCGGCTTCTGGCGGGCCCTGGGGAGATATCTGATCGTGGTCCTCTTCCGCGTCGCCCTTTACATCCCCTACATCCTCGACTCCCTGGCTCCACTGTGGGACGGACGGCGCCAGGCTTGGCACGACAAGGTCGCGCATTCGGTCGTTGTGGACCTGAGGCCGTAGTCCGTTCGCGCCCACGCGGCTGGCGAGCACTTCACCATGGTCTCCGACCCGCTACCCCGAACCGAGCTCTGGCAGCAGGCGGGGCCGCCGCCGGGGCCACCACCGGGCTGGTACGGCGACCCGTGGCGCTGGGCGTGGTGGCGGTGGTGGGACGGGTACCGGTGGACGCCTTATCTGTACGGGCAATTCGGAACCGCCCCCGTCGCGCCGGCACCGGCCGAGTTCGTCCCGAAGGGCCCCGGCATCAAAGGCGGGGGCATCGCCGCCATCGGCATCGGCGTCGGCTTCGCGGCGTCCTTGGCGGTAACCGTCGCCTACTTCGCGGCCGGATCGGGGCACCTCGACACCCAGAACCCGTGGTTCATGTTGGTGAGCCAGCTGGCGCTGTGGGTCGGCTTCCTCGGCGCCGTGGTGGTCGCCTCGTGGCGCAACGGAACCCACAGCTTGGTCCGGGACTACGGGCTGTCGTGGCCGAGATGGCACGACCTCACCGCCGGTGTCACCGGCGGTCTCTTGGGGCGCGTGCCGTCGACGCTGATCCTCATCTTGATCGTGGTGGCCACCAACGGGTTCAGCACCCCCAACACCGCCGGCCGGGTGATCGACGGCACGACACCCGAAGGCGCCGCGGGCTGGGTCGTCACCGCGCTCCTTCTCGTCGTGGGCGCGCCGCTCGTCGAGGAGTTGCTCTTCCGGGGGCTCATCCAAGGTGCGTTCACCCGTCGGTTGGGTGCCACCCCCGCCATCTTCGTCACCGCATTGATCTTCTGCTTCGCCCACGTCCTCAACGAGGGTCCGGTCGCGCCCTTCGTGCTCTTCCCACCGGCGTTGATCCTGGGATATCTCCGGCACCGCTATGGACGGCTCGCTCCGGGGATGATCGCCCACGCCACTTTCAACGGCATCGCCTTCGCGCTGCTGTTGGTGCCGGCGTTCCGGTAGGTCGGTTCCCGGAACGAATCCTCAGCCGCCCCCGCAATGACGACCGCCACCAGGGTGGCTCATTAGGCTCTCCGTTGGAGGTGGCCATCAGTCCGTGCGGTTCGCTGTCCTCGATCGGGATGAGGCGTTTCACCCAGACGGCCTGGCTTCCGTGACCGGTCCGTGAAGGGCCCCGTGTCCCCGGATCACACCGGGGAAGTCGCCGGTGGGTCGCCCCGACCGGGGGTCGCGGCCAGATTCGCGGCGTTGCACGCGCGCCCGGTCTTCGGGGTCGGGCGGCGGGGCAGCACGAGGGTGTGGATCCTCGGGACCGCGGGGACCGCCGTGGTGCTCGCCGTCGCGTTCGCCCTCCTCTCCGTGCACTACGACGACACCGTCCTGAGCCCCGTCGCGTGCCCCGCGTCCGCCACGGTCAATGCGGTGCTGGGCACGACCCTGGGCAAGGTGTCGGGGATCCAGTTCTCAGACTTTCATTCGTGCAGCTACGCCCAGGGCACCGACACCTCGGCGTTGGGGATCGACGTCGCCGCTCCGAACAAGCTCTCCGGCGCCTTCGGCCCCGACCCGTGTCGAAAGAGACAGCACCTCACGGTGGCCGGCCACTCGGCGTGCTCGGTGGCGGGGACACCCGGCACCACGCCGGGCCGGCCCTCGCTGTTCATCGGGACGAGTCAGGGAGATTGGCAGTTCACGACGAACCTGGCCTCGGTGTCGATCACGCAGCTGGAGGCACTCGCCAAGGCCCTGCTCAGCTCGCCACGCCCGCGGTTCACCTGAACGGCCGGGGGACCGGCCTCGAACCGCGGGCTCCGAAGCACCCGCCTCGAAGCACCGGCCTGAAACCACCGGTCAGAACCAGTGGAACCAGGGGTGCCCGCTCCTCCAGATGACCACGTCCACTTTGCCGATGATGGAGGAGCCCGGGACCGTGCCCCAGTAGCGACTGTCATCGGAGTCCCCCCTGCAGTCCCCCATCACGAAGTAGTGGTCAGGATGGATCTTCGTCATCTTGATGTGTTCCGAGCTCTGGGAGCAGTCCCCGGCGAGTGCCGGCAGCCACGGCTCGGACAGCGGCTTCCCGTTGATGAACACGGTGCTCCCCACCGACGAGATGGTCTCCCCCGGAAGGCCGATGACGCGTTTGACGAGCACGGCCGGCCCCCCCTGGTCGGCCGGCACGTTGTGGAACACCACGATGTCGCCCCGGTGGATGGTGGACGAGAGCTTGTCGACCACGATGCGGTCGCCGGGCATCAGGGTCGGTGTCATCGACGCGCTGGGCACGAAATACGTTTGGACGGCGTAGGCGCGCGCCGCCGTGGAGATGAGCAGCACCGCCGCGACGAACACCACCCATCCGAGGACCGATCGTGCCCGGGGTGACATCCCGCTCGGCCGCGCCGATGACGGAGGGAGCGTGGTCGGAGCGGGGCCGGCGCTGATGGTCACGGTCCAATCATCGCTCACCGCAGCGTCCCCCCAAGGGCGGCGAGCCCTTTCGATACGTCCCTTGTCCTCTCGAGCCCTGCTCAGCCCACCGATTCCAGGAGTCGCTGACGCTGCGCCGCGAACCAGGCCCGGCGCCGGTCGTAGCGCTCCATGCCTCCCATCTGGTCACGCAGGGCCAGAAACGCCGTCTCGCCCCTGTCGATCCGACGTTGCAGAAAGGCGCCCCCACGGGCCACGTTGCGGTCGATGGCGTCGACGAGCCCGGACCGGTCGGGTGCCAAGCCGTAGGCGTCGGCCACGACGCGGAGTCGGACGAAGGGGTCGAGCCCACCGCGTCCCGTCCGGGCCGCGTCTTCGGGGGCGTCGATGGGCACCGTCATGAGGGCCAGTCGGGCCAGGTCGTAGAGGCGGGTCCCCGGCGAGGCGAAGTCGAAGTCGAGAAAGGCCACGGCCACGCCGTTGCGGTACACGACGTTCTCGGGGCAGATGTCGTTGTGGCAGATCACGTCGCCGGCGGCGAGGTCGCGACCGATGGCAGCGCCGGCGGGGCCACGCCCGTCGGCGTCGGGGTCGGTCATCTCCGAGCTCCACGTCGCCCCGGCCGGGACCACGAAACCGATGGTGGCGTCGTGGAACCGCCTCAGGAGCTCGACCGTCGATGCCAACACGTCGTCACCTTGTGACCACGCTGGGAACGGCGGGCAAGGAACCTCCCCCGGGATGAACCTCAGCCGCTCCTCACCACCGGGGTCGAAGTCGAGTGGCTCGGGCACCCCGTCGAACCCCGTGCTCCGGACATGGCGGAGAAGGGCGTGGATGGTGGCCGAGTGCTCGTTCGCCGGCCGAAGCACCACGCCGCCCACGCGCCGCACCGCCCCGGCGTTGGCCACCCCGCCTCGCAGCACCTCCTCGTCGGGCACCGCCCCAGACTGCCATCACCACTGTCCGACACGGGACCGGTCCCACCCGCGGCCCGTGCCTCGCAGAAGATCCTGTCCGTGCCCCGCAGAAGATGGTGCCAGGCACGACGGCAGGACGGCAGGACG
>JGI12269J14319_10005261_pt1 | contig 11541 bp, 13 predicted proteins | sample PeaSoiSIISIP2007_FD_14319 | JGI IMG/M metagenome (IMG submission 14319) | reverse complement strand
ATGGTGGACCTGGTCGGGATCGAACCGACGACCTCTTCCATGCCATGGAAGCGCGCTCCCAGCTGCGCCACAGGCCCACTCCTTCAATTCTCGCTTAGCTTGCCCGCGCCGTCAAACTCGACTCCGGTGGTCAACGTCAAATAGGATATGGGTGACAAACCACAGCACACCATCGGAGCCCCATCTTGAACTCGATGTTGAACTCACGGAATTCCACTGTTCGGGCACTTCTTCATGCTCTCATCGCCCTCTTTGCCGCTGCGCTCGCGCCTGCGCAAAACCCAGCCGCAGCGCCCGCCCCATCAGAGCCGCCCGTCGCTTACGCCTCGGTCAGCGAACTAAACACCATCCTGGCGCAATTGCAGCAGACGGCTCACAGCATCCAATCCGATCTAGCAGCAATCCGTGTCGAGAAATGGAAGACCGACGGCGCCACCAAGAAACAGACCCTCGCCGATGTCGAGTCCATCCAGCGCAACCTCCAGTCCACCCTCCCCGAAACCATTGCGCAACTCAACAACTCGCCCGAAGATCTGGGAACAAGTTTCAAGCTCTACCGCAACCTCGATGCGCTGTATAGCGTCTTTGGATCGGTAGTCGAATTGGCCGGAGCCTTCGGATCAAAAGATGATTTTCAGAGTCTGGACAACGACCTGAACGCACTAAAGAGCGCCCGCCGCTCCTTTGGCGATCGCATGCAGAAACTTACGGCAAGCAAGGAAGATGAGTTGACCCGTTTGCGCGCGCAAGTCAAGACCCTAACCACCGCGCCGCCTCCGCCCCCGAAAAAAATCGTTGTGGATGACGCCGAGCCCCCCAAAAAGCCGGTGAAAAAGAAAGCGACCACCCCAAAGCCGCCCGCGACCACCCCGAAACCGCCGGCGTCCACGCCGAAGCCGCCATCAACCGCCCCGAACACTCAGCCCGCCACTGCGCCACCCTCGAAGTGATATCCAGCCCCGGAGGGGCGCCCCAGCTTAGCCCAGCGCTTCAGCGCTGGGAAAGGGTCGACAGCTGATTTAAGTCCCGGAGGGACGACCCACGTTCTCTGCCGCCGACGAAGCCCGGGCCTCCCCTAAGCCCGCCCAACCCGTTTCCCTCCAATTTGTTGCAAAAACAAGGCTTAACCCTGGAACTCCCGAACCCGCGCCGGAGTCTAACTATCTAAGCGGGCAACTATGAAATTCCCGCCGCTGGGGCCAGAGTTTCTCTATAATTGAGGGCAACGCCACCATGGCGGGAGCAACCACATTGGGCGATCTAGCCAGCGCAATCGGAGCCCGTACCGGAGTCCGAACCGAGGAATCCGCCGTCATTGCTGAACTGAAGGCGGGTTCGGAAGAAGCCTACTCCTGGCTGATCGGCGAGTTTCACCAGCCGATCTACAGCGTCATCTACCGCATCGTGAATGATCCGTCGGACGCGGCCGATACGACGCAAGACGTTTTTCTGAAAGTGTTCCGCGGCATGAAGCATTTCCATGGCGAGTCCAGCCTCAAGACCTGGATCTACCGCATCGCGCTCCACGAGGCCGCCAATCGCAGGCGCTGGTGGTTCCGCCACAAAGCGCAGGAAACGCCGATTGACCCGATGCCCGTCGGCGAATACGAATTTTCCTTGGAAGATCGCCTGGTCGATCCCGGCGAGTCACCCTTTGAACAGTTCGCGCATACCGAGGTCCGAGCCGCCGTCGACCAGGCTCTGCAACAAGTGCCTGAACCCTATCGGACGGCCTTGATCCTGCGCGACCTGGAAGAAATGTCCTACGAGGAGATCGCGGAAGTCCTGGCCATCTCGCTCGGCACGGTGAAGTCACGCATCACTCGCGGCCGCGACGCGCTGCGCAAGAAACTGACGGCATATGTTCGTGAAGTCGGTCCGGAACTGGGTCTGCTCGCTCCTGATGCCGGCCCGAGTTCGCGTGAGAGTTCACATGAAAGATCGAATGAAAGCTTGCATCAAGGTTCGCGTGGTGGCAGAGAGGTTGAGGTGACGCCATGAAGTACACCGAGACAAAGCACGCCGAAACGAGGCACACCGAGACGAACTGCGCCCAGACGAGAAAACTGTTCTCGCCCTATCTCGACGGCCGCGTAAGCGGCACGGAGATGCACGCCTTCACCCGCCACGTGGAACAGTGCGTCCGTTGCGAGCGTGAATTTGCTGCCCTGCAACGCACCCAGCTGTTGCTGGCCAGTCTCGGTCCAAAGAAAGCTCCCGCCGACCTGGCGTTAAAGTTGCGGTTAGCGATTTCGCGCGAGGCCGCCGAGACGCGCCGTCCGCGCTTTGAAGGCATGCTGGTAAGGCTGTCGAATTCGCTCAACGCTTTCATGGTTCCCGCCACCGCCGGCTTGGTCAGCGCGGTCTTAACTTTCGGACTGCTGCTCGGCTTCTTCGCTCTGCCGCAAGCCCTCGAAGCCAGCAGCGCCGACGTTCCACTCATGCTCTACACCCGTCCTCAACTCCAGCAGTCTGCGTTCGGCATGTCGCTCGGCAATATGGGAGACGATGCGCTAGTCATCGAAGCCTACGTGGATGCCAACGGCCGAGTGGAAGATTACCGCATCCTGTCGCAACCGGACGACGCCAAGGCAGTCCTGCCGCAGTTAAAGAATCTGCTGATTTTCACGACCTTCCGCCCAGCCCTTTCCATGGGACGCCCCACCACGGGAACCGCCGTGCTCTCGTTTTCAAAGATCAGCGTAAAGGGCTAACAATCCGCGCTGAGATAAACCTATTCAAGTTGTCATCCTGAGCGCAGCAGGGACTTCACGAAGTGAAGTCCCTGCGGAGTCGAAGAGCCTGTCCTGAGCGAAGCCGAAGGAACCCCTGCCCCTTCCGCAGTGGCAAGGACGCGTCAGAGAATTCTCCCCGTGAATTCGGTTTTGGGTGCCGGGTGCCCCACCCCGTTATCCAAGGGTGGGATCCCCCAGCCGCGTCCCACTAGGGATTTCCCCGCCCCTCACGCCGTCGCCGCGCGTCCAACCGCCTCAGCCCGCCGCACCCGCACCTTCACTTCGACGCGCGACCCCAACCGGTTAATGATCGACATGAGCCGGTCAACCGTGAAGCGTCCCAGCTCCGCATTGCGGATGCGCGAGAAATCGGCCGCCGCAATCCCGGTGCGCCCATGCGCAGCGCGCACGCTCAGGCCTTCCCGGTCGAGCGCCTTGATGATCTCGGCCGCAAGGATCGCCTTGAACTGCTCGACATCCGCGCTCTTGTGCCCCAGATCCCGGAACACATTCCCGCTTCCCCGCACCACTTCCAGCTTTTCGCCTTTCATCGTCATTGCAACATCTCCCTCAGTCTCTTCAAACGATCCTTGATCAGATCAATCTCGCGTTTCGGCGTCCTGATCCCCTGTGTCGACTTCTTCTGAAACGCATCGACCACCCAGATTTCCTCGGCGAGTTGCAATGCGTAAATCACGCGGAATGCGTTCCCCCGGAACGGCAGCGCAATCTCGTACACCCCTGATCCCAGCCCATGCATCGGCTTCGCAACATCGGATTTTCCACCCTCCGCAGCGATCGTCAAGGCCGTCAGACAGATCGACCTCGCTCCCTCCGGGAACGTCTCGAATTCCCTTAGTGCCGCCCTGATCCATGAAATGGGCCGAGTCTCTCGGGTCATGGAGCTGCCTCCCACCTCATTTGCGACATCATAATGTTGTCATATTTGACAACGGCTGTCAAGCAAAAAGGAAATAAGGTTACTTCTGATAAACCGTCGGCCGCGGACCCTTTTCCAGCGTTTGCCGATCCCAGATCATGCCTTCGTCGAACTCCGTCGGCTGTGCCCGCGCGGTAGCCATTCCTACGCCCAGACAGCTACCATTGCAGTTGAGCCGCTCTATGCGCCACTTAATGCCCATCGTGACGCCGCGCCTAGTCCTGCGTCCGCCAATTCTTGACGATTTGGATGCTATCCAGGCCGCCAAGGAAGATGCCTGGAATGATTTGCAGCTCTGGATGACTTGGGCGTTCGACGACCAACGACCGCGGCAGGCGTTGGAACACTCCATTCGACGGATGATGAACTTCCAGAGTCAAGCAGGTATCGCGTTGGCCGGATTCCATAGGATCAACGGGGATTTCGTCGTCCGAAACGCATTGGATCTCACCGACGAGGCAGACGTCTATGAGACCGGTTATTGGGTGGCGCGGAAATGCGCCGGACAGGGCATGGCGACGGAGGCGGCAAACGCCGCTATTCGTTACGCGTTCGGCCGCCTTGGCGCTAGGGCGATCAGCATCGGGCACTTCGACGGTAACGACGCTAGCCGCCGCGTCGTGGAGAAACTGGGATTCCAGAAGCTTCGCATCGCCCGTCAAGCGGCGACACGGTGCCTCGACGGCACCAAGCTTGACCGTCATGAATACATCTTGACCAGCCCCGATGTACTTCCCAAACTTGACGTTTCTTGGGGTTGAAGCTTCACGCGCGCCTCCAAATTCTCTGTCACCCGGATCTCTCCCCCGCGTTACGTAAAAACTACAGCGTAAGCATTACTCGCATGTGTCTCCTCTGCCACAAAACCCACCAGCATTATCAATGACCTGCGCGGCCAGCTCGCCATAAAACCTGACCGTCGATCATGAAAATCGCCGAGCGAAACTCATTTCTTCGACTTCTGTGCGCCCGGTACTCTCTTTCAGTTTTTCCAACTATGTACATGATTATACGTACAACTATGCATGAACAAAGTGTTCCACGTGGAACATTGTACGTACAAACTCGGCGGGGTAGGGAGGGTGCCGGGTGGGCACCCGATTACTTCTGGTAAACCGTCGGCTGCGGACCCTTCTCCAGCGTCTGCCGATCCCAGATCATGCCTTCGCGGTTGTAGCTCGCCAGCTCGAAATCCTGGGTAAGTTCGAGCGCGTCGGTAGGACAAGCATCTTCGCACAGGCCGCAGAACATGCAGCGGCTCAGGTCATAGGTAAAATTCGTGAGCTCTTTGCGGCGCGTCTTTTCATTGCGTTCGCTGGTCACCACAATCAGGTTTTCCGGACAAGCCAGCGCGCACAGATCACACGAGATGCAGAGCGTCTCCTCCGTGTCCGGATTGACGTTCAGCCGCGGCGCCCCCCGATAGCGCTCCGCCACCTGCGGCCGCTCCAGCGGATACTGCTCGGTGTAGATTTCCTTGGGATGCTGATAGCGAAAGGTCACCCCAAGTCCCTGGGCCAGGTCCACCAGGAACACTTTGCGCAAAAGGCCGGTCACTCTGTCGGTCATTCCCATAACCCGCTTAGAATAACATTGACCGCAAGATGCCGGTATACAGATGAGTCACAGAAAACTACAACTACAACCACGACCGAAGACCAAGGCATCCGCCGAGACTTCCTCCGACGCCCCCTCCTCCGACGAACTGTGGATGGAAGAGGCCCTGCGCTCGGCCCAGCGCGCACTGGAGGCAGGCGAAGTGCCGGTGGGAGCAGTCGTAGTCTGCGCCGGCCGCGTCGTTGGAAGAGGATGGAATCGTAACCTTACCGACAACGATCCCACCGCCCACGCGGAAATCGTGGCCCTGCGCGAGGCGGGACGAAACCTCGGTAATCACCGCCTCGGCGACTGCGAACTGTTTGCTACAATTGAGCCGTGCGCCATGTGCGCGGGAGCAGCGGTTCATGCCCGCGTCCGCCGTCTGGTCTACGGAGCCGATGACCCCAAGGCGGGCGCCGTCCATTCGATTCTGCAGGTGGCAAATCACCCCAGCCTGAATCATCAAATGGAGATTCGGGGCGGCGTACTGGCAGGACGTTCAGCCGAGCTGGTGCAAGAATTTTTTCGGAAGCGTCGTTAACGAATGGCTTCTGCGGTTCGGAGAGGTGCGTGAGTGGTTGAAACGATCCGCCTCGAAAGCGGACATACCTTAACGGGTATCGTGGGTTCAAATCCCACCCTCTCCGCCATATCCTGTTTTATCCAGCACTTACGGCATGGTGATACCGACACTGATACCAGAATCAGGAAGGGCCCCGCTTCCATCGCTAGCTCTTCGTAATATCGGGACGGGTTCCACCATCCACAGAGCGTTCCGACGCCAGCCAGACCTTATAGTATTTCAAAGACAATAGCCGTGGCGTAGGTAGAAATCGGCTTCTAGTCGAACGGCGCGGATTGGCAAGTCCGCAAGGCCCTGTCCGAGCGGCCAGCACAGGAGTTTCCCAAAACAGGATTCTTCCGACTATCGTAACCTTCCAGCCTCTATCCAAGACGGGAAACGGCTGGCATGATTGCTACGGCCTGGTTTCCTGGGAGCGGGGCATGAATTTACAACACCTCACGAATACACTGTGTTTTCTTACAGTTAGTTTGATTCTTGCGGGTTGTGCAAGCGGAGGAAGCAGCGCAACCGCGCCCACCATAGCCGCCCAGCCCGCGAACCAAACCGTTACGGCCGGCCAGACGGCAACCTTTACGGTGACGGCGGCAGGAGCCACACCTTTGACCTACCAGTGGCAAAAGGGCACGACTGCAATTAGCGGTGCGACGTCGGCAAGCTACACTACACCGGCGACAACAACGTCCGACAATGGAGCCCAATTCAGCGTGGTGGTGAGCAACTCGCTAGGAAACGCAACCAGCAATGCGGCTATGCTGACGGTCAACCCTGTGGCAGCCGGGACCACCGATGTCCTGACCTACCACAACGACATTGCGCGCACCGGCCAAAACCTGACGGAAACCACGCTCACCACCAGCAACGTCAATTCGGCGAAGTTCGGCAAGCTGGGCTTCTATTCCGTGGACGGCTTGGTTGACGCCGAACCGCTCTATGCCTCGAGCGTTTCAGTTCCGAGCAACGGCACACACAATCTGCTGATCGTTCCCACCGAGCACGGATCGGTTTATGCTTTCGACGCCGATTCCGGGACGAAGATCTGGCAGATCACAACCTTGAAGACCGGCGAAACTACTTCCGACGATCGAGGCTGTGGGCAAGTCACCCCTGAAATCGGCGTCACCTCGACGCCGGTGATCGATCGCACCCAGGGTCCGAACGGCGCGATTTATCTGGTGGCTATGTCGAAAGACGGATCGGGCAACTACCACCAGCGCCTGCACGCACTCGATCTCGCGCTGGGAACGGAATTGTTCAGCGGCCCGGTCGATATCCAGGCGACCTACCCTGGCACGGGCGACAACACAAACGGTACCAGCGTGGTCTTCGATCCCAAACAATACAAGGAGCGCGCCGCCCTGCTGTTGCTGAATGGCATCGTCTATACGGGTTGGGCTTCGCACTGTGACGATCGGCCCTATACGGGCTGGATCATGGGTTACAGCGAGTCCACGCTGGCGCAGACCAGCGTGCTGAATATCACGCCCAACGGCAATGAGGGCGCCATCTGGATGGCCGGAGCCGGACTCGCTGCTGACAGTTCGGGCAACATTTATTTTCTCGATGCCAATGGAGATTTTGACACCACAGTGAACGCGCAGGGCTTTCCCAGCGACGGCGACTATGGCAACGCCTTCATGAAGCTGTCTACCACCGGCAATCAATTGGCGGTGGCCGACTATTTCGAGATGGACAACGAGGCCTCGGAGAACGGTAGCGACACCGACCTCGGTTCCGGTGGCACGGTTGTGCTGCCCGACCTCAGTGACGGCGCGGGTCATACCCTGCATCTGGCCGTCGGCGCCGGCAAAGACAGCAACCTGTACGTGGTGAATCGCGACTCCATGGGCAAATACAGCTCCAACAACAGCAGCATTTATCAGGAGCTCGCCGGAGCGTTGCCGGGAGGGGTTTGGGCGATGCCCGCGTATTTCAATAACACGGTTTACTACGGATCGGTGGGCAGCCCCATCCAGGCGTTCACCATCACCAACGCGAAACTGTCGACCAGTGCAACCGCACAAACCAGCAACAGCTTTGGCTATCCCGGGACAACGCCCAGCGTCTCGGCCAATGGCACAAGCAACGGAATCGTCTGGGCCGTGGAGAATACCAGCCCCGCGGTACTGCATGCCTATAATCCCATCACCCTCACCGAGGTCTACAACAGCAACCAGGCCAGCAACGGCCGCGATCAGTTCGGCGCCGGCAACAAGTTCATCACCCCGATGATCGTGAACGGCAAGGTCTTCGTGGGAACGACGAATGGTGTGGCCGTGTTCGGGCTGCTGCCTTAATGTACGCGGAGGACGGCCCATATCTCCTCGCTCGTTGCCTCAACGATGCCGAGAAAGCCATTGCAACCCGCATCGCGCTGACTATAATGGCTCACTGAAGCATTCACCGAGAGTTGCCGGAAAGAAAGGGTCGAACTACCAGTCCCTCCTCCGCCATACTTGCCGTGTTGCCAAGGAACTATTGAGCGATCCCCTCCAAACTCCGTTTGACAGCGTTGAGAATGCCCACCAATACGTGGGTCTTTTGATCGAGGCCATTGCTGAAGCCAAGAGCGAAATCGCCGCCGACCTCGACGCGGGCAAGCCGGATCGCCGGGTGGAAGCCCTGCGAGTCGTTCAATTCAAGCTAGACAAACTGGAGCAACACTTGAAAGCCAGCAGCCGCCTGCTCAACGACTTGCGGACCCTACGCCGCCTTCTATTCGAGGAAAGGCCCGAGGAACGCCTCGAACCCGCTAGGGCCAGTCAGGATCCGGCCGCCTAGATTTACCAAATCAAGATTTCGCGAGCAGCCGGTGGCTCATGCTCGCAATTTTTCGGAAAACTTTTTTTCCAGCTTCGCCAGCTTCGGAGAGATCACAAACATGCAATAAGGCTGGCGCGAATTTTCGTTGTAGTAGTTCTGATGGTAGTCCTCGGCCGCGTGAAATTCCTCAGCCGGCTCGACCGCGGTCACAATCGGCTCCGGGAATGCCTTGGCTGCCGTCAACTCGGCAATGGTGTTCTCGGCGATCTTCTGCTGTTCCTCATCGTTGTAGAAAATCACCGACCGATACTGCTCGCCCGCGTCATTTCCCTGCCGGTTCAGCGTAGTCGGATCGTGCACCGCAAAGAATACGTCCAGCAGATCGCGATAACTGATCCGCTCGGGATCGAAGGTGACCCGGACGACTTCCACATGCCCGGAGTCCCCGTTGCAAACCTGCCGATAAGTAGCCTGGTCGGCGCGTCCGCCCATGTAGCCGGATTCGACGTGGGTCACGCCTGTCAGACGCTGAAAAACCGCCTCAGTGCACCAAAAGCATCCGCCGCCGAAAACTGCTGTTTGCTCTCTTGCCATGATGATTGGATTGTGCTGCGGAGCCCGAAGTTTCGTAATCTCTCGAACAACAGCGGGGTCACAGAGGTTCGCAGGGGAAACCGTGGTCCCCTGTGTACCTCTGTGCCCCCTGTGGTAAAGAACTTGGCCGCTATACCGACACGGTAAACGAAGTTTCCGTGCGAGTAACTGGCCGATAAAGCGTATCCCGCTCAATCGGTTCGCGCCCCGCTTCCTCGATCAACCGCACCAGGTCGTGCCGCCGCAAGCCTTGCGGAGTGGTCGCTCCCGCATCGTGGTAAATCTTTTCCTCGACGACGGTGCCATCAATGTCGTCGGCTCCAAAGCGCAGGGAGATCTGCGCAATCTTCGGCGTCATCATCTGCCAGTAAGATTTAATGTGCGGAAAGTTATCAAGCACCAGCCGGCTGACCGCGATCTGCTTGATGTCAAGCATGCCAGTGGTCGTAAAAAGATGCTGCAGCGGAGTGTTCGCCGGATGGAAAGCCAACGGAATAAACGTCTGGAAACCGCCCGTCTCGTCCTGCAAGGCGCGCAGCTTGAGCAGGTGATCAACGCGGTCTTCGTCATTTTCGATGTGCCCGTAGAGCATGGTAGCGTTCGATTTTAGCCCGATTTGGTGGGCGAGCCGCGCGGTATCGAGCCATTGATCGCCATCAATTTTGTGATCGCAGATAATGTGCCGCACGCGGTCGGCAAAAATTTCCGCGCCGCCGCCCGGCAGCGAATCGACCCCAGCCTCTTTCATTTTTTCCAGCGTCTCGCGGATCGTCAGTTTAGCCCGCTTCGCCAGATACGCGACCTCCACCATGGTGAAAGCCTTCATGTGGACTTGCGGAAAACGCTCCTTCAATCCGGAAACAAGATCAAGAAAATATTGAAACGGCAAATCGGGATGCAACCCGCCGACAATGTGAAACTCCGTGACCGCCTCGGTGTAGCCGGAAGCGGCCGTCTGGAAGGCTTCTTCGAGCGCCATGGTGTATGCGCCAGGAGTGTCTTTCTTGCGCCCAAAAGCGCACAAACGGCAGGCTGCCACGCAAACATTCGTCGGATTGATATGGCGATTGACGTTGAAGTACGCCTTGTCGCCATGCATCCGCTCGCGAACCCAGTTAGCCAGCCAACCCACGGCCAGAATGTCGCCTGTCCCGTAAAGGACAAGCGCATCGGCCTCGTTCAGGCGCCCGCCCGCGAGGACCTTATCCTTGATCGGAAGCAGGCGCGGATCGTCGGTCTGGAATGCATGGGCAGCAGTCATCGCTTCAATCATAACCCAACCAGCGGGAGGATCACATCGACCGGTAAAAGATGGGTCAGTCCTGCTCCCAGTTCTTCGCAAACGCTCGTACCTCTCACAATTGACAGCTAATTTGCCGCCCCGCTACACTTTCCCATCGGCCGGGCAAATCTCCAAAGGCCCGGCGAACCATCAAAAAAAAAGAAGAGGTAGCGATCAATGAACAACATCGTTCTGGTGCACGGCGGCTTTGTGGACGGCTCTGGCTGGGAGGGCCTCTACCGGATCCTAAGAAAGGACGGCTACAACGTAAGCATCGTCCAGAACCCTACCCTATCGTTGGCGGACGACGTGGCGGTTACCAAGCGAACTCTTGCATCGCAGGACGGACCTGCAATTCTCGTCGGCCACTCTTATGGTGGAGCGGTGATCACTGAAGCCGGGAACGATCCCAAGGTTGTAGGACTCGTGTATATCACCGCCTTTGCTCCCGACAAGGGCGAGTCCGTGGCCACGCTTATCAAAGATCCGCCGCCCGGCGCACCCGTACCGCCAATACTGCCTCCGCAAGACGGCTATTTGTTCCTCGACCGGGCGAAGTTCGGCGCTTCCTTCGCGGCCGATGTGGACGCAGAAAGAGCCGCCTTCATGGCTGACTCTCAAGTCCCGTGGGGGGTGGAGGCTCTCAGCGGCAAGGTCAGTGAACCGGCATGGAAGGCCAAGCCGAGCTGGTACCTGGTGGCTACCGAAGACAAGATGATCCCACCCGATGCCCAGCGTTTAATGGCCAAGCGGGCGGGTTCTACGGTCGTCGAGGTCAAGGGCAGCCATGCCATCTACGTGTCGCAGCCCGAGGCTGTCGCAGCTCTTGTCGAACAAGCCGCCAAGAGTGTGAAGACCTCCGCCGCTGCTTAGTAACGTTGTGGATTACCGCTTGATGCCAATCGTGATTGTCAGGGGGTGAGGTCTGCCCGAGCATCGCGGGAGACTCTGCTTGGGTCTCACGGGGACCAAATCCGCGAACCGAAGTTCACCCGCGCCTCAACAACAAGTCTCCAGCCACAAAAATAAAGAACACCACGGAAAT
>JGI12269J14319_10005258_pt1 | contig 11550 bp, 9 predicted proteins | sample PeaSoiSIISIP2007_FD_14319 | JGI IMG/M metagenome (IMG submission 14319) | reverse complement strand
CCCGCCGGCACGACGGCACCGGCCTCGGCTTGCCGCTGGTGAAGTCGCTCGCGGAGCTGCATGGCGCGGCGTTCCGGATCGACAGCGCGCTCGGCATCGGCACCACCGTCCGGATCGCCTTTCCGCCGCAACGGATGCTGGATGCGAGGGAGCTGCAGGTCGCGGTGTAGCGATCCCTGGAAGAGGGCTCGTCGGCGGCCCAGGAAACTAGCCGACGCGATCCCGCACTATTGTCTATACGGCCACGAACAATCGTATTCAGCCGTGCGAATGCATCGGGCCTGCTTTACGGTGCGGGCATGGCGGTTTGCCACCATTATGCATAAGTTGAGCATTAGCCATCGGCTGCGGTAAGCTGACGGGCTGAGAGCCGACAGCCGAGAGCTCGTTTTCATGGACCATCTCGCCATCGCCATCGCGCAGGTCGACCCCACCGTGGGGGACATCGCGCACAACGTGAAGAAGCTGCGCGAGGCTCATGCGGAAGCCGCGCGCCAAGGTGCCGACCTCGTGGTGGCAACCGAGCTCGGCGTCTCCGGCTATCAGCCCGAGGATCTCGTGCTCAAGCCCGCCTTCGTCGCGGCCTGCGAGACGGCGGTGCACGAGCTCGCCGCCACCACGCGCGGCGGTCCCGGCATGATCGTGGGCTCGCCTTGGGGCGAGAACGGCAAGGTCTACAACGCGGCCGTGCTGCTCGAGGGCGGCCGGGTCGCGAGCGTGCGCTTCAAGCACGAGCTGCCGAACTACGGCGTCTTCGACGAGAAGCGGGTGTTCGCGGCGGGGCCGGCACCCGGACCCATGGCGTTCCGCGGCGTGCGGCTCGGCGTCATGGTCTGCGAGGACATGTGGTTCCCCGACGTCGCCGAGACCCTGCAGGAATCCGGCGCCGAGCTGCTCATCGTGATCAACGGATCGCCCTTCGAGACCGACAAGCGCGATCAGCGGCTGTCGCTGGCGGTGGAGCGCATCAAGGAGACGGGACTGCCGCTGCTCTATGTGAATCAAGTCTGCGGCCAGGACGAGGTCGTCTACGATGGCGCCTCCTTCGCGCTCGATGCCGAGTATGGCCTCAAGGCGCAGGCGCCGGACTGGCGCGAGATCGTGCTGACGACCCACTGGCGGCGCGACGGCGCGCGCTGGACCATCGATCAGGGCCCTGCCACCGCGCCCAGCGAGGGGCTCGAGGCGATCTATCACGCGCTGGTCCTGGGCCTCAAAGACTACGTCGAGAAGAACCGCTTTCCCGGCGTGGTGCTGGGCCTTTCCGGCGGCATCGATTCCGCGCTCACAGCGGCGATCGCGGTGGATGCCCTGGGCCCCAGCCGCGTCCACGCGGTGATGATGCCGTCACCCTACACCTCGCCCGAGAGCCTGGAGGATGCGGAGGAAGTAGCGAAGCTGCTCGGCATCGACTACCGCTCCGTCAGCATCGAGCCCGCGATGGCGGCGTTCGCGGATATGCTGAAGGACTCCTTCGCGGGTAAGGAGCCGGATATCACCGAGGAGAACGTCCAGTCACGCGCGCGCGGCATCACGCTGATGGCGCTATCGAACAAGTTCGGCTGGATGGTGGTCTCGACCGGCAACAAGTCCGAGATGTCCGTGGGCTACGCGACGCTCTACGGCGACATGTGCGGCGGCTACGCGATCCTCAAGGATGTCTACAAGATGACGGTATTCGCGCTCTCGAAGCTGCGGAACCAGCTGCGGCCGTCCGGTCTCAAAGGGCCCGAGGGACGGGTCATGCCCGAGCGCGTCATCACCAAGCCGCCCTCGGCCGAGCTCAAGCCCAACCAGCGCGACGAGGACAGCCTGCCGCCCTACGCGGTGCTCGACGACATCCTCGAATGCCTCGTCGAGCACGAGATGCCCGTGGACGTGATCGTGGCGCGCGGGCACGACGAGGCGACGGTGCGGCGCGTCTGGCAGATGCTCGACCGCGCGGAGTACAAGCGCCGGCAGGCGCCGCCCGGCGTCAAGATCACCCGCCGCGCCTTTGGCCGCGACCGCCGCTACCCCATCACGAACCGCTTTCAGGGCGCCGCCCCTGCGCCGCTGAAGACGCCGGTCAAGTCGTGACTGAGCGTGTGACCCTCACCCTCCCAGCGCTTTGCGCTGGGTCCCTCCCTCTCCCGCCCAGGCGCGGGAGAGGGGCTGTTTTAGCCCCTCGCCCACGAAGTGGGAGAGGGACGGACCCATCGCCGCAAGGCGATGGGAGGGTGAGGGAAGCTCCGCACCCATGACCAAAGTTCGTTTCGCGCCCAGCCCGACCGGGCGGCTGCATCTGGGCAATGCCCGGACCGCGCTGGTCAATTGGCTGTTCGCGCGCAAGACCGGCGGGCGTTTCCTGCTGCGCCTCGACGACACCGACCGCGAGCGCTCGCGGGAGGAATTCGCTCAGGCGATCGAGACGGATCTTAGGTGGCTCGGCCTCGACTGGGACGAGTTCGAGCGGCAGTCCGCGCGTCTCGATCGCTATGCCGCGGCGGCGGAGCGCCTCAAAGCCGCGGGTCTGCTCTATCCCTGCTTCGAGAGCTCGGAGGAACTCGACCTCAAGCGCAAGCTCGCGCAGCAGCGCGGCCATCCCTGGATCTACGACCGCGCCGCGCTGGCGCTCGCGCCCGCGGAGATCGCGCGCCGCACCGCCACGGGCGAGACGCCGCATTGGCGCTTCAAGCTCGAGCACCGCGCCATCGCCTGGGACGATCTCGTGCGCGGGCCGACGGAGTTCCAGGGCGCGCATCTGAGCGACCCCGTGCTGATCCGCGCCGACGGCATGCCGCTCTATACCTTCACCTCGGTGGCGGACGACGGCGAGCTCGGCGTCAGCCACGTCATTCGCGGCGAGGATCACGTCACCAACACCGCGTTCCAGATCCAGATTTTCGAGGCGCTGGGGTTCAAGCCGCCGGCCTTCGCGCATTTGTCGCTGATCACGGGCAAGGGCGGCGAGGCGCTCTCCAAGCGCATGGCCAGCCTGAGCCTCGCCTCGCTGCGCGAGAGCGGGATCGAGCCCATGGCGGTCGACAGCCTGCTGGCGAAGCTGGGCACGTCCGACGCCGTGGAGCCGCGGCTCGACCTCGCAACGCTGGTGGCGGAGTTCGACTTCAAGAAATTCGGCCGCGCGCAGCCGCATCTCGATCCCGCGGAGCTCGGCACGCTCAACGCAAAGCTGCTGCATCAGACGCCGTTCGAGGCCGTGGCGGCGCGGCTGCCGCGGGGCGCCACGCGCGCGTTCTGGGAAGCGGTGCGCCCCAATCTCGAGCGCGTCGCCGACGCCGCGCATTGGTGGCAGGTCTGCGCGGGCGAGATCGCGCCGCTGATAGCGGCGGAGGACGCGGCGTTCCTGGCGAAAGCGGCGGAGCTGCTGCCGCCGGAGCCCTTCGATGCCACCACATGGAAAAGTTGGACCGATCGCGTGGCGGCAGCCGCCGGGCGCAAGGGCAGGGCACTCTTTCACCCCGTGCGCCTCGCGCTCACCGCCCGCGAGCAAGGCCCGGAGCTCCGAAATTTGCTTCCGTTGATCGGACGCGAGCGTGCGCTACATCGCTTACAGGGAAAAACCGCGTAAGGGTCGCCGCTCATTTGGCGGCCCCAAGTGTGCCTCATGAAAGTCGCAACGCTCTTCGGTTTCGTGATGTGTCTCGGCACCGCCCTGCCGGCGGTGGCGGCGATGGGGCCGTGGCAGGACTTCAAGCTGCCCGGCACGGATTTCGTGGTGTCAACGCCGGGCAAGCCCGCGGTGACCGAGGACGGCGTCGACCAAGACGGCGTCGTGGCCAAGATCGCGCAGCTCAAGCTCGGCGATGTCGAGTACTCCGTGACCCACACGGTTTATCCTCGCGGCTACGTTTCGCGCGGCACCGCCGTGATCGACCTCCTCAACTCCGCTCGCGACAGCTTGGCGGCGTCGGTCTCCGGGCGCGCCGGCAACGAGCGCCGGTTCACGGTTGGTGACGCCCAAGCCTCGGAGTTCGTGATCACCGTGCCCCCGAGCGCCGGCGATCCCAAGCCGCAATCGGCGAAAGTCCGGCTTTACGTGCGCGTCACCGGCGCCACGGTCACCGTCGACCAGTGCGTGGCCCTCGGTCCGCGCGGCTCCGAGGCGGATGCCGACGTCCAGCGGTTCCTCAACTCGATCCGGTTCGCGCAAGACTGAGCTTCCACGCGGCGGCGTGGACCCCCGCGGGGGAATCTGATAACCCTCGGCGTCCTCGACGTTTTTGGGATCGCGCCGCCCGTGCCGCTCACGCTCTACAACACACTCACCCGCCGGAAGGAAGTCTTCCAGCCGATCGATCCCGCGAGGGTGCGCATGTACGTCTGCGGCCCCACGGTCTACGACTACGCGCACATCGGCAATGCGCGGCCCGCGATCGTGTTCGACGTGCTCTACCGGCTGCTGCGCCACACGTACGGCGCGGCGCACGTGACCTATGTCCGGAACATCACGGACATCGACGACAAGATCAACAAGGCCGCGCGCGAGAAGAACGAGACCATCCGCGCCGTGACCGAGCGCACGGCGCAGGCCTATCACGAGGACGTGGCCGCGCTCGGCAATCTCTCACCCGACCACGAGCCGCGCGCGACCGACCATGTCGCGAAGATGGTCGCGCTCATCGAGACGCTGATAGCGACCGGTCACGCCTACGAGGCGCAGGGCCACGTGCTGTTCTCTGTCGGCAGCATGAAGGACTACGGCAAGCTCTCGCGCCGGAGCCAGGACGAGCTCTTGGCGGGCGCGCGGATCGACGTGGCGCCCTACAAGCGCGACCCGGGCGATTTCGTGCTCTGGAAGCCGTCGACGCCGGACCTGCCGGGCTGGGAGAGTCCGTGGGGCCGCGGCCGGCCTGGTTGGCACATCGAGTGCTCCGCCATGGCCGAGACCTTCCTCGGCGAGACCTTCGACATCCACGGCGGCGGTCTCGACCTCATCTTCCCGCACCACGAGAACGAGATCGCCCAGAGCGAATGCGCCCACGGCGGCAAGCTGCTCGCGCGCTACTGGATGCACAATGCCTTCGTGAATTTCGAGGGCGAGAAGATGTCGAAGTCGCTCGGCAACTTCCGCACCATCCGCGATGTGCTGGCGCAAGCGCCGGGCGAGGCCGCGCGCTTGGCGATGCTGACCGCGTACTACCGCGACCCCATCGACTTCACCGCCGAGCGCCTGCACCAGGCAAAGCAGACGCTCGACCGGTATTATCTCGCGCTGCGCGGCGTTGCGGACGTGGCAACGGCGGCGAACGAGCTGCCGGAGACCGTGCGCGCGGCGCTCGAGGACGACCTCAACACGCCGCAAGCGCTCACGGAGCTTCACAAGATCTTGGCCGTGCTCAACAAGGCGGAGAGCTCCGCCGAGAAGGCGCGGCTCAAGGCCGCGCTGCTGGCGGGCGGACTGGTTCTGGGTCTGCTGCAGCAGGATCCTGAGGCGTGGCTGCGCGGCGGCGCTCACGTATCTTCCGAGATCGAGACCGCGATCGCCGCCCGCAACGCCGCCCGCAAAGCAAAAAACTTCGCCGAAGCCGACCGCATCCGCACCGACCTCGCCCTCAAGGGCATCGTCCTCGAAGACAAGCCCGACGGCTCAACGCTGTGGCGGCGGGGGAGTTGATTGGGGTGGCGATGAGTCCGCGGTCCACCCCCCACCCCAACCCTCCCCCTCAAGGGGGGAGGGGCCGCACCATGACCGCCGAGCGCATCTCGCTTTACGACACCACGCTGCGCGATGGGGCGCAGACGCAGGGGGTGGATTTCTCCGCGGCGGACAAGGCGGCGCTGGCGCGGGAGCTTGATGCGCTGGGGATCGACTATGTCGAGGGCGGCTGGCCCGGGGCCAATCCGACTGACGACGCATTCTTCGCGAGCGCGCCCACGCTGAAGCATGCACGCCTCGCGGCCTTCGGCATGACGCGGCGGTCCGGCCGCAGCGCCGCCAACGATCCGGGCCTCGCCGCGACGGTGTCGAGCGGTGCCAGGGTCGCCACGATCGTCGGCAAGACTTGGGATTTTCACGTCAAGGTCGCGCTCTCCGCGGAGCTGCCCGAGAACGTCGACATGATCGCGGAGTCGATTGCGCATCTCCGCGGCCGGCTCGACGAAGTGATCTTCGATGCCGAGCATTTCTTCGACGGTTACAAGGCGAACCGCGCCTACGCGCTCGATTGCGTGAAGGCGGCGCACGCCGCGGGTGCGCGCTGGATCGTGCTCTGCGACACCAACGGCGGCGTGCTGCCGGACGAGGTCGAGCGCATCGTGGGCGAGGTCGCGCGCCTCGTGCCCGGCGACCGGCTCGGCATCCACTGCCACAACGACACCGAGAATGCGGTCGCGAACTCGCTCGCCGCCGTGCGCGCGGGCGCGCGGCAGGTGCAGGGCACGCTGAACGGCCTCGGCGAGCGCTGCGGCAATGCGAACCTGATCTCGGTGATCCCGTCGCTCATGCTGAAGATGGGCTACACCACGAGCCTCGGCGAGGCCGGCTTGAAGCGGCTGACGCACGTCTCGCGCCTCCTCGACGAGCGCTTGAACCGCTCACCCGACCGCCACGCGGCTTACGTCGGCGAGGCTGCCTTCGCGCACAAGGGCGGGCTTCACGTCTCCGCGGTGGAGAAGGACCCGCGCTCCTACGAGCACATCGATCCCGCCGCGGTCGGCAATCGCCGGCACGTCGTGGTCTCCGACCAGGCGGGGCGCTCGAACCTGCTGGCACGGCTGCGCGAGATCGGCATCGAGGTCGAGCCCACGCACCCGAAGCTCGGGCTCCTGCTCGAGCAGGTGAAGGCGCGGGAGTTCGACGGCTATTCCTACGACGGCGCCGAGGCGAGCTTCGAGCTGATGGCGCGGCGCCTCATCGAGAGCGTGCCGGAATATTTCAAGCTGCAGAGCTTCCGTGTCCTCGACGAGCGGCGCTGGAACGCGCGCGGCGAGCTGGTGACGCTCTCGGAGGCCACCATCAAAGTCGAGGTGGGCGGACAGCGCACCATGACCGTCGCCGAGGGCAACGGCCCCGTGAACGCCCTCGACACCGCGCTCCGCCAGGCGCTGATCCCCGTGTTTCCCGAGCTTGGCGAGGTCCGCCTCACGGACTACAAGGTGCGCATTTTGACGCCCCAGGACGGCACCAAGGCGGTGACGCGTGTGATGATCGAGTCTACCGGCGGCGGCGGCGAGACCTGGTCCACCGTCGGCGTCTCCGCCAACGTGATCGACGCGTCTTACTTGGCGCTCCACGACAGCCTCACCTACAAGCTCTGGCGGGCGGGACGGCGGTAACGGTGTTGCCGGCCGCCCCCTCACTCCTCACCTTGCCTCTCCTCTCTCCCCGAGGGGCGAGAGGAGAGGGATTGATAGGGCTCAGCCCTTCAAGATCCCTCTCCGCTCTCCCATCGGGAGAGGGGAGAGGGTGGGGCCCGCTGCGCAGCAGCGGGAGGGTGAGGTGTGAGGGCGCGTCCCGACTCTTGAGCGTCGAAAGCTAGCGATGGCCGGTACCAATCGGCGGCGGCTCAGGATCGCGGAGGGGCCGGCGGTGATCCTGGTCGAGCCGCAGCTCGGCGAGAACATCGGCACCGCCGCGCGCGCCATGCTGAACTGCGGCCTCGGCGAGCTGCGTCTGGTGAAGCCGCGGGACGGTTGGCCCAACGACAAGGCGATCACCTCGGCGAGCGGCGCCGATATCGTGGTGAACGGTGCCACGCTCTTCCCCTCGATCGAGGATGCCATGGCGGATCTCCGCCACGTCTACGCCGCCACCGCCCGCAACCGGCACATGGTGAAGCGGATCCTCACGCCCGACGTCGCCGCGCGAGAGATTCGCGGCTACATGTCGGCGGGCGAAAGCTGCGGCATCCTGTTCGGACCGGAGCGCACCGGCCTCACCAGCGACCAGACATCATTGGCGGAGACCGTCATCACGGTGCCGCTCAATCCCGCTTTCTCCTCGCTCAACCTCGCCCAGGCGGTGCTGCTGCTGGGCTACGAGTGGTTCAGGATCGCCGACGCGACGCCAGCCGAGGCACTGCACGTCGGCCACAGCCGGCCCGCGACCCAGGCGGAGTTCGAGCGCTTCTTCGATCACCTCGAGGAGGAGCTGATCCTCAACGGCTTCCTGCGCGACCGCGAGAAGCGCCCGAGCATGGTCCGCAACCTCCGCTCGCTTTTTCTGCGCGCGCAATGCACCGAGCAGGAGCTCCGCACGCTCCACGGCGTGGTGACGGCCTTCGCGGGCCCAAGACGGCGCGTGGAGAAGAAGAAGCCGGGGCGGTGAGCAGAAGAGGTCCCGAGCGGAAGCATCCCCCTCACCCAGCTCCGGCTAGGCTCGCTGCGCTCGCTAAGCCTACGCAACCCTCTCCCCGTCGGGGAGAGGCGAGGGTGAGGGGGCGCTTCTAGAGCAAAGCACGTTACCGCTGCCGTACCGCCGCCAGCGTGGGGCGGTGGGTGCGGGTGTGGAAGCGCCAGATGGCGACGAGCTCGCGGCGGCGTTGGCCCACGAGGGCGGCGCTGGCGAGGAACAGCAGCAGTGAGCCGATGGGGTCGCCGCCGAGGATGAACACGCGGGCAAAGAGCGTCACGAAGGCGGTCCCACTCAGCACGAGCGCGCCCACCGCGGTGCAGCCGGGTACGAAGAGCAACGCCGCGCCCACCACATCCACGACGACGGTGAGGTAGCGCAGGCCCTCGAGCAGCCCAAAGACGAAGGACGGTGGGACGCCCGGCGACTGCCAGACATGGCTCGGCTGCGCCCAGCTGCTGTCGACGAGCGTCAGCGCGTGCAGCAGGAAGGCCGCCGCGACGCCCGCGCGTCCCGCCCAGGACGTCACGCGATAGGCCGTCAGAGAGTGGAGCCGGGAGCCGCGCGAACGAGAGCGTGCCATGACTGAGCGCTCCTTCTGGAGGCGAAAAGAGGCCGCAGCCTCACATTCGCCATCTTGGCGGCAGTCCGTGTCGTGTTGTTTGGAGAAAGCTTTAGAGTTGTAGCGGCGAGTGCGATGGCTCAGCCGAGGGTCACCACCAATTGAACAGCCGCTGGAAGAACCCGGGACTTTCGGAGCCGTTGGGCGCGGTCACGGGCGGCGGGGGCGACGGGGTTCGGCCGTTCTTGGTCACCGAGAGGTTGAAGGAGCTGCCGGAGAAACTGTAGTTGCCGGAGGGCGGTGCCGGCGGTTTGATGATCGCGCCGGGAGCCGACCCGCCAGAGCCGGGCGCGTGCAGCTCCGGACCGGCGATGAAATGCGCGAGCCCCGGCGTGCCCGGTCCGTGCAGCGTGAAGGCGCGCGCCTCGGATATCGTCGCGGCGGTCGCGGCGGTCGCGGCGGTCGCGGCGGTCGCGGCGGTGAGCGTGCAGAGCCAGACGCACGACCGGTTCATGGCGACAGAACCCCCCGGGGCGTCTCTTGCCCGGCATCCGAGCCTCGACCAAGCCTCGGCCATCCCCTGATGGCGAAGCGCTTGATCCAGCCTAGCAGTGCAGCCCGCGGAGCGGTAGCCGGCTCCGGCGGAGTGGTCGCTTCCGCGAGCGTGGCGGTATCGGGCGCCTCGGCGTCGGCCAGCGGCAACGAAATATCGACGATGAGACCGCGCGGACTCGCGTTCCGCGCGACGATGCGGCCGCCGTGCAACCGTACCGCCCGCTCGCAGATCGAGAGCCCGACTCCGGCGCCGCCGGTCTTGCGCGCACGCGCCTGGTCGACGCGATAGAACGGCTCGAACAGATGCTGCAGCGCGGCCTCGGGCACGCCCGGGCCGTGGTCGCGGATCTCGAGCTGGGCCGAGCGCTCGTCGGGGCTCGAGAGCGCGATCTCCACCTTGGTACCCGGCGAGGTGTAGAAGATCGCGTTGCGGACGACGTTCTCGATCGCGCGGCGCAGCAGGTCCTCGTCGCCGGAAACGAGCAGCGGCCGATCGTGCTTGTGGAAGACGATGTCGCCCATGCGGGTCGCGGATTCGTAGGTCGCGTCCGAGAGAACCCGCTCGATGACGGCGCCGAGATCGACGGTGGCGACCGGCGTCAGCGCCGGCGTTTGCTCGAGCTTCGCCAGAGTGAGGAGCTCGCCCGCGAGCATCGAGAGCCGCTCGAGCTCGCGCTCCATGCGGTCGAATTGCCGGGGCGCGTAAGTTTCGGCGGTGCGGCGGGCGAGGCCGAGCGCCACGCTGAGCCGGGCGAGCGGCGACTTGATCTCGTGGGAGATATCGCCGATGAGCCGCCGTTGCGCGTCGATGAGATCGGCGACCCGCTCCGCCATCTGATCGAACTCGCGCACCAGCCCCGCCGCCTCGTCGCTGCGGTCGGCGAGCTTGCCACCGACGCGCGCGGTCAAATCGCCTTGCGCGAGCCGACTCGCGGCGCTCCGGAGCTCCGAGATCGGCCGCGAGAGGTAGCGCGCCACGCCGTAGCTCAAGCCGGCGCAGCTCAGGAGCTCCAGCAGGATCAAGATCCGCAGCCGGGAGCGGCGGTCCTCCGGCGTTTCCGGCAAGCCGCCGGATGTGGCGTGGACGGTGAGGCAGTAGTCGCCCTCGAGCCCGCGCGCCGCGATGGTGGTGGTGTTGTCGTCGACGGCATGGGGGGCCGTGGCTTGCGTGCCCTCGGCGGGTATCGCTTCCGGCGTGCACGAGTTGCCGGACGGCGTCGCCTGCAGCCGGAGCTGCAGCAGCGTGTCCTCGCCGGTCTTGGTCAGGAACTCGTCCAGCGCCTCCGGCCCGAATTTCTCCAGCAGGACCACCGCCGTGTGGGCATAGACCGACCAGGCGTTGTTGATGGCGCCCTCGGAGTCCGGAATGTAGAAGGTCACGAGTGCCAGGATGCTGCCGAGCGTCAGCACCTGGGCGAAGGCCGACCAGATGAAGATCTTGCTGAAGAGAGTGCGCGGCATCAGTCGCATGGGGCCCTGCTCGGCGTCACTCCAGGGGCAACGCCAACAGGTAGCCCACGTTGCGCACGGTCTTGATGCGGCGCTCGAGATCGCCTTGGGGATCGAGCTTGCGGCGCACCTTGCTTACGAGCGTGTCGACGTTGCGGTCGATGCGCGAGCTTTGCTGGCGCGCGAAGGCCGCGGCCGAGAGCTCGTCGCGCGTCACGATCTGGCCGGCATTTCGCAGCAGATGCTCCAGCAGGTTGAACTCGGCGGTGGTGAGGTCGAGCGCGTGGCCTGCGCAGCGGACGCTGCGCGCGGCGGCATTCAGGTTGAGATCGCCCACCACGAGATCGAATCCCGCCCGGCCGCCGGCGCCGCGGCGCAGCACCGCGCGGATGCGCGCCACGAGCTCGCGGGGATTGAAAGGCTTCGGCACGAAATCGTCGGCGCCGAGCTCGAGGCCCACCACCCGCTCGGTGTCGCCGTCGCGCGCGGTCAGCAGGATCACCGGCACGCCCGAGCGCTGGCGCAGCTGCTTCAAGAGCTCGAGCCCGGAGACGCCCGGCAGCATGACGTCGAGCAGGATCAGATCGTGCGCCTCGAAGTCGCCGGCGGTGAGCCCGTCGCCGGCATACGCGACGTCGACGGCGAACCCCTCGGGCTCCAGATACTCGCGGATCATCTCCGTGAGATCGCG
>JGI12269J14319_10005257_pt1 | contig 11553 bp, 7 predicted proteins | sample PeaSoiSIISIP2007_FD_14319 | JGI IMG/M metagenome (IMG submission 14319) | reverse complement strand
AGGCGGGCGACCGCGGCGGCCACGCGCTCCGCCGCATCGCCGGCCGCGAGATCGACCGCGAGGAGATCGAGCCTGCCGTGGCACCCATGCTCGGCCGCGAGCCTTTTGGCCAGCTCGGCGAGTCGCTTGGGCGAGCGGCCAACAAGAAGAAGATCGGCGCCCTCGCGCCGCAGGCGCCGCGCGATCGCCGCCCCGAGCGTGCCGTAAGCGCCGGTGATCAGGCCAAGGTACCCGCTCTGCACCCCGCCATGCCGGGCGGCGTCATCGCTTCGCTCGGGCAACGTCATGGGGGACCCGTCATGTTCGCCGCTGGTAAATCCAGGGATTGGCCTTGAGCCAATCGACCGTCCGAATAATGCCTTGACGGATGCCGACCCGGGGCGCCCAACCGAGAGCGCGAATCCTCGTCGTATCGAGAAAGATGAAGGGGTTGTCGCCGATCCAGCCGCGCTCGCCGCCGGCGTAGGTGCGGCGCGGCGAGAGGCCGAGATGCGCCGTGATGATCGCGATCGAGTCCTCGACTTGGACGTACTCCTCGGTACCGAGGTTGAAGACGTTGACCTTGTCTTGCGCCCGCTCGAGCGCCGCCAGCATCGCTTCGACGCAATCCGCGACGTAGAGATAGGACTTTTTCTGGCGGCCGTTGCCGAGGACGTGGAGCGTGGTCGGGTCCCGGGCGAGGCTCTTGTAGAAATCGAAGACGTGACCATGGGTGTAGCGCTCGCCGACGATCGAGACGAAGCGGAAAATCCAGCTCTGGAAATCGAAGCCCTCGCAATAGGCTGCGATCAGCCCCTCGCCGGCGAGCTTGGAGGCGCCATAAAGCGACGTCTGCACCGGAAAGGGCGCGTCCTCGGGAGTGGGGATCACGCTCGTCTCGCCGTAGATCGAGCCGCTCGAGGCAAAGGCGATGCGGCGCACGCCATTCGCGCGCATCGCCTCGAGCAGGTTGAAGGTGGCGATCGTGTTCTGCTCGAGGTCCTTCCTCGGCTGCGCGGTGCCGAACCGCACGTCGGCGTTGGCGGCGAGGTGGAAGACGAGGTCGCACCCGGAAAGCGCCTTGGCAAGCGCGGCCTCATCCAATAGGTCGCCCTCGATCAGGGTGAAGCCGGGCTGGCTGCGGGCATCCCCGAGGAACTCGACGAAGCCGGTCGAAAAGTTGTCGTAGACCGTCACGCGATGGCCCCGGGCCAACAGGCGGTCGGCGAGATGGCTGCCGATGAATCCGGCGCCTCCCGTGATGAGGACGTGATCGATCATGCGGACGGCGACTCTTTGCGAAATAAGCGCGTGTCGCGGCCGTCCCGCCGTCGGCAGCCCGTGGCCTGGGCTTCTTGCGGCGGCAACGACCCGCGAAGTTCGCGGTGGTTAAAGCCTATCTCGCCACCAGCGTCAATTATGCGCAGCCCCGCGCATCCCTCCGGGCTGCGGCCCCCGCTCGGCGCCCCGCCGCCAGAGGCCGCAATGCCGCGGCCATCCACTCGCTCGATCCGGCTGCGGGGCCGCTTTGTTAAGCTATTGTCAAAGCAGAGATATTTCTAATTGCGCGCGGCCGGGCAATGCCCGAGGGCCGCGCATTGCCGGCCCTGCGGCCGCCGCCTTATAAGGAGCGGTAGAGTGGGCAAGCCAGCTCGTGGCCCACCAAGAGGAGCCCTGATTGCCTCAGCCGATCGACCGCATGCCAGCGCGCTGGAAAGACCATCGGCGGGCCTTCCTCTCGGCGCTTGCGCTCGCCGGCCTCCTCTTCGTGCTGGCCCGCCCACCGGAGTTCGCGGCCTTCGTCTTTAAGGGCGGTGCTCGGGTTCTCGCCTATAACGCAGCACTTGCACTTCTTGTCCCGGCATTGCTCCTCGCCTTCTTGGCGCTCGGACGCCTGTGGCATCGCATAACGAGGAGCTCCGCCGATAGCGCGCTTTCGGGAGCGGAGGAGCTCCTGCTCTCGGCCATCGCCGGCTCCGCGCTTATGAGCCTTGCCGGTTTCGCCCTTGCTGCCTCGAGCCTGCTGTGGCCCGCCCTCGTCGCAGCACTCTTCATTGCCGCGTGCTATTGGCTGCTGCTCCGCGACGGCACCTCTTTGGCCACGGCGTGCTCGAGCCTCCGCAGCTGGCTCTCGGCCGCCGAGCTAAAGGCCGAGGCGCCGGCCGATCAAGAGCTGCGGTTGCTCGCGATCGCGCTGCGCGCCTTCGTGGCCATCCTGCTCGTGTCGATGGCGCTCGTGCGCGCCATCTATTTCGATGCCGACAATACCGACGTCGTACAATTCTACATTCCCTACCTCGAGGAGATTCGGCATCAGCACGGCATCTGGCTGGCGCCGGATCGGCCGATCTATATCGATTTCCTGATCGGCCGCGGCAATGGCGTCTATCTCGCGGGTGCCGCACTCGCCAACGGCCTGGTCGGGCATGCAATCTCGTCCGCCTTCTCGCTTTTGCTCGCACTCGTCGTCCGCGCGCTCGTCGTCAAGGCGCTCGCCGGGGACAACGACCGGCCTCTCGGCCGGGGCCTTGCGGCGCTGTTGCCGGATCTCGCGGTGCTGCTGCTGGCCACGGGCCTTCTCGACGTCAGCTTCGGCAAATACTATTTGCAGACCGCGGTGTGGTTCGTCGGCCTGCTTTACGGCAGCCTGCACTATGCCGCCGCCGGCCGGGAGGGCCGGAGCTCACTCGTCCGTCTGCTGTCGCCGCTCGTGTTAGCACTCCCGTTCAGCCTGCCCCAATATCAAGCCTTCGCGACCGGCATACTCGCCATTGCCGCGGCCGCTCTCGCGCTCAAGGGCGAGCGCGCTTGCAAGCGCGGCCTGCTGCTGCTCTTCGGCATGGGTATCACCGCCTGCTTGGGCTCGCTCGCGCTCAACTGGGCCTATCTCGGCATTCCCGAGTTGGCACCCTATTGGCTCTTCGAGCCCTTGATCATTCCGCGCATATTCGGGCGCTATACCAGCACGGCCGTTCAGCTCTATACCAACTACATCCAGGGATACACCTCCTCATTCCTCAACATCCAACCAAGCGCCGAGGCGGACTGGTGGATTGCCGCGGTGCCGAGTGCCGCCGTGGGATGGCTCACGGCGGCCGGAGAAGTCCTGCTGGTGGCGGCGGGGCTTGCGGCACTGCGAGCCGCCGCGCGCGGGACGCGGCTCGAGGCGTTCCTGGCAAGAGCGGCCACCGGTGCCGCTCTCGCCGCTCTTGCGCTCGCAGCACTCAGATGGCTTGCGCCGCCGGGCGGCGTCAAGGGCGCCTCTTATCTCGAACTCGCGTTCTACGGTCTCCTCGTCGCCCTCGTGGTAGCGGCCGTGGCCGGCCTCCTGGCGAGTCCATCCGCCCGGCAAGCGACTTTTGGCCGGGATTTCCGCGCCCGGGCCGGCGTCTTCGGCTTAGGCCTCGCCGCCTATCTCGTGCTCGCAGGGCTTTTCGTTGCCTTCGTGCGGTCCGGGAGCCTCGCGCGGCTGATGCAGCCCTCGGAAGCCTTGCTCCCGGCGTTAGGGTTGGTGTTTGCAGGGCTGTTCGCGCGTTGGCTGGAGCGGAGAGAGGTGGGGTCAGGCGCTCTCCCGCTCGGCCGCCAGGCTCTTGCGCCCGCTCTGCTCGAGGCGGTAACGGCGCTCTCGCTCCTCTTGGCGGGGACCGCACTCGTGCGCGGTGCGAGGGAGCATCCGCCGCTCGCGGTCGTGCGCTATCTCGCCGGCTTTGACGGCCGCGAGGCCAGCATCGCCGCCCCCAGAGCACCCTTCGACAAATGTCTCGAGATCGCGCGCGCGGTGCCGGGCGACGCATCGGTGCTGCACCTCAACGGCTACACCTCGATGTCGTATTGCATGTTCTCTCCTCTCTTGCCGCGGAACAAATTGGTCCATCAATACGAGTCCACCTTCACCCGCCGCTTCCGCGATGCGGTTTTCTCGGCGCCCGAGCGCGCCGAGGAGGTCTACCGCTCGCTCGGCATCGACTTCTTCCTCGTCGAGAAGCACAACATCGACTTTTGGGCGCCCGGCTTGAGCCCACTCATGCGCGCCCAGAACCTGCCGCTCTATTTCGATCTCTATGCCGATACCCCATCCTTTTACATCCTCACTTGGCGCGGTACCGGGCACGCGGCGCTGCCGGAGGTGACGGTCGCCGCCATCGAGCGCTGGCGGCGTATCGGGCTCCAGCGCGAGGGCTTCATGATCGGCGACGTCCTCCTCGGCCATTGGCGGGCCTTGCTGTGGATGGGGATGGAACGCCCGCCTTATGCGTGGGACAGCGTCATCGGTTTCGGCGAGGGCGGCGCATCGGGGTTTTACCTCGAGCACGGCTGGTCAAGCCCGGACGCTTCCGGCACCTGGACGCTCTCGCTCGAGGCCGAGCTCGCGCTCGAGCTGGAGCGAGTGCCGGCCGAAGGCGCCCGTCTCACCGTCACCGCCCAGGCCTTCACGCCGCCCGAGCAGCCGGTCCTCGAGACGACCGTCCTCGCCAACGAGGTACCGCTCGGCCACTGGCTGTTCGTCGCGGGCGAGCCCGAGCGGCCGCGCTCCCTCTTCATCCCCGCAGCACTCATGCGCCGCGCGGCACCGCTTTATCTCGCCTTTCGCTTCGTCGAGCCGAAGTCGCCGCGCGAGCTCGGCTTGTCGTCCGATCCGCGCCGACTCGGCCTCTTCGTGCGCACAGTCCAGCTCGGCGACGCGCGCGCGCGCGCGGCGGCTCCTTACCTGCTGGGTACGATGCTCGACTTCACGCGCAACGGAACGGCCGGGCCCTATCTCGGCGACGGCTGGCTCGCTCCGGATGCAACCGGCACCTGGAGCGTCGGCCCGAGCGCCGAGCTCAGTCTGGCACTGGCTCCGCCTCCCGCGGGCGACGGCGTCTTGGCGATCACCGCGTCGGCTCTCACGGGGCCTTCCCGGCCGGAGGTCGCAGCAACCGTGCGGGTCAATGGCACGGCCGTGGGCACGCTCCGGTTCAAACAAGGCGAGGCGATCACCGAGCGAACGCTCGCCGTCCCCCACGCGCTCCTCGCCGGGCCGGGCCCGCTGCGGATTACGCTCGAGCTCTCCGATACGCGCCCGCCCAAGGGCCTCGGCATCGCACCAGACCCGCGGCCTCTGGGGCTTTCGCTGCGCAGCCTCAACCTCGATGCGAAGTAGGCGGACGCTAAAGCCCTTCCGCGCGGTGCACGCGGGCGATCGCATCGGCATGCGCGGTGAAGCGGAACGTGGGGAAGGCGCGACGCGTCGCCGTGATGTCGTAATGGCGGTGGGTGACCGGCATCGTGCGCGGCGTGAAGACGATCTCCGGCCTTTCTGCGAACTGCTCCGCGACCAGCCGGGCCACCTCCAGGAAGCTCAGCGAGACCCCGCTCGCCGCATTGAGCAGGCCGTGGCTGCGATGGGCGAGCACCGACCGGATCAGGCTTGTCAGATCGTCGAGATAGATCTGGTCGCGGGTCTCCTCGCCCCGGCCGCTCAAGGTAATCTTGCCGCTCTCGCGCGCCTGGCGGCGGAAGCGGTTGGCGCCGTATGAGCCGTGCGTGTCGTTCGGCGCGAGCACCATGGTCGCGCGCAGGATCGCCAAACGCGCGGGCTCGACCACGGATGCGAGCATGACCTCGCGCGCCTTGTGCATGGCGCCGTAAAGGTCGGGCGGATCGGCGGGCGCGGCCTCGGTGATCAACTGGGGTCCCATGCGATAGACGCCGTCCGTGCTCAGGTAGATCACTTGGCCGCATCCGCCCTCGCCGAGTGCGCTTGCGACCGCCTCGCCCATGCGCAGATTCCTCATGAAGGTGGCGATGTCGCGGCCCTTGTCCGGCGTCAAGGCCGCGAGCACGACCAACGCATCGTCGACGCGCAGCAGACTGCGCAGCCGCTCAGCGGCGGCTTCCTCGAGCAGATCGATGTCGGACGAGCTCAGCGCCAGCACCGCAGCCGATTCGGCCTTGAGGCGCGCCACGAGCGCCTTGCCGATGATGCCCCGCGCCCCCAGCACCACGACGCGCTTGGGAAGAGCCGGGTTTGGGTTGCGATGCTCGAGCATGGTCGCTTCCTCGCGAGCGGGTGCCTCAGCCCCCGGGTGCCCCCAGGCGATGATGCTCGAGCCCCGCGGCGGCGGCCGCCTTGCCGTCGAGCACGCCAAACGGATCGATGACGACGCGCCCCGCCATGGCCTCAGCGATCGCCGCAGGTGCCAGGGCGCTGAACGGCCTCCACGGCGTCATGATGATCACGGCGTCGGCACCCCTGCAGGCATCGAGCGCGTCCTCCGCCTGCGCGAGGGCCGGGTGCCAGCCCGGCTGCACCTTGACCGCGGGATCGAAGGCGCGCAAGCGGAAGGGCTTGAGCTCGGCGATGAGCGCCAATGAGGGCGAGTTCTTGGTCGAGTGGGTGTCCTCCTTGTAGGCAAGCCCGAGCACGCCGATCAACGGGTCCGTCCTTCGCGACAGCACGGTCTCGTGCAGCCGGCGGAGCGCCCAGTAGCGGCGGTGCCGGCTGTTGGCCTGCCAGGCGAGCACGACGCCGACGTCCGTGCCGGTCTCTCCTCCCATGCGCACGAAGGTGGCGAGATCGCGCTCCAAGTTGCCGCCCGCGATCCCCAGGCCGGGGGCGATATAGGCGTGCGGGCCGATGCGCTTGTCGAGGCGCAACGCCGGCATGATCTCGGACCAGTCGGCGCCGATGCGCTCGCTGAGCTCGGCGAGCGAGTTGGCGGCGCTGATGGAAGCGACGAGGAAGAAGTTGATCGAAATCTTGCACAGTTCGGCGCTCTCGTAGCGCATCGGCAGAATGGGGCAGCCGAAACTGGCGAGGAAGGCGGCGAAGGCCGGCGGAAGCGGACGGGCCGGATCGGCGCAGCCGACGATGAAGCGCTCGGGATGGAGTGCCCGCTCGACGGCGCGTCCGAAGATCAGGGTTTCCACTTGATAGAATCGGCGGCTTTCCGCTCTCGCGAGGCCGCGGGTGAAACCCGGCGGCACCTGGCTCAGCACGACCATCGCCGCACCCGGCCGCATCACCGGCTCCACGGCCGCAATGAGGGCACGGAGCGGAGCCAGATCGCTCGTCCCCGTGTCGTCGGTCGGAACATCGGGAGAGATGTAGACGACTTCGCATGAGGCAAGCGCTGAGGCCTCGCTCGTGAAGCGCAGGCGTGTCCTATTCTTCGCCATGAGCTCGGGGAGCCCAGGCTCGATTACCGTCGGCTCGCCGCGCGAGAGGGGGGCGATGCGGCTCGCATCCGGATCGAAGCCGACGACCGCGAAGCCGCGTTCCGCCGCGGCGACGGCGGAGTTGAGGCCGAGATGGGTCATTCCCGCATAACCGATGGCGGCTGCTGCTGCAGTCATCGCGCGAGCTCCGTGAGCGCGGCACCGCCGAGCCGTCGCAGCGTGCGATTGAGCCACAGATCGTTCGCGAGGTCGGTTTCGTGCCCGCGCATGCAGCGCTCCTTGAAATGCGCGTATTCGAGCGCCCAGGTCGGGTCGTCCTCGACGAGTGTCACCGCTTCCTCAGGCGGCCGCCCGCTTGGCAGGACGCGCGCGCGCTTGACGAAGCTCGCGGGTCCCCACTTGCAGAGCGAGCGGATGTGCGCGGTCGCCTTCTCGGCGAGAATGTCGCAGGTGAAGTGGTTGCGCCACATGAGAAGCGTCATTTCGAACTCGAGCGCCGGCCGCCCCTTGACCGAATCGATGACGACGTGATCGGGCGCCTGATTCTCGAAGGCGTGGGCCGAGGCGACGCGGAAGCGGTCCTCGATGTCTCCGAACCAGAAGCGGGCCGTATCGAGGAGATGGGAGCCGAGGTCGGGAAGCACGCCCGCGCCCTGATCGCGCCAGCGGGAGTCGCGCACCAGACGCGCGGTGCCGTTGCCGTAGAACATGCGGCAGCGGTAGATCGCGCCGAGCTCCCCCGAGGCGATGAGATCCCGCATGCGCACGAAATGGGGCTCGAAGCGGTGGTTGTAGGCCGTATAGCAGAGCGCGCGCTTCTCCCGCGCGAGCGTGGCGAGGCGCTCGATGTCGGCATCGTCCTCGGCCCAAAGTGGCTTCTCGACGAGGCAGTGCTTGCCGTTGCCGAGGAGGTAGCGCAGCAGCCCGATCTTGGGCTCGTCCGGGACGCAAAGAAGTGCCGCATCGAAATCGGCGAGCGGGACGTCCTCGACGCTCAGGTATTGCGCCTCCCGATTGACGGGATCGACGGCGGCGACGAAATCGGCGCCGGCGAAGCGGCGGCGCTTGTGGCCCTGCACGCCCAGTCCGACGACGATGACGCGCATGCTTCCCCACCCGTCGCGATCAGTCGAAGATCGCGCGCTTCTCCACGCTGTCGAGCTTTCGCCGCACATCGTCGGGCGATACCGGAATGTTGCCGTCGTACTCGCACTCGACGGCCGCCGCCATCGAGCCCAGCACGGAGGCGACGACTTCGTTCTTCGTATCGACCATCGCAAGGGTCGCATAGGCGAGCAGCGCGTCCCCCGAACCGACCGCATCAGCGACGTTTACCGCGAAGCTGTCGACCACGAAGAAGGCGCGGAAATCCTCCTCCGTCTCCGGGATCGTGCGATATGTTATGAGCCCGCGCTCGCCCATCTTGAGGATGAGGGTCTTGCACCTCGCCTGCTTGTAGAGCTCGAGCCCGAGAGGCCGCACCACCGAATCCTGGTCGCCGAGCGCGAAGCGCGCCTCCCGTTCGTTCGGCGTGATGAGATCGAATCCCTCGAAGTCGAGGATGTTGCCCCAGCGGCTCGCCACCTGACTGTCGGCCACCCGGTAAGCACCCTCCGGAATGCATTCGACCAGCGGCGGGATGGTGCGGCGGTTGAACACGCCGTGGCGGAAATCGGAGAAGACGACCGCGTCCACCTTGGTCTTGGCGATCTTGTCGCGGAACTCGTCCACGATGCGCTGGGATATGGAGCGGTTGTCGAGGGTATCGACCTTGAGCAGCCGGTAACCTCCCGCGATGAAGGCATTCTTGTTGGTGGTGGGGCGCGTCGGATCGATGATCGCGTTGACCTTGATGCCGGCCTTGGCGAGGTCCTCCAGGACGAAATCCTTGAATTTGTCCTCGCCGAGGACGGTGGTGAAGGTGACGTCCGCGCCCGCGGCGGCGAGGTGCTTGGCGACGACGCCGGCGCCGCCGACGTAGTCCGTCTGGCTCTCGAAGCGCACGCTGAAGGTGGGCGTCTTCGTAGTGCCCCCGACAAGCGTCGTTTGCGTGTAGCTGTCGACGATGGTGTCCCCGATCACGTGGACGCGAATATGGCCGAAGCGATTCAGCGCCGCGCGCAGATCGGAGAACTTGAGACCCTCCGCGTCGAGCACGGACAGCAGTTTCTCGAGCGAGAGATTGGGCGGCATGCTCTCGATGATGGCCGAGGACGAGAACACGATGTCGCCGGGGGTGTAGATGAACTCGCCGCCGTAGCTCTCGAGAACGGCAAGCTCCTCCCTCGTGCGCGGATCGATGCCGCCCGCCACATACTCGTAGCCCTTGGCGAAATAATCGGGCTGGATCGCGCTCAGGTTCTTGAGCGGCTTCGCTTCCGTGTCGATGATCACGTAATCGACCATCTCCAGCGCAGCGAGGTTCATCGCGCGCAGCTCCTGGGGCACGAAGGGGCGGAAATTGGCCTTGGTGACGTGGGTATCCGCGGTCAGGCTCACGACAAGCTTGTCGGCCTTGCTCTTGGCATAGATGAGATGACGCACGTGACCCGGATGCACGATGTCGAAGGTGCCGTGACACATGATCACCTTGTACTCGCGCGGGCGCACGCCGATCGCCTTGCAGAGCTCGTCGACGGTCTTGATCTTTTTCTTGAGCCTGTCCTCAGTCATGGTCCGTGAGCTCCGCGGGACTCGAGAGGTAGGTGAACCAGGTCCTCGTCGCCTTGGCGATCGATTCGGGGTCCCACAGCGGCGCCTCGCGCCAGTACTCGATCTCCCGCAAGATGCGAGCAACGCCCTCCTCGAAGCTGATCCTGGGCTCCCAGCCCAGCTCGCGCTTGATCTTGCCGATGTCGGCGAAGGTGCAATCGGGCTCCCCCGGCCGCTTCGGAATATGGATCTTGTCGCCGCCGAGGAGCTCGACGAGGCGATTGACCGTCTGCGGCCGGCCGGCGCCGAGATTGTAGACCTCGCCCACGCGCTCGCTTTCCGCCGCCGCGAGAAAGGCCGTGGCGACGTCGGAGACGTAGAGGAAGTCGCGGCTCTGGCTGCCGTCGCCGACCACGGTGAAGGGCTTGCCGGCGAGCTTCTGGCGCAGGAATACGCCAAAGACGGCGCCGTAGGCACCGGAGGTGCGCGAGCGCGTGCCGTAGGCGTTGAAGATGCGGATCGCGTTGACCGGAAGCCCGTAAACCTGGTGCCAGTGGAAGGCCGCCTGCTCGCCCTGGTACTTGCTGAGCGCGTAAGGATACTGGGGCCTTATGGGATGGTCCTCGCGCGTCGGCGTCTTGGCCAGACCGTAGCAGGACGAGGATGCGGCATAGACGAACTTGCCCACGCGCGCCGCGCGGGCGCATTCCAACATGTGGGCCGTGCCCTGCACATTGACGGACATGTACTCGAGCGGATGCTCGATCGAGGGCACGATGTCGCCGATACCGGCAAGATGGAAGACGTACTTCGCGTCAGCGAAGAGCGCATCGCCGGGCTGGAAGCTGCGAATGTCGGCCTTGACGAACTTGAGCCGGGGGTTGCCCGAGTGATGCGCGAGATTGGCTTCGCGCCCGCCGGCGAGATTATCGATGACCCGCACGCGATAGCCGCGCTCGAGCAGCAGGTCGACCATGTGGCTGCCGATGAACCCGGCGCCCCCGCTTACGACCGCAACCGGTACCGAGCCGCCCGAGGTGCTCATGCCGCCTTGATCGCCTTCATGGTGCGGACGTTATAGTACCAGTCGTTGTCGAAGCTGTTGGGAAGCTTGCCGGCCTTGAAAGCCCGACACAGATCGCGCACGGCGTCCTCGATCGAGCGCTTCGGCCGGAAGCCGAGGACGCGAAAGATCTTGTCGGAATTGATGTGATACGAGCGGTTGTCATTCGACTCGGTGCGCACGATCTCGATCGGCCGCTTCTCGGGAAACTCCGCCTCCACCACGCGGCGCACGATCTCGGCGATCTCGATGATCTTCTGGTTCTGGTAGCCGATGTTGAAGGTCTCGCCCGAGATCTTGTCCGCCGGCGCCTCGATCATGAGCTCGTAGGCGTCGCACATGTCCTGGATGTGCAGGTTCGGCCGCTTCTGCTCGCCGCCGAAGACGGTGATCCTGCCCTTGTTGACCGCGTGGTTGGTGAGAATGTTGACCGAGAGGTCGAGCCGCGTGCGCGGGCTGTAGCCGCAAATGGTGGCGGGGCGAATGGTGACGCCGGTGAAGCCGGGGGCCAGGTGCTTCCACAGAAGCGGCTCGCACATGCCCTTGAACTTGTTGTAAAGCGTGAGCGGCACGAGCGGATGATCCTCCGTCACGTCCGGCGAGTCGCTGACGCCATAGACCGAGCTCGACGAGCAATAGACGAAGCGCTTGACGCCGGCCGACTTGGCGGCAATCACCATCGGCTCGAAGCAGTCGAA
>JGI12269J14319_10005253_pt1 | contig 11561 bp, 9 predicted proteins | sample PeaSoiSIISIP2007_FD_14319 | JGI IMG/M metagenome (IMG submission 14319) | reverse complement strand
CAGCCACAATCCCGAGGGGGCGGCGCAGGCGATGCGCCGGCACCTCGCCTGGGTGCTCGACCACTACAACGCCGCACGCCAGCGTCGCGGCTAGTGCTTCACCCGGCGATCGCCGAACGGACTCCCAAGGAGGCGGTTTCCGTGCCCAAGGCGCGCATTTTTCACTATAAGGGATGCGGATCGACCGGGTACGTCCAATATCCTCCCCTTAAGAAAGAAGGCCTCGACCATGCCCAAGCTCGCCGCCAATCTCAGCATGATGTTCAACGAGGTTGCTTTCCTCGAGCGCTTCGAGGCCGCGGCCAAGGCGGGCTTCAAGGCCGTCGAGTTTCTCTTTCCCTACGCCTATCCCAAGGGTGCGCTCGCCGAGCGGCTCGCGGCCCACGGCCTTACCCAGGCGCTCTTCAACCTCCCGCCGGGCGACTGGGAGGCAGGCGAGCGGGGTACGGCCATCCTGCCCAACCGGGTGAACGAGTTCCGCGACGGTCTCGCGCGCGCGATCGAGTACGCGAAGGCGCTTAGTTGCGCGCGCATCCACGTCATGGCCGGCGTGGTGCCCTCGGGCGTCCATCCGGCGCGGCTCAGGGAGGTCTATGTCGAGAACCTCAAATTCGCCTCGGCGGAAGCCGCGAAAGAGGACCTCACCGTGCTGATCGAGCCGATCAACACGCGCGATATTCCGCGCTATTACCTCTGCACCTCGACCCAGGCGCTCGCCGTCATCGGCGCCGTGGGGGCGGAAAACCTCAAGCTGCAGTATGACATTTATCACGCCCAGATCATGGAAGGCGATTTAGCACCCTCGCTCGAGAGGAATCTCGATGCGATCGGCCATATCCAGATCGCCGACACGCCCGGCCGTCACGAGCCGGGCACGGGTGAGATCAATTACCAATTTTTGCTCGGCTTCATCGACAAGCTGGGCTATGAGGGCTGGGTCGGCTGCGAGTACCGGCCGGCTGGCGACACGCTCGCGGGGCTCGGCTGGGCCAAGCCCTTCCTCGGCGCTCGCTGAAAATCTGCGGACGAAGGAACGGGAGGAGAAATCATGACCCAAGTGGGGTTCATCGGGCTCGGCATCATGGGGCGGCCGATGGCGGGCCATCTCATCAAGGCCGGGCACAAGCTTGCCACCGTCAAGCACAAGAAAGCCGTGCCCGAGGAGATCGTCGGCGCCGGCGCCATCGTCTGCGCCTCCGCCAAGGAAGTCGCCGAGAAAAGCGAGGTGATCATTCTCATGGTGCCGGACACGCCGGACGTGGAGGTAGCGCTGTTCGGCGCGGGCGGCGTGGAGCTAGGCCTCGCCAAGGGCAAGCTCGTCATCGACATGAGCTCGATCTCGCCGACCGCCACGCGCGCCTTCGCCAAGCGCATCAACGACAAGGGCTGCGACTATCTCGACGCCCCCGTCTCGGGCGGGGAGGTCGGCGCCAAGGGAGCAGCCCTCACCATCATGGTCGGCGGGCCGGAGCGGGCCTTCGCGCGCGCGAAGCCGCTCTTCGAGCTCATGGGCAAGTCGATCACGCTTATCGGCACCAACAACGGCGACGGGCAGACCTGCAAGGTGGCGAACCAGATCGTGGTGGCGCTCACCATCGAGGCGGTTGCCGAGGCGCTCGTCTTCGCCGCCAAGGCGGGTGCCGATCCCGCCAAGGTACGCCAAGCGCTCATGGGCGGTTTCGCCGGCTCGCGCATCCTCGAGGTGCACGGCCAGCGCATGATCGAGCGCACCTTCAACCCGGGCTTCCGCATCGAGCTGCACCAGAAGGATCTCGGCCTGGCACTTTCCGCCGCCCGCGAGCTTGGGCTGAGCCTGCCCAACACCGCAACCGCGCAGGAGCTCTTCAATGCCTGCGCCGCGATGGGGGGGAGAGGCTGGGACCATTCGGGGATGGTGCAGGCACTCGAGCGTCTCGCAGGACATAAGGTGGCGAAGAAGGGGTGAGGCGAAAATGGGCGGCTCGGTACTTGTATGACCGCACCTGCGCATGACCCGCGCGCCTTCTTGCGCAGCCTGTTCGACGCCGCGGTCGCCGCGGCCCAGCCCGATGAGGCCTTGCCCCGGCACCTTCCCGCCCCACCCCGCGGGCGCACCGTGGTGGTGGGTGCGGGCAAGGCCGCCGCTGCGATGGCGCGCGCGGTCGAGGCCCATTGGCCCGCACCGCTTGAGGGCCTCGTCGTCACCCGCTATGGCCAGAAGCTCCCGACGCGCTTCATCGAGGTCGCGGAATCCGCGCACCCGGTGCCCGACGCCGCAGGCGAAGCGGCGGCACGGCGCATGCTCGAGCGCGTACGCGGTCTCGGCCCCGACGATCTCGTGCTTTGCCTCATCTCGGGCGGGGCCTCGGCCCTCCTGAGCCTGCCCGCAGCCGGCCTCACGCTGGCCGACAAGCAGGAGGTCAACAGAGCACTTCTGCGCTCGGGTGCCTCCATTCACGAGATGAACTGCGTGCGCAAGCACCTCTCCGGCATCAAGGGCGGCCGGCTGGGCGCCGCCTGCGGCGATGCGGCCCTCGTAACCCTCGCCATCTCCGACGTGCCGGGCGACGAGCCGAGCGTCATCGGCTCGGGCCCGACGGTGCCCGATCCGACGAGCTTCGCGGACGCGCGCGCCATTCTCGCCAAGTACGGCATTCAGCCGCCGCCCGCGGTCGAGAAGCGCCTCGCCTCGGGCACGGAAGCGGAGACGCCCAAGCCAGGCGACCCGCGGCTCGCACGCGCGCGCTATCAGCTCATAGCGACGCCGCAAATGTCGCTCGATGCGGCGGCGCGGAAGGCGCGCGAGGCGGGGATAACTCCCGTCATCCTCAGCGATTCGATCGAAGGCGAGGCGCGCGAGGTGGCGCGCGCCTTTGCCGCGATCGCGCGCCAAGTCGTGCGCTTCGGCCAGCCGGCACCCCCGCCTTCCGTGCTCCTCTCAGGCGGCGAGGCGACGGTGACCGTGCGCGGCAAGGGCAAGGGCGGACGCAACAGCGAGTTCCTGCTGGCACTTGCCCTGGCCCTTGGCGGCGAGGCGAATGTCCACGCCCTTGCCGGCGGCACCGACGGGATCGACGGCACGGACGACAACGCAGGTGCCTTCATCGGCCCCGACACGCTCGCGCGCGCAGAGGGTGCGGGGCTCGCGGCGCGCGCCATGCTGGACGACAACGACGCCTACAGCTTCTTCGCGCGCATCGGCGATCTCCTCGTCACCGGGCCGACGCACACGAACGTCAACGACTTCCGCGCGATCCTCATCGACGGCAACGCCGGCTCCGGCTAAGCTTTGCCCATGCGACGCAAACGCAAGGCCAAGATCGTCGCCACCCTCGGCCCCTCGAGCTCGAGCTACGAGCGCATCAGGGCACTCTTCGAGGCGGGTGCCGACGTCTTTCGCCTCAACTTCAGCCACGGCCAGCAGGCCGAGCATAAGGAGCGCCTCGGCCATATCCGCAAGCTCGAGGAGGAGAGCGGGCGGCCCATCGGCGTGCTCATGGACCTCCAGGGCCCGAAGCTTCGCATCGGGCGCCTGGCCGGCGGCTCGATCAAGCTCGAGGCCGGCCAGCCCTTCCGCCTCGATCTGGCGCCCGAGATGGGCGACGCGAAGCGCGCACCCCTCCCGCATCCCGAAATCTTCGCGGCCCTCGAGCCGGGGGCCGATCTCCTCCTCGACGACGGCAAGCTGCGCCTGAGGGTCGCGCACTGCGGACCCACCTTCGCCGAGTGCGAGGTCGCGGTCGGCGGCGTGCTCAGCGACCGCAAGGGCGTCAACGTGCCCGGCGTGGTACTGCCGATCTCCTCGCTCACCGAGAAGGACCGCGCGGACCTCCAGTTCGGCATCGACATCGGCGTCGACTGGGTGGGGCTCAGCTTCGTGCAGCGTCCCGAGGACATCGCGGAGGCGCGCAAGCTCATTGCCGGGCGCGCCGGCGTGCTCGCCAAGCTCGAGAAGCCCGCGGCGATCGAGCATCTCGAGGAGATCGTCGAGCTCGTCGACGCGGTGATGGTGGCGCGCGGCGACCTCGGCGTCGAGCTTCCGCCCGAGGACGTGCCCTCCCTCCAGCGCCAGATCGTCCGCGTCTGCCGCTTCGCCGGACGGCCCGTGGTGATCGCGACCCAGATGCTCGAATCGATGATCCACTCGCCCACGCCGACGCGCGCCGAGGCCTCCGACGTGGCGACCGCGGTCTACGAGGGGGCGGACGCGGTCATGCTCTCGGCCGAGACGGCGAGCGGGGACTATCCGGTCGAGGCGGTCGCGATGATGGACCGCATCGTCGAACGCGTCGAGCGCGACCCGCGCTACCGTCGCATCATGGACGCCGAGCATCCCGACCCGGAGGCAACACCGGCCGACGCCATCACCGCGGCGGCGCGCCAGGTCGCGAGCACGGTCTCGGCGGCGGCGATCGTCACCTACACCAGCTCGGGCTCGACCACGCTCAGGGCCGCGCGCGAGCGGCCCGACGTGCCGATCCTCTGCTTGACGCCCAAAATCGAGACGGCGCGCCGCCTGGCACTCGCCTGGGGTACGCATTGCGTGCACACCGAGGACGTGCACAGCGTCGAGGAGATGGTAGGCCACGCGGGCTACCACGCGCTCCACGAGGGCATCGCGGCCAAGGGCGACCGCATCGTCACCACCGCGGGCATGCCCTTCGGCACGCCGGGGGCGACCAACGTCCTGCGCATCTCCTGGGTGACGGATTAAGAGGCGTCCGAGCAATCCCTCACCCTAACCCTCTCCCGCTTGCGGGAGAGGGAAGGGGCCCATCCCGAAGGGATGGGAAGGGTGAGGGAGCGGCGCGCCGTCGTACCACAAGGGAGACGACCATGCTCGAGACCACGATCGCGGGCAGTCTGCCGAAGCCGTTCTGGCTCGCGGAGACGGAGAAGCTGTGGCCCGAATGGCGCTTCCATGGCGAGGCGCTCGAGGAGGCCAAGCGCGACGCAGCACTGGTCTGGCTCAAGGAGGAGGAGAGTGCGGGGATCGACATCGTCACCGACGGCGAGCAGTTCCGCCAGCATTTCGTGCACGGCTTCCTCGAGCACATCGAGGGCATCGACTTCGCGCACAAGCGGCGCATCGGCATCCGCGACAACCGCTACGAGGCGAGCTGCCCGATCGTGACGGGCCCGATCCGACGCAGGCGCTCGCTCCACGGCGAGGAGGCCCGCTTCACCCGCGCCCACACGCGCCGCAAGCTCAAGTTCACTATCCCCGGCCCCATGACCATCGTCGATACGCTGGCGGACGCCTACTACAACGACCGGCCCCGCCTCGCGCACGCGTTCGCGCGCCTCATCAACGAGGAGGCCAAGGAGCTCGAGGCGATCGGCGTCGACGTGCTGCAGCTCGACGAGCCGGCCTTCAATGCCTATCCGGAGGAGACCCTCGAGTGGGGGATCGCCGCCCTCGAGCGCGCGACAGACGGGCTCAAGATCAAGACCGCCGTCCACATCTGCTACGGCTACGGTATTGCGGAGAACATCGAATGGAAGAAGACGCTGGGGCGCGAGTGGCGCCAGTACGAGCGCTTCTTCCCGGCACTCGCCAAGAGCCGCATCGATCAGGTCTCGCTCGAGTGCGCGGGCAGCCGCGTGCCGCTGCCGCTCTTAGCACTGCTCGCGGGCAAGGACGTCATGCTCGGCGTCATCGACGTCGCGACTGACCGCATCGAGCGGCCCGAGGAGGTGTGCCAAACGATCGAGCGCGCCCTGGAGTTCGTGCCGCTCGAGCGCATTCTCCCCTGCACCAACTGCGGCATGGCCCCGCTTTCGCGCGCAACGGCACTCAGCAAGCTCAAGGCCCTCGCCGCGGGGGCGGCGCTGGCACGGGCGGAGCTCGGCAAAGGCTGAGGCGACTTGCTCACGCCACGACCGTCACCCTGACCGTGCCGAGCTCGCCGTAATCGGCCAATGCCTCGTCGCCGGCCTTGAGGGGATGGAAGCCGCAGCAGGTGCCGGTGGTGACGATCTGGCCCGCCTTGAGCCCGATGCCGTGGCCGCTCAAGTCGTTGGCGAGCCAGGCGAGTGCTTCCAAGGGATGTCCCAGCACGGCGGCCCCGCTGCCCTCGGCCACCTTCCTGCCGTTAAGCGAGAAGCGCACCTTCGCTTGGGCAAGGTCGAAGCGGCGCCAGTCTGCCACGGCGGCACCATGGACGAGGGCCGCGTTGCAGCCGTTGTCGGCAACGATGCAAGGTGCCGGCGCCTTGAAGCCCACGGCCAGGCGCGTGTCGACCAGCTCGCACGCGGGATGGAGGCTCGCGACCGCGGCCGCCACCTCCTCGCGCGCGTAAGCTGTGGTTCGCGGCGGCAGGTCGCGGCCGAGGCGGAAGGCGAATTCGGGCTCGAGTGCGAGTGCGATGAAGCGGTGCCGCTCGATGCGCGCCGGGCTCGCATGGATGGTCGGCAGGAAGACGCGGCCCGGGAAAGGCCGGTCGAGGTCGAGCTGCTTCTGGATGAGCTCGCTGGTGCCGCCGATCTTCCAGCCGCCGAGCGGACGCCCGTCGAGGCGCTCTAGGGCGGCCTGCACTTCATAGGCCTCCTCGAGCGAGCGCGGCCGGCAGTCCTCGGGCAGGTTTTCGAGCGCGCGGCACGTCCGGCGCGCGGCGAGCAGCAGGCGCGCCGCCCGCTCGGCGGCTCCTGGCGGATGGGTGGGTTCCGGCATCGCGCTCAAGCCTGCGCCGGGGCCTGGCGCTGCTGGATCACGTGGTCCGCCTCGCGGCCGATAAGCTCCTGGAGATGGTGGAAGCGCCAGGCGAAGGTGCCGACGCCGTAGCTGAGCGAGCGCAACTCGATGATCATGTCGCGGATCTCGGATTGCGGAATGTGCGCGGTGGTCTCGTCCCAGCCCTTCCAACCCTCTTTCGCGTTGAAGCCGAGGATCTGGCCGCGCCGGCCGGTGATCAGGCGCTGCACGTTCGAGGTGTACTCGTTGGGGGCGGAGACCGTCACCTCGAGGATGGGCTCGAGCAGCACGGGATCGCATTTGGGCAGGCCCTCGCTCATGGCCATGCGCGCGGCGGTACGGAACGCCATGTCGGAGCTGTCGACCGCGTGGAACTGGCCGTCGAAGAGCGTCACCGAGAGATCGACCACCTCGAAGCCGAGCGGCCCGCGCGGCAGGAAGTCGCGCACGCCGTGCTCGACGGAGGGGATGAACTGGCGCGGCACCGACCCGCCCACGATCTTATCGACGAACTCGAAGCCGCTCCCTCGCGGCAGCGGCTTGATCTCCACCTTGACGTCGCCGAACTGGCCGTGCCCGCCCGACTGCTTCTTGTGGCGCGCGTGCTGGGTGACCGGCTTGCGGATGGTCTCCTTGTAGGGGATCTGCGGCGGGCGCGCCTTGACCTGGAGCTTGTTGCGGTCCTTGAGCCGGTCGATCGCGAGGTTGAGATGCATCTCGCCTTGGCCCCAAAGCAGGAGCTCGTGCGTGTCGGCGCGCTGCTCGAAGGAGAGCGAGGGATCCTCCTCGGCGAGCTTCTGAAGGGCTGCGGTGAGCTTCACCTCGTCCTGGCGGTTCTCCGCCTGAAGGGCCACGGAGAAGAGTGCGGTGATCGGCTTGGGCCAGGCCTCCGCCCCCGCGACCGGCTTGCCCGACGGGGTCAAGAGCTCGCCCGTGCGCAGCTTCTCCATGCGGCCGAAGGCGACGACCTCGCCCGCACCCGCCTTGGCCTGCTTCACCGTCTGGTGGCCGAGCATGGTGAAGAGGCCGCTCACGCGCTCGCCATGGACATGCTCCCCGTCGGAGAACTCGCCGCGCCAGATGCGCGCGAGCGAGAGCTTGCCCGAATGCGGCATGTGGAAAGTCTTGAAGACGCGCGCGCAAGGCTCGCCCGCGGCCGCGATGCCGTAGCGCGCGGCCGTGGCCCGCGGCTGCGGCGCCTCGTGGCGCAAGGTCTTGAGCAGACGGCGCACGCCATGCTCGCGCTCGGCGGCACCGAGGAAGACCGGCACGAGCTTGTCCTCCTGCACGGTGCGCGTGAGGTGCTTGTAGATCTCGGTCTTGTCGGGAACCGTGTCCTCGAGGAGCTGCTCGAGCAACGCATCGTCGAAATCGGCGAGCGCTTCCAAGAGCGTCTGGCGGCTCTGCTTTTCGCGCTCCTTCTCGTCCTCCGGCAGCGGCACGAGGTCGGAAGCGCTCCCCGGCTTGTACTTGTAGGTGCGCTCGCTCACCAGATCGACGTAGCCGGTGATGGCCTCGCCCCCGTCCCGGATCGGCACCTGGCGCAGCACGAGCGGGCGCGCCGAGACCGCCTGGAGTGCGTCCAGCACGTCGCGCACGCGGCGTGCCGCCGTGTCCATCTTGTTGATGAACACCAGATGGGGAATTTGGTGGTCGTCGAGGAACTTGAAGAGCGGGGCCAGCGCCATCGCGCGCTCGATCACCGCCTCGGCGACGATGACGGCGACGTCGGCGACGAGGAGCGCATTCTGGGTCTCCTGGAAGAACTCGATCGAGCCCGGGCAGTCGAGGAAAGTCCACTTGTCGCCGAGGTAGCTCGTGCTGGCGATGTTGACCTCGCTCGACATCTGGCGCGCGCGCGCCTCGGGTGCCGAGTCGCCGACCGTGTTGCGCTCCTTGATCGAGCCCTTGCGCGGGATGGCCCCGGTCACGAACAGCAGGCTCTCCAAGAGCGTCGTCTTGCCGCTGGTATAGGGCCCGACGAGGGCCGCGCATCGCGGAGCGTTCTGGCTCACGGGTGCTTCTCCCTGAGAATTTCAGCCCTCTATCCGCCGTCTTGCGGCCGGGCGCGCCTCGCGCGCGCTCGCCCGCCGGCCGCGGCGTTCGTGAGCCTTATGTTTTCGCGAGCGCCGCCCCGATGCAAGGGGAATTAAGCGCGGGGGGAAGGGGTCCTAAGGGCAGCGCCCTAAGGCCTGTGGACATTCAAGCTTGACGTCATTCCGGAAGCTTAGGCGAGCCCGGGAAAAGCGGAGCTTTTCCCGGTTGCGAGCCTTGCTATCCGGAATCCATGCCTCCCGCTCGCGCTATCCCGGACATGGATTCCGGATCGCGCAAATCATCGTTGGCACGATGATCTGCTTGTCCGGAATGACGAACCGAAAATGAATGGCCACAGAACCTAGCGCGCACCCTTGGCGTGGAGCTTTAGGGCGGCGGTGATGAAATGGTGGATCGGGGTCTCAATGCCCGCCGCATCGCCGAGGCGTGCCACGGTCCCCGAGAGCCACTCGAGCTCGAGCCGGTTGCCGCGCTCGAGGTCGATGAGCATGGAGGGTTTCATCTCCGCCGGCAGTGCGTCAACCGCGGCGGCCTGGCGTGCCTGATAATCGGCGCCGAGCTCGACCCCCTCGGCCTTGGCGAGCACCACCACCTCCGCGATGGCGCTCAGCAAGAGCTCGCGCGTGAGCGGCTCCTCGCGGATGGCGCCCATCGGCGCGCGCACGACGCAGCTCACCCCGCTGAAGGAGGCCAGCATGGCGAACTTCGCCCACAGCTCGCGCGATATGTCGTCCGAAAGGGTGGCATCGATGCCGGCCTTGCGGCAGGCCGCGAGGAACGCCTCGCCGCGTGCGCTCCTCTTTCCGTCGAGCTCGCCGAAGATGAGGCGCGCCATGGTGCCCGTGTGCCTGATGACGCCGGGGGCGGCGATCGTGGACGCGATATAGGCGACCCCGCCCATGACGTGGCCCGGGCCGAGGCTGGGGCTCAGTCTACGCGCGCTGTCGACCCCGTTCTGGAAGGAGATCACCGCCGTATCACGGCCCACGAGCGGGAGCGAGGCCACCCCCGCCGCCTCGGTGTCCCACAGCTTGACCGCGAAGATCACCACGTCCACCGGACCGATCTCGCGCGGGTCTTGGCTCACGCGAAGCGGGCGCAGATGGAGATCGCCCTTGCTGCTCTCGAGGGTCAGGCCGTCCTTGCGCAGGGCCGCGAGATGGCTGCCGCGGGCGAGGAAATGCACCTCCTCGCCTGCCGCCGCGAGCCGGGCGCCGAAGTAGCCCCCGACCCCGCCCGTCGCCATGACCGCGATGCGCATGCGCTCAGCTGAGCGCCCCGCAGGCGCGTTGGATGCGCCGGCAGGCCTCCTCGAGGGCGGCGGTCGAGGTCGCATAGGAGATGCGGAAGTGGGGGGCAAGGCCGAAGGCGCTGCCCTGGACCACGGCGACCCCCTCCGACTCGAGGAGATAGGTGACGAAGTCCTCGTCGCTGCCGATGTGCTGGCCCGCGGGCGTCTTGCGCCCGATGGCGCCGGCACAGGAAGGATAGACGTAGAAGGCGCCCTCCGGCTTGTGGCAATGGATGCCCTTGGCCTGGTTGAGCATCGAGACGACGAGGTCGCGCCGCTCCTGGAACGCCTTGTTGTGCTTCGGGATGAAGTCCTGCGGGCCGTTCAAGGCCGCGACCCCCGCCCACTGGCTGATCGTCGAGGTCTGCGAGGTGCTCTGGGACTGCACCATGTTCATGGCCTTGATGAGCTCGAGCGGGCCGCCGGCATAGCCCACGCGCCAGCCGGTCATGCAATAGGCCTTGGAGAGGCCGTTGACGGTAAGCGTGCGCTCGTAAAGGCGCGGCTCGATCTCGGCAGGGGTGGTGAACTTGAAATCGTCGTAGACGAGGTGCTCGTACATGTCGTCGGTCATCACCCACACGTGGGGATATGCGAGGAGCACGTCGCAGATCGCCTTGAGCTCGGCCCTGGTATAGGCGGCCCCGCTCGGGTTGCTCGGCGAGTTGAGCACGAGCCACTTGGTCTTGGGCGTGATCGCGCGCGCGAGTGCTGCGGGCTGGAGCTTGAAGCCGGTCTCGGCCGGACACTCGACGAAGACGGGCGTGCCCTCGGAGAGCAGCGCCATGTCCGGATAGCTCACCCAATAGGGTGCGGGGATGATCACCTCGTCGCCGGCATTGAGCGTGGCGACGAAGGCGTTGTAGAGCACCTGCTTGCCGCCGCAGCTCACCGTGATCTGCTCGGGCGTGTAGTCGAGCCCGTTCTCGCGCTTGAACTTGGCCGCGATCGCCCGGCGCAGCTCGGGAATGCCGTTGACCGCGGTGTATTTCGTGAGGCCCGCGCGCATCGCCTCCCAGGCCGCGACCTTGATGTGCTCGGGCGTGTCGAAGTCGGGCTCGCCGGCCCCGAGTCCGATGACGTCGCGGCCCGCGGCCTTGAGCTCGCGCGCCTTGTTGGTGACGGCGATGGTCGGCGACGGCTTGATGCGGTCAAGCCGAGAGGCGAGGAACGACACGGGACGGCTCCATTAGCGGCTAATGGGAGGTCGAGACGCGGGACCGCACCTTACGACCGCGCGGCACAAGGCGCAAGAGCTTGGAGGGCCGGCCGAGCGGCGCGTTCATGCGGGCGTCCGTGTCGGGCTTTCAGCCGGTCTTGCGCCGGCGCGGCAGCGGGATCACGCCGAGCTCGCGCGCGCTTCCCTCTTGGGCCCGCCGCGCGGAGGTGACCGACCTCATTTGCGTGAGCGAATCGGGTTGGTAGAGCGTCTCGACGATCTTCCATCCCGGAATCACGACGCCGATGCCTGTGTGGCTTCCGACGGTAAAGGGAGCGGCTTGTCCCCCGCCGCTCTCCTCGCCGATGTCAGGCGCATCC
>JGI12269J14319_10005251_pt1 | contig 11564 bp, 12 predicted proteins | sample PeaSoiSIISIP2007_FD_14319 | JGI IMG/M metagenome (IMG submission 14319) | reverse complement strand
TTGTGGCGCGAGGATCGCGCCCGCGGCAGAGCTCCCCTCAGATCGTCCAACTCGAGGAGATCCGAATGGTCTTGACAACAAGAGCCCCATACAAGGAGGGGCCCATCGCGTAGCGATGGGAAGGTGAGGAGGGCGAGCGCAGCGAGCTTCTGGGGCCGATGGCGTGTCTCGCACCCTTACCTCCTCACCCCTCCCTCTCCTCCTGAAGGAGGAGAGGGAGGTCGCCGCGTTCAGATTGTCGAGTTGCCGGAGGGCAGGCCGAGGGCCACGCGGCCATAGATGGCACCGGCCGCATCCCACACGAGCGAGATGTGCGCCGCCGCGGCATGGGCGTCGCGGAAGGCGCGCTGCAGCGGATTGCTCTCGTAGAGACCGCCCCCACCCGCGGCCTCGGCCAGGAGATCGACCGCACGCGTGGCTAACCGCGCGCAGAAGGCGGAGTTGCGGCGGTAGCGCGCGCGCAGCTCATCGTCCGCGATCTCGTGTGCCTCGGCCATCGCCATCATCCCTCTGCAATCGCTCGTCAGCATGAGCCGTGCCGAGGCGCAGGAGGCCGTCGCCTCGGCGATCTTGATCTGCACCGGCGCGTGCTCCGCGATGCGCTGGCCGGTGTAAGAGCCCGCGCGCTCGCGCGCGCTCGCGACGTAATGATCGACGGTACCCTCCGCGATGCCGAGCAACGGGCCCGCGAGGAGATAGGGAAAGGTGGCGAAGACCGGAATGCGGTAAAGGGCCGCGGGGTTGAGCCGGAGCCCGGGCGCTTGGGCGCGCTTTGTCGCCTCGACGTCCAAGGTGAACGCGTCCGCCACGAAGACGCCGTCGATCGCGATGTCATGACTGCCCGTGCCGCATAGGCCCGACACGTGCCAAGTGTCGATGACGCGGTAGCTCGTCGCGGGTACCAAGAACATGCGTTGCTCGGAGGGACCGCCCTGGGCTGCCGCCACGAGTGCTCCCACCATGACCCAGCTCGAATGCATGATGCCGCTCGAGAACGGCCAGCGTCCGGAGAGCTCGTAGCCGCCGGCGACGCGCTTGGCGCGGCCGCTCGGGAAGACGAACGCCGAGGCGATCAGCGCGTCGGGGTCGCTGCCCCAAATCTCGCTTTGCGCGCGCTCGGGCCACATGGCGAGCATCCAGTGATGGCTCGAGAGGTTGGACCACACCCAGGCGGTCGAGCCGCAGGCTTGACCGAGGAGCGCCCCCACCTCGATGACGAGGCCGTAGTCGAGCTCGCTGCCGCCGACGCGGCGCGGCTGGAAGGCTCGGAAGAGGCCGCTCTCGTGCAGCTCGCGGATGGTCGCCTCGGGCAGCGCGCGCAGCCGCTCGGCCTCAGGAGCCCGCGTGCGCAGTGCCGGTGCCAGCGCCCGCGCGCGGGCGATCATCTCGGCGCGGTCCGGCGTCGAGGGGGCCGGCGCTCGCCGGGAGCCCGCCCTTGCGCCCGGCCGCTTTTCGTCCGATCCCGTCCGCAAGGCCATGGCGTGCTCCCATTCTCGGCGGCGCTCTCGTGGCCCGCGAGTTTAGGGGAGTTTGCCGCGGCGCGGAAGCGGGGCGAGGCAGTGCCACGCATCCTCTGGTGCCAGCCTTCAAGAATCCAAGCGTCACCCCCACCCCACCCTCCCCCTTCGAGGGGGAGGGGGACTTTGTTGCCATGCCATGCACTTCCCCCTCCCCCCTTGAGGGGGAGGGTTAGGGTGGGGGGGGTGTATCAGGCATCCATGATTCCGGGCACTAGCCAACTGCGCCGACTTCCTCCAGATTAGGCCGAGCGCCGCACGCACGCGGGCTTTCCGCGGCGGCGGGTCCGGGGAGGAAGGTCAAAACGGTGTCGCCCTTTTCGCCAGCCGGCTGCGCTCGTCGACCGCGCGAAGGGCACCGATGAGCTTCCCTTTCGAGCTCCTGGCCAATGCCGTCATCTCCGGGCTTCTTCTCGGCGGCTTCTACGCCGCGGTGACGGTCGGCGTCTCGATCTCCTTCGGCATGCTTGACATCGTCAACATAGCACACCCCGCCTTCATCATCCTCGGCTCCTATATCGTCTACATCGTCAACGGCTCGCTCGGCATCGATCCGCTGCTGACGAGCGTCATCATGGCGCCCGCCTTCTATCTCCTGGGGGCTGCCATCTATCAGGTCTATTACCTCTCCTTCGAGAAGCGCGGGCAGGAATCCTTGAGGGGTCTCGCCTTCTTCTTCGGCCTGCTTTTCATCACGGAGGTCGCCCTCGTCCTCGTCTTCGGGGTCGACTACCGCTACGTCGAGGCAAGCTATATCGGACCCAGCCTCCATCTCGGCTTCGCCATCCTGCCGCTCAGGATGCTGGTGCCTTGTGCTGTTTCGCTGGCCCTCTTGGGCGCCCTCCAGCTCTTCCTCCAGAAGAGCTTCGCCGGGCGCGCGATCCTCGCCGTGTCGCAGGACGCGCTCGCCCTCCAGCTCATGGCCGTGAGCCCGAGCCGCATCAAGCGCCTCGCCTTCGGCATCTCGATCGCGACGGCCGGCGTCGCCGGAGCCTTGCTCATCATCATCCAGCCGGTCGAGCCCTCGATCGGCCGCGACTACATCGGCCGCGTCTTCGCCATCTGCGTGCTCGGCGGCATGGGCAGCCTGCCGGGTGCCCTCGTCGCCGCCATGCTGCTCGGCATCGTCGAAAGCATCACCTCGACCTTCTACGGCCCCTCCTGGTCGCCGGCGATCGCCTTCGGCTTCCTCCTCGCGACGCTCGCCGTGCGACCCATGGGACTCCTGGGGCGCTAGAGCATGGGCTCGCGCGCCTTCATCCTCCTCGCCATCGCTGTCGGCGCCGCGGTATTCGGGCTCTCGCTTCTCGTCCACAACGAATATTTCTTTTTCGCCGGCTACGTCGTCCTGCAGTACGTCGTGCTCGCGACGGCGTGGAACATCCTCGGCGGCTATACCGGCTACGTCAATTTCGGCACGGCGGCCTTCTTCGCGCTCGGCGCCTACAGCTCGGTAGCCCTCCATAAGCTGGTGGCGCTCCCCTTGCCCGTGCTCATGGTGGTCGGCGGCGCCATTTCCGGCTTGGTCGGTCTCGGCACCGGATATCTCACGCTGAGATTGCGCGGCGTTTATTTCGCGATCGCGACGTTGGCACTTGCGATCGTGGTGCAGACTCTCATCGTCAATTGGGACTTCGTCGGTGGCTCGCGCGGCGCCTACATCATGCGCCCCCAGCAGGTGCCGATCGTCGGCAACTACATCGAGTATCTCTTTCTCGTCATGCTCGCACTCGCGGTCCTCGCGCTGGTGACCGCGCGCGCGATCGAGCGCTCGCGGCTCGGCTACGGCTTCTCCGCCATCCGCGACGACGAAGTGGCGGCCGAGGCCTTCGGCGTGCCGACGCTGCGCCTGAAGCTCCTCGCCACCACCTTGAGCGGGGCGTTCATGGGCATGGCGGGCGCGCCGCTCCCCTATTACGTGACCTATCTCGATCCGGCCTCGGGCTTCAGTCTCGCCTACGCGGTCAACGCGGTCGCCATGCCGCTCGTCGGCGGCACCACGAGCTGGCTCGGCCCACTGATCGGTGCGCTGTTGCTCGGAACCATCCAGCAGGTGGCGACCGTGACGATCTCGTCGGCGGTCAATCTGCTCATCGTCGGGCTGCTGCTCGTGGGCTTCGTGATCGCGGCACCCAACGGCATCGTCGGGCTGTTCGAGAAGCACTGGGGCGCGAGGCGGGCATGACGAGGCACCTGCTCCTCGAGGTCGAGGATCTCGGCAAGCGCTTCGGCGGCTTCGTGGCGCTCGAGTCGATAGATATTGCGGTCAAGGAGGGCGAGCGCGTCGGCCTCATCGGCCCCAACGGCTCGGGCAAGAGCACGCTCGTCAATTGTCTCTGCGGCACCTTGCGCAACGAGTCGGGCAGGGTCCGCTTCGAGGGGCAGGCCATCGACGGGCTCTCGGCGCACCGCCGCATCCGCCTCGGCATGGCGCGCAGCTTCCAGCTGCCGCGGCCCTTCCGCAGCCTCTCGGTCCGCGACAATTTGCGCATTCCGCTCCTCTATGCCGTGAGCGCGCGCACGGGCGTGCGGCTCTCCCATGCTGAGATCGGCGGGCGCTGCGATGAGCTCCTGCGCATGGTGGGCCTCGCCGACAAGGCGGCACGCAATCCGCTCGAGCTCTCCCAGGTCGAGATGCGCAAGCTCGAGCTCGCGCGCGCCATCGCCGCCGAGCCCAAGATCCTGATCGCGGACGAGGCCATGGCCGGGCTCTCGCACTCGGAGATCGACGACATCCTGCTCCTTCTCGGGCGGCTCAACGAGCGGGGCATCACCATCATCCTCATCGAGCACATCATGCGCGCGGTGCTGAGCTTCTCCGAGCGCGTCATAGTGCTCGTCGCCGGCCGCAAGATCGCCGATGCCGCACCCGAGGAGGTCGTCCGCGACCCCGAGGTCGTGAGGGCCTACCTTGGCGAATAGCCTCTCGATCCAAGGGCTGCACGCCGCCTACGGCTCGGTCCGCGCACTCGAGGACATCTCGATCACGGTCGGCAATCAGGAGACGGTGGCGCTCCTCGGCACCAACGGCAACGGCAAGAGCACGCTCATGAAATGCGTCATGGGCATCGTGCGGCCGAGTGCGGGCAGCATCACCGCCGAGATCGAGGGGGTGCGGCAGGATCTCGTCGGCAGGACGACGGAGGAGATCGTCGAGCTCGGCATCACGCTCGTCCCGGAGGGAAGGCGCCTCTTCGCCAAGCTCACGGTCGAGGAGAACCTGCTGCTCGGGGCCTTTCGCCGGGCGGCGCGGGTCGGGATCGACCGCAACCTCGCGTTCTGCTACGAGGCGTTCCCGCGCCTCATGGAGCGCCGCCGCCAGCTCGCCGCCAGCATGAGCGGGGGCGAGCAGCAGATGCTGGCGCTTGCGCGCGCGCTGATGTCGGCGCCCCGCATCCTCCTCATCGACGAGCCCTCGGTCGGGTTGGCACCGCTTCTCGTGCAGCACGTGATCGAGAAGATCAAGGAGCTCAAGGAGCACCACGGCCTCACCGTGCTCATGGCGGAGCAGAACTTCAGCCAGGCCATCCGCATCGCCGATCGCGGCTACGTCATCGTCCACGGCAAGATCGCCTTCGAGGGGCGCTCGACCGAGGAGCTCAGCAACAACGAGCTCATCCGGCAATTCTATCTCGGGGCGTGAGCGCCTATCGCCGCCTTCGCGTCGTGGTCGATCACGAGGATGTGTGAATGCCGTAGCTAGCCGTGAGGGTCGGAAATACTGTATCAGAGTGTGATCCAACAAGGGGGGGGCGTGTGCCATGGCAAATTTCGGCGCTTTCGAGAAATGGTCGCCATGCATGCTCGCGGTGGTGCGCATCGTCGCGGCCTTGCTCTTCCTCGAGCACGGCACGGCGAAGCTGCTCGGGTTTCCGCCTTCGCCCAACCCCGGGCCGGCGCTGTTCTCGCTCCTGGGTATCCAGGGCGTGATCGAGATTGTCGGCAGCCTGCTCGTGCTGGTCGGCCTGTGGACGCGCCCGGTCGCATTCATCCTGGCGGGGGACATGGCGGTCGCCTATTTCATGGTGCACTTTCCGCGCAGCTTCTTCCCGCTCCTCAACGCCGGCGACGCTGCAATCCTCTATTGCTTCCTCTTCCTCTACCTCTTCTTCGCAGGCGGTGGGCCTTTGAGCTTGGACGGCACGCGGCACGCACACGGCTCGAGCGCCGATTAAGAGCGGCCGCGCCGCGAGCCTTTACGGCTCAATCGCCTTCCGGCGGCTCCGAATCGCGCGCGTAGAGCCAGGGCGGCGCGCACCGCCTCGCCGAAACCGGCCTTCCCGTGACAGGGGATGTCGCGGAAGTGCTAGGAGGAGACATCACGCCCTTTCCGAGCATACCTGTAGCGGGTGTGGGTGGATTGAGACGAAACGTTTCGCGTTCCCGGCGCGGCGCGCGCTCTCGCCATAGGCGGGTGTTGACCCTCACCTCGAGCACTGCGCGGCCTCTATCTCGCAATTTTTGCCCCCGCCTTGCACGCACTTGTTCACGGCGTCCTCCCGCGCCTGCCCTTCGCCATCGCCGAGGCCCCAAAAGGCGGTTCCGCCATCGCCTGCGGCCACGGCACCGCATTCGTCATGGAACCACACCATCACTTCGCAGTCGTTGCCGTTCTTCTGGCAGTTCTGCATGGCGGTGCTTTCGGCTTTCACCTGGCTGTCCCACTGATAGGACGAGCCCCAGGCCCCGCTCGTGCGTCCATAGGCGATGGCGCCGTAAGAAGGCCCTACCTTGCTGCATTGCTTTAAGCATAGGTCCCGTTGCCCTGTGCAGGAGGGGCAGTCAGCGGGGGGCCGAAACGTACTGAAGCATTGGTCGATGCAGAGGTTGACGTCGCCGGCCCAGGCCGAGGCGAGCGGCGCCGCTCCGCCGAAGATGAAGCTCAAAAGCAAGATGAAAGGAAATCGCGGCATAACGGCACTCTCCTTCCCGTCTCACCTGCCGACGAGCAGCTGGACCCGGCCCAAGTCCGACCTGCCTCTCGCCAGCCCCCGCCACGACGTGTTCGGCTCGAGGATGACTGGCGCAGGCGAGTATTGCAAAGGAAGACCGCAATGTTGGAGGCGGGCTGCGCACCGACACGTCGGCCGAGCGAGATCGCGTCCGGCCACAAACCAAGCGCCCGATAAGGGTCAGAGGCGCTCGACCGAGGAGCTCAGCAACAACGAGCTCATCCGGCAATTCTATCTCGGCGCGTGAGCGCCCGAGCCGCCAGCGCTTCCAACATTGCAGCCGGGGGTGTAGAAGTGGACAACAGAGGCGGCAATATATGTCCGATGTAAGTCCCCCGACGAAGAAGGAGCCGGCCCTGCGGGCGCTCCTCGACCGCATCGTCCCCGCCTTCCAGCCCCAGGCGGTCTATCTCTTCGGCAGCCGCGCCGAAGGCCGCGCGGGAGGCGAGAGCGATTGGGACTTGCTCGTCGTTGTTCCGGACGATACGCCTCCGGAGCAGCTGACCGTCGTGGCCGGCTATGCGGCAATTCGCGGCAGCGGCATAGCCGCCGACGTCATACCGACGCGGCAATCGCGCTTTGAGGCGCTGAAGCGCCAGGTCGGAAGCTTGAGCTACGTGGCATGGCATCGGGGGCGGCTTGTCTACCGCGTCTGATATGGTGCTGCGCTGGCTCGAGATCGCGCGCGGAGACCTCCTCGCCGCGCGCAATTGCATCGACGGCCCCCATTTTCTGCCGGGCTTTGCGGCCTACCACTGCCAGCAAGCCGCCGAGAAGTTGGTGAAGGCGATTTTGGTCCACCGTGGAATCGAGCCGCCGAAGAGTCATGACATCGACACTCTCGCCGATCGATTATCGTCTGCCGACCGGTCTCGCTTCGCACTCGCGTCGCTGGGGCGCTTGACGCCCTATGCCATCGCCTTCCGATACCCGGAAGAGGACTTGGAGCCGAGCATTCCTGGGCGCGACGAGATCGTTAGCTGGATCAGCGAGATCGAGGCAGCGATCCAAAGGGCTGTCGCCGAGCTCACGGATCCTCCGGCATAATCAACGCTGGGGATAGTCACAATGGGCATCGGCTATCTTGGCGTCACGTAGTCGATCCCACCGGCGCGTGATACGTATTTCCCGCCACCCTCGGAGCAGCAACGATGCAGAAGATCCTGATCAAGGATGCCGATTTCCTGGTGACCGTCGACAAGGGCCGCCGCATCATCCGCGACGGCGCCGTGGCGATCGAGGGCGGGCGCATCGTTGCGGTCGGAAAGGCTTCCGACATGCCGCCGCACTTCGCCCCGGACGAGACGATCGACGCCCGCGGCAGGCTCGTGCTCCCCGGTCTTTTCGACACCCACATCCACAACGCGCAGCAGCTCGGCCGCGGCCTCGGCGACGAGGCCTATTCCGGGCCGGAGCGCCTGTTCAGACGGCTCTGGGTCGTCGAGGCCCACATGGACGCGGGCGACGCGCTCTGCGCCGCGCGGCTCGCGCAGCTCGAGCTCATCCGCGCGGGCATCACCTGCTTCGCCGATCCCGGCAACTACTTCCCCGCCGAGACCGCGCGCGCGACCGGCGAGAGCGGCATCCGCGGCATGATCGCACGCACGGTCTTCGACATGGGGCAGACCTCGATGGGGAACCTCCCGCGCAATTTCTTCGAGCCCGTGGATGAGGCACTCATGCGCGCCGACGAGATGGTGCGCGAGTACGACGGCGCCTTCGGCGGCCGCCTCAAGGCGTGGTTCTCGATGCGCGTGCCGGTCGCCTGCTCCGACGATCTCCTGCGCCGGCTCTCCGCACTCGCGAGCAAGCGCGGCGTCGGCATCCTGGGACATGCCTGCGAGAACAGGGACGAGACCGTCGCCTCGCACCTGAAATACGGCATGGGCGACATCGGCCGGCTCGACAAGTTGGGCCTGCTCGGCCCGAACCTCTTGCTCATGCACATGGGCTGGGTCGACACCAAGGAGCTGATGCTGCTCAAGCAGCACGACGTGAAGGTCTCCCTAGCACCGGGTGCCACCTTCCATCAGGCGATGGGCAACATCTCCCACGGCAAGGCTCCCGAGATGCACGAGCTCGGCATCACACTCTCGCTCGGCTCGGATTCGGCGATGTCCGGGAACTTCCTCGACGCCATCCGCCAGACCTTCCTCCTGGTCGGCGGCTACCACGAGGCGCGCCTCGATCCGAAGGTCATCAGACCCGAGACCGCCGTCGAGATGATCACCATCAACGGCGCGCGCTCGCTCTTGTGGGACGGCGAGCTCGGCTCGCTCGAGGCGGGCAAGAAGGCCGACATTACCATCATCGACATCATGCGGCCTGAGTGGCAGCCGGTGCACAATCCGATCGCCAACCTCGTCTATTCGGCGCACGGGGGCTCGGTGGACACCGTCCTCGTCGAGGGGCGCTGCGTCATGCGAGACAAGAAGGTCTTAACACTCAACGAGCGGGACCTCTACGAGGAGGCGCGCGACCGCGCGCGCCATCTCGCCAAGCGGGCGGGGCTGGCGGACGTGGCGGCACCCCTTTGGCCGGTCATTTGAGGGCCGTGGCGCGGGGCGGCCTGCCGGCTGCTCAGCGCCGGTCGAGCACGCGATCGAGGACCCAGTTGTCGATCTCGTGGACGAGCGGCTCGCGGTGGGCAAAGCGGCCCGGCAGTGCGAAGGGCGAGGACAGTCCCCGCTGCTGGCGCTCCGAGGCGACGATGTCCTCCTCGATCGTGATGTCCCAGCGCTTGTAATAGTTGGCGGCAACGTCCGCGAAGTCCGGCCGCGCGAGCCGGCTCTTGGGGAAGAGCGCTCCGTGGATGAGCCGCGTGCGCGCCGGCCCGAGCGGATGCAGCTCGAGGTACCAGGCGCAGTCGATGGTGCAGGCGAGGTAGGTTGAGGGATAGATGAGGGGGGCCGTAGTGCCGCCCGCCTCGCGCCGGCCCTCGAGACTCTCGTTCGTGGGGAAGCCCTTGTCGCCCTTGAGGAGCGCCATGCTGCCGTCATGCTGGGCGAAGGTGACGACGTATTCGCCCTTCGCCTCCTCGACCCAATAGCCGGCCATGCGCACGGATGCGTAGCGGTTGATCGTCGCGCGATGCACGGTCGCGATGTGGTAGGACTCCTTGGCATTCTCGACGAAGAGCTTCCAGTTGCACTCCATGACGAACTCGCGCCGCCGCGCGCAGGCCATCTCCTCCAGCCGATAAGGGGCGACCTTCTCGGGAAGCTCGCCGAGGAAGGAGAGGAGCGGAGGCGCCTCGGACGCGAAGGTGACGAAAAGGAAGCCGTCCCACGTCTCGAGCCGAAGCGGGACCAAGCCGTAGGAAGCGGGGTCGAAACCGCGGGTCTTCTGCATCTCCGGTGCCGCCTTGAGCCTGCCGTCGAGCGCGTAGCTCCAGCTGTGATAGGGGCACTGGATGACCTTGCAGTTGCCTCTGCCGGAGAGGAGCTCCGAGCCGCGATGGCGGCAGGAGTTCGCGAAGGCGCGCGGCTGGCCGGCCGCATCGCGCAGCACGATGAGCGGGATGCCGGCGAAGTCGAGCGTGAAGTAGTCGCCCGGGTTGGGGATCTGGTCGGCGGCGCCGAGGAAGTTCCAAACCTTCCTGAAGATGCGCTCGACCTCGCGCGCGTAGAAGCGCTCCGAGGTGTAGCACCAGGGCGGCAGCGTCTCGGCCTCGAGCAGCGGCCGCCGCACCGCCTCGTAATGCCTGGGCTCGAACATCTCGCTTTCGGAAGGCATCGACATTTCGCTTCTCCAGCCGGCAAGCGTCGATTTATGGGCGCGCCGATGACCGCCAATTCTACTCAATAGCCCCGCTTGGGGTCGACCCTGTTCTTCAATGCCTTCCCCGCCATGAGCCGGCGCAGGTTCGCGAAGACGAGATCGAGCGTGAGCGGCAGATAGCGCTCCAAATCGTCCGAGGAGCAATGGGGCATGACGACAAGCTTGGGCGTCGTCCAAAGCGGCGAATCCGCCGGCAGCGGCTCGGGATCGAAGACGTCGAGGACCGCACCGGCGAGGACTCCGCTTGCGAGCGCCTCCGCGACCGCCGTGTAATCGACGACGCCGGCACGGCCGACGTTCACGAGGCCCGCACCGGGCTTGATCGCCGCGAGCGCGCGGCGGTCGATCAGATTGCGCGTCTCGGGTGTGAGCGGCGTCGCGACGAAGAGGAAGTCGGCGCGGGCAAGCGCTTGAGCGAGATGGGCGAGGCCGAGCATCTCGTCGACGTAGCGGTGCGCACGCGGCTCGCGCCGCACGCCGATCACCTTGAGCCCGAGCTTCTTGGCCTGCCGCGCCGCCGTGCCGCCCATGTCGCCGAGCCCGACGACGACGATACACTTGCCCGAGATCGAGGTCGTGAAGATCGGCTGCCAGCGCCGCTCGCGCTGATTCGCGGCGATCTCCGGCATGCGGCAGTTCAGCATGAGGAGCGTCATGGTGGCGAACTCGCCGATCTTCTCGATGTGCACGCCGCTGTTGTTGGTGAGTGTCACGCTCGGCGGCAGCCAATCGAGGGGAAGGAGCGGCTCGATGCCGGCGCCGATGATGTGGATCCAACGCAAATTGGGGGCACGTCGCGCGAGATCGAAGCGCGGGAATTTCGCGTCCTTGACGATGTCGTTCGAGGTGACGAGTGCGGTGGCCGCAACGAGGAGGTCCGGATCCTTGAGGTCGGCGCCGACCGAGAGCCGCACGGAGCCCGGGCTGCCGTTGCGCGCGGCGGCCTCCTCGACGAGCCGCGGCGTGAGCTTGAACACAACAGGCTTGTTTTCCCGGGTTTCGAAGTGGATGTGCATGGCGAGGGCGCCTCGAAGGACGAGCGGGCAAGGGGGTGGATGGTTTCGAACGGCCGCCCGCGAGTCAAGGGACGAGGGGGTCCGAGGGCCGGGGTGCCTCTGCCGGAAGTTAGGCGTTCCTGCAACCGTTGCGGATAACAGAGCCGGAGACTGAGTAGCGCTGGTGGTTCGCCTGCGTCGGGCGCTGCCTTTGCGCGACGCCGCAGCCGGTCCTATCGCTTCGCCTCGCGCGGCCCGGGAGTGCCGGCGCTCGGCATGGTGATGATTTCGCCGAGGCGCGCGTAATGCGGGCCGCCGAG
>JGI12269J14319_10005246_pt1 | contig 11572 bp, 9 predicted proteins | sample PeaSoiSIISIP2007_FD_14319 | JGI IMG/M metagenome (IMG submission 14319) | reverse complement strand
CCCGCTGCTCAATGCAGCCGACCGGCGGGCGCGCATCGAATCCTTGCTCGAGGAGCGCGCGCCGCTGTACCGGGCGACTGCCCATTTGCGCTTTCGCTCGCCGGCGCGCAACCCCCGTCGTCTGGCCGCGGGCATCCTGGCCCATCCGGCGTTGGCGTCCCTGCTCCCGGCGCCGACGGTACCTCCACCCGGCGAGCCAGCAACCGACGGCACGGACACGTAAAATGCGCCGATGCGACGAATTGCCGTCAATCTCGCCGGGCGCTCGTACGACATCCTGATCGGCACTGGATTGATCGGGCGCCTGGGCGAGTTTGTATCTGCGCTGGCCCCGACGTCGATACATGTCGTCTGCACCGACGTTGTAGCGCCGCTGTATGCACAGGCCGTGCTCGATTCCTGCCGCGGCGTCGCTCCAACAAGGCTTTGCACCATACCGGACGGCGAAAGCATCAAGACCCTCGCAACGGTCTCGGCCATCCTCGATGCCTTGGTGAGCGGGCATGCCGATCGTCGCAGCGTTTTGGTGGTGGTGGGCGGGGGCGTGGTCGGTGATATCGCCGGCTTTGCCGCGTCGATCTACATGCGCGGCATCCGCTTTGTCCAGGTGCCGACGACCCTGCTCGCGCAGGTCGATTCGTCCGTGGGCGGCAAGACCGGGGTCAATCACGCGGGCGGCAAGAACCTGATCGGTTCCTTTCATCAGCCCAGTGTCGTCGTCTCCGACACATCGTCGCTGCGGACCTTGGCGGCGCGCGAAGTGCGCGCCGGTTTGGCGGAAATCCTCAAGCATGGCCTGTTGGCCGATCGGGAGTATTTCGATCGCATGGTCGACACGCTGCCCCAGCTGCTGGCCCTCGATGGCGATGCACTGGCCGCGGCAATTGCCGGATCGTGCGAGATCAAGGCAGCGGTCGTTGCAAGGGACGAACGGGAAAACGGGGAGCGGGCCTTGCTCAATCTCGGCCACACGTTCGGACACGCGATCGAATCGCTCACCGGCTACAGCCGGTGGTTGCACGGTGAGGCGGTGGCGTGCGGGCTGTGTCTGGCGGCGGACCTTTCTGCGCGTCTGGGACTGATCGGTCCGGATGCGCTCGAGACGATCCAGGCCGCCGTCGCCCGCGCCGGGCTGCCCGTTCGCATCGCCGGAATCTCCCGGGCAGCGGCGTTCCAGGCGATGCGCGCCGACAAGAAGGCGTTTGCGGGCAAGATCGACTTTGTGCTGCTCGAACGCATTGGTCAGGCGGTTCGGCGCCAGGTCGATGACGCCTTGGTCGAGGCAACGCTAAGCGATGGGGGCTTTGTTTGATGATCGATCGTGAATCTGACTTGGCCGCTTTCGCGGCGCGTTCGGCCCATACGCGCGGCCGCGAAAGACCCGAGGAGCCGCCGCGCTCGCGTTCCCAATTTCAAAGGGACCGCGACCGGATCATCCACTCCACCGCTTTCCGCCGGCTGGAGTACAAGACCCAGGTCTTCGTCAACCACGAAGGCGACCTGTTTCGCACGCGCCTTACGCATTCGCTGGAGGTGGCACAGATCGCACGCTCCGTGGCGCGTTGCCTGCGCGTGAACGAGGATCTGGTGGAGGCGATCTCGCTGGCTCACGATCTGGGCCATACCCCCTTCGGCCACGCCGGCCAAGAGGCGCTGAACGAATGCATGCAGCCCTACGGTGGCTTCGAGCACAATCTCCAGTCCCTGCGGGTCGTCGATGTCCTGGAGGAGCGCTATGGCGCCTTCGATGGCTTGAACCTGTGTTTCGAGACGCGCGAGGGCATACTCAAGCACTGCTCGCCCGATAACGCCCGCCGGCTCGGTGCCGTGGGCGAGCGGTTCTTGCTGCGGCGGCAGGCACCGATCGAGGCCCAGATCGCCAACTTGGCAGACGAAATTGCCTACAGCAATCACGATATTGACGACGGGATTCGCTCCGGCCTGATCGAGTCGGCGCAGCTCGAACAGGTCCCGCTGTATGCGCGGCATCGTGCGGCCGTGCTCGAACTGATGCCGCTCATCGGAGCGCGGCGTGCGGTGTACGAGACCGTTCGGCGCATGATTGACACCTTGGTCTCGGACCTGATCGGGGAATCGGAACGGCGGATCGCAGCCGTCGCCCCCGCCGGGATCGACGATGTGCGCGCCGCGCCTGCGTTGGTGGCCTTTTCCGCGCCGATCCGCGCCGAGGCCGACGTGCTCAAGACCTTCTTGCTTGGCAACCTGTATCGACATCCGGAGGTTATGCGCATGACTACCAAGGCCGGCCGTATCGTGCGCGAACTTTTTGCGGCATTTCAGGACGAGCCACGATTGCTGCCGGTGGAACACTGCGCCCGGCTGGCGCGCGAAGGTCCCCGGGCAATTGCCGATTACATCGCCGGCATGACGGACCGATTTGCGATTCGTGAGCACCGACGCTTGTTTGCCGTGGGGGAATTCTGAGCCCCGCACCATGAGCGCGACTGCGCTTTCCGTTGCGATCTCACGCCGCCGGCCCGCGCTGGTCCGGCGGTCCATTTTGGTCCCGGTGGCTTGAGCATCGTGGCGCGGCTGCCCCGTCTTGCCGTGGCCGGTTGTGTACACCATGTACTTCAGCGCGGAATCGATCGGCGCGCGATTTTTCGCGACGAGGAGGATTTCCGCCGCATGCTCGACGATCTGGCCGGGCTCTGCCGCCAGGATGCGCTCGCCTTGCATGCCTACGTGCTTATGCCGGACCATTTCCACCTGCTGATTACGCCCGAGGATGCGGAGGGTCTGAGCCGGACCATGCAGTCACTGGGGCGCCGCTATGTTCGCTGGTTCAATCAGCGCCATGGCCGCGCGGGCACGCTCTGGGAAGGGCGTTTTCGCAGCACCGTGATCGAGCCCGAGCGCTATCTGCTCGATTGCATGCGGTATATCGAACTCAACCCGGTCCGCGCCGCCTTCGTTGCGGACGCGGCAAGCTACCCCTGGTCGAGCCTTGCGCACCACCTGGGTCTGCGCCTCGACCCGCTGATCACCGATCATCCACAATTCTGGTCGCTGGGCAATACTCCGTTCGAACGGCAGGCCGCCTATGGCAGAATCTGCGCCGCCCCGCTGGATGCGAGCTTGCTGGCGCAGATCCGCAACTGCACCCACCGCGGCTGGCCCCTGGGCTCGGACGCTTTTTTGGAGGCGTTGGCGCGTAAGACCGTGCGGCGTCTGGTCCGCAAGCCGGTCGGGCGCCCGCGGCGCAAACCACTGCCGCGGGCGGCGTAGCGGGCGCGGCATCGGCGCCTGCCGGGATCATGAGCGGGTTTTCGTTGCTACTTGCGCTGCGAAAGCGATTTTCCGGGTTTGCGCTCGCGCCGAACGACCTGCTGCGCGACCCGATATATCGGCGGCTATGGACCTCGATTCTTATCAGTTCCCTGGGCGGTCAGATCACGCTGCTTGCGGTACCCCTGACGGCGGCAGCGCTGCTCAATGCTTCTCCGACGCAAATGGGATGGCTCACCGCGATGGAGATCTTGCCGTTCGCGCTTTTTTCCCTGCCGGCAGGTGTTTGGCTCGATCGCGTGCGCAAACTGCCGGTCTACATCGGCGGCGAACTGATGCTGGCGCTTGTGGTCGGGAGCGTCCCCTTGGCGTGGTGGCAGGGCTGGCTGTCGATGCCGTGGCTGTATATCGTCTCGTTCCTGATTGGATTCATCTATACGACCGCGGGCAGTGCTGCCCAAATCGTTTTGACGCAAATCGTCGCGCGCGATCGCCTCGTCGAGGCCCATGCAAAGAACTCGCTTGCCTCCTCGGCGGCCGACGTCGCCGGGCCGGGCGCTGCCGGTGCCTTGATCAAACTGACCGGCGCACCCATGGCTTTGCTGGCCGATGTCGCCCTGCTGATCGGTTCTGCCGGAATCCTGCGTGGCATCCACGTGCGCGAAGGCCCCCGCCATAAGCGGACAAAGTTCTGGCGCGCCATGCGTATCGGCCTCGGATTCGTCGCCGGCCACCGCATTCTGGTCACCATGGCGGTGACCGTGGGTGGGTTTCAACTCTGTTATCAGGGCGCCCAGGTCGTTCAGATCCTGATTGCCACGCGCCTACTCGGACTTTCCGAGCACCAGGTTGGTCTTTGCTACGTTGCTCTTGGCGTGGGAACCATCTGCGCCAGTTCCGTAGGCCATGCAGTAGCGCGCCGAATCGGGCCGGGACCCGCGCTCGTGCTGGGCATGGCGATTTGCGCGTTGGGCTGGTTGCTGCTGGCGGCCGCCCCGCCGGGCCGGCTTGGTGTCATCGCGTTCGCCATCATGCTGGCATGCTTTGGTGTCGGGGCGGTTTTCGTATTCATCAATTTTCTGGCGCTGCGCCAGGCGGTGACGCCGACACCCTTGTTGGGGCGCATGACCAGCACAATGCGTTGGCTGATCCAGCTGCCGGGAATTCCCGGGGCGCTCATCGGCGGATGGCTCGGCGAGCACGTGGGCCTGCAGGCGGCGCTGGGCTTTTCCGGCGGCGTGGGACTGCTGCTNGCCCTGGTGGCAATCCGCCAGCCGGTATTGCGCGATATGCGTGTCTTGCCCGAGCTGGATCGGGAGGGCCGGGGCTTGGTGGGCTCCGCGGCCCAGACTGGCGGCTCCGGCTGAACGCAGCTCCGTAGCCATTGCCCTGTACGCCAAGTACGCTTGCCCCTACGCCCATCTGGACCTTGGTCAAACCGTGAATTCGACGCCGGCTTTTGCTCCCGTTGCCGCTCCCACGATCGCCCCGCTTACCCGCGAACTTTTCGGTCATCCCAAGGGACTGTTCGTGTGCTTTTTCACCGAGATGTGGGAGCGGTTCTCCTTCTATGGCATGAAGGCCTTGCTGCTGCTGTATATGCTCAAGCACCACCTGTTCGGCGACCAATTGGGATACCTGTTGCTGGGCGCGTACGCCGGTCTGGTATACGCCGTTCCGGTGGTCGGTGGCATGCTGGCCGACCGCCTGCTCGGAATGCGCAAGGCGGTCGTTTTCGGTGGCGTCCTGCTGTGTTTCGGGCACCTGGGCATGGCATACGAAGGCCAGGCGGCGACGGTCGATGCGGCTGGCCTGATACACCGTGACGGCACCGGCCTGGCGGCGTTTTACGTCTCGCTATCGTTCATCATCTGTGGCGTAGGATTCTTGAAGCCCAATGTCGCAACCATCGTCGGCTTGCTATATCCGGCCAACGATCCGCGCCGCGATTCGGGATTCACGCTGTATTACGCCGGTATCAACCTGGGCGCGCTGTTTGCCAGCCTGATCTGCGGGTACGTCGGTGAGGTCTATGGTTGGCGCTATGGCTTCGGTGCGGCCGGTATCGGCATGCTCGCGGGATTGAGCGTGTTCCTTACGGGCCAGGGGTATCTGCAGGGCCTCGGCGAGCCGCCCGATCCAGCGCGCCTCGCGGCGCGCTGGATCGGACCCGTGCGGGTGGAGGCGGGCCTGTACGTGGGTACCTTGCTCGCCGCGCTGCTCATCGCGGGCCTGCTGAACATCCCGCGACTCGTTGCCTATGCCCAGGCGGCGATGCTGGTGATCTGGCTGATCTGGCTGGCATGGTATCTGCGTACCTACGCCGACGCCATTCAGCGGGGACACATGATCAGCATTATTTTCTTTATCACGTTCGTGCTGCTCTTTTTTGCGCTCTACGAGCAGACCTACGCATCCTGGGTGACGTTCACCGATCGAATGCTCAACAAGGATCTGTTCCCGCAGATCGTGATCCGCGAGGGCAAACCCCTGCCATGGTCGATTGCGCCCCTCGTCGCATCGCCGTTTGTTGTCGCCTTTGCCTTGCGCCAGCGCTCGGCCACGATGGCCACAGCGGCCTTGGCTGCGCTGACCGTGGCAGGCTTCGCGCTCATCTTGCGCGATAGCGTGGTGCTGCCACAGACCGCCGGTTCGCTCACCTATCTAGGTGCGCTGTTCATCGTACTGTTGGCGCCGCTGTTTTCCTGGCTATGGCCTTTTCTGGAGCGCTACGGCGCCAATCCGCGCAAGACTACGAAGTGCGTGATCGGTTTGACGCTGGCCGGCCTTTCGTTTCTGCCGCTGGTTTGGGCCAACGGCTCGGCCGCGGGAGGGCAACTAGCAAGCGTTTGGTGGCTTGCATTGGCGTACATCATCCTCGAGGTCGGCGAAGTCTGTCTGTCCCCCATCACGCTTGCCGCGATCTCCGAGCTCACCATGCCCAAGGTCGCCGCGGTCATGATGAGCGGGTGGCTGCTCGCAACCTCGTTCTCGGAACAGCTGGCCGCGCTCTTTTCCAGCTTTGCCTCCCTGGACATCAAGCCTGGCGCTCAGGTGAATATGGCGGAGGCAGCCGAAAAATACGGTAGCCTTTTTCAGAACATGGTCTGGCTGGGATTGGCCTCTGCGTTGCTGGCGCTGCTCCTGAGTCCCTTGCTGCGCCGCTGGATGCATGGCATCCGGTGATGTCGGGCGAGTAGGCCGCACGCGTTTTCATGGCCGATCCGGGCGGATCAGGCGGCCAAGCGCACCAGCACGCGTAGTCCGCCCAGGTGCGAGTCATTCAGGGCAACGCTCGCGCCGTGCTGTTCCGCGATCGTGCGCACGATCGCCAATCCCAATCCGCTTCCGATCTCGGCAGCCGCATCGTCGGCCAGCTTGCGGCGATAGAAGCGGTCGAAGACGCGCTCGCGTTCGTCGGCGGGGATTCCTGGGCCCGAATCGTCGACCGTGAGCAGCGCGCCATCGTTGCCAGCGCGCAGGGCGATATCCACGCGACCGCCAGCGGGCGTGTAGCGAATCGCGTTGTCGGCCAGATTGCGGACGAGGATCCGCAGATCCGGCGCATTGCCGTGGACCGGGATTGGCCCCTGTGCGTCGAGGGAAACCTCGATATTTCGTGCCTCGGCCAGCGTAACGACGTCGGCTACCGCGAGGCGTGCGACTTCGGCAAGGTCGATCGATTTCTGCAGGGGTTCGTGCCCGCCCGGTTCGCTGCGCGCAAGCGTGAGCAGCTGCTCGACCAGCCGGCTGGCCCGATCGATGCCCGCGCTGAGCGCGTCGAACGCGGCGCGGCGCGTCGCGTCGTCGGCCGCGCGATCGAGCACGCCGAGCTGCAGCTTCAGGGCAGTGAGCGGCGAGCGCAATTCATGCGCCGCGTCCGCGACGAACGCACGCTGCGCCGAAAAGGATGCTTGCAATCGCTCCAGCAGGGCATTGATTGCGCCGGTCAGTGGCGCAATCTCGACCGGGGATCCCGGGTCGGTGAGCGGTTCAAGCGCATTGGCACTGCGTTGCTTGACTTCGGTGGCCACCCGACGCAGCGGCGCCAGCGAGACGCCAACCGTCCACCAGGTTAGCGCGCCCAGCAGGGGCGCGATGGCGAACACGGGCACGACGCTGCGCAAGGCGGCTTGCGCCGCCAGGCGCTGCCGGATCTCCACGGGTTGCCCGACCTGTATCACGCGGTCGCGGGCCGCCGCGCTGAACACGCGCCAGACGGTTCCAGCCACATCGATTTCGGAGAATCCGAGCACCGCGCGCGGCGGGAATCCCGCAGGCGCGCGCGACGCATATATGCGTACGCCGTCCATCGTCCAGATCTGGACGACGAAGTCCATCTGCTCGTCGGCGATTGCGGCGGCGTCCTCCGGCGGGATGAATCCCTGATCGCGCAACGACAATGCCATCTGGCGCAGCTGGTAGTCGAACTGTGCTTCGAGTTCGCGCAGCATGTTGCGGTACGTGACCGCCGCGCCAAGCAAGGCGCCGAGCACGACTGCCGAAAGCAGCCACGCCAGCAGGCGGGTGCGGATCGATCTCACGGGTTGGTCCCGGGCCGCCCGACGAAGTAGCCAACGCCCCGAACGTTGCGAATGAAGTCCGCGCCGAGTTTCTGCCGCAATTGGTGGATGTAGACGGACACCGCGTTGCTCTCGATAGCCTCCCCCCAGCCGTACAGGCGGTCTTCGAGTTGGGCGCGGGAAAGAATCGCGCCTGGCCGAGCGAGCAAGGCCTCGAGCAGCGCGTACTCGCGCGCCGAAAGCGGTACGGGCTCGCCGTTGCGGGTGACTTCCCGCGTCGTAGGGTCGAAGCGGATCGGGCCGATCTCGAGTGCCGGCTCGGCGCGCCCGGAGCGGCGCCGAACGACTGCCCGCATGCGCGCGGTCAGCTCGTCGAGCTCGAAGGGCTTGACCACGTAGTCGTCGGCGCCGGCATCGAGCCCGGCGACCCGATCGCGCAATGCGTCGCGGGCGCTCAGGATGATGACCGGAGTCGGATTTTTGCCAGCGCGCATTTCGCGCAGCACTTCCAGTCCGTCGCGTCCGGGCAGACCCAGATCGAGCAGGACCAGGTCGAACTGTTCGGTGGCAAGCGCGGTCGATGCCGCGCGACCGTCGCGCACCCAGTCCACTGCGCTGCCCTCCTGGCGCAGGGCGGTGCGGACGCTCTCACCGATCATTCGATCGTCTTCGACCAGCAGCACGCGCACGCGATGTCGCTCTCGTACAAGGATGGGTCACCCTGGCGCCTGGGAGCGCGCCTGGCCGGCAGGGTACATGCTTTGTGGAATTGGTGGTTAGGCCCGGATTAAGCCGGCCATCGGCAAGCGCCGAGCAGTTCGGCGGCCCGCAGCTCGCCATGCAAAGGCGTTACGCCGCGGTGCGCGCGCTGGAACGGGCGGCGCTGTACTCGGACTTCGCCGACAACGCCAAGGAGCTGCCTTGCTCCAAGTAATGCACGATCGGCTCGCCGCCGCGACCGGCCGAGGCCAGACGGTCTTGGTCCGGTAACACTCGGCTGAGGTTTGCCATCGCGCATTTGGCGCGAGTTCAGGTCACGATCGTCAATCCAGCCGCATCGGCGCTTTCCAGGACAACGCCACACTGCGCCGCGGCCTCGAATCCGTGCCGCCGGAAAATCGCGAGCACGGAATCGACGGCGGCGGCCTCGCAGCTCAGCAGTAGACCGCCGCTGGTCTGCGGATCGGTCAGCAGGGCTAGCTCGGTTTCGGTGAATCCGACGGGCAGCTGGACGTCCGAGGCGTAGCCGGCCCAGTTGCGAGCCGATGCACCGGTCACGAATCCCATGCGCGCCAGATCGCGTGCGCCCGGCAGCAGCGGCACCAGCGGCCAGTCGATCTGCACGCGGCAGCCGGCGCCGCGGGCAATTTCCAGCGCATGTCCGGCAAGTCCGAATCCGGTCACGTCCGTGAGTGCATGTACGCCGTCGAGCGCGGCCAGATCCGGACCGGGAGTATTTAGGCGTGTCGTCGTGTCCATCATGCATGCATAGCGGACGGCATCGAGCTCGTCTTTTTTTAGCGCGGCCGAGTAAATCCCCACGCCCAGAGGTTTGCCCAGCACGATCCGGTCGCCGGGACGTGCGCTGCAATTGCGCTTGACATGGCTAGGATGCACCAGCCCGAGCACGACCAGGCCGTAGATCGGCTCGACCGAATCGATCGTGTGGCCCCCGGCAATCGGGATTGCAGCGTTGCGGCAGATGGCCGCCCCGCCTTCGAGAATTGCGCGGATCGTCTCGACCGACAGCACCTGGATCGGCATGCCAACCAGCGCCAGCGCGAGGATCGGCTTGGCGCCCATCGCGTAGACGTCCGAGATCGCGTTGGTTGCGGCAATGCGGCCGAAGTCGAACGGATCGTCTACGATCGGCATGAAGAAGTCGGTGGTCGCGACCAGCGCCTGTTCGTCGTTGAGCCGGTACACGGCCGCGTCGTCGGCGGTCTCGATGCCCACGAGCAGCTCGGGCGACACCGGCATGCGAGCGGTGCCTTTCAGTATCTCGGAAAGCAGGCCCGGTGCGATCTTGCATCCGCATCCGCCGCCATGCGAAAGCGAAGTCAGGCGCGGTTGCCGGGCGTTCGGGGCCGAGCCCGCAGCGGCAGTGACTTTGCCGCCTGCTCCCGCCGCTGCGGATCCCGTAGCGCTCATAGAATCGTCTCCGGCTGCCAGCCAGTATCAGTGCGCAACAAAGCCTGCCACGAGCCTGCGTACCGCTTCGCGCTCGCGGCGGGGCTCGAACCGCGGCGCGCGTGCGCGGCACTGTCGCGCGAGTTGCGCGAGCAGACGTGGTTCGTCACGGCAGCGTTGCAGCAACGCCGCCAATGCATGGGCATCTGCCCACGGGAAGTATCCGTCGTAGTTCGATCCCGGCATTCCAACATTGCCCGAAACGTTCGAAGCGATAACTGGCGTACCGCTGCAAACGGCCTCCAGTATTGCATGCGCGCCGCGCTCGGCCAACGGCTTGGCGATACCCCTCGCGGTCGGACGACCGGGTGCCACGCCCACGGATCTTGCACCGGTAAGCGCGAGCGCCGCACCCTTGCGGAACGCACGGCGCGCGGCCGAAGGTAGCGCACTAGCAATCGCTCGACCCGGCTTCGAAGCTCATCGGTCCGAAACGAGCTGCCAACGCATCGCGTGACCCCTACCCGGGATTCACCGCGCATCTCTATCGCGACTATTCGCGGCCCTGGTTCGAGTCCCGGCAGGTCCTGCGTGGAACATCCTTTGCGACGCACCCGCGCATGCGCCACCCGCGTTACCGCAATTTCTGCCCGCCAGAGCGCGACGATATTTTTGCCCGCTTCCGCAGCTGCGCGCGCGAGTGAGCAGACACTTCCGTGAGCCGGCCTTGATCCCCCAGCTGTGCTCGGTTCGACGTCCTTGGGGCCGTAGAGCACGGGCTCCGGTGTACGCGTTTAGTTGGCAGCCCAAAATACGCCGTAGTAGCGCAGCGGGTCGGTCCAATGCCGCTGCCGGCGAAATCCGGCGCGTGAAAGCAAGTCGGCGAAGGCGCCGGTGTTCCACTTGTATGAGTTCTCCGTGTGGATGCGCTCCCCGCGCCCGAAACTTCGTGCGCCACCGGGCCAGTGCACGCGCAGTTTGCGCCGGGCCTCCAGGTGCATCTCGATGCGGCCGGCGGCCTGGTCAAAAAACGCCAGGTGCGACCAATCCCGCAGATCGAAGTCGGCACCGAGCAGTCGATTTGCATGCAGGAGCACATTGCAGTTGAACGCGGCCGTGACGCCGAGCGCGTCGTTGTACGCGGCTTCCAGGATCGAGACCGGTTTCGCCAGATCGACGCCGATCAAGAGACCGCCGCCGTCGCAGATGGCGCGCACCTGTTCGAGAAAGGACGCGGCCTCGTTCGGCGAGAAGTTGCCGATGCTCGATCCCGGGTACAGCACTACGCGCGGCCCGCCGCCGGCTTGGTCCGGGAGCCAAAGCCGTCGCGAAAAATCGATGCCGACGCCCAGGATATCCAGGTCCGGGTACCAACACTGCAGGCGCGCGAGCGCCGGGTGCAGCCCTTGCAGGGCGATGTCGACGGCGACATACTGCGCGGGCTGCAGAGCCGCGATCCACGGCCCCGCCTTTTCGCAGCTGCCCGCACCGAGATCGACAAGGGTGCAAGCCTTCGGCACGTCGCAGCCCAGGTCCTGCCGGATCTGGCCTCCGATATCGTCGCGATGGACCTCGACCAGCGCCGACTCGGCACGCGTCAGGTAGTACTCCGGCAAGCGAGTGATCGCATCGAATAGGCTCGCGCCGAGCGGATCGTAGAAAAACTTTGG
>JGI12269J14319_10005236_pt1 | contig 11581 bp, 14 predicted proteins | sample PeaSoiSIISIP2007_FD_14319 | JGI IMG/M metagenome (IMG submission 14319) | reverse complement strand
GAACACCTCGGGCGGCGCCTTCGAGTGGGTGGGGCGGGGCACCCTGGGCGGCACGACGCGCATCGAGCTGCACGGGTGCACGATGGTCGAGCTCGACGGCGACGGACTCGTCACCCGGTGGCGCGACTACTTCGACCTGAAGGAGATCGAAACCCAGATGGGGTCGACGATCGAGAACTACCAGGCCCACTGACCGGCGGTCGACCAGCCCCCGACCCGACCGGAAACCTCATGGCGCGTCCTGCGGCGCGTTCGTGCTCCTCGGCGCGGCCGGACGCCGGTCCTACCGGATGCCGTGGACGACCTTGTTGTGGAGGTCGGCGACGCGCTGGGCCAGGTCCTGGCGCAAGCTGACGTTCTCCAGCCCCAGCCCCTCCGAGGCGCCACCCTCCGGGCTGCAGACGAGGCAGCGCACCGCCCACCGTCCGTTGCGGAACGGAATGGGCCTGGCTGCGCCGTCGGCGGTGATCTGGATCGTTGTCATGGCGAAAGCGTAGAGAGAGAGGCACCGGAGGTGGTGGCTTTCCCATCGGCCCAGGCCCGGGTGCCATTCCGGCCCACCGATCCCGGTCGTCGGCCCGGTCCCTAGGGTGCCTATGGTCTGGGCGTGGAGCGCTGCGACCGCTGTGGCTTCGAGTACGACCTCGATCGGGCGCACCGGGCGGGACAGGCCATCGTCCGGGGATCGGCGGCCATCGCCGGCACGGTGCGCCACGCCGACGCCGCCACCGTGCACATCAGGTCGTCGCCACTCCGGTGGTCGGTCCTCGAGTACGGCTGCCACGTCCGCGACGTCCTGCTCGTGCAGCGGGAGCGGGTGCTGGCGGCGCGACGGGTCGACACGCCGTCGTTCGATCCCATGGGGCGCGACGAGCGGGTCGAGCACGACGGGTACGCGGACCAGGACCCCCGCGACGTGGCCCGGCAGCTCGTCGACGCGGCAGGCATGCTCGCCCACGCGCTCGGGCGCCTCGAGCCCGCCGACTGGAGCAGGTCCGTGATGTACAACTACCCCCGGTGTGTCGAGCGGACCCTGCGCTGGGTGGCCGTCCACACCGAGCACGAGGTACGTCACCACCGCCTGGACATCGAGGAACAGCTCCCCCTCCGGGCGCCATCGGGCTGATCCCGGCGCGGCGTGGCGCGCCTACGGCGACCCGATCGTGATGGTGACCGGCAGCGAGCGACTGGACTGCGGTCCGGTCCCCCACTCCCCTGCGACCGAGTACGAGCCGGACAAGGCGGGCGCGTGCGTACACGAGCTGCCGAGCGCGGGACACACCTCCTGATTCCACGTCACGTGGTCCACGTCGTGCCAGCCGGTGGGGATGGCCTCGACGATCAACGCCGGACAAGCGTACGGCCCTATGTTCGACACCCATACGGCCGCACCGGACCGGCTCGACACGGCGGCCCCGTCGACGCAGGGACCCGATGCCTCGAGGCCCGAGCACGGGGGCCCGTCGTTGGTCACCGACAGCGTGATGTACACCGGGGCGCCCACCGCGTAGGCGGTCGCATCGGTGCTGACCTGCAGGGGGAGGCTCGACGCCCGGCACGACCCGACCGGCGCGCCAGAGGTGGTCGAGGATTGCGGAACCGAGGATGGCGGAACCGTGGGTGACGGAACCGAGGACGGCGGAACCGTGGGTGACGGCGTTGTGGGCGGGAGGGTGGGCGCCGGCACGGTGGCACCGGGGGCAGCACCGAGACGACCCGGGTGCGCCCGGGGTGCGACCGACACGGACCAGGCCGCGGCTGCCGCCACCAGCGCGATCAGCGCGCTCAACGGCACCCAGGAGCTCCACCGAAGACGCGCCACGCCCACCGAGCCTACGACGTGGGCCGGGTGGCGAGACCCCCACCGATCGGTGCCTGGAACGTCGTCGAGGCCCGTTCCGATGCGTGGGGAAAGGGATTACATTCGTCATCAGGAGACGCGAGGAGCGCGACGTGACGGAGGAGCTGAGTCAGGACCTCATCGGAACGGTGGGGCAGGTCACGGTGCCCATCACCGGGACGAAGCCGGGCGAAGTGGTACTCCCGGTCCGAGGCGGGACCGAGGCCTTCACGGCGTGCGCCGACGAGCCCATCGCCAAGTACGCCCGGGTCGTGGTGGTGGAGTGCCTCACCGGGCGCACCGTCACGGTCACCCCTGTCGTCTGATTCCTTTCTGGAAAGGGAGGACCACATGTTGTTCTGGCACGTGCCCGCGCCCAACGAAGCGCTCCTGATCTCCGGGTCGAGGCGCAAGGCCGAGGACACCCAATTCCGCATCGTGACCGGGCACGGATGCTTCGTCCTGCCCATCAAGCAGAAGGCCCGCTTCCTGTCGCTGTCGCTCCAGGAAGCAGAGATCGTGGAGGAGTGCATCACCACCCAGGGCATCCGCCTGCACATCCGCGCCATCGCGGCGTTCAAGGTGGGCGACGACCCGGTGTCCATCGCCAACGCCGCCCGGCGCTTCCTGGCCGAGCAGAACCGTATGGAAGAGCTCGTGGGCCGCATCTTCGCCGGGCACCTGCGCTCGATCATCGGGAGCCTCACGGTCGAGGAGATCATCCGCGAACGCGACCGGCTGGCTCAGGAGGTGAAGGACGGCAGCCACGGGGAGATGGAGAAGCTCGGCATCGTGGTCGACTCCCTGCAGATCCAGGAGATCGAAGACTCGACGGGCTACATCAACAACATCGCCGCCCCGCATGCGGCCGCCGTGGCCAGCCAGGCCCGGATCGCCCAGGCCCAGGCGGACCAGGAGGCCACCCAGCGCGAGCAGGAAGCGGCCGCCTTGAAGGCCCAGTACGTACGGGACACGTCGATCAAGCAGGCAGGCTTCACGGCCGAGACCGAGCAGGCCAAGGCGAAGGCGGCCCAGGCCGGCCCGCTGAGCGAGGCCGAGGCCTCCCAGGAGGTCATCGCCCAGCAGACGCTCCTGGCCGAACGCCAGGCGCAGCTCACCGACAAGCGCCTCGAGTCCGAGGTCCGTCGACCCGCCGACGCCGAGGCCTACAAGACGAGGGCGCTAGCCGAGGCCGACCGGGACAAGGTGAAGTCCGAAACCGACGCCGAGGCCTTCCGCCAGCGGACCCTGGCGGAGGCCAACCGAGACACCGTGAACTTCAACACCGACGCCGAAGCCAGGCGCCAGCGGGCCATCGCCGAGGCCGAAGCGGACGCCCAGAAGGTCAAGGCGGCGGCCGACGCCCAGGCGAAACGGCACGAAGCCGACGGCGACGCCTACGCCCAGCGCACGGTGGCGGCGGCGGAGGCGGAGGCGATCAACGCCCGGGCGAGCGCCCTGAGCGACGGCAACCAGGCGCTCATCGCCGCCAACAAGCTGATCGACGCCCTGCCGAGCCTGGTGGCCGAGGCGGCCAAGGGGATCGCCGGCTCGAACCTGACGGTCCTGAACGGCAGCGAGGGCGTCAACGAGCTCATGGCCGGCGTGGTGAGCCAGGGCCTGACCATCTACGACGCACTGCGGAAAGCCGTGCCCTCGGCCCCGGCGCCGGGCGCGCCCGGCACTGCGAAGCCGACCGCGAACGGTCCTGCAACGACGAGCGAGCGCCATCGGCGGGTCACGACCACGGAACTGCCCGAGTCGGCGCAGTAGTCGCACCGGGGCCTCGGCACCGTACCGGCCGGTACCCCGGCGGTCAGCCCCGGCGCCACCAGTCGGGGTGGAGCCCCCGCTCCCGGGCGAAGCGCTGGGCGGAGACGGTGGTGCCGTTGAAGTCGGCCCGTTCGGCCCGCTTCTGCGGCGTGCCCCGGTCGGCCAGCCACGCCACCACGGCGCCGGGCACCGACGGTGGGGCGCCGGGGTAGCGGTCCTTCAGGCCCAGACGCTCCTGGGCGGCCTGCATCCGCTCGGTCAGGACATAGCCGGGCTCCACGTTCACGGCGAAGATGCCGGACGGGCCCAGCTCCACGGCGAGGATGCCGGCCACCCGGTGGAAGGCGCCCTTCGTGAGGGCATACCCGAGACCCCAGCCGCCTTCCCCCGTGGGGGCGGGCGGGTCGGAGGTGGCCACGGCGGACGTGATGTCGACGATGATGCCGTCGCCCCGCTCGAGCATGCCCGGCAGGACCGCCTTGATCAGCACGAGCTGGGCCACCACGTTGGCCTCGAGCTTGGTGGTCACCATGTCGAGGTCGAGGTCCATGAATCGTTCCATGCTGCCGGGCCCGGTGTGCACGGCGTTGTTGACGAGGACGTCGATCCGTCCCCACGACCCCAGCACGGCCGCCACCGCCTCGACCAGGGACCGCCGGTCGAGGAGGTCGGCCGCAACGGCGAGCGCACGCCCGCCGGCGGCCTCGATCTCGCCGGCCGTGGTGTCGAGGCTCCCCGGTACGGGGGCGTTCCCGGTGCCCGAGTCGTCGATCCCGTCACCCTCGTGGCGCGTCCGGGCGGTGATGGCGACGTCGAAGCCGGCGCGGGCGAGGGCGACGGCACTGGCCTTGCCGATGCCGCGACTGGCACCGGTGACAAAGGCGACGCGTCGGTCCACGCCGGGATGTTACGACGGAGCGGTCAGCTGGCCAGAGTGCGCCGACGGGCAGCACGCAGCCGCCGCCGCTCACGCTCGTTGGTGCCGGCCCAGTACCCCACGAGGTCGGGGATGGCGAGCGCATACTTGAGACATTCGGCCCGCACCGTGCAGCGTGCGCACATCTGCTTGGCCCGCGTCGTCGGACCCCCACGGTCGGGGATGAACATCTCGACGGGCTCCCCACGGCACTCGGCCAGGGCCTGCCACCTGGGGCGGCGCGTCAGCTGCACCACGACCCGCTGCACGTCGTCGGCTTCCGCGTCCGCAGCAGCGTCGGTGTCGGTGCCCGCTGGGAACTGGGTCTGGAGGGCGACACTGGTCATGTCCTGGCTTTCGGCATTCGGGGGCACGGTCTTTAGGGCCCCCGAATGCCCTGGTCACAGGCGGTGGGAACGCGGTTACCTCCAGGTGGCTCGACCACTTTGCGCGGTCGGTGCTCACGCTCCGACGATGTGGCCGATCACGACATCGCGACACATCCGAGTTTCTCTGGGTGTTCAACAGCCGACCGACGGGTAGAAACGCGGATCTCGCACCCGCGGGCGTTAGCCTCGCGGTATGCGAGTGGAGTCCGACGACTGGGTTTCGACCGTCGCCAACAGCATCCTCGCTGCCGTCGTGCGGGAAACCGCCATCACGGGCTCGTCGGGCCCGTTCTCCCTCGACGACTTCCTGCGGGCGTGGCTGGAGCACGAGCCGTCGACCGTCGGGATGCTCCCCGATCCACCCGGCAGTCCGGGATCGTCCATCAACGTCCGCCGCACCTACTGGTTCTACGAGGGATGCGAGGCGTTGGAGGCGGGCGGCTGGATCGCCGAGGTCGGCGACGGCAAGTTCGCAGTGGCGTCCCTGGCCCTGCTGCGGACGCAGATGCTCCACGCCGACTCGACCCGACCCGACTGACGACAGCTGTCGGGCCTCCCGACGGCGACCGTTCGGGCCGGCGCAAACCGACGGTCGGCAGGCTGGGTACGCTCGTCCCGTGACACTGCACCTCAGCCAGGACGCTGACGCCGACGCCCTGCTGACGCGGGATCCGTTCGCACTGCTCATCGGCATGGTCCTCGACCAGCAGGTCCCCTTGGAGTGGGCTTTCGCCGCGCCGCACGAGCTGCAACGACGTCTGGGGAGACCACTCGACCCGGCGGACATCGCCGCCATGGACCCCGAGGCACTGGCCTCGATCTTCGCCGCCAAGCCGGCCCTGCACCGCTACCCGGGGTCGATGGCGGCTCGCGTGCACGAGCTCTCCAGGATCGTCACCGAACGCTACGGGGGCGACGTCACCAACATCTGGCGCCACGCGGTGTCGGGCGCCGAGCTGTTCGGGCGTGTCAAGGAGCTCCCCGGCTTCGGCGAGCAGAAATCCAAGATCTTCGTGGCGCTGCTGGGCAAGCAGCTCGGCGTCCGACCCGAGGGATGGCGCCAAGTGAGCGCGCCCTTCGGTGACGTCGGCAGCTTCCGCTCGGTGGCCGACATCACCGGCCCCGACACCCTGCTCAAGGTGCGCACCGTCAAGGCGGAGCACAAGAAGATGGCCGGCACCGCGGGCAAGCGATCGACGCCGGCAGGAGCGGCCACGAAGGCGGCGCCCGCGAAGAAGGCTGCGGCGAAGAAGGCTGCGGCAAAGAAGGCCGTGACAAAGAAGGCTGCGGCGAAGAAGGCTGCGGCGAAGAAGGCTGCGGCGAAGAAGGCTTTGGCCACGAGGTCGGCCGGCAGGGCGAAGTCGGCCGGCGGGACGAAGACGGCCACCAAGGCGAGAGCGACGACAAAGAAGAAGGCGGCGGGGCGCGCCGCCACGCGGTGAACACCGGCGCCCGTTGAGCGCTGCGCCGGGCGCCACCCCGCCGCCCATCCCGGCGCCCACCATTGCCGGGCGGCGCCTCTACCTGTGCACCCCCGACCGCCCCGACCTGGCCCACTTCCTGGGCGCGTGCATCACCGGCGGCGTGGACGTGGTCCAACTGCGCGACAAGCAGCTCGACGCCCGGACGACCGTGGACCGGGCCCGGGTGGCGAAGCGGGTGTGCGCCGACCTCGGCGTGCCGTTCATCCTCAACGATCGACCGGACCTGGCTGTCGAGGTCGGCGCGGACGGCGTCCACGTCGGGCAGGACGACGTCTCCCCCGTCATCGCCCGACGGATCGTGGGGCCGGACGCCGTCATCGGCCTCTCCACCCATGCGCCCGAGGAGCTCAGGCGGAGCCGGGAAGAACCGGTGGACTATGTGTCGGCCGGACCTGTGGCGCCGACACCGACGAAGCCGGGACGGCCCGGGACCGGCACCGAGTACGTCGCCTACGCCGCCCAGCACGCGCGGCACCCGGTGTTCGTGACCGGCGGCGTCACCCCGGAGACGGTCCCGTCGATGGCGGCGGCGGGCGCCCGGCATTTCGTGGTGGTCCGGTACTTGACCGATGCGCCCGAGCCGGAGCAGGCGGCGAGGCGGCTGCGCCGCGCCATCGAGGAGTACGCCCCGGAGGGTCAGGGACCCTGACGTTCGAGCCACCCGGCCAGCAACGCCATGGCCCGGGGGTCGGCGCGCAGGCGATGGCCGGCACCGGCGAGGACGCGCAGCTCGGCAGCCGGTCCGGCCGCCTCGGCCAGGGCGCGGCCGTCGCTCACCGGGACCTCCTCGTCGTCGGCGCCGTGCACGAGGAGCACGGGTCGGGGGCCCATCTTGGCGGCGGCCTCGTCGGGACGCAGGGACGTGAACCCCGACGCCCACCGGGGCAGGTCTGTCGGGAAGCCGGGGGTGCGGATCACCCCCAGACGCCGGGCGTACTCGACCGTGCCGGGCACGTCGTGGGCCCAGTCGGCGAAGGTGGCGGGGGCGGCGAAGCACGCCGCACCCCGGATGCGGGGATCCACGGACGCCACGCACAGGCCGAGGGCGGCACCGGTGCCGAACCCGATGACCCACACCCCGCCGCCGCGTCCGATCTCGGCACCGTGGTCGACGAGCCTGCGCAGGTCGTCGTACCACCCCCCGAGCGAGAAGTCCCCCTCGGACGGCCCGACGCCGCGCAGGCAGCCGACCAGCACCTGCCAGGTCGTCTCGTGCGCCAGGCGGTCGGCCAGGGTGGACATGTTGGCGCCCAGGTGATCGGCCGAGTCGGGTCCGACCGGGAACCCGTGGCAGATGACGAGCACGTTGGCGGCCACTCCCCGGCCGGTGTGGCCCTGGGCCATGTGCACGGCGAGCGTGCCGGCCGGACCCTGGATCTCACCCCATGTCGTCGGCACCGTTCCGACCCCCGTCGCCCGACGCCCGGCCCCGCCCCGTCCCGCCGCCGGGCTCGGCTAGATGCCGATGCGCTGCGCCAGGAGCTCGCGGTGGTAGCTGGGGTCGCCGAGCATGAGCTCGGAGGACTTCGCCCGCTTGAAGTAAAGGTGGGCGTCGTGCTCCCAGGTGAAGCCGATCCCGCCGTGGATCTGGATGTTCTCGGCGGCGGCGTGGAAGTAGGCCTCCGAGCAGTACGACTTGGCCAGGCTCGCCACGACGGGGAGCTCGTCGGAATCCTCGGCTGCCGCCCATCCGGCGTAGTAAGCAGCCGACTTGGCCGACTCCACCTCGAGCAGCATGTCGGCGCACTTGTGCTTGATGGCCTGGAAGGACCCGATGGGCCGCCCGAACTGGATCCGCGTCTTGGCGTACTCCACGGCCATGTCCAGGCACCGTTGCGCCCCGCCGACCTGCTCGGCGGCGAGGGCCACGGCGGCCAGGTCGAGGGTCCGTGACAACACCGGGGCGGCGGCGCCGTCCTCCCCCAGCAGCCGGGCGGGCGTCGAGGCGAACTCGATGCGGGCCTGCTTGCGGGTCTGGTCCATGGTGGCGAGGGGGGTGGCGGTCATGCCCGGGGCGCCGCCTTCGACGGCGAAGAGGGTCACACCCGCCGACGTCCGGGCGGCCACGACGACGAGATTGGCGTTGTGCCCGTCGATGACGAACATCTTGTGGCCGTCGAGCCTCCACGACCCGCCGTCAGGGGTGGCGGCGAGCGTGATCCCCTCTGTGTCCCAGCGCCCGCTGTCCTCGGTGAAGGCCAGCGTGGCGATGGTCTCCCCCGACGCGATCCCGGGGAGCAGGTCCTTCTTCGCCGCCTCGTCGCCGCACGACAGCAGGGCGTTGGCGCCCAGGGCCACGGTGGCGAAGTACGGCGCGCACAGCAGGGCCGCGCCCATCTCCTCGAACACCACCGTCAGCTCCACGTAACCGAAGCCCGCCCCGCCGTACTCCTCGGGGATGGCCAGAGCCTGGAGGCCCAGCTGGTTGGCCATCTGATCCCAGACGGCCGGGTCGTAGCCGTCCGTCGTCTCCATGAGGCGCCGCACCTCGGTGACGGGGGACTTGTCCTCGAGGAACCGGTGCACGGAGCGCCGCAGCTCCTCCTGCTCCTCGCTGAAGGCGAAGTTCATGACTCTGGATCCCCCTCGTCGGGTCCTGGCGGAGCCTTCGGCACCAGACGGGCGTCCCCGGAGGGCCGGGCACCCCTGGGCCGTCACCCGGGGGCGGGCCCCGGCCGGCTCCGGTCGGGTCGCTCGTGCTCGCCGCACGGCCACTGTCGGGCTTTGTCTACCAGACGCCGGGCGTAGTTGACCAGTGAGTCAAGAACGGCGCGCGCCGGTAAGGTACCGGCGTGTCCCGGGTCCGGGACCCGGCCCCCGACGACGGTCCGGTCGGGGCGGACGCCACGGCGGCGCCCCGGCCAACGGGCCCGCACCCGAGGAGGAACGATGCTCCAGTACGAAGACGCCCTGCTCGAGGTCCACCACGTGGTGGTGGGCCCGATGGACAACAACGTCTACGTCATCCGGAGCAAGGCGACCGGGGAGGCGGTGCTCATCGACGCCGCCAACGAGCACGAGCTCCTCCTGGAGATGTGCCGCGACCTCGGGGTCCGCAAGGTCGTCGAGACGCACGGGCACTGGGACCACATCCAGGCCGTGCCGGCGGTGCGCGACGCCGGCTACGAGGTGGCCGTCACGGCCGCCGACGCCGAGATGCTCCCCTCCTACGACCTGCTGCTGGAGGACGACACCATCGTCGAGGTCGGCGACCTGCGCCTGCGCACCATCGCCACCCCCGGCCACACGCCGGGGTCCATGTGCTTCGCCGTCGAGGGCACCCCGCTGCTGTTCAGCGGCGACACCCTCTTCCCCGGCGGCCCCGGTGCCACCAAGTTCCCGGGCGGCGACTTCGCCACCATCATCCGGTCGATCGAAGAGCGGCTGTTCGCGCGCTTCAGGCCCGACACCATCGTGCTGCCGGGTCACGGGACGCGCACCACCATCGGCACCGAGCAGCCCCACCTGCAGGAGTGGGTCGACCGGGGCTGGTGACCGAGCTCAGGGGAACAGCCCCCGGGCGGTGATGGCATCCGCCAGGCGCTCCACGGCCACGACGCCGGCGGCACGCCGCATGGTCACGCCCAGGTCCCGCGATCGCGCCCACACGTCGGTGAAGGCGTCGTCGATGGTGCGGGCCAGGCGGGAGGCAACGACCTCCTCGTCCCAGGCGTAGCCCTGGCGCGACTGCGCCCATTCGAAGTACGAGGCGGTCACGCCGCCCGCGTTGGCCAGGATGTCGGGGACGACCGTGACCCCACGCCGGGCCAGGACCACGTCCCCGTCGGGCGTGGTCGGGCCGTTGGCCGCCTCCACCACCACCGAGGCGCCCAGGCTCCGGGCGGCGGCTGCGTCGATGGCGCCCTCCAGGGCCGCCGGCACGGCCAGGTCGGCGTCGACGGCCCACAGCTCGGCGGCGCCTATCGGCTGACCCCCCTCGAAGCCGGCCACGGTCCCGACCGCGGCCACGTGGTCCGACAACAGGCTCAGGTCCAGGCCGCCCGGGTTGTGCACCGCCCCCCCGACATCGGCCACCGCCACCACACGCATCCCGGCGGATGACAGAAGGAAAGCCAGCGGGGCACCCACCTTGCCGAAGCCCTGCACCACGGCCCTGGCCCCGGCGACCGGCATGTCGAGAGCGGCGAACACGGCGCGCACGCAGCGCACCACACCCGAGGCGGTCGCCCCGGTGTGCAGGCGCATGCCACCCACCGCCAGCGGCTTGCCCGTCACCACCTCGGGCAGGGACCGCCCCTGGAGCATGTCGAGGGTGTCGAGCAGCCAGGCCATGACCCGCTCGTCGGTGTTGACGTCGGGGGCGGGGATGTCCCGGTCCGGGCCGAGGAGCGGAGCGATCTCGAAGGTGTAGCGGCGGGTGAGGCGCTCGAGCTCCCCGAGGCTCATGGTGCGCGGGTCGCAGCGCACCCCGCCCTTGCCCCCTCCGAACGGGATCCCGACGACGGCCGTCTTCAGGGTCATGTCGGCTGCCAGGGCGGCCACCTCGCCCGCCCGCAGCTCGGGGTGGAAGCGGATCCCGCCCTTGGCCGGGCCTCGAGCGGTGTTGTGGTGGATGCGCCACCCCACGAACACCTCGACGTGGCCGTCGTCCATGCGCACCGGCACCGCCACCTCGAGCACCCGGTCGGGCACCTGGAGGAGGCGATGGACGTCGGGATCGAGCCCGGCCAGGGCGGCGGCGTCGTCGATGCGCCCGAGCACGGCCGCCCACGGGTCGTAGCGCCCGGCCGGCGTCACCGGCGGGCCGGCGACATCGGCCGGGTCCGCCGGCGAGGAGGCCACCGGTGGTGGGGGCGTGGGTGGCTCGGCCCGGGGCAGGGCCGACGGCAGCTCGGCTCCGGGCGGAGCGGGTTCGGCCGTCACCCCGGCTCCCAGGCCGAGCCCGACCGGGCCTCGACGTCGCCGTCGGTCCGGCCGCTCCCGTCGTGCGACCGGCCCCGGGCGAAGGTGATCCGGCCCCGGGCCCGTGGCCCGAGCAGATGCGGGTCGGGACCCGCCTCGTCGTCGCTCTTCACCCGCACCACCAGGGGCGAACGCGCCAGGGACAGCACACCCACCGACAGCACCACCATGGCCAGGATCTCGCCCACCAGGAACCCGCCGCCGGCCCGCACGCTGTCGCCGAAGAGCCCGATACCGATGGCGATGGACGCCAGCG
>JGI12269J14319_10005234_pt1 | contig 11582 bp, 12 predicted proteins | sample PeaSoiSIISIP2007_FD_14319 | JGI IMG/M metagenome (IMG submission 14319) | reverse complement strand
CGGAACGGCGGCGCAGTTCAGCGCGACAAAAGGCCCCGCCGCTCGCGGACTTCGTTCATGCACCGTGCGGGCCACGAGTTCCTTGCCGGTGCCGGTTTCTCCGAGAATGCAGATGCGGGTTTCACTGGCGGCGACGCGGTCCACCTGCGCCATGATTTTGCGCATAGTCTCGCCCGCCCATATGATCTCGTGCTTTCCCAGGCGCTGGCGCAGCTGCAGGTTTTCCGATTCCAGGCGCTGCACCTTGAGAGCGTTTTCCACGGTGAGCAGAAGCTTCTCGGTGGAAATTGGCTTCTCCAGGAAGTCGATGGCGCCGAGGCGCGTGGCTTTCACCGCCATCTCGATGTGCGCTTGGCCGGACATCATGACCACCGGCGTGGTGACTCCTTGCGACTTCAAGTCTTCGAGAAGCGATAGCCCGTCTTTGCCGGGCATGACGACGTCAGAGAATATGAGATCGAAATTCTGCGATTTGGCCAGCTCCAGCGCTTTGGCGGCGTTGTCACAGACGGTGGCCGCGTGACCTTCCAGGCGAAAGGCACGGGAGAGCGAGGCCAAGGTGTTGGCCTCATCGTCCACGATCAGCAGATTGGCTTTGTGCGGCACGCTGGCTCCTTATGATGCGGCGCTCGCTGGACCGCCGTCCGTCCGGCTCGCTGGCAGTTTATCCGGGTTGCGCGGCAACTCAATCACAAATGTTGTTCCGCTGCCCGGCTGGCTTTGCACGCTGATCTTGCCACCGTGGTCGCTGATCACCGATTGAACGATGGCCAGGCCTAATCCCGTGCCGTGCGCCTTGCTGGTGTAGTAGGGAGTAAAGAGACGTTCGCACTCTTCCGGAGTGAGACCAGCGCCGGTGTCGGCAATCTCCACAATAGCGCGTTCGCCGTCTTGCCGGGTGCGCAGGGTAAGGGTTCCACCCTGCGGCATGGCATCCATGGCGTTGAGCGCCAGGTTTGAAAAAGCGCGATGCAGCAATTCGGGATCGGCGGCAATATCCTCCATGGGCTGGGCAAGATCCAAATGAAGTGAGATGGGCGGATGGTCTGGCAATTGCAACTGCGCTTGAAAAAGCCGCGCCACGCTCTGCAAGGCCTCATTCAAGTTCACGCGCTGCAGCCGCGGCTGCGGCATTTTCGCGAATTCGCTGAAACGCGAGACGATGTTTTTCAAGTTCGCAATTTCCGCCAACAAAGTGGACGAGCTTTCGCGGAACACTTCTTCGAACTGCTCCGGACTCTGCTGCCGCGCGCGCACCAGATTTTCTACCGTCAACTGCAGCGGGAAGAGAGGATTTTTCAACTCATGCGCCAGACGCCGCGCCAATTCCCGCCACGCGGCCACGCGCTCGGTTTGGACCAGGCGATCCCTTTGCTCGAGCAGTTCGCCGGTCATGCGGTTGAAAGCCTGCGCCAGTTGGCCGATTTCGTCGGCGGAGGTTACAGGAACCTGCACGCTCCAATTGCCCTGGGTGACCTCGCGGGCTGCTTGCGCAAGTTGTTCTACCGGCCGAGTGACGCGGCCCGCGGCCCATCCGCTGAATAGAATCGCCAGCACAATTCCCGTGGCTCCGGCGACCAACGCAGCCGAACGAATGTGCCGGCGAAGGCCTATATAGGACCGCCGGGAATTGCCCACCAATAGGATGCCGAGCAGTTGATTGTCTTGTCCGGTGAGTGGAATGGCGTGCACCGTTTCATCATCCAGGTCGTCAGAGGACCAATGAATGAGCGCGCCGGTTTCCTGGTGTTGCTGTTGGACTTGCTCAATCAGCGCGGCTAGCTTGTCGGGTTGCTGCAAGGCGCCGGAGGGATCGAGCAAGAGCTGAGGAGAAAATCCGCTGCCCAAATTCTGATACAGCATGGCACGGGTTCCGGCCGGCAGTTCCAGGCCGGCCAGAAAATTTTTGTCGAGACGGCGGCCGCCAACCGCAAACAGCGGCTGGTCGCCGACGTCCACTTCGCGGATCGCCGAAAGGCCCAATGCCGCGCCATCGGGCAGCGTTTCCTGCCGCAGGAAGGCATCTTTCGGTGCGCTGCGGCTAAAGAAACTCTCTTTGTACCCGAATTTCTCCGGCCATTGCGCGGAAGAGATAATGGTTCCATCGTTGTCCACGAATTCCAGAAAATCCAGCTGCTGATCGGCGGCTATGTTTTTCGCGTCATTCAGAAAAGCGCCGTAGTCGAGAGAGCCGTGACTCACCGCCAGAGCCATGCGGGTAGCGGCGTCGCTGGCGGCGATGGCTTCGACGCGTGCCGTGACTTCTTCGCCCCGCCGGCTGAACTCGCGGCGAAATTGCGCGACCAGCGCCGCGGCGCGCTCGTCGTCGTCGCGCTCAAAAGCGCGGCGCGTCACCGCCGAGACGATTGCCGTGACGGCGGCGACCGACAAGAACACGGTCAGCGCAAACACCGTCAGCAGCTTTTTCCGGAAATTCATGGCTTCTCCGGACCCTGCCAGACTTCGTCGAGCCGCCAGGTCCCGTCCGGACCCTGGCTCCAATTTCTCACGGCACCGCCGGCGCCGCAGCTGGCGCGCAGATGCAGCAACGGAATGACGCGATGCGATTGCAGCAGCGCGCTCTCCGCGCTGTAGAGATCCTGCTCGGACCCTCCCACGAAAGGGGGCGGTGTGAGGCCAATAGCAGCCGCCAGAGCCGCGAGTGCGATGCGGGAATCGAGCGAGATAATAGGAACACGAACCAGTCGCACGTCGGCCACTGCCGAACTAGTGAGCTGCAGCGAGAGGCCGGCGTCGTGCGCGTTGAGCGCCGTTCTTTCCGCCACCATGCGCGCTACCGGGTCGCCGGGATCGTAGCTCAAGGTCCAAGCGGAGCTCTGCCGGCTGTCGCCCCTCACTTGGCGCGCCTTGGCGAGATCGGCGCTGGCGGGAAAAAGGAACGCATAGCCCGTCATCCAGTTGGGGAGCAGCCCGCCGGCAGGCTCACCCCCGCCCTGCAGCAACACATTGTTTAACGATCCGCGATCAATGCTGAATGCCAGAGCTTCGCGCCAATGCTCCTCCGCCGGCGATTGCGGGTCGTGGGCAAAAACCAGCGCCATGAGTTCCGTTGGACTGGAACTCTCCACGCGCCTGCCTCCCGCCGCGGCGCGGCGCGCCTGCTCCGGCGCGATCTCGATCACATCCGCCTTGCCCAAATCAAGAGCGAGCATTTGCTCGCGGTAGCCCTGGCCCATTGCGACTTCGATCGAGTCCACGAAGGGACGGCCGCGCCAGCAATCGTTGTAAGCCGCCAGGGTTAGCTTCTTGGCGGGCGCCCACGCGGTGACGGCAAACGGCCCGGTCCCCGACAACGCGCTTCCATCTCTCTTGGCGATGCCATTGCGCGCCGACGCCAACTCAGCCGGCAAGTCCAGGGATGGGGAATCGCGCTCAATGACGACAGAGTCTTCAGAGGCAAACACTTTCCAGCCTGGATTCGCCACGCGCAAAGAGGCTGCCACGCGATCCGCCGTGCAGGGTGTTCCGTCCTGAAAGCTGACGCCTCGGCGGAGCGTGAACCGCCAGCGTTGGTTGCCGGGCTCGGGCTGCCAGGAAGCCGCCAGCGCAGGCCGCGGCCGTCCCTGGTCGTCGAGCGTCACCAGCGTATCGAAGATAAGATACGAAAGATTGCGGGCGGCGAGCGAGCCGGATTGGTTCAAGTCCACAGGATCGAGAGAGGCCGGCGCAGCCGCCGTGGCAACGCGCAGGGTTCCACCGTAGTGCGGACGCACAACGGCGCGAGCAGCCGCGGAAAAAAGCAGGCTACTGGCCACAAGCAAAACTAAGCCGGATCGCTTCATAGTCTCCCGTTGCCACATTATGTGAAATCGTGATCGCGCTGTTTCCGTTCGCATCCGTCCACAGCGCGGTGATGCGGCCTTGGAACTCCAGCAATTGGCTTACCGCGACCGGTTCCCGGTCGGCGAGTTCGAAGACGCGCACGGAGTCGCCAGGTCCGTCGCTGTTGCCGGTAGCCAGCACGTCCCAGCCCAGACCGCATCCCGTATTCACGCTGGCGATATCGCTGCCCCAATCGAGCTTGCCCGCTTTCTGGTCGGTAACGCCGTCGAGCAAATGGACCTGGCCGTCCACCGCCGCGAAAATCCACAATGTGTACTTGTCGCGGGGAAGCGGCGCAGCCGAATAAAACGCGGGCACGCTGGTCTGCGCGCCGACTCCCGGCGACAGCGCTCCGGTGAAATAATTTCGCCCCGAAGTGTAGAACGCGTTCAGACTGAACGAGCCCATACCGAGCGGCCAGGGATCGTCGCTGGCAAAACAGTTGAGACTGAGCGGAGCCGCCGCGGTGCTGCGACAAAAAACGCCAGGCAGATAGGCGTCAAACAAGTGGTCCTTGCGCAACACCAATCGTCCGCGCAGGTCGCGCGGCCAAGCCCGCGCGCGCGTCACGGGCAGCGACTGCTCCGGCTGCCAATGTGTGCCCTGCTGCTTGTACAGCGTAACTTGGTTGCCATCGAGGACAATCATGTGCGCGGGGACGCCGTCGATAATCGCAACGTCCAGAATGCGCTCGGACTGTGACCAGATCGGCGATTGATGGATGATGACCCCGGATGCTTCGCGCGCCGCTGGCAACGCGCCTGAACGCGGCGTGGAGATCATCACCACCGAAAACTGGTTGGCGCCTTGATGGATCTCCGCGACCCATACGTAATTCTGCAAATCTTCGGAGAGCGAAATTTGCACTGAGGCGGCGGCCTGATCCGGATTGACGAATTGCAGGCCGGAAGCGGTGAGCTGGTTGCGCAGCCCGCGGGTGATTTCCCCCAGATCGGTGCGGCTCAGCGACGAATGATTTGTGATGTCCAGAGTGACGGCGCCCGGACCCGTCGCCGCGACGATCTTAGCGGCCAGCTGTGCTTCCGGCGCTGTCCAATCGGCGGCCATTGCCGTCGGCTCATGAAACACCAATGCGGCAAGAAGGAGAAAACCGGCGGCGCGCAAGAAGCGTAGCAAGAAGATCAGCACGAGGTTGATGCGCGGATTATAAACTGCGCGCTGCCCGATGCGGTTCATGGCTTGACTCGTTCTCGACCCGTAGCGCCAGCGTCCTGCCGGCTGTCCCGAGGGCGAGACGCCCTCCGTTCTGAGCGAATGGCCGGCCAAATCCTTCGACCCGCTCGGGCCGAGATCATGCCGCCGGCAGTGGGGGCGAGACGCCCCCACGACAGCCGGCGAGACGCCGGCGCTACGGAAATCGCGCGCTCCATCAATTCTGCGGCGGAGCCTCCGCATCCTGCGCCTGGCTGGCATGATTCGCCGTGCTCATGCTGCGCAGCACGTCGTTGGTGAAGAAAAACTTGCCATCCGACGGCACCATCATGATCTGCAGCTTGTCCGACAGGCGTTCCGCCACGATTTTGTTAATCAGCAGCGGATTGTCTTTCAGAATGGCGGCTTCACTCTTCATGCGTTCAGCGTCGGCAACCGCAGTCACGCGAATGCGGTCGGCTTCGGCATCGGCCAGCAACTTACGGCGCTCCATCTCAGCCTTGCTGTCGATTACCTTGGCTTCGGCGTCGGCTTCGGCGTTCTTCACCGTGGTTTCCTTGTGGGCTTCGGCTTCCAGTTTCGATTGCTCGATCTGTTTTTGCTTGAGCGGCAAGGTGTACTGCATGGCGTCGGCTTCCGCTTTGGCTTGCAGGACGTGGACCTGCGCATCTCCTTCGGCCTGCTTCACCTGTTGAGCCTTGGTAGCTTCAGCTTCCAGTTCCGCAATGCGCACCTGCTTGCTCTGAATGTCGGTTTGGACGCCCATCTGATCGTCCTCCTGCTCCTTGAGCAGCAGGCTTTCAAGACCCTTGGCATATTCTGGCGGCAATTGAATATCGCGCAGCATGACTTCTTTCACTACGATTCCATCCGCCGCCAGCTTCTGGGTGATGACGTCGGAAGCCCGCTTGCGCACTTCTTCCCGCTTGGCGGCAAACACGTCGCGCACGGTGTAGTTCGGCACCAGTTCCCTCCACGCGCTGGCCACCACCGCGGGAACAATCTCTTTCTCAACCGGCTGCGGCAGGTTGGCCTGGATGTAATCCAAATGATTGGAATCGAGCCGGTAGCGCACCGTAATGGCCAGCCCGATAATCAATCCCTCCTTGGCCTGCACTTTTAGCGGTTCGGATGTTTCTGTTGTTTTAGACACCGTTTTGGCGGATTCCTCTTTGCCGGCCTCGGCCGCGCTAGGTTCCTCGGCTTCGCCGGTGGTGAACAATTGATCGCGGGTATCGAAGAGCACAACGTTTTCAACCAGCGGGGTTACAAAATGCACGCCGGGATAGAGCGTCCCAGCCAGAGTACCGCTGGTTTGGCTGGCGCGAACCCCAGCCGTTCCGGCGGGAACGACAACAATGCTCAACGCGAGCAAGATCGGACCCCACGCCGCCAGAGCTAAGGCCAGGCTGCTCCGCCAGCGAATTTCCGGCTCAATCGGCACGGGGCCGGCCTCGACCGAGGCTCGCCGGTACTGCAGTTCTAGGTAAAGGTCGTAGATGAGCATACCCGCGGCGGTGAGAATCATCCCAATGCCGCCCCACATCAGCAAATATTTCAGGAACAACATATCGTCTCCTTTGTTGGCGTTTAGCGCCGCTGCCCAGGTTTAACCCGCACTTCCGCCGGCTGGGCAAAAAACCGGGGAAGCACCTTGCCGAAGATCACCTCTTCCACTAGAAGTGCGATGGCCAGAGAGAAAACCATTCCCGCCGTGATTGCCATGGCTGTCATTAAGATTTGCATTGCGTCCTCCTATGAACTCGTTGTGCTTCTTACTGCCCGCCGGCTGCGGCGGCTATCGCTACTGCCTGCGCCTGAGCCAGCCCTGTATCGTTCGCTTCCACCGCGCCGCCGAAGATCTGCGCGATCTGCTCATCGCGTTCGCCACGAATCTCGACCGTGTCGCCTTCGCTCACCAGGGCGAAGAACTGCTTGATGTCGCTATTGCGCAGGCGAATGCAGCCATGCGACGCGGCCTTGCCGATGGACTTGGGGTCGTTGGTGCCGTGAATTCCGTATCCTTTGCGGCTGAGGCCGATCCAGCGCGGACCAATTGGGCTGGCGGTTCCGGGGGCGATGACCACGCCGGGGTGGTAGTAAGTTGGGTTCGCCACGCGATTGACGATCTGGAACTCTCCCACCGGACTTGGGCTGTGGGCGGCGCCCACCGAGACTGGAAACGTGCGCAGCAGCCTCCCGTTTTCCAAAACCGCCAATTTGCGGTCAGGAATGCTGACCACCACCTGCCGATGGATTTTCAAGCCGGCGGCCGAGCTCGGGGTGCTGCTTGCGCTCTGAGCTTGGACCGAGACTACGGGCGCCAGCACCATCGCCAGCACCAGAACAAGCCGTCCTACTGTCATCTCCAGCGTTCCTGCTCCGCTTGGCATCCGGTTCCGTTGCATGGTTGCCACCTCGCCGTGGGTTACGGCATCTCACACGGCAGGCTAGCGGCCAACGCGTATGTAGTTGAACGGGAGGTACTTACAGGATGTTTAGTCGGGACATTCCGTGTGAGGCCATAAACAGTGTGTCAAGCGTGACACACGGTCTTCCAGGAGGGTGCCGAGTGCAGGAATTGAAACGGAGACGCAATGCCACCCCTGCTCAGCCCCTGCCGGACGACAGGCGCATAGAAAGCGTTACCGAGGCGAAGGCAAGAAGTTGCGTCAAAGTGAGCCAGCCGACGGCGGGACTTGTCACGACCCTTATGACCAACTCCAGTACGGGCAGCCATGCCGGGGGAAGTTGCTGCGGGCCCTGGTGCCTGATCGCCTCAACGAAAACCAGCACGACCGCCAGGCACGCTGCGGCAATCCCCGGCACTGCCCGCTTCCAGGGAAACGGAATCGGCGGTGGCGCCGAGGCCTCCAGCCGCACTGCGTCCATGACCGCGGCGGCAAAGCCGGAGGACGGGAGAATCTCCTCCTTCTGGGAAAGGACGCGATCCAGGTCGTCGGGTTTCATAAGGCCTCCCTCAAGCGCGGTGCCGAAAGCAGCGGCGGAAGCTTGCTGCGCAGAATCTCTCGTCCCCGATATAGTCTCGCTTTGACCGTGCCTTCCGGCAACCCAAGACTTTTTGCTGCGGCAGAAACATCCATATCGTGAAAATAGAAAAGGATCAACGTCTCCCGATACTTCGGCGGAAGGGCAAGGACCGCGCGCCGCACGGCGCGATCCCGGTCTACCTTTTCAATGCCTCCGTCCGCAGCCCGCGAGTCGCTTGGCTCCGCCACCTCTTCGAGCGATACCGTCGCCGGAATCCGGCGCAGCTCGGAGCGATACAGATTTGCGGCCAGGGCGAAGAGCCAGGTCGAAAAAGCGGCTTCCTTGCGCCACTTGCCAAGCCCGCGATAGGCACGCAGGAAAGCTTCCTGCGCCATCTCCTCGGCGCGCCCACGGTCCCAGCAGAAGCGGTAGGCCAGGTTGATCAGCGGCCCCTGCCAGCGCCGGACGATGCCCTCGAAAGCGGAAGTGTCGCCGGCCAGCACTCGCTCCACATCGGCTTGATCCTCGTGGGCGCTCACGTTGGAATCTCACCTTCGCAGGTACGACTTCCGCCGATTGAACGCGGTTGCATTATTTCCGATCCGGCAGCGCTACAGAAAAAACGCAACCGCAAGCCTGTGCTCTTGGTCTCACTCCACGAAGCGGGAAACCAACCGCTCCAAGGAGGTTACGTCGTGGAGAACATCGGAAATATGAGCCTTTTTGTCCCGCTCATTGGGGCCATTGCCTTCTTCTCATTTCTGGCCGGGGCGGTGTGGTCGGATTTCCGCCGCCGTCAGGAAGCAGCCTACTACAACAGCGAAACCGGCATGAAAATCGCCACTCCCGGAGCCGCAGCTAGTTCTGCTCTGGACCTTTTCCGTGAGCAAGAGAAAAGCGCCATGAGGCACCGCCGCGAGAGCCAAACGCTGGCTGGAGTGATTCTCATCGCCGTTGGGATTGCCCTCATGGTCCTGTTGCGGACGCTGGAGCACGATGCCGCAATAGGTGTTCCGGCGGGAGTTTTTCTCGTCGGGCTCCTTCCGTTGCTGGTGGGCGTCCTCCTAGCGGACGGACGGATTTCTTTTGATCCTGAAATGTCCGAAAAAAACGCAACCGGGAATTCCTCCGAGCAGTCCCACAGACTGTAGGCAGAAAACCGGGAAAGGAGTTTGCCATGTTCAATGTTATCGTCGGAGCCGCATTGTTGGTTCCTATTATTGGCAGTATTGGCCTCTTCTCATTCCTGGCCGTCGCGTCGTGGTCAGATGCCCGCCGCCGGGAACGAGAAGCCTACTACAACGGCGAGACCCTCAAGAAAATCGCCGACTCGCAAGGAATGGGAGCCAGTTCCGCCCTTGAATTCCTGCGTGAGCAAGAGAAGTATGCCGCCCGACGCCGACTGGAGGGCCAGAGGCTGGGCGGTCTGATCACGGTCGCGGTTGGCGTTGCCCTTATGATCTTCATGTATGCCATCGCCGATGTCACCGGTCTGGGCAAATTGGGAGCTACCCTGGTCGGGCTCATTCCGTTTCTGATCGGCATCGCCCTTCTGGCGTACTCATACTTGCTCGCTCCCAAGGAGCAAGCCTGAGCTGTCGCGTCGTCCGCTCGGTGAAAGATTGACAGGCCGCGACGGCGGCTCTATCGTGGGCGACCGGACGGCCTATGAACATCGTGAAGGCAACCCGGCGTTTCGAACAATGGCTCGGCCGGCATACGACGTTGGTCGAAGCCGACCTTCGCCTCAAGCATCAGCGCATGGCCGAACTGCCATTCGCCTTTTTTCGCGCAACTTTCTACCGTTGGATGCAAGTTTGGCCGGAGGTTTGTCCCGAGATCGCGAAAGCGCCGCGAGTGCTGGCGGTCGGCGATTTGCATGTCGAGAACTTCGGGACCTGGCGAGACATAGACGGGCGGCTGGTTTGGGGCATCAACGATTTCGATGAAGCCGCTACGTTGCCCTATACCGTCGATTTGATTCGCCTCGCAGCCAGTGCGCTATTGGCCTTCGACGAAGGGCACTTGGCGCTAAAAGCAAAAGAGGCATGTGCCGCCATCCTTGAAGGTTACGAACACTCCTTAAAGGAACGTGGGCGCCCCTTTGTGCTCGAGGAAGAAAACACCTGGCTGCGCCGGATTGCCACCAACCAACTGCGCGATCCGGTTCACTTCTGGAAGAGGATGGACGAATTGCCCGCTGTCCGTGGGAAGATTTCCGCCAGGGCTCGGGAAGCGCTGCAGCGCCTGTTGCCAGACCGCAAAATAGACTGGCGAGTGGTGAATCGGGTGGCCGGGTTAGGCAGCTTGGGGCACGTTCGTCTGGTTGCGGTCGCCCAAAGCCACGGCGCCATGATCGCACGGGAAGCGAAGGCGCTGGCGCCCTCCGCCGCCTACTGGGCCGCGGACAAACCGGCGCCGGCCAAGATCATGTACCAAACCATTCTCAACCGGGCGGTGCGCGATCCCGATCCATTTGTGCACCTGTTTGGCCGCTGGCTGGTGCGGCGGCTTTCGCCGGCCTGCTCGCGCATTGAACTGAATCAGTTGCCCAAGAATCGCGATGAACATCGCCTGTTATTTGCCATGGGATGGGAGACGGCCAACGTTCATCTCGGAAGTCCCGCGGCGGTCAAGGCGGTCAAGCGGCACCTCAAGCGTTTGCCGGCGAACTGGCTGGCGGCCGCCGCGAAAGGCATGACAAAAGCCGTGACCCAGGATTGGCGCGTCTGGAAAGAGCAGGGTGCGGTCTGATTCTGGCCGCAACTTTGGTCTGCTCAGACTTCGCGAGCGGCACTACGAAGGGCTTCATCCTCCCAATCGATTTTCGGTTCAGGACGCGGAGTTTCGCGATGCAGCGCGCTCAGCAGCGCATCGAGAATGGTTTGTAGGGATTGCGGGCTTTCGCTGAGCACCCGCTGCATGCTCTCGCGGTGAACCGACAATTCGCCGATCTGCCGCGCCCCGCTGGTGCGAAGATACTCTCCCGCCGGCTCCTCGCTGCCGCGCGGACCAGCGTGCTTCGGCCGGACGACAGTCTTGGCGAAGGGATGATCGAGGCTTCCCGTGGTCATCCAGTGCACCACGAGTTGTTGCAGGTGAGCTTGGGAGCAAGCGCAGTGAATTCCCTGGCGGGTAGCGAGAGCATCATCCCAATGGAGGATGATCAACTTGTCCTGCCAACGGTCTTCCGCTACCAGAAACCAATGCGGCCTGCCGGATCGCCGCTCGCCACAAATAGTGCATACGAGAACCTTCAACTTGTCCACGAGACACCCCTCATTCCCCACCGCGATCCCTGGCCAGATCGCGCCAGCGCGCTTGATTGCAGTTCCTGGAGATGCACCGCCGTCAGGATTCTTTGTCCGGCCGTATCGGGTAAGGGAACCGTGACCACGCCGCGGCTGTGATCAAAAGTCAAAGTCAGGCTGGCCGCGCACTCATCACACAACCAGTAGCGTTCGACCCGTCGCAGCGGACGGGCTTTCCGGCTGGACGCGGCTGAGGTCGACTCCGTGGCTTCCACATACTCGGACTCGATTTGAAAGAGCTTGCCCCGCCGCAGTTGGCGGAAG
>JGI12269J14319_10005233_pt1 | contig 11582 bp, 8 predicted proteins | sample PeaSoiSIISIP2007_FD_14319 | JGI IMG/M metagenome (IMG submission 14319) | reverse complement strand
AAAGGCTCGTTCGCCTTTCGTTCCAGGGCCGATGATACTTGGGGCGCAAGCCCCTGGCAAAGCAGGTCATCGCCAGGTAAACAAACGAAAAGACTATCTCTAACGAGGTAGTCTTTTTTGCTATGAGTGTGAGGAAATTGTTTAAAAAAGCCTTAATATATTTAAATCTGAGTTCTTGGACTTTAAATTGTATGATTTTCGTGCTAAACATCCATAATAAAAGTGAACCTCTTATACATATTTGAATTCAGAATGACCTTTTAAGAAAGGGTTAACAGATTGGGGTTCTCGGCTTATTATTGAAGGAGGTTTCGCTGGTGCATTCTGATGAAACGACTTGTCCTGAAGAAAACAAAGATGCTCCCTTGTCCGATTTGAAAGAAGTAGGGCAGATTCAAATTCCTGATGTGACGGAACGGATTTATTGTTTATCCATTATTGGTCAGATTGAGGGTCATCAAATTTTACCTGCTCAATCCAAGACGACCAAATATGAGCATGTTATTCCACAACTGCTGGCGGTTGAGCAAAACCCTAAAGTGGAAGGGATTTTAGTCATTTTAAATACTGCTGGTGGAGATGTTGAAGCAGGCTTGGCGATTGCCGAAATGCTATGTAGTATAAGTAAGCCGTCGGTCTCACTAGTCCTTGGCGGTGGTCATAGTATTGGGATTCCAATTGCAGTCAGTTGTATGAAAAGCTTAATCGCGCCTACTGGGACGATGACTATCCATCCAATTCGTTACACTGGTCTAGTCATCAATGGACATCAACAGTTCGATTATTTACGGAAAATGCAAGAACGGATTGATCAATTCATTTATTCACATTCGCAAATTAACAAAGCAAAATTAGAAAAATTTATGTTTCAAACTGGAGAGTTAGCCCAAGATATCGGAACAATCCTTATTGGACAAGAAGCTGTTGAAGCTGGGTTGATACAGGCAGTAGGCGGTGTTAAGGAAGCCTTTAAAGAACTAAATAGTCTGATTTCTCAAAAAGAGTAGAAAATATGTCCTACATGATCTCGCCTATATCACAAACATTGTGTTTTAATTCCCTCGAATAGTAATGTTGAGGGAATTTTTTTTATGGACTGGATTGCCCGGCAGATCATTTTAGAAGAACCAGAAATTATCGGATAACAGGAAGCGAGGCTCAACGTTTTAAGGGGTAGCACTATGACAAGGCGATATAGATATAATCGACCCCATAGGGGGAGTTAAGAAAACATTCAAAGTAATGAACCTAATTTCTCAAATAGGTAAGAAATAATCCTACTCTTGGCAGCGGCGAAAGCAGCTTTTTTAGTTTTTTGACGTATTTGTTTGCCTACGGAAGGGAAAACGCTTTCTCCTGTGGAATTTATATATCAAGTAGTAGTTCATTAAATTATAGTTTGGAGGATTGCTCTGTGGCGAAGACAAAAAAGCGCCGCAAGATAAATACAAAGGCGAGCATAAAAGTAAGCAGATTAAGAGAGACAATACGAAATGAAGTCATCGGAGTTTTCGTGGTTGGAATGGCTTGTTTAGGGATTGTAGCGCTTTACTCAGATAGGAGTGGAGTGGTTGGCGGACAAATAAAACACCTTCTAACAGTACTAGCAGGTGAGGGGCGGGTCTGTTTACCCCTCATGGTGGGCGCATGGGGTCTTGTTTATATGGGAAAGCAAACGCCCCGTCTAGGATCAAGGGCTGTGGGGGTAATCCTTCTCTGGCTTGTTTTGCTCGGGATACTCCACTTTCAATTACCAGGCATCGAGGCTTTTTCTAGAGCCGACATACTTAATGAAGGACAGCTTGGTCATGGAGGTGGGCTAATTGGTGCAGTGATTGCAACACTCTTAAAGACAACGATTGGTATTTCTGGAAGTTACGTCGTCTTAATCATGAGTTCTCTTATAGGGGCGCTCTTGATCATAAATCGTTCGTTAATTCAGGGGTTACAAGAAGTTAGTCAAGCTGGGAAAGAATCAGGACAATGGCTGAAACACCAAATGAACAATTTTATTGATGTTCTAAAGAATTCCGAAGACGAGAAACCCCGTGACAAGGGATTAGCATCTAAAGCGGATTTTAAAGCAGATGTTAATATGTCTAAGAAAAAAGGTACTCCTTTTAAAGGAATTGAGCTAGTTCTTGACCCTGATGTAGTAGAACGACCACTGGTTATAAAAACTTTAGAAGATCAAAACGAACTGCCTATTAAACCTGATGTTATTGAACATTTACCCAAAGGACAGTTAGAGTTTGAAAAGATGTCCGTTGCCGCGCAGGAAAATACGATATCCCCTGGAAAAGTGACGAGTACACCGATTTCACGTCAGACTCGTGAAGATGGAAATTATCAACTTCCTCAAGTCACGTTGTTAAACAAATCCTTTAAAATGAAAAACCCTAGACTCAANAAAGATTTAGCAGATAATGTAAAAATTCTGGAAGAAACATTGGCATGCTTCGGGGTAAAGATAAAAGTGACCCAGGTTACTCAAGGACCTGCTATTACACGTTACGAGGCACAACCTGCTCCGGGCGTAAAAGTAAGTAAAATAACAAATTTGGCAGATGATATCGCCTTAAGTTTGGCGTCCGCATCCGTACGTATTGAGGCACCTATTCCGGGAAAATCTGTAGTGGGTATCGAGGTGCCGAATAAGGAAGTCGCCATGGTTAATTTTCGGGAAGTTTTAGAAACTGCAGAATTTCAAGGAGTTTCTAGTAAGTTAGCACTGTGTTTGGGTAAAGATATTACGGGGACTCCGGTGATCGCAGATTTAACAAAAATGCCCCATCTCTTGATAGCGGGGGCCACGGGTTCTGGGAAGTCTGTCTGTATTAACACCTTGATTCACAGCATACTGTTTAAAGCTCGCCCAGATGAAGTGAAGTTTTTGTTGGTTGACCCTAAAATGGTAGAATTGGCTAACTATAACGGAATTCCACATCTGATTGCACCTGTGGTGACGGACCCTAGGAAAGCGGCTGGCGCGTTACAATGGATTGTGACAGAAATGGAGACTCGTTACGAACTGTTTGCAGGAGCGGGGGTTAGAGACATCGTCCGTTATAATTTTCTGCGCACTCAGGAAAAAAATGGTGAGCATCCTCCCTTACCATATGTCGTGGTGATCATTGATGAGTTGGCCGATTTGATGATGGTTGCACCAGGTGAGGTTGAGGACGCAATTTGTCGCTTGGCCCAAATGGCCCGTGCTGCCGGAATTCACTTGATTGTTGCAACTCAACGCCCATCAGTGGATGTGATTACAGGTTTAATTAAAGCGAACATTCCTTCCAGAATTGCCTTTGCGGTTTCATCTCAAACGGATTCGAGGACTATTCTGGATATGAATGGGGCAGAGAAACTTTTAGGTCGTGGAGATATGCTTTATTATCCCATGGGTGCTAGTAAACCGATGCGGGTACAGGGCTGTTATTTAGGGGATAAAGAAGTAGAAAATGTTGTGAATTTCCTACAAAATCAGGCGAAGCCTGAGTACCAAGAAATTCCGAATTTAGATATCGTCCCCCTGAAAAAAGAAGAGATAGAAGATGAACATTTTTATGAGGCTGCCAAGCTTTTCATAGAAAGCGGATCGGCTTCTGTTTCTCTTTTACAACGTCGCCTGCGGATTGGGTATACCAGAGCTGCCCGCTTGATGGATTTTCTCGAGGAAAAAGGAGTTGTAGGAGGGTACGAAGGGTCCAAGCCTCGCGAGGTCCTAATGACTAGGGGACAGTTGGAACTAAAATATGGTCAGAGTGACGATGAAATTGCGCACTAGTTGCTTTATCCTTTCGCAGGATTTATGATAAGGTATATAGAATAGAACCGAGTTGGAAGGAATTAAGCATGATTACGGAGATATCCATAGAAGAACTCAAAACCCTAGATCATCCGATCCTTGTTGATGTACGCTCTGAGGGGGAATTTGACGAAGCAACGATCCCAGGATCTGTAAATATCCCTCTGTTTAGTAACGAAGAACGTGTTAAGGTTGGCACCACTTACACTCAGACTTCACCGAGTTTAGCTCGTGAACTGGGTTTGCGTATAGTTAGCCCGAAACTGCCTGACATAGTCAAAAAGGTCGAGGAACTTTCGAAAAACGGTCCGCTGGTTCTTTTTTGTTGGAGAGGTGGTATGCGGAGTAAGTCTCTGGCAACGGTTGTAGATTTAATGGGCATTCCTGTTTACCGTTTACAAGGTGGGTATAAAGCATATCGCAGTCAAGTCGTAGATTATTGTGAAACAAAACTTCCCTTTCAGGTTGTAGTTTTGCGAGGAAATACAGGGGTCGGAAAAACTGAACTACTGAAAAAGTTACGAGCTGACGGCTATCCTGCGATTGACCTTGAGCAACTCGCCAATAATAGAGGGTCAGTCTTTGGTGCCGTAGGTCTCGGGAGTCCGCCGTCTCAAAAAAAATTCGAAGGATTATTGTTTGAGGAACTTGTAGCGTTAAGCAAATGGTCGTATATTATTGTGGAATGTGAGAGTAAACGAATTGGAAGGGTAACCTTGTCGACCAATTTCTATACAGCCATGCAAGAGGGAATTCAGATCCTCCATTATGACTCCTTGGAAAACAGAGTTCAACGTTTGTTAAAAGAGTATACATCCGTACCTAATGCGCTTCAGGAAATCGGAACAGCGCTGGAGAGACTGATTAAAACTTTGGGTCATGTCAAAGTTCAAGAACTGAAAGCCTTGTTGGATGGAGGCTGTCTGGAAGTGTTTACAGAGCGACTACTCGTTGAGTACTATGATAAACTTTACGCCTATCCGAATGGACCGAGCTCGGATTATGCGTTTTATTTGAACTATGAAAAGCCTGCAAAAGCATTGAGGGAATTGGAAGGTTATCTTGACGAAAAGATGGCTGAACCCGGTGTCATAACGAAGAAAATGTGTTTCGTTTAGTGAATAGTGTATCACTTTGAATTTTGCGGCACTAGATTGGAGTTAATGAAAACAAGGAGGTTTTATCGATGGCAGGAGAAGGGCAAGTGCTCCGGGCCGCTCGGGAAAAAAAAGAATGGAGTTACATGGAGACTGAGGAAACAACGAAAATTCGTGTGCGTTATATTCAGGCTCTTGAGGAAGAGGAGTATGGGATACTCCCTGGAACAACGTACATTAAGGGGTATTTGCGAACTTACGCCAAACAACTGGGTTTAAACCCAGAGGAGATCATGGGACTCTACAACAGTTCTATCTTTCCAGAGGATAAACCCGTTCTCGAATCACCGCCAAGGTTAGTAAAAGTCCGTTCTTTAGGGGTTAGGCCAGTGATTCTGGGGAGTATGGCCATCTTAGTCGTAGTGTTGGTTATTACAATTGCCAGTTTGTACCAGCCGGGCAAAAAAATCGCGAGTTCTCCGTACTCTCCACCAGCCTTGCCAAGCGCGCCCATAACAGAGGCGGTTAAGCAGGTGCCGAGTCCCCAGGTGGTCCCTAATTCGGAAAATGTTGCAGCCGCTACACAGGACGGCTTAACCGCACAGTTGGTTTTCATTCAACCCTGTTGGATTGAGGTTAGTGTTGACGGGCAGTCTCCGTTTCAGGGCACGTTTACCGCTGGCACTAACAAAGAGGTCAAAGGGACCAGTAAAATTGAATTACTCACATTGGGCAATGCAGGAGGTCTCACGGTCACGTTAAACGGTAAAACGTTGCCGAGTTTGGGGAAATCAGGGCAGGTTGTTCATAATGTTATTTTAACGACGGATACTCTAAAATCACTTTAGGCACATTCAAGAAAATAACCAGTCAGTCTGCCAGTCTATTTTGTGTCATATTCCTTAATTATTTGTTGGTTGAAAGGAGCGTTTTAATTTTGGCGAAAGATTGTTCGTTTGATATTGTTTCCAAGGTGGATATGCCGGAGGTCGAGAATGCCGTTCTGCAGGCTCAAAAAGAACTCGCGAATCGGTTCGATTTTAAGAACAGCAAGTCTTCAATAAAGCTTGAGACAGATAAGATCGTTTTGATCTCCGATGACGACTTCAAATTGACCAATGTTGTCGACATTCTGGAAAGTAAACTCGTGAAGCGAGGGGTTTCCTTGAGAGCCTTGGAGTATGGGAAGTCTCAAAAGGCTGCAGGGGATACCGTTAAGCAGGAAGTTAAACTGGTCCAGGGGATTGCCCAAGAAAAGTCAAAGCTCATTAACAAGGTTCTTAAAGACAATAAAATAAAAGTAGCGAGTGCCATACAGGGCGATGAGATTCGGGTGACCGGTAAGAACAAAGATGATCTTCAAGCGGTCATTACCTTACTAAGGAAGGAAGATTTCGGTATCGAACTACAGTTTATCAACTATCGATAAAGAGGGGTTGCCCCTCTTTTCTCTTTTGTAAGGATTATATTTTGTTGTGTTTAAACAGAAAGGTGAGAATATGCGGATACGGAACTTTTTACCTATGAACAGATCAGATATGGAGGCGCGTGGCTGGGATGAACTAGACTTTCTCCTAATTACCGGCGACGCCTATGTAGATCATTCCAGTTTTGGAGTTGCGATCATTGCTCGTGTTTTGGAAAAACATGATTTCCGGGTGGGGATTTTGGCTCAGCCCGATTGGAAAGATCTCCGAGATTTCCGAGCGATGGGGAAACCCCGCTTAGCGTGTCTGATCTCGGGAGGAAATCTCGATTCCATGGTGAATCACTATACGGCAGCCAAAAAGAAACGGCATAAGGACGCCTATTCGCCAGGCGGAAAGTCAGGGCTTCGTCCAGATCGTACAACCATCGCATATTCAAATCGCGTGAGAGAAGCGCTTCCGGGTGTTCCTGTAATTATAGGGGGGATTGAGGCTTCCTTGAGACGCTTTGCCCATTATGACTATTGGAGTGATGACGTTCGAAGGTCTATCTTGCTCGATAGTCAGGCCGACCTGCTTGTCTTTGGGATGGGGGAAAAGTCGATCGTGGAAGTCGCCGAACGTCTGAATAACGGGGTACCGATTGATCAGATAACGAATGTGAGGGGGACAATGGTGTCGTTGGCCGGGGATGTTGTGCCTCAAGATACTTTAGTTCTACCGAGTTTTGAGGATGTTACTTCTGATAAAAAAAAGTATGCTGAGGCTTTTTGGGTGCAATATAACCAACAGGACCCTTTTCGTGGTAAAGCGATGGTTCAATCCCATGGGCGCAAAAGTGTGCTACAAAACCAGCCCTCACTTCCCTTAACCCAAGCAGAAATGGATGCCATCTATGCCCTGCCTTTTATGGGGACGTATCATCCGTCTTATGAAGGCCAGGGGGGAGTTCCGGCTATCGAAGAGGTGGAATTTAGTCTTACCAGTGTCAGAGGATGTTATGGAGCCTGCTCTTTTTGTGCGTTAACGTTTCATCAGGGGCGAATTGTGCAAAGTCGAAGTGCCGAATCGATTATTCGTGAAGCTGAGCAAATGACTTGGAATGATCGCTTTAAAGGATATATTCATGATGTAGGGGGTCCTACAGCCAACTTTCGTCGGCCTGCGTGTAAGGAGCAATTAAACAGGGGTGCTTGTTCACATAAACAGTGCCTATTCCCTGAGCCGTGCGATAAACTGGAAATTGATCATGAGGAATACCTGGATATCTTGCGTCGATTGCGGAATTTGCCGAAAGTAAAGAAGGTGTTCGTTCGGTCTGGTATCCGTTATGACGTAGTCTTAGCGGATCGGAATTCTGGGTTTTTACGTGAGCTTTGTGAGCACCATGTTAGCGGTCAATTGAAGGTGGCTCCAGAACATGTCAGTGAGGAAGTTCTACGTCGCATGGGCAAACCTGGGAAAGCGGTGTACGAAGAATTTGTGCAGCGGTTCCGTGAGGCCAATGAAGAACTAGGGAAAGAACAATATCTCGTTCCCTATTTGATCTCCTCTCACCCGGGCAGTACCATGAAAGAAGCCGTCGAATTGGCTGAATATGTTCGAGACATGGGTGTCAATCCAGAACAAGTCCAGGATTTTATCCCAACGCCAGGAACACTCTCCACCTGTATGTATTACGCCGGTTTAGATCCCCACACCATGGAGCCTGTTTATGTCCCGCATAGCATGCATGAGAAGGCTATGCAGAGGGCTTTAATTCAGTATCGGAGTCCTAGAAATCATGGGTTAGTGGAAGAGGCCTTACGTTTAGCTCATCGTGAGGATCTAATCGGGTATGGACCTAAATGCCTGATTCGACCCAGAAAATATGTAAGAGCAGATCCGTTAGAAAAGGATGGGAAGCCAAGTAAGATGAGTAAGGGACGAGTGAGAAGATCAGGCATGAAGAGTAAGAGCGTAGCTGTAGCTGGCAAAGAGGCCCCATACAAAGATGAACGGAGCAAAGCAGCACCAAGCAAAGGAGCGCAAGGTAAAGAAACACCACCTAAAGGCGCTCTGAGTAAAGAACCACGTTATAAAGGTGTGCGAAGCCTAGAAGCACCGAACAAAGCTTTGCAGGGCAAAGAGTCACGCTTTAAGCGAGCGCGGAGAGAAGATTCCTCACCAGACAAAGCCGAGCCAGGCAAATCAGTACGCTTTAAGGATACACGGAGTGTAGAAAAAGCACCCTACAAGGGTGCCCCAGGCAAAGCAGGTGGCTACAGAGATGCGCGAACCGTAGAAAAAGTGGCGCACAAGGGTGCTCCAAGTAAAGAGGAACACTTTAAGGATACACGTAGTGCTGAAAAAGCAACTTACAAGGGTGTGCCGGGCGAAACGGGAAGCTACAAAGCTGAGCGGAGCATAGTACCCTCCTACAAAGGCGCACCGGGCAAAGCGGGACGCTATAAGGATGCACGTAGCGTAGAAGCAACACCCTATAGAGGTACGTCGAGCAAAGCGAGCGGCTATAAAGATGCAAGAAGCATAGAAACTGCACCCTACAAAGGTGAACTGGGAGCGGAAGGCTACAAGAATAAACGAAACGCAGAGACACCGACTAAAGGCGTCCAGAGCAAAGAAGTAGCATACACTGGTACCCAGAGCAAAGAGGCACAGCGCGAGGGTATTCAAGAAAAAGAAAAAGCGCGCTTTTGGAGAGGTCCCGATAATTTGCTCCATAAAGGCAAACGAAAGCATCGTGGAGGAAAAAAAGATAAATAGAGAGAACTAAGAAACAGAAAGCGGCGTGAGTAGGTGGACTATTCACGTCGCTTTCCAATGTCCAGTTTCAGCATCCGTTTACTATTTGTGTCAGACTAAGGCGTGATTAAAGAAATTATGTCGATAATTATTGAAGTCTTTGTCCTCACACCCAGTCTCCGAATTCATCAATTAATGTATCTTCTACCTCATCGAAGGCAATGAGTCCTATTACTTTAAGGTGCTCGTCTTCTGACCATTCAAGGAAATCTTCGTAGGTCAATTCTGGTTCTTCATAATAAAATTTTAGAAAGGAAAACCATAGTCCATCTTGACGGGTCTCCGCTTCGTAGCGAAGGAGATAGTACTCTGAGGCATCGATTGTACTCTGAAAAAAGATTGCCAGACCGGGTACAATCAGTACAACATGGGCATCTGCATATTCACGGCTAGCAAACTGCAGGGTAAAAGCTTGTAAATGGGTCTGTTCATTTTTCCGTCGGAGTGGGTCTAAGGACTGCTCTGGATGGGATTCCCAAGTATAAACACCTTCGGTTGATTGGACCTTTTCCATCTCTTCAGCAATATCTTCGAGGCGGCGCGCAACGATTGAGGGTAGAGTGAATTCCTGGCAGGCCGTAGAACGACAGTGATAGACAGGAACATTATCTATGCGCCCGACACCGTGGACTAAATCAATAGGAACAGTACGGGTGGTCAGATATCCAGTATCACCACAGCCACACGAGTCGATAGGGTCTATTGTTTGATCAAACATACATAACACCTCACAAATCATATACTTTACACAGAGTTATTTAGACTTTATCATTGTTTGTTACTCATCTCAAGTATAAGATAAAATGAAGTGGAAATCTCAGAAAGTGCCGCGATAAGCGGGAAAAGCTCAGCTCGCGCTGGGCTTTTCTGGGTGTCTATTGTATACTTATCTAGAGTATTTTATGAGCAATATTCCGTGGCGTGACGTAATAGGACTGGTAGTAACCGGGACCGACTGCAGAAATATATTTACAAATCCTCACGATTAATGAACGTTAGACTATACTATAGGAGGTCGTTTGAATAATGAAGGGGGAGAGCTAATGCGTCAGTCACTAAATGAAGGACAGTTAATTTTGATCAAGTTACTTAAAAACATGGGCAAAGAAGTCGAAAGGATTCTGCAAGGGTGTATGCAAACCCTAATAACTCTTGATCGGACTCAAGCAGAATTTTGGATTAAAGAGGATCAATTGGTTAATGATTTTGAGCGGCAGGTGGATGATGCGTGTGTGCGTTTGATCGCAACTCAGCAGCCTGTTGCTACAGACCTACGGAAGATTATTTCGGCGATGAAAATAGCCACAGATCTGGAACGGATGGCTGACTTGGCTATCGACATAGCTAAGACTGTGCGGAGAATTGAGGGACCGCTCTGCAAGCCGCTGATTGACATTCCCCTGATGGCGGAGAAAGCACTTGCAATGATGAGGCAGGGCCTTGAAGCTTATAGTAATGAAGACATGGAACTCGCATATAATCTGGCGGTGCAAGATGACGAAGTGGACCATCTGTATAAACAAGTCGTACGTGATCTTTTAGTCATTATGTCTGCAAAACCAGAAATCTTAGATCAAGGTATGTACCTGACTTTAATAGGTCGTTATCTCGAACGAATTGCTGATCATGCTACAAATATTGGCGAAAATGTAATTTATATTACTACAGCCGAACGACATGATCTTAACAAATAAGAATAAATTGTTTACTAATGGGGGTGCATGAAACCTGCCAATTTACATTTATTTTGACCTAGCGGAAGCGTTGGTTTATACTAGAATTATAGAGCAATGATATGAGGTGTAAGGTTGAGGAAAAAGGTTGCAGTTGTCACTTTGGGATGTCCCAAGAATCAAGTAGACAGCGAAATAATGTCAGGATTACTTGCCCAAACTTACATATTTGTCGAAAACCCTGAAGAGGCAGATATTATTGTAGTCAATACCTGTACATTCATACAATCGGCAAAGGAAGAATCAATCGAAACTATTTTCGAAATGGCAGGTTATAAAGAATCTGGTGTTTGTCAGACCCTGATTGCGACAGGGTGTCTAGCGCAGCGGTATGGATCTGAATTAATGGAGGATATACCTGAACTAGATGGCGTACTCGGAACTGGAAATATTGATAAAATTACGGAAATTGTTCGAGCGGCTGAGGGTACGCGAACAACTCTAATTAAACCAGGCACGCCAGACTTTCTTCATGATGATAAGATGCCCCGTAGACGCTCCACTCCCGATTATTTGGCTTATGTAAAGGTTGCAGAGGGTTGCGATAACTATTGTACTTATTGTATCATTCCATACGTGCGCGGACATTTTCGTAGCCGATCGGAGGAATCCGTGCTCCAGGAGGTCCAGGATATGGCTGCTCAAGGGGTTAAGGAAATTATGGTCATGGCCCAAGATACCACACGCTATGGACTTGACCTTAAGGGAGAAC
>JGI12269J14319_10005231_pt1 | contig 11583 bp, 13 predicted proteins | sample PeaSoiSIISIP2007_FD_14319 | JGI IMG/M metagenome (IMG submission 14319) | reverse complement strand
CCCAGATGTGGCTGCCGGTCTCCGTATCAGTCAATCGTGCGTTGATACGGATGCGCTCGCCCATCCGCCGCACGCTGCCTTCGACCACGTAGCGAACGTTCAATTCGCGCGCGACCCGCTTAATATCGACGGCGATACCGCGATACCGGAACGAGGCCGAGCGAGAGCGCACCGCGAGGAGGCGCCAACGCGACAACTCGGTAATGATGTCCTCGGTGATTCCATCGCTGAAATATTCCTGTCCCGGATCGCCGCTCATGTTGGTGAAGGGAAGCACGCAGATCGCGACTCGAGCTGGCCCGATGGTGGGAACGGGTAGTACCGAGTCCGACTCGGTGTCATTAGGTTCTTTCGGCAGCCCGTCGGAGGAATTCTCCGGGAACCTGTTCGCGCTCATCTCTAACAGAGGACGGACCGCCACCGACTTCGATGAAATCGGCGTAGACGGACCCGTTTCCGGGTAATCGCGAATTTCCTCAACGGCGCCAACGATGTGGTATCCGCGTCCCCTTAGACCCCCGATGTAGCGGGGTAGTCGCGGATCATCTTCGAGTGCATCGCGCAGTAATTTGACCCGCTGACTCACGGTTTCAGGGCTAACGATGGGCCCAGCCCACACCAGACGCATCAGCTCGTCCAGCGAAACGACATTGGGCGCCGCTCGCACCAATGCCAACAACAGATCGTAAGAGAGTTTGGGAAGCGCCACGGGCTCGGTGCCGCAGCTGACCTGCTGACGACCAGTGTCTATTGTGAGATCGCCGAGGCGATAGATCATAGGAATAGCGGCCCGCAGGCAAGCCTGGAACGTTGCACAAGGGTCGACGGATTTCTCCTGCAAAAACTCACGCCAGTCAATAGCGAGAATGATGGCTAGCGTGCCGCAATCGTGGCGACGTAATTTCATTGAGACGAAAATTATCTAGAATCAGTGGGTTGCGTAATTTCCGCCGCTGCTGACAGCATATTCGCGGAAAATGGTAAGCAAGCGCTTCCTTAGAGGAGGCGCTTGCTCACCCAGTCGGCGGGCCAAGTTTCGAATGGATTCGGTGGTCTAAAGCGCCGCTATTCAACCTGCGCTGGAGCGATTGACACTGCGATTATGCACTGCCGTAACCATGGGTCGGTTGACTTGCCCCACCGCCGACGTCACGGCGTGGTCGACGCATGTCTGCCAAACGATGCGACGGGCCAACTCTTTGCTCTCAAAGGGGGCGCAGACTTCCTTCGCGGCGGAGCGAATTCGGTTATAGAGCGCTTTGGCACCCTGTTCATTGTCCAGGTTCAAGTCACCGTAGGTGACCTTCTTTGTCAAAGCCTCTCCTGAGTAGTCCCAGGCCAGCGCAGTGCCGGTGCTCGCCAAGCAGGTGATCGCTAACAGGGCAGTGGCGATCATTGAAGGAAGTGCCGAACTGGTTGCGATTTTCATGGCTATCTCCCGATAGAGTTTGGTGAATCCGATTGACCGATCACGATTCACAAACTAGGACACGCGCCTACGCGCTGCATGAAAGCTGGCCCAATAGTGGCTGAAGCTTTGCCAAAGCTTTGGTGAAACGGGCTTGCAGGGGCGGTCGAGCGACAGCTTTCGGGCAGCCAGTTCATTGCCCAGCAATTCTGCTTTTGGCGGCGGGCAGTCGGGCCTTTAGCCAAAGGTTCCTCTAAGCGGTCATTCGCGAGGGATGTCTTCTTGCCCTGCTAATTTTCCGGTCGGCGTTCGAAACGCTGTGTCGATGCTCCGAATTTCGGGTCGGATCGCCGTTCGGAGGAGGCTCTCGCTGTCGTGATTTTTCGCAGTGCCGTGGAGGCTCCGCGGGACACGCACGCCGGTGATAGAGGTGATGAATTTTTCGCAGATTCCGAGTGCTGGCGCTCATTACAGTGAGCCCGGCACGGCGTATCGTTCCAGCCGCTGACTAGCAAATGGTCAGGCGTAGCGTGGCATGCGGTGTCGTGGGAAGGCGACAGTGCCCGATGCTGTCAACGCCGATGTAAAACTGGACCATCTCTGATGCTCAGCTTCGGCTTGGGGAGGCATATGAGCGTGGAACCAAGTGAATTGATCAGCGAGGCCTGGACGCGGTGGCAGGGACATGTCATCCACGACGTGTTCCCTTTAGGCCGCTGTCTCGGTTGTTCGGATCACAGCGGCGTCTTCCTAACCAAGTCTGCGGCGCTAGGCCCTTCGGAAGTCGCGGTCAAGCTCATTCCCACCGATCGCGCCCTGGCGGAGTCACAGCTGCCGCGATGGAAGAGGTCTGGCGGCATCGTTCATCCGCACCTGCTTAGATTGTTGCAGTGGGGCGGGTGCCAGCTGGACGGGCTGCCCTATCTGTATGTAGTCATGGAGTACGCCGATCAGACTCTTGCGCAGGTGTTGCAACGCCGCGCCCTGACGGATGACGAGGCGCGAGAAATGTTGCGGCCGACCTTGGACGCACTCGCGTTCATGCACGGCCAAAACCTGGTGCAAGGCCAGTTGAAGCCAGCAAACATTCTAGTGGTTGGAGATCAGCTGAAGCTGGCAAGCGACACGATCCGTCGCGTCAGCGAAGGCACCATGAGCGCCAAGGCGCCCACTGTGTACGATCCTCCGGAAGCGCGGCACGGAAGCAGTTCCACTGCTGGGGATATCTGGGCGCTCGGCGTCTGCCTGTTCGAAGCGCTGACTCGCCGTCCGCCTTCGGGCTGGGGCGAACGCAGCGAAGCCGTCGCGCTGCCGGCCGATTTCTCGCCGGCATTCCGAGACGTCGTGGCCCGCTGTCTGAACCCCAGCCCGCAGAACCGTCCCAGCGTGACGGAGCTCGTGGCTTGGGCCCGCGCGCAAGCGGCGGGGTCTGCGCCCGACGCGACCATTCAGCCCGCGGCGATCGTACCGCTGGAACCGACGACACCCGAGCCGACGCCACCGCGGATTACGCCCCCTCCGGCGGCTCCCGAAGCGGCGAGGCCCGCGCCGTCCATGGCGCAGTCCCCGAACCCGCGAGCCTTGCTTACCGCGGTGCTCGGAGCGGTCGTGATTCTCGCGCTGGGTTGGACCGGAGTGCGCATGGTTAGATCGCATCGCACCCCGGCTCCGCCTCCAGCTCCGGGAGGCTCACTGTCACAGACCCCAGGCGCCGCCGCACCAGTGGCGGCGGATGTTCGGAAACCCGTCTCTACGGTGTTGCCTCCGAAGCCGAGTCGGAGCGACCTGGCCACGTCACCATCGGCACTGCATGACGTGATCCCTGAAGTTCCTCAGGGCGCCCGTCGAACCATCAGAGGACATATCAAAGTGTGGGTGCGAGTCATCGTCGACCAGGACGGTTCGGTGTTCGCCGCCACTGCGGATCGAATCGGTCCCAGCAGGTATTTCCAGCGCCTCGCCATCGAGGCGGCCAGGAAATGGACGTTTCCACCGATCGACACTCAGTCCCGACGCCTGATGCAGATTCGCTTCGACTTTAGTCGCGACGGGACCACGGGCCGTGCCGTCACACTCCACTAAGACGGTGGCAACAGTCGCCGCTCTCAGCGCTCCTCGGCATCGACGAGCACCGCTGCAGCACCGCCATAGCCGCCTTCTCGCTGAGACCGAGCTCAGCAAAACCGCCGATTCATTTAGAGAAGTTGCCGTGTACGGGCAGCAGCCGAGCACCATACATGCTGGGAAGCCACGTCCGGCAGGTCGGCGGTTTACTGTTGCGCGATTCGTCCTGGCTGTCGTTCACTGCCCTATGCATGCGCCTGGCCGGCGGACCTAACCGGCCAAGACCGGAAGTTCAGTGCGTCGAAGTAGCTTCTTCAAAGCCGACATTCGGATTGAGGCGGGGGCCCGACCGGAGCAATTTGCCAGGCTGAGATATTGAGACTCCGGTATCTGGCCGGTTGGCCGAACCGCTAAGCTGAGGCGGTCAAAGACCTGGACTGCGAGTAACCATGTCCACGACAGTTCGTCGTCTTCTCGTACTCTGCGCGCTCGCGCCGCTGGGCTGCGTACTTACGATGTCTCGCCCTGCGAGCGCCGACAATTTCGGTCCCAGCTACTATGACCGCGCGACGAACGAACTCGTCGTGACGATGCTGTACGGTGGCACGAATCCGAATCACAAGTTCACACTCAAATGGGGGGCCTGCCAGTTCGACGACTCGGGTCGTCGCATGCCACTGGTCAACGCCGACATCCTCGACGATCAATTCAACGACACTGAGCAGCAACAGTACACGATAGTCACACGATTCAGCCTCGCGGATATGCCATGCCCGCGGCCAGCCAACGTGACGGTGTCCACCGCGCCCGGATTCAGCTTCGAGCTGGTGATTCCCAAGTAGGCAGCAGCGCCAATTCCACCCGACATCGCGGACCTTTTCATCAGCAACGAGCTACTCGCTGATTTGCGCGAATTAGCTTGGCGGTTCAGTACCAGTACCCTAATCCAGCATACTACTGACCTGCTACGAAGCGGATGCCCCTGAGTGGCTGGTCCGGGTCAGTTTTGACCAGTGGAAGCATTCCGCTGGAAGTTCGGCCCCGCCTGGCTCAGTTCGGCCAGATGCGAACATCGACCGGCTCAGAATATTTGCATTGGAGCTGGGGTGTCTGCTTGTAACATGGACAAATGCGACCTGCCTGGCGCCGTCACCGCGGTGTAGCATGAAAATTTCGAGGTTCCATATCTTCACGGCAAGAGCAACAGGGAGAACTGCCATGCAGATTGCAAGGAGAATCGCACTGGCCGCAATCGGTCTCATTGCCATTGCTGCCTCCGCATCCGCGCCGACCGCATCCGACACCGCCGCAGATGAGGCCGCGCTTCGCGCCGCTGATCAGACCTTTATACGAGCTTACTGGAAGGGCGATCTCGAAACAGTGGTCGCGTTCTACGCCGAGGACGCGGTGTTGCTGCCGCCGAACGCGCCGGAGGTCAAGGGCCGCGACGCCATTCGCAAGTATTACGCGGCGGACATGGCAGGTCTGAAACCGGGCGAAGCGGGAATGATCCTGGAGTCGACACAGGGGGTATCCGGTAATCTAGGCTGGTCGTCGGGTAGGTCCAAAGACACCGCGGCCAATGGTGCGACGACAGGGACCTGGAAGTTCCTGTCGGTCTCGCGCAAGGTCAACGGCAAGTGGCTCTACATTCGCGATACCTGGAACTACGATGGCCCTCCATAAGCCGCGGGCCACCCGCAATAGAGCGCTCCCTTCTCGATATAAATTTATTGCTCGGGGCCGGCCTATTATTTGAGGGTCTCAAAGCGGACGGTGGCGACCGGCAGCAACGGGCATCTGAGTAGATACGCAAACATTCCCGTGATCGGCGCCACAAATGCGAATGTCGCGGCCGCTTATTTACACTCGGTGAACATGCACTCAGGGCGCCCTTTCGCTGATCTGACTGCGCCCTAGTCGGAACCGTGTCGGTCCGAGCGCTCGCCTAAAGTCGCGCGCGTGCGCGGATCCGGCTCACCGGCGAAGTATTTCTGCAGCGCCTCGCGGTAACTCGGCTCCTCCGGTGCGACTTCGGCAAAGAGAGTCATGCAGGAGCGGAATTTCAGATCATCCGGGTAGCCGAAGATCTGCTCAATGCGGCGGCCCTCGACGTCGAGCACCAGCCGCGTGCATTCTCTCAGGCGCGCTCCGAGCAGGGGATGCTCGTGGTAGGCCCTCGCCTCCTCGCGGGACGCAACGGCGTAGCGCCGGGCCATACCACTGGATCCCAGACCCTGGATGTTCGGAAAAATAAACCACATCCAGTGGCTCGCCTTCTGGCCAGCGCGCAGCTCATCCAGGACGTCTTCAATCACAGGGTCCTGGGCCGTGACGAAGCGACGCAGATTGAAGGGATCAGGGTTCATGCACCGTGCTGCCCAGTAGTCGGCCGGCCGCCGCGCCTCCAGCGGCGAGGCCAGGGCTAGTGATGGGAGCGCCGTCCACTGGAAATACTGTACGCCTCTGGCATATAGAGATCGACCCGCTCAAGACCCAAGCTCGCTGTGCGAGCCTAAGCGCAAGAGCCGGAGCACATCGTTGCCGGTATTGCGGTAGATGAGCACCAGGTCCGGCTTTGTGCTCAGGCTCAAGCTCGAACGATCCCGGGATGCAACCGAATCCGGGAACGATTAGAAATCGGATGGTGCGGCAACGCGTACCGAGGTTCAGCGAAATGTCACGCCGGTCCGGGTCGATCTCGAACGAGCAGCTCAGCGGCTGTCGCGACCGGGGAGGTGATGCCACCGGCGCTGAATCGCTGGTGTGCCCGAGTGTTTTGTTCTGCATCCCGGCCGCTCAGAGTCTGCGCCGCGACACCGGTTCGGCAAGACGAGCACATGAGCGGCTCGTCGCCCAGATTCAGGGCTGCTTCATCATGGTGTAGGTCATTTTGGTGTTACGCAGCTGGTCCGCGTCCTCAACGCTTAGAGTCTTGCCGTCGGCGGATGCGGCCATTCGAATGATGTCGATCACCTTCCCTCCCCGCCGATCGGTCTCTTGAATCGTGTTGGCGTCTATGCGCTTTAAGGAGACGGTGGTCTCGGCCGGATCATTCTTGATCGGGTATTCCTTACCATCAAATTTCGCATCATAGCTTTGACCGTTCCATGCCATCTTCAATCCGTCGGCCGTGGATTCATACTTCACGGTGACAAGGGAACCTGAAGCCCCACTGAATGGATCCTGTTGCCACGTTCCGGAGATGGCATGCGAGCCTGCGGGTCCGGCGGTCAATCGCGTATAGCTATTGGTCCCCTTCGGCGCCTGCGCACCCGCGTAGTCCACCCATAGTTCTGTGAGCGTCTTGCCGTCGGCCGATACGCTGGCCGCATCCGCGCCGATGATCTTGCCACCCTTCTTGCGCGTCGTCTCGATGGCATTGGCGTTTACGATCCGAATCGCTATGGAATCGTAGTAATCGTGGCCGCTGACCTTCTGATCCGTGCCGTCCGCCTTGACCGTGATCTGCGGAACACAGCTAGTGCAGCGATACATACCCTGACTGATCTCGTAGGCAACCGGAGGTCCCGATACCTGCACGGAGCCCAGCTTCGTCGTCCAGGTTCCATCAAACGCGGTGCCGGCCAAGGCCAAGCTCGGCGCAAGGCATAGCAGCGTTAGCAGCTTTTTCATGATTGATCTCCCGTATAGTCGTGACATGGCGCGGATCTGAAAATCGGCAACCAATTCGATCCTGGCGCCAAGCGTACACCCGCTGCGCAGTGCTCAATAGTCGCGCGGAGGGCCAATCACAATCCGCTATCGGGGCGTTACGTGGACGGCACCCACTCGCGCAACGCCTGAATGCGGCCGAGGGCTTGCGCCTTCTTGCAATAATTGTCATCGGCCGTGATCAACATCGCATTCGAGTTCTCCAACGCCACCGCGTGATACAGGGTATCGAAGAGATGATGGTGCATATCAATCGCCAGTGTGCAAGCGCGGCCCAGTACTTGGGCCTCATCGGTTGTCGGAAATTCCGTCGCGCTCAGCATCAGCGTGTCGTCAGTCGCCGTTTCGGGGCTCAGGCGCGCTAGGACCGCAGCGACCTCTGCCAGCCAGTGAAACGGCTGCAGGATCTCGAGCTCTCCGGCCACGACGGCTTGCACCAGGACCGTGGCACGCTCGGTATCGCGCTCCCGCCCCGGATCGGCCAGCAGCCACCTGAGGATCACACTGGCATCGAGCTCCACCCTCACGGTCGGCCGGCAGTGCGCGCCGCGCTCACCTGACGGGCTGAGGCGGCGTTGCGACGACTTCGGGCACTGCTTAGCCGGCGAAACAGCTGCTCGCGTCGCGCTCGCTGCACCGACTCGCGCACCGCACGGCGCATCAGCTCGGCCACCACCGCGCTCTTGTTCTGGCCGGAGAATGCCTTGTCGAAGGCGACCTTCACCTCATCGGGCACGCTGAAATTCACCGTCGCCATGTCACTCGCTCCGTTGTTGAAGATTTCAACAACGAGGAGTTTACGCTCCGGGGCGTTGCGGTCACCTGACCGGGGTTTCGCTGCCTGCAGCGGGATTCGGTTCTCTGGATCGAGATCCCAAAGAAATGCAGCTGCAAATGGTCTTCTGGGAAAGGATATAAGGAGCTACAGGACCTAACAGGGGAAGGTTTACGCCATTGACAGAGATGAGGAAAACGCCACCTTCCTGGAGGGATGCAACGCCTCGATGAATCAACGCCGATCTGCGGCCAGAGATAACAATGTCTTAGCGGCGTAGCGTGAGAGAGGTAACGGCCCGGCGTGTGCGCATACTTTCTTTGCCAAAAGTAGCCATTTCTCTTCGGCACTGCACCAGACACGCGCGCAAGCTGTTGATTGATCGCTGCGGCTTGTCGGATCTCAAGCACGAGTTGGACGTGCAAGATCAGCTCATCCAATCCACTGAATTTGCATCATCCGATTGTTACAAGCACTATTTCTGACACCAAAAAAATACGCGCAGCTTATTGATAAAGAGCGCAAGAGCCTGTCACGCGAATTGGGATGTGTTACCACGTTTAGAAAACGCGCGTCAGAGAACCAGCAGTTTCAACTGGTCAATGTTCGCGCGGAATAGTTGGCCTCAGCGTACATTGCACGCAAAAAGTGGTTTTGGTGACACGGAGCAGAATATCCGCGTGCTTGATTAGTCTTTGTAATTCAGCGGGTTACGCGATGCGCTACGCATGATAGGTAGCGTGTGATACAGTTCGCACTACTTTCTATATGATGCACGTACCATATCGCGGCTGATCCTGAGTGAGACTGTCTCCATGAGGTTGAGACAGTTGGGACTCATGGAATCGGCAATATGCAAGTCCAGTCTCATTAACGCTGAGATTCGACGGGACATCAATGCGGCGCTCCACCACAGCGCGCCGCCTCTCAAGCCCGGATGACATGACGACGCCAACGTGCAGATCGTCGGGCTTCTGCGACCAATGGTACGGGCAATTAGGAGATCGCAAGTGTTGATCACGACACACCCCAAACACTACCTACTGGCTTCGGACTTCGATCAAACGCTGAGTTTCAATGATTCGGGACTCGTATTGAGCGAGCTGCTCGGAATATCCGGATTTCAGGATCGTGTTGCCGGCTTAGCCCGCAGCAACCTCGTGCAGCAGGGCGGCGAGCTTGCATATCTGATCCGTCACGATCCGGAGTTTCGCGGCGTTCGCGTCGAACATCTGATCGAGGCCGGGCGACGCGTTCGCCTCAAGAGCGCGATTCCGGCGTTGATCGAGTTCTTGGAACGCGGCATCGAGGGGTATCGCTTTTCGTTCTTTGTGATATCCGCGGCGCCGCGCGAAATCGTAATGTCGGCGCTGGCGGGCATAGTGCCGCCCGAACACATCAACGGCACCGAGCTGGAGTTCGACGCGCGGTCGGGCGAAGTTCGCGCCATCAAGCGCGTGCCCGCGGGCTACGGCAAGGTCGCTGTGATTGAGGAGCTCGAGCATCGACTGGGTATTACACGCGACCGCGTGATTTACGTCGGCGACGGCAGCTCCGACGTGCATGTCATGCTGCATGTGAACAATCGAGACGGGTTCACGATTGCTGTTTCAGAAAACAAGCAGCTTGCGCAGATTGCTCAGAGTACGGTGCTCAGTGACAGCGCGTTCAGCATCGTGGTACCGATTCTCGATCAACTTCTTGGCTGGCGAGCGGGAGAGATTCGGGCGTTGTTTGAATCGAACGGATTGACACTGCACGAGTGGGAGAAGGAGCGGACTGATCGCGTGACGATCGGTGACGTCCTTTCGAGCAAGGCGCGGGCAGAAGCGTGAGCAGCATGAGTCATTCCGGAGCCGAGTATTTGGGGTGGGGGGCAACGGCGGTATTTGTCGGATCGTACTTCTGCCCGCGCCCGTCACTGCTCCGGGGCGTTCAGATGTTCGGGGCCCTGCTCTGGATGATTTACGGCGTGCTCATTGGAGCAATGCCGGTCATTGTTGCGAATGTGCTGGTATTTTCCGCCGCCGCCTGGACGACGTTTCGCATAAATTCCGCAAAGTGATTTGACCGCAAGCCCAAGGCTTTCGGGCCGGCCGGATTGAGACGGCGCTTACCGGCGGTCGTTGCGTCAAGCCCCGTCTTCGACGCGCTGGCGGAGGACTCAGGATTTTCCTTTCGGGCGCGGAAAGCGTCGGGCGCGGAAAGCGCGTTGCCCGCTCTGCTCATCTTGGGCAACGTAGGCGCTGGCTGTTCTTTTTGGATGAAGCCCCGCGTGGTGGGGCCCGGGCGCCATGCCGCGGTGATCCGTCCTACTCGGGCGGAATTTCCTTGAGCTGCTCCCAGCCCGGACCGGGCGAGGCGCCATCGGCGCCGACGGTCTGGCCGCCGGGGCCGATCCATTGCGTCTTGGTCCGGTGCTCATGCCGCCGCCCTCGCTGTGTCTGTCCCTGCCTCGCGGGCGCGAGATGCGCTGCTCGGCGGAACCAGCGAGGCCGAAGACTCGTTCCCGCGCACGGAGGTCCGACACCTGGACCCGATCAGGATATTCCGAGCCGCATTCTGGTCTCGGTCGTGCGACTCACCGCAGTCGCTGCATACCCATGATCTTACAATCAACCCGTTGACCCCTCGCGGACCACTCAGTGCGCCGCAAGTGGAACAGGTGACGCTGGTGTTTCGCTCGCTGACGACTTCAAACGTTCTGGCAGCCTGCTGGCTCTTGTAGTCCAAAAAGCTCTTGAGCATGCCCCAGCCAGAATCCAGCACGGATTTCGCCATCCGCGTCCTGGCCAGCTTGAGACTGCTCACGTCACCGACGATGATTCTCTGATATCGATCGACCATCTTCCTGGAGAACTTATGCAAGGCATCGGCTCGACAGCGCGNGGCCTTGCGATGNATGCGNTTGGCTTGACGCTGATGGCCACGGCGCTGCGCNGAGGAGATCTTATCGGCATAGCCNNAGCGTCCAGCGGCCGGCTGCAAGGCGCTCCCCCTCGCTCGTGACGGCAATATCCTTNAGCCCAAGATCAATGCCGACGGCCTCCCGCGGCGCAATGCTCGGCTCTGCCTCAACCTTGACCGGCAGACACAGCCACCAGTCCCCNACCGCATCCTGNGCAAAGCAACCGCCCTGCCATTTCACCCCTTGCAGGCGCTCCCGCTCGAATACCCGCACGCACTTGCCGGCAAAACGCAGACACACCCCTTGTCGCTTGAGGCTCAGCGCCTTGAACGGTATCCAGCCCAGGGAGCGCCTGGCGCCACCACTCACGCGCCAGCGCAGCTTCAGGCGCTTGGCGGCCTGGCGCTTCTGGGCGTAGTGATTGCAGATCGACTGAATCGTGTCGGCGCCGATCTTGTCAAAGTACTGCGTGGCACCGGCCGTCAGGTAGCACAGGTCAAAGCCGGACAGCCACTTGCGCTTGGTATCCGTGCGGGTGGCGGCCTTGAGGCTCGTCTCATTGCAATAATTGAAAACCTCGTTCACTTCAATAGCGGCGGCATTGAGCCACGCATAGGCTTCCGTACGAACCTTCAAACGAAGAGTGCGCGTGAACGACAGCGGCATGAGAGCATTATCTCTCTTCACGGGCGTTCTTGCTCCACTTCGTTGCGCAATTCACTGGTGGGTCGCGACGCCCGTGTCGCTTCGTTG
>JGI12269J14319_10005229_pt1 | contig 11586 bp, 6 predicted proteins | sample PeaSoiSIISIP2007_FD_14319 | JGI IMG/M metagenome (IMG submission 14319) | reverse complement strand
TGGGTCCCTGGGCAAACGCGGTGAGTTGCTGGGCGCCGCTGTTGGGGCACGTCCCGGTTGTGGCGGCAACCCAGCTCGAGCCCTGGGCGTCCCACTGCTGCACCGGGTTCACGGCGATGGAGTACCCGACGGGCGCCGTCCCCTCGGTCGTGCCGCCGACCACGAACGGCGTCGGGGAGGCGGTGCTCGTCCCGTCGCTCACCGACACGTTCTGGGTTCCTGTCACTGAACCTGGGACCACGAAGGTCACCGTGGCGTTCCCGTTGGCGTCGGTTGTCGAGCCGCTCGTGATGGACGCCGGAACTGCCCCACCGCCGCCAGCAGGTGTCAGGGTCACCTGGAGGCCCGTGTTGGCGGAGAACCCCGTCACGAAGACGACCACAGACGCTCCCACGGGGCCGACTGCTGGCATGGGGGCACTTACGAGCCGGTAGGGGGTGGGAGTGCAGTTGACGAAAGCCTGCTGCGCCTCGTACTGGGCACTCTGGGCGAAGCTGTTGAGCACGGCGTCGACAGTGGACAGGCTCTTCTGCGTCGACGAGCTCGTGAGCGAAGTGACGAGCGCGCCAAGCAGTGCGGTGACGGTCAAGGCGATGATGACAATGGCGATGAGCAGTTCAATGAGCGTGTCGCCTTGCTCGCTCCGCTCCGCCCGACGTCGCAGATTCCCGAGCATCGTCCTCACGAGGGTCTTCATGAGGACGGAGCGGGGCTGACCGTCAACGCCAAGTTGTTGAACGCGGTGCCACCGAAGGAGAGGGTGTAGGCAACGATGTCGGAAGTGGCCACGTTGCCGCCATACCCGTCGATGAAGATCTGGGCCGATGGCGCGTAAATCTCGCCGGCCAACGAATTGGTGCCGTTGGTGTTCGGGCTGCTCAGCACCACCTGGTTGTTGTCGCTGCCGTCCTGCCACAGCAGGACGGGGTTGCTGGTGCTAGCCGAAAGTTGCACGCTGGTTGACGAGAAGGAGTTTCCGAGGTTGGTTTCGCCACTCTTGACATAGAAGAACAGGCCACTGCCGCGCAACGCGCTCCCCAAACCGGACACGTCGATGCCGTTCAGGAAGGTGTAGCTCCCACTCCCGAAATTCACCGTGTCGTTGTTCTGGATGCACAGCGACGTCTGCGTACCCGAACAGTTGACACTGCCGGCGAACTCGTAGGGACCGGCCTGGAAGGTCACGGTGGCGTTGTTCGGGATCGTCAGGCCCGACGCATACAGCCCCGATGGGCAATTCATGGTGGTTCTGGGTGGGCACGTCACGGTGGGCGGCATGATGTTGGTCACGTTTTGCTGACTCGCCCAAGCGAGGAGGGGATCGGCGATGCTGTTCTGCGTGGGCCCCGTGCTGATCTGCACAGGAGGATTGGGGCTCACGTTGACGCCGTTCACGGTGGTGTGCTGCCCGGTCGTGGGACAAACCGCGAAGTTCGTGCTCGCCCCGCTCGAGCTCGAGTTCTGGCAGTTGTAGACGCCGATAGCGTCGGCGGAGGGGACGTTGGCACACGACGACGTCGCCGTTGCGTTGACGCTCACGCTCGACAAGAACGCAGACGTGGCGGAGATGGCGGCATCGTTGCCGCCGCTGGTGTTGTAACCCGAGTTGAGCGCGATGGGGCCCTGGGCGTTCAATTCCTCACTGGCGAACAACGTGAACGAGCCGCCCAGGGTGATGTCGTTTTGGGGACTGAGGAGCGTGACCACGGCGCAGGGCTGGTTGATCGGCGGGATCGGAACACCCGACTGCGGGTCTCCGTTCAGCGCATACTGATACGAGGCGCATGGCGAGGGGGACCCAACGCACCCCTGGGTGACGTTGAGGGTGACGTTCGACACCAAGTACGTGGGCGTCCAGGCGGTGGTCGGTGAGCACGACACCCCGGTCGGGATGCTCGTCGGAGTGGGCGAGATGCAGCTCACGCTGGGCGCGGGAGGGTTGGTGGAGCTCAGGTTGTCGGAGAGGATCTCATGGCTCTGGGATCCGCTCGCGCAGAACTCCCGCACGAGTTCGGGCGCGGCGCCGGGCGCCGGGGTCCATGTGTAGTACGACACCGTCGTCGTGGGCGTCGTTCCCTGGAGCTGGATACCCAGGAGGAATGACGTCGATCCGGAAAGCCCTGCTGGGCTGCAAGGTGCGGGTGAGGCAGCGCTCGCATCTGTCGTCACGCTGCCGGCACTTTCGATGTCTCTCACGTAGTACGAAGAGGCCAGCGTCGCCGCGCTCGAGTCCGCCACGGTGCGCTGGACACCCTGATCGTCCTCGAGCGACGTGATGATGACCATGGCGATCCCGCCTACCACGATGGGAAGGATGACCAGGACGATAAGGAGCTCGATGAGGGTGAAGCCGTCCTCACCCTGCCGGGACGGCCGACGCCACGGTCGGGCAGGGTGACGGTGACCCCCTCGCCATGTCCCCCGTTTCGGCTGCATCCGTCTCCCCATCAAGCCCATTGCCCCTCTTTGTGGCAATGTCCCCACAGATTGTTAAGGACTCCATCGTAGGCCGAACCGTCCAGATCCTTCCCGGCGACCGGCCGAATATTCAGAACGAGGTAACCCGGGGGGGAGGAAGCGAGGCACCCGTCAGCTGGTCGGTGCCGTCCTCCAGATACTGATGGACGCCTGAGTACTGCTTCGGCCTCTCGAGCTCCTTGGGGTAGAGGCTCACCCGCAGCGCCGTCTCGTACTCGATCAGGTCCTCGTCCATCAAGGCGTTGAGGCCCATCTCTAGGGTCTGCATGCCCTCGGATTGGTGCGTGGACACGACGTTGCGGAGCTGACGGGTCTTGCCCTCCCGGACCAGGTTGCGCACGGCGTGGTTGGCCATCAGGACCTCGTACGCGGCCACCAGACCACCACCGATCCGAGGAACGAGGCGCTGGTAGATGACGCCCTCGAGCGTCGACGCCAGCTGGACCTGGATCTGCTCACGGCGGTCCGAGGGGAAGATGTCGACGATGCGGTCGATGGCCTGGGCGCTGTCGTTGGTGTGGAGCGTGGCGAACACGAGGTGGCCGGTCTCGGCGATCGTCAACGTGGTGGCGATGCTCTCCTGGTCGCGCATCTCGCCCACGAGCAAGACGTCGGGGTCCTCGCGCAACACCGAGCGCAGGGCGCGGGTGAACGACTCGGTGTCGGTCCCGACCTCGCGCTGGCTGACCGCCGAGCGGTGGTTGGCGTGGACGTACTCGATGGGGTCCTCGATGGTGACGATGTGACACCGTCGATACCGGTTGATGTAGTCGATCATGGCCGCCAAGGTCGTCGACTTCCCCGAGCCCGTCGGGCCGGTGACGATGACGAGGCCCATGGGCAGCTCCACGAGCGACTCCACGGCGGGCGGAAGGCCGAGCTGCGCGAACCCGGGGATCTCGAACGGGATGATGCGCAGCGCCAGCGAACACGTATCGCGCTGGTGAAAAGCGTTGCAGCGGAGCCGGGCCCGTTGTTTCCAGCTGAAGGCGAAGTCGATCTCACGCTCGGCCTCGTATGCGCCCACGAGGTCGGGACCGACGATCGCCTTGATGAGGATCTCGGCCGAGATCGGGCTCAACATCTCGCCACCGGTGACAGGGCGCATCTCGCCGTCGACCCGGATGAGCGGCGGCGCGCCCGCCGTCAGGAGCAGGTCGGTGCCGCGCAAATTCCACAGTTCCTCGAGCCAATTGTCGATGTCCGCGGTACTGCGGCTGGTGGTCATGATGAGTCGGGTGATTACGAGGTGGAGCTACTGGGCATGGCAGACGTCCTCCTCGGGACGATGCGCTCGAGCACCGGGGGCGATCGCCACGGGCGTCGCGCCCACCACCTTCTCACATGCGGTCAGAACGTCTCCACCTTGTTCGACCGCCAGCGATGCCCACGGTCCGAAGGGTCGGTCCGAGGCGACACCGGCGACGACCAGAGGAACGCCTTGGTGCAGCGCACAGATGACGCCGAGCTCGGCTTGGCACGGATCACTCAGCGGCCGGGCCCGCACCGTCACCACCACGTCGAAACCCACGTCGAGAGGACAGACCCGCCCCTGCACCAACGCGTTGCACGGAAAGGCGGGCTCGCCCGGTTCGTGGCACCGGAGGACTCGGCACCCCCCCGCTTCGAGCTCGGTGGCGGACTGCTCGATGGCCCACTCGTCGGTGCCCACCACGAGAACCGTGGGCGGCGCCGTCCGGGGCTCCTCGGAGGAGGGCCCCTCGGGGACGGGCGCGAGCTTGGTCCCCACCTTGGATCTGAACGCTGCGGCCACGTCCCGAGTGTGGAACATCAACCCCACTACCTGGCCTACAACCGATCAACCCGCTCCCAACTTGGCCCGGAGAGCCGGGCGAACAGGGGGGCAGTAGGGTTCCGAAAGTGGCTCCGTACCCTTCACATACACGGGAGCACCCCACTACGCTAAGTGGCAAGGCCGGTGGTAGCAGTGGCGGAGAATGACGAGACGGTGGTGACGAACGTGGGAACGGCGGAGTCCGTCCGCACCGCAGCGGTGCCGGGACGATCAGTGGGCAAGCTCCTCGTGGTCGACGACGATCCCGAGGTCAGGGGCATGCTGAGCCGCCTGCTCGAGGTCGAGGGCTACAAGGTCACCGAGGCCATGACCGGGGCCGAGGCCATCGGGAGCCTGAGCAACGGTCAGCCCGACCTGGTCATCCTCGACGTCATGCTCACCACCGAGGACGGCTTCGACGTCCTGGCCGCCATCCGCCGCACCAGCGACGTGCCCGTCATCCTCGTGACCGCCAAGGGCCACGAGAGCGACCGGGTCCTGGGCCTCAAGCTCGGCGCCGACGACTACGTCGTGAAGCCCTTCTCACCGGCCGAACTGGCCGCCCGGGTGGGGACGGTCCTCCGTCGCAGCGGCGGCAACCGCCAGTCGTCGGCTTCGACCGGGACCCTCGAGTTCGGCGATCTCGTGATCGACACCATGGCCCGCGAGATCAGGGTGTCGGATCGCCTCGTCGAGACCACCGCCAAGGANTTCGCACTGCTCGCCTTCCTGGCCNGATCCCCGCGTCAGGTCTTCACCCGCGAGCAGCTGCTGACCCAGGTGTGGGACTCGTCGTCGGAATGGCAGGACGCCGGCACCGTGACCGAGCACATCCGCCGCATCCGCCGCAAGATCGAGGCCGACCCCGACAGCCCCCGCTGGGTGCGCACTGTCCGGGGCGTGGGCTACCGCTTCGAGCCCTGAGCNNNCCGTCGGCTTTCTCGNTCAGGCCCCCGTCGCCTCGGCCCGCAACCCCTTGGGGACCCGAGTGCGGCGACTCGCGGCGGCACGGTCGAGGGCGTGGCGCGCCCGGCGCCCGAGCTGGTCGGGCGTGAAGGGCTTGGGAAGAAGATCCGCGTCGGGGTCGAGGGGATGGCGTTCCATCGCCCCTTCGTCGAGATGGCCCGACATGAACAGCACCGCGACCGTGGGCCAGAGATCGACCAGTGACTCGGCGAGCTCGACCCCGTTCATCTCGGGCATCACGACGTCGGTGACGAGGAGGTCGATGGGACGCTCGAGCGAGTGGGCCACCGACAGGGCCTCCACCCCGTTGGCGGCCGCCAGCACGAGATAACCCCGCTCCTCGAGCTCGCGCACCGCCAGGCGGCGCAGCTCGTCCTCGTCTTCCACCACGAGCACCAATTCGTCGCCACCGCTCGAGTCCTGTTCGATCGAGACCTCGCCGAAGCCCCCTTCCTCGTCTTCGACGGCGGGGAACCACAATGTGATGGTCGTGCCCCGGCCCGGCGCGGTGTCCACGCTCACCTGTCCACCCGCCTGGGTCACCATGGCGTGCACGGCCGCCAGCCCGAGCCCGGTCCCCTTGGCCAGGCCCTTCGTTGTGTAGAAGGGCTCGAAGCAGTGCTCGGCGGTCTCCTCGTCCATGCCCGTCCCCGTGTCGGACACCGCCAGGGCCACGATGCGTTGCGGCGCGGGCAGGTCCGCGCCCACGACGCGCGTCCGGATCACGAGACGGCCCCCCTTGGGCATGGCGTCTCTGGCGTTGATGGCCAGGTTGAGCACGGCCCGTTCGATCTCGGCGGGGTCGACGAGGATGCGCCCCCCGGGCTCGGGCGGGACCAGCTCCAGTTGCACGTCCTCGCCGATCACCCTCACGAGCATGGGCTCCATGGCGCGCACGATGGCGTCGGGATCGACCACGCCGGGCTGGCCGACCTGACGATGGCCGATGGCGAGCAGCTGGCTCGTGAGGGCGGCGGCCCGGTGGCCGGCGCGCTGGATCGCCTCCACCTCGGTGACGAGGGGATCGGCGGGATCGAACTGGCGGAGGAGGATCTCGCTGCACCCCAGGATGACGGTGAGAAGGTTGTTGAAGTCGTGCGCCACGCCGCCGGCGAGCCTGGCCATGGCGCTGAGCCGCTCGGCCTGCTGGAACTGCTCGAGCATGCGTTGGCGCTCGGTCACGTCCTCGGCCACGGCCAGGATCCCGGTCACCGAGCCGTTGTGGTCGAGCAGCGGAGCCGTCGACACCGACAGCTGGAGCAGCTCGTCGTCGCGGAGAGCCCCGAGCTGCACCCCGACCGTCGCCTCGCCATGGCGGGTGCGGTCCCACAGGCGCGCCAACGCTGAGGCGGCGACGTCGTCGGCGGCGGCGATGCGCAGCGCCCCGTCGGCCACGCCGTCGGGGGCCGCACCGTCCCAACCCAACAACGAACCGGCTGCACCGTTCCACCACCGGGCCGCGCCCGACAGGTCGAGCTCGGCGATGGCCAGCGGCGAGGACTCCACGACGGCCTGGAGCCGTTGCTCGTTGCCCTGCACCGCCTGGTACAGCCGGGCGTTGTCGAGGGCGACCGTGGCCATCTGGGCCAGCAGGACCAGCACGGATTCGTCCTCGGCGTTGAACGAGCGTTCCCGCCCGAGCACGACGATGGCCCGGTTGCGGGTCCCGGTGGAGTCCACGAGGGGGACCGCCATCCATGGCACGGCCCGCGCTCCGGACGACGCCAACTCTGCGGCGATGGTGGGATCGGCGACCTCGTCGAGCCCACCGGCGTTGCGCAGGGGTCGGTTCGCCCTGGCGACAAGCCGGGACGCGGCCTGCACCACCGGAGACAGCGAGTCGGGCAGCGCCGTGGGGGCACTCACCTCGACCTCCGGTCCCGTCTCGGCGCCGGCCGCCGCGAGCGCACTGGTGGGGAGCTCGCCGGGAGGCAGCATGAGGACGACAGCCTGTTCGGCATCGAGGACGCGCCGGCCGTGCTCGGACAGCACCCGCAACACCTGAGGCTCGGCCAGGGGCGCGTTGACGGCGAGGGCGGCCTCCATGAGGCGACGCAACTGGGCGGCGTGCCGTGTCGCGGCCTGCTCGGCCTGGCGGCTCTCACCCCAGAGCAACACCCGTTCGACGGCAATGGCCACCCGCTCGGCCAGCCCGGCCGCCGTCTCGAGGTCCGAACGCCGGTATCCACGTCGGCCCGACCCCGTGACGAAGCTCAGCGCGCCGAACGACAGCCCGCGCAGATGGACGGGCACCACCAACATGGACTCGATCCCGGAGTCCTCCACCGTTTCTTGGTAGGCACCCGGTAGGGCCGGCTCGCCCCCATGGGGAGGTCCGGCGCGCCTCGTGTGGATGACGACCTCGGGCTTTCCCCCGGCCAGCACCCGCCGGACGAGCGCCTCCCCGTCGGGATGGGGGTGACGCAGGTGGCCCGTGCCCCACCGGCCGTCGGCGCCATCGGCAACGCGCCGCAGCGTGCCCTGCTCATCGACGACGTCGACGGCGAACCAGTCGGCGAACGACGGCACGACCACCTCGACGAGTCGGACCATGGCCTCGTCGTAGGACTCGAGGGCGGTGGCGAGGACGTCCCCGGCCCGGGCCAGGATGGCCACGTGCTGGCGGGCGTGCTCGGCCCCCAGTCGACTGCGACGCTCGGCCTCGTCGAGCCGGGCCCGCTCGATCGACGCCGCGGAGCGGTCGGCCACCAGTTGCAGGAGCTGGAGGTCGCGCTCTTGGAATCGGTGCCGGACGCGCGTCCCCACCTGGACCACCCCGATGACCTGGCCCCCCACCAGGAGGGGGGCCGCCACCAGGGACGACACCCGCTGGCGCAGCAGGGGTGCGGTCTCGGTCGCCTCGGCGACGTCGTTGACGATGACGGCCTGGGCCCGCGACGCCACCTCTCCCACCACGCCTTCGCCCACCAGGACCTCAAGGCCCTCGGTGACCCGGGCGTCGAGGCCGTACGAGGCCCGGACGGTGAGGCCGGTGCCGTCCGCGGTGACCAGGAAGATGGTGGCCACGTCCCCGCCCACCACCCGCCCGGTCCGGGCGAGCAGCTCGTCGAGGAGCTCGTCGAGGGGGAGAAAGGACAAGCCCGGGTCGGTGACCGACTGGATGGAGCGCAGGGCCACCCCGGCGTCGTGGAGCCCGAGGCGGATGCGGCGCTCGGCCACGCGCCGGAACACCAGGATGACGATGACCATGACCGCGCTGGCGAAGACGAACAGCCACGCCAGGGTGCGGTTGACCGTGAGGAAGTGGAACGAGACGAACGAGAACAGGGCCCAGGCGACGACAAGGGCGGCCTCGCCCAGGAAGGTGTGGCGGCCCAGCGCCTGATGAAGGAGCCGGTCGGCTTCGGGCCCATGGTCGTCGGGGACGATGGAGGTGGGATCGGCCGGCGTCGAGTCCCAACTGGGGGCGCCGACCTCCTCCTCACGACGAGCGGTCAACTGGGCCAGGCGCCCCACGCTCCGTGACTTCGGGCGGCTCACTGAGGGTAGAGCCTAGCCCCGGGGCTCCCGACCGGCCCGGCCTTCGCATCGACCGTCCCGGGCGCCGTCGAGCAGCCGCCGCCGGGGTGTCCCCCGGCGGCGGCCGACGACGCAACGATCGATGGTGTCAGTGGTGGTACCTCGAGCCCCCGTGCCTCGACGACTGCGTGGGGGGACTCGTGGTCGTGGTGGTCGTACCCCCGGTGCCGACGACGACCGTGCCGCCGTTCACCGAGACCGTCACGGTCGAGCTGCCCGGTCCCACCCCCGAGGAGTTGTAGGCCGACACCGAGTAGGTGTGGGTCCCGGGTGCCACCCCGGTGTCCTGGAACGACGTCACCACGCCGGAGGGCCAACCCGGCCAGGCGATCTCCTGGCCGTCCCGGAATACGTCGTCACCCAAGGTGTTGCCAGCGTTGCTCCACGAGACGGTGACGGTGCTCCCGCTCACCGACGCCTTCACGCCCGTGGGCGCGCCCGGCGTCCCGCTCCCCGCCGAGACGGTGGTGGGCGCCTTCGTCGTCGTGGCGGTCGGTGCCGGTGCCCCCGACGTGGTGGTCGTCGTCGGTGCCGGTGCCCCCGACGTGGTGGTCGTCGTCGGTGCCGGCTTCGTCGTCGTGGTGGTGGGCGCCTTCGTCGTCGTCGTGGTCGGCGCCGCGGTGGTCGGAGGCGACGCGATGTTCACGCCGCTGCCGCCGCCGAAGTCCGCCTTGAACGCAGCCAACGCATTCGGGAAGTCGCCGTTGGTGATGTCGTTGTCCTGTCCACCCGCCGTGTCGTTGAACGAGAAGATGTCGGTGAACGCCACGTTGTTCGTCGAGATCCAGTTGGCGAACTGGTTGATGAAGTACGGGTCGTCGCCGAGGCCGTGCCCGTCACTGCGGAAGCACACGGACCATTCCGGGATGGCGATGGGCTTGCCCTGCGAGGCGGCGAAGCTCGTCAGCCAGTTGAGGCCCCAGCTCTGGCTCAGGATGTTGCTCCACGCGTTCTGCGGGGTCTGGGGCGTGCCCCAGTACTCGTCGTAGACGTCAGAGCCGACGAAGTCGACATAGGCGTTCCCGGGATAGGCGTTGGTCAGGCTCCAACTGGTGGAGCCGCCGAGGTTGGGGTTCCACAGGTACTGGAACTGCTGGCCGGGAACGGCCCGCATGGTGTTGACGATCTGGATCCAGAAGGCGGCGAAGTTCTGGGCGTCGGTGTTGTTGGCGACACTCCACGGATACCAGGTGCCGTTGAACTCCCACCCGAGACGCAGGATGGCGTTGCCCTCGCCCTCGGCGACGAGGTTCTTGGCCAGCGTGGTGAAGTACTGGTTGTAGGCGCCGGTGGCGCCCTGGGCCAGCGTGCCCACACCGGGGAGGATGGGCACACCCAGCACCAGCCGGTAGCCGCTCCCGGCCCAGCCGCCCTCACCACCCCCGTTGTCCATGGAGGCCCAACCGTCGGTGCGGTCGAGATAGTCCGACGCCATGGTGGGATGGGTGTTGGTCTTGGACCCGAACGCGGCGATGCCCGAGGCATTGACCCACCCGGCGTAATCACCGAGGGGGATCGAAGAAGCCCCCGAGCTCGCCAGGGCCGTCTTGGCCCAGAAGAGCCCGCCCACCGAGGCCAGCACGAGGACCAGGCAGAGCGCCCCGCCGGCCACGACACGAGGCCGGCCGGCGATCCGCCCCGCGATGTCGCCGCCGCGTGCCGCCCATCGGATCTGTTGCGTAATCGTTGCTCTGTCCATGGTTCCCCCCTTTTGGAAGCCGGCGAATGGGCGCGCAGGGCCAAGGCCTTGATGGACTTGCTCCCCCGCCGATTCGACAACCCGGCCCGCTCTGCCTCCGCAACCGTTCGGTTGCGTCGGCACTTCTTCCTTGGTTGTTTCCTTCCCGCGCTAGTTGTGTGTGTCTGCTTCTTCGTTACCTGTGCATGTGAAACTCGTCATCCGAGATCTGTGGTGTATGCCGCCGCCGATGCCGGGAACTGCGTGATGTCGGAGTCGGTGGAACCGGCGTAGCTGAAGTACGACTCCACGACGATGCTGTCGGCAGGGTTCTTGATGAGCCCGGCCATGCCGTTGATGAACGAGGGGTCGTCGGAACCGTTCAATCCCCACTCGGGGATGGCCACGTTCAGGCCCTGCGAGTGGGCGAAGGCCACAGTCGCTTGGACGTCTGACGCGTACCCGGGGTAGTCGTACTGGTCGACGCCGACGAGATTGACGTACGCCTTGCCCGGCCACGTGTCGGTCCACGTCCGTCCCGGCGCTTCGTTGGTGGTCCCACCGTTCGGGTTCCACATGATGGTGAAGGTCGGGCTCACGGCCCGCAGGGTCGCCACCGTGCTCTGGAAGACTGCAACGTATTGGGCGGAGCTGAGGGTGAGTTGGTTCCAGCCCTGGAACCAACCGCTGCTGTCCTGGTTCTGCTCCCACATGATGCGGATGATGGCGTGGCTCTGTCCGGCGTGAACGAGGTTCTGTCCGATGGCGGCGACCTGTGCCGCGGTGCAGTTCCCGATCCCGACCATGAGCGTCATCGACGTGGTGGGCGGCGAGTACGTGCAGTACCCCGACGACTGGTCGGCGTAGACGGTGTCGATGCTCGGCGTGACGCCGAGTTGGCGGCCGAGGGCGAGGACGTCGGAAGGAGCCTGCGAGCTCACGAAGAGGCCGAGGGCCGACGCCGACGCGGCGACGGGCGGGGCAACGGGCTTGGCCTTCTTCACGACGACCGCGCTGGCGACGTGGTGCGGCGCCGTGGTCGTGGCGGCGGGCGCTGTCCCCGTCGGTGCCGCCAATGCGGCCGGAGCCGCCGTGGTCGTCGGGGCGGGGGCGGGGGGGGGGGGAACGG
>JGI12269J14319_10005228_pt1 | contig 11586 bp, 8 predicted proteins | sample PeaSoiSIISIP2007_FD_14319 | JGI IMG/M metagenome (IMG submission 14319) | reverse complement strand
GGGGGCTCACGGGGCCGGCCGACGGGCTCCGGGACACGTCGGGCGCGGCGGTGCCGGGGAGAAGGGCACTCCCGGTCGGCTGCGCCCCTGCGGCCGGCGCCGTCACGCCCACCAACCCGGCACCCGTCAGGATGCCGAGAGTACCCAGCAGGCACGCCGTCCGACGCCCACCCAATCGAGACCTCCACCTGGGCCATCACCGCCGGAGAGGTGTCGCCCCGTCGGAACCGTCGATGACGGGGCCGCCAGGTTGCACCGTGACGTGACCAGACCCAGCCGACCTGGTCCACCGGACCGATGTCACGTCGTGGGTGTCCCCCCCCGCTGGGAGCGAAGATAAACCAAGAAGGACCTGGTGTCTATCGAGGCATCACCGTGTCGCCGAGCGTTGGACGACACGGGCGTGCCGGCGCCGGCGGCGAGGGGCAATTGTGAACACTTCGCGAACATCGCGCCCCGTGAGCCCACGTGCTCAGGCCCCGATCCCCGTGGTCAGGACACCGGCCGGGGAGAACTGCACCGGCAGCAGCGGCACGCCGTGCGAGGCGAGCGCATGGGCCAGCCCCTCCCTCCGCTCGGGGGGGCAGAAGAAGTAGACACAGCCCCCGCCGCCCGCTCCCGCCATCTTGGCCGCGTCCACCCCGTGCGCATGCCCGATCTCGAGGAGCCGCTGTACCGCCGGGGGTGTCATGGCGACGTGCAGATCGCGCTGGACGGCGCCGGTCGCCTGGATCAGGGCGCCGAGGTCGTCGAGGGAGCCGTCGGCCAACGCCTGCATCGTCTCCCGGGCGATGCCCTTGATCGTCCGGAGCGCCGACGCTGTCCGGCGGTCGCCGCTGGTGTACTGCGCCATCACCTGGTCGAGGACGTCACCCGAGACGCGCGAGTCCCCGCTGTAACACAGCACGGAGCGCTCCTCGATCGAACGGAGGAGCGCTCGGTCGAGGGACAGCGGCTGGACCTCGACGTGCCCGGGGCCGAACCCGAAGGCGTGGAACCCACCCAGGGCACTGGCGTACTGGTCCTGGCCGCCGTTGATGTTGCCGAGGATGACGTTCTCGACGTGCAGGGCGTCGTCCACCAGCTGCTCGGCGGTGGGAGCCTCGCCGTTCGCCCGGCGCAGGGCGCTCAGCAGCGCCACCGCCAGTGCGGCCGACGCCCCGAGGCCCGCACCACGAGGGGCATCCGAGGTCGTCGTGATGCGGACCCCCCGCTCAGGACGGACGTGGACGACGGCGGCCTTGACCAGCCGGAGCGGACCGCCGTGGTCGACGTCGTCGATCGAGGCGAATTGCTCCTCGACGCCGAGATCCCGTGACACCACCACGACGCCCGGTGTGTCGAGCGCCGAGACGCACACGCGCACCCGTATGCCGAGGGAGGCGTTCACCACGAACCCTCCCTCGTCGGTCTTGAACGGCGCCACGTCGGTCGGCGCACCGGCGAAGTCGAACCGTGTCGGCGCTGACGTCTCGATCATGGGGGTCCCCACCTCGCCCGGAACGAGGCGCACTGTACCGGCGCGCCGGGCGCGCCCGCCGGTACCGTGGTCGCATGACCCCCGCCTCGACCCACGACGCCCGCACCGCCCGGGCCGAGCGCTTCCTCGCCCTGCACACCCCGCACGCGCCGCTCCTCATGCCCAACGCCTGGGACGTCGGATCCGCCGTGCTCTTCGCCGCGCTGGGCTTCGAGGCACTGGCCACGACGAGCGGCGGGTTCGCCGCCACCCGGGGACGCCTCGATGGTGCCATGGGCCGTGACGATGTGCTCGACCACGTGGAGGAGCTGGCCGGCGCCACCGACGTGCCGTTGTCAGCCGACCTCGAGAACTGCTTCGCCCACGACCCCGGGGGGGTGGCGGCCACGGTCGCCGAGGCGGTCCGCCGCGGCGTGGCCGGGTGCTCGGTGGAGGACTTCAGCGGCAACCGCGACGATCCCATCTACGAGCTGCCCCATGCGGCCGAGCGGGTGCGGGCGGCGGCCGAGGCCGCGCACGGCGGGCCCGTGCCCGTCGTCCTCACCGCCCGGGCCGAGAACTACCTGCACGGCCGGCCCGACCTCGACGACACCATCGCCCGGCTCCAGGCCTACCAGGAGGCCGGCGCCGACGTGCTGTTCGCGCCCCTGGTGGTCGACCCGGCTGACGTGACCCGGCTGCTGCGCGAGGTCGACGTCCCGGTCAGCGTCCTCGTGGTCCCGGGCGCTCCCACGGTGGGCGAGCTGGCCGAGCTGGGCGTGAGCCGGATATCGGTGGGTGGCGCCATCGCGGTGGCGGCCTACGGCGCCGCCGTCAACGCCGTGAACGAGCTGCGCGACCGCGGCACCTGCGGGTACTGGGACCTGGCCGCCGCCGCCCGGCCGGTCATCCAGTCCGCCTTCACCCGCTGATCGACCCCGGCCGGAAGCGCTCGTTGGCCACCGACAGACGGTGCCGCACCTCGGCGTCGGCATCGTCGACCTCGTCGCCGGGCACGAACCACCGGACGGCGGCGTCCATGACGTCGGGGCCACCACCCTCGACCCACTCCGGGGAGCCGTGGCGGTCCGACGGGGCCGCCAGCTGGAAGATCTCGGCCCATTCGAGCTCGGGTGCGGCACTGAGCCGCCATTCGATCTCGAGCCTGTCGCCGATCTCCGTGACCGTCGTCCGGTCGACGATCCGGATCTCTTCCCACGTCGCTTCAGCCATGTCCGTCACCCTTGCGCACCGAGGAGCCACGTTGCCCCCGTGGTCGGCTCATTGCTCGGCCAGGATGGCCGCCATCTCCAGGACGGGATCCCGGACGACCGGTCCCGTCGTGGTGACCTCCGCCCGCACGATGGTCCCGTTGAAGGGAAAGGGGGCCGTGTACCCCTCTCCGACGGCCGGGCCCCATTCGTAGCCGCAGGTGAGGCCGACGCCGACGGCGTTGAAGCCGGCGGGCGTGAAGCGGTCGATGACGCCCTCGGCCACCACCCTGTCGTCGATGAGCAGGGTGGCCGGCCCGCCGAGCCCGTCGTCCTTCTCGAAGGAGAACCCGAGGCGGTGCGTCCCCGGCTGCAGCACGGTGTCGGCCTGGAGGACGTGGCGCTTCTTGCCGTACAGGTTGTGGACGTAGCGCAGCTGCCCGGCGACCAGGTGGAGCGACCAGCCCCCCAGAGCGGAGCCCAGGGCGAGCAGCACCCCTTCGGGCACGACGCCGTCGGGGACGTCCACGGTGACGGTGACGGCGTGCGACCGGTTCCTGACGTTGACCGCCACCGCCTCGGGAACCTGGGCACCGCCGGGGAAGTAGCGGAACGTGTCGCGGGGACGGCGGTGGTCGGGCTTCGGATGGGCGATGGCCTCGAGCGGGCGGTTGTCGAGGGGGAGGACGTCGTTGCGACGCGCTTCCTCCCACCACAGTTCGACGAGCTCCGCCACCTTGTCCGGGTGGGCGNCGGCCAGGTCGTCGGTCTCCGACACGTCCTCGGCCACGTGGTAGAGCTCCCACACGTCGTCGTCGAAGGGGGCGTGCACGCTGAGACCGTCGTCGTAGAGGGGCCCCACCGGGTGATAGGCCACCGCCTTCCACCCGTCGTGGTAGATGGCCCGGGAGCCGAACATCTCGAAGTGCTGGGTGGTGTGGCGCCCCGGTTCGGACCCGCCCCCGTCACCGAGCAGGTAGGCGAAGCTCGTGCCGTCGAGATGCGACTGGGGGACGCCGTCGATCTCCTCCGGCACCGGCACCCCCACCAGCTCCAACACGGTCGGCAGGATGTCGACGGCATGGGCGAACTGGTGGCGGATGCCCCCGGCGGCGCCCCGCGCCCGGGCCGGCAGGCGCACGATGCAGGGATCGGCCACGCCTCCCTCGTGCACCTCGCGCTTCCAGCGCTTGAAGGGTGTGTTGCCGGCCATGGTCCATCCCCACGGGTAGTTGTTGTGGGTGAGTGGGCCACCGATCTCCTCGATGCGGCGGTACATCTCCGACACCCCGGCCGGGTCGAAGTTCGTCAGCCGCACGTCGTTGATCGATCCCGCCCGCCCACCTTCGGAGCTCGCCCCGTTGTCCGATACCACCACGACAAGGGTGTCGTCGGTCTCGCCCAGGTCGTCGATGAACGACAGCACCCGGCCGATGTGGGCGTCGGTGTACGACAGGTACCCGGCGAAGCACTCCATGAAACGCTCGGCCAGCGCCCGCTCCCGGTCGTCCAGGGTGTCCCAGGCCGGCACCCACGGCGGGCGGGGTGACAGCCGGGTGCCCTCGGGGACGATGCCCAGCGCCAGCTGGCGGGCGTGGGTGTGCTCGCGCCACCGGTCCCAGCCCCCGGCGAAGCGGCCCCGGTAGCGCTCGATCCACTCGGGGGGCGCGTGGTGGGGGGAGTGGCAGGCGCCGGTGCAGAAGTAGAGGAAGAACGGTTGCTCGGCGTCGACGGCGCGGAGGTCGCCCAGGAACTCGATGGCCCGGTCGGCCAGATCGGCGCTCAGGTGGTAGCCCTCCTCGAAGGACCGGGGTGGACGGACGGCGTGGTTGTCGTGGTACAGCGCCGGCATGAACTGGTGCGTCTCGCCGCCGTGGAAGCCGTACCACCGGTCGAAACCCCGTCCCAGGGGCCAGGTCGAGCGCGTCGCCGCCATGTTCGTCTCGTCCTCGGGGGTGAGGTGCCACTTCCCCACGGCGTAGGTGGCGTAGCCGTGGGACCGCAGGATCTCCGACAGGAAGCCGTTCTCCCGGGGTGGCCTGCCCCAGTACCCCGGGAAGCCGATGGCGAGGTCGGCCACCCGACCCATGGCGCTGCGGTGGTGGTTGCGTCCCGTGAGCAGGCAGGCCCGCGTGGGCGAGCACAGGGCGGTGGTGTGGAAGTTGGCCAGTCGCACCCCGCCGCCGGCCAGCCCGTCGAGCACCGGGGTGTCCATGTCGGACCCGTAGCAGCCGAGCTGGGCGAAGCCGACGTCGTCGAGCACGACGAGCACGACGTTGGGGGCACCGTCGGGCGGCGACGGCGTGGGTGGCCACCACGGCTCGGAGTCCCGCCAGTCGCGTCCGATGCGACCGCCGAATTCGATGCGTGCCATCCGGCCACCTCCCCACGTCCGAGGCGTCAGCATGCCACCTGGTGCCGGAGACCCGCCCGGCCGCACGGACCACGGCACCGGATCGACGCGCCGGACCCGGACGGGGGACCCACCGGCGCCCTATCGCCGCTGGGGCGGCTCCTCGGAACGGAGCTGGTCGCGTAAGACGTACTTCTTCACCTTGCCCGACGGCGTGCGGGGGAGCTCGGGCACCACCCTGAGGTCCTCGGGCCACTTCTGGCGGGCCAGGCCGGCCCCCTGCAGCTGGGCCCGCATGTCGGCCAAGACGAGGGGCGGCGATCCCTCGGTGAGACGCACGAAGGCGCAGGCGTGCTCCCCGAGTCGCTCGTCGGGAGCCGCCACCACGGCCGCTTCGGCGACACCGGGGATCCGCACGAGCATCTCCTCGACCTCGAGGGCGCTGATGTTCTCGCCCCCCCGGATGATGATGTCCTTCTTGCGGTCGACGATGGTCAGATAGCCGTCGTCGTCGAGCACGCCGATGTCCCCGGTGGCGAACCAGCCGTCGGGGTCGAAGTTCGCCGTTGTCAGCGCCGGATCGGTGTACCCGACGCAGCAGTCGGGGCCACGGCTCAGGATCTCCCCCCGCGCTCCGGGTGCCACGTCGTGACCGTCCTCGTCCACGAGGCGGAGCTCGACGCCGAGCAGGGCCCGGCCGTCGGTGTAGTGGCGCTTGGCCTCGGGCTCTTCGTGGCGGCTCCCGGTGGTGGACGGGTGCTCGGTCGATCCGTAGGAGCGGATGGCCGAGATCCCGAGGGATGCCATCCGCTCGGTGACGGCGCCCGGCACGGGTGACCCCCCGAGACCGATCCGGCTCATCAGCTTCAGGTGCTCGGGCGTGCACGACGGGTCGTCGAGCAGGCTGGTCAGAAAGAAGGTGGCGCCGCTTCCGGACGCGATGTGGTCCTCGAGCATGGCGGCCAGCACGGCAGCCGGGTTCCACACGTCGATGAGGCTGATGGGATCGCCCTTCCACACCGGGAGCAGGAGCCCGCTCAGCATCCCGATGGCGTGCCCGACGGGAGCTCCCACCAGCAGCGGTGGGTTCCCCGTCTGCATGGCGGACAGTTGCCGGATCTCGAAGCCGATGGTGCGGTGCGAGTGCACCACGCCCTTGGGGTCGGCCGTCGTCCCCGACGTGTAGGCGATCAGGGCCGGGGAGGACGGGTCGACGACCACCGGTGCGGTCAGGGGCTCGTGGTCGAGCAGCCCGTCGAAGGCGACGGCCCACGGCGGGACCGGCCCGTCGCCCACCACGGCCACCGTCTCCAGCGCGGGCGAGTCGCCTCGGATCTCCTCGAGGGTGGCTATGTAGTCCTGGTGACCGAAGCGGTCCGCGGTGACGAGGGCCCGGACCCCCGTGCGCCGGAGGATGTAGCCCACCTCCTTGGGACCGTAGAAGTGGACGATGGGCGTCACCACGGCACCGAGCAGGGCGGCGGCCCAGAAGCTCACGGCCGCCTCGACCCAATTGGGCAGCTGGAATGCCACCACGTCGCCGGCCCCGATGCCCCGCGCCCGCAACCCACCGGCCAGTCGCCCGGCTGCGTCGAGGACGTCGGCGAACGTGCCGCTCCATGGCCGCACCGACGAGCGGATCCTGACCGTGAGCTCGGGCCGTGCGGCGATGGCGCCGGCGAGCACCTGGCCCACCGTGTCGTCGCGCCAGTAGCCCGCGTCGACGTAGCGATCGGCGAGCGCCGGGGGAACCGACCGCAGTCCCCAGTCGTCGTGCGGAATCACACCGTGAGCATCGGGACCACTTCGCCGATGAAGCGACGAAGCGTGTCGTCCGACGGATAGTCGCGCAGCCACAAGATGAACTCACGAGCCCCGGCGTCGACGAATGCCTGCGTCTTCTCCGCCACCTGCTCGACGGTGCCGACCAGGTTCTCGCGTATGTAGTCGTCGGGAGCTTGGCGCTTCCAGAGATGGCCGCCTTCGTCCTCGTCGCACCACCGGCGGAGGTCGTGCTCGGTGTCGAAGATCCGGCAGTCCGGACCGTGGGTCCGGCTGATCTCGGCGAAGGGCCGGCCGATCTCCTCGCAGTAGCGCTCGAGGAGATCGGACTTCCGGCGGAATGCCTCCACGCCGACCTGCCAGTTGGTGGCGTCGGCGTGACGCGCCGCGATGCGCAGGTTGACCCGTTCGCCGCCACCACCGATCAGGATGGGTGGGAGCTGCTGCACGGGCTTGGGGTCGCAGTAGGCGTCGCGCAGGCGGACGTGGCGTCCCGGGAGCGTCACCGTCTCCTCGCTCCAGAGCCTGCGAACGGCGGAGACCGTCTCCTCCAGGGCGGTCAGCCGGTCCCCCGCCGCCATGAACTCGTACCCGTAGGACCGGTACTCCTCGTCGAACCACCCCGCCCCCAGGCCGAGGATGAGCCGCCCGTTGGAGAACACGTCGATGCAGGCCGCCTCCTTGGCCAGCAGCCCCGCATTCCGGTAGGACGAGCACGTGACGAGCTGGCCCAGGCCGACACGGCTCGTCAGCTGGGAGAGGGCGGCCAGCATGGTGAACGCCTCGAACACGTGGGTGGGCTCCCGACGTGGAACGGTCTCGACGTGGTCGTAGACCCACACGTGGTCGTAGCCCAGCTCCTCGGCCAGGCGGGCGAGCTCCACGGTGCGCTCCCACGCCTGGCGCGCCCCCCAACCCGAGTACTCGAGCTTCCATCCCTGGGGGACGAAGACCCCCATCCGCAGTGCGGACCGCCGACGGTCGCCGGGCACGGACTGTGGATCTTGTGCGTCAGCCATCGGTGCTCCGGTCGTCGTCGAACCGCGACAGTGTGCCACCTGGCGCCACGTTACGGTTTGCCGATGGACCGGGACCCGGGCACCAGCTTCGACGACGCCCGCACGGCGGTGGCGTCGGGCGCCGACCCCGCCGAGGCCGCCCGGGCCGTGGTGGCGGCCATGACCCCCGACGAGCGCCTGTGGTGCCTCGACGGCGACCTGCCGTGCTGGGCCGGGTTGGAGGACCTGGGCGCCGGCGGGTACCACCGCCGGCCGTTCCCCGCCGCCCGGGTCGGGCGCCTGGGCGTCCCCGGGTTCGCCTTCAGCGACGGGCCCCGCGGCGTGGTGATCGGGCCGGCGACCTGCTTCCCGGTGAGCATGGCCCGGGGGGCGTCGTGGGACGTCGACCTGGAGGAGCGCATCGGCGAGGCCGTCGGCCGGGAGCTGCGCGCCGTGGGGGCCACGCTCTACGGCGGGGTGTGCGTGAACGTGCTGCGCCATCCGGCCTGGGGTCGCGCCCAGGAGACGTACGGCGAGGACCCGCTCCATGTGGGCGAGATGGGTGCCGCCCTCGCCCGAGGGGTGCAACGCCACGCCATGGCGTGCGTCAAGCACCTGGCGTGCAACTCCATGGAGAACGCCCGCTTCGTCGTCGACGTCACCGTCGACGACGTGAGCCTGCACGAGGTGTTCCTGCCCCACTTCCGTCGGGTGGTCGACGAGGGGATCGCCGCGGTCATGAGCGCCTACAACTCGGTCGACGGCAGGTGGTGCGGCGAGAACCGCGCTCTGCTCACCGAGGTCCTGCGCCAGGAGTGGGGGTTCGAGGGCTTCACCATCAGCGACTGGATCTTCGGGGTGCGAGACGCCGGGGCGTCGCTGGCGGCCGGTCTCGACGTGGAGATGCCCTACCGCATGCGCCGGGCCGACGGGCTCCCCGGCGCCCTCGCCGACGGCGCCGTGTCGTGGGACGACGTCGATACCGCCGCCGCCCGGGTCGTCGCCACGCTGCTGCGGTTCGCCGAGACCCTGGCCCGCCCCGCCCCCGGTCCCGAGGTGCTGGCCTGTGCCGAGCACCGGGCCCTCGCCCGGGAGGCGGCCGCCAAGTCCGTCGTCCTCCTGCGCAACGAGCCCGTCGGTGCCCGACCCGTCCTCCCCCTCGACCCGGGGACGCTCGGCCGCGTGGCGGTGATCGGCCCCCTGGCGGCACTGCGCAACCTGGGCGACGGCGGCTCGAGCGACGTCTGGGCGCCGAGTGTGGTCACCGTCGTCGACGGGCTGCGCGTCGCCCTGGGGTCCGAACGGGTGACGGTCCTCGACGGTGCCGACGTCGAGGCCACCGCATTGTCGGCGGCCGGCTGTGACGTCGCTCTCGTCGTCGTCGGCTACACCCGCGACGACGAAGGCGAGTACATCGGGGGCGAGGGGACCGAGCACCTGGCCGCGCTCTTCCCCGGCCCCGACGACCCGGCCCTGGCCGAGGCGTTCCGCGCCGCGGTGGCCGCCGACGAGGAGGCCCATGGGTCCGGTCCGGCGCCCGGTCCCGCCGCCGACGCACTCGGGTTCGCCCCCGGCGGGGACCGCCGCTCGCTGCGGCTCCATGACGACGACGAGGCCCTCATCGAAGCCGTTGCCGCCGCCAACGCCCGCACCGTCGTGGCCATCGTGGCCGGCAGCGCCGTGGTGGTCTCGCCCTGGGCACAGCGGGTGCCCGCCGTCGTCCAGTCCTGGTACGCCGGGATGGAAGGAGGCGCCGGGTTGGGAGACGTCCTGCTCGGCACGGTCGACGCCGGGGGCCGGCTCCCCTTCACCGTGCCCGCCGACGACACGCAGCTCCCGCCCTTCGACGCCGACGCCACGGCGGTCACCTACGACGGGTGGCACGGCTGGTGGCTTCTCGAGCGCGAAGGCCAGGTCCCGGCCTTTGCCTTCGGATCCGGGCTGTCCTACACCGCCTTCGCCTCGGGGGAGTTCTCGGTGCGGTCGGAGCCCGGCGAGCTCGTGGTCACCGGCTCGGTGCGCAACACCGGGACGCGGCCCGGTGTCGACGTCATCCAGGTCTACGGCGGTCACGAGCACTGGGCTGGCACCGGTCGACGGCCCCGCCGGCTGCTGGGCTTCGCCCGGGTCGAGGCCGCCCCCGGCGACGGCGCCGACGTCGTCGTGCGTGTGCCGCTCCCGGCCCTGGCCGTGCGCGACGTCGAGCGCCGGCGCATGGTCGTCCGGGCGGGTGCCTACCGGATCGACGTCGCCCGCCACGCCGCCGACCCGGCGGCCGTGCACCTCGGCGTCACCGTGGGCGACGACGTGGACGTCGGGTGAGGACGGGCGCGCCCGCGGCCGACCGCCGCCGGACGAGGCGCTCCTAGCAGCGGTAGACGCGCTCTGCGTTGCCGGCGAAGAGCTTGTGGCGCGACTCGCCGTCGAGGCCGCCCGCCACGGTGTTGAACGTGGTGTAGAGCTCGTCGAAGGTGCCGTACATGGCGTCGACGGGGAAGTTGCTGGCGAACATGCAGCGGTCGACGCCGAAGGCCTCGATGGCGTACTCGAGCCACGGGGCGAGGGCGTCGACGCCCATGGAACCGAACGGCATGGCCAGGCCCGACAGCTTGCACACCACGTTGTCACCCAGGCCGGCCAGTGCGTCGATGCCGGCCTGCCACAGGGCGCGCTCCTCGTCGGAGCTCGAGCGGGGCCAGCCGGTGTGCTCGACCACGACGGTCAGATCGTCGACGCCGTGGAGTCCGGCGGCGGCCACCGCGAGCTGATCGGGATGGGTCATCAGCTCGAACAGCAGGTTGCGCTCCCCCAGCGCGTGGAGCACGGCGGCCTCGGGGAGCGGCCCCATGTTGGCGCCCATGGGGCGGACCCCACGGAAGCGTGGCGCGGCCATCTGCGCGTCGATGAGCTCGACGGCCTCGGCCACCGTGTCGGTGGGCGGCAGACCGCCGACGATGGCGTCGGGGCGGCCGGTGACATCAGCCTCGTGGTCCAGCTCGATGGTCTCCTCGATGGAGTGACGGCCGGTGGCGGCGGCGACGTTGACGATCTTCTCCACGTTCCACCGGGCCGCTTCGGCCTGGTAGGTCTCGACATCGAAGCGGCGGAACATCCGCGACGCATCGCCGGCGCCGCCGTCGGGCGGGCGCGACAGGTACGGGTACCAGTCCGTGCGGGCCGGGTCCCACAGGTGGACGTGGGCGTCGACGACGCGGGTGGGCCGGGTGCTCATCGGGCGTCCGTGCGCGGCGGGCAGCCGGTGGCGCCGGCGACCTCCCGGAGGGTGGCGTCGAGCCAGTCGGGGACGGCGGGACCGCCGTAGGTGATGGTGCCGGCCGGCCGGGGGTGACTCCGCAGTCCGAGCCAGCCGGCGCCGACCACCAGCTCCGCACCGGCCAGCGCGGCGGCCTCGGGGTGACCGAGCAGGTGGGCGACGAGCTCCCCGGCCGGGCGGGCGCCGGCCGCCTCCGACGCCTCGATGCCGGCGGCGAAGGCCGTGACGCGCCCTTCGGTCGCACCCGCGGCGGCTCGCGCCAGCTGCGCCGAGGCCTGGGCCCGGCTGCGGCCGCCGGTGGTGGCGGCGTCGGTGAGCGTGACGAGCTGGACGGGCCGGCCGGCGCCGGCGGCGTAGTCGGCGGCCGCCCGGGCCCATGCGGCGTCGGCGTGGATGTCCTCGACGACGCCGTGGTGCTCGGCGAGCACCTGCTCCCAGTCGCTCGTCGGGTCGTTCGTCGACGTGGTCGCCGGTGGGCGACCGGCGGGCGCCACGACGATGGCGTCGAC
>JGI12269J14319_10005227_pt1 | contig 11587 bp, 8 predicted proteins | sample PeaSoiSIISIP2007_FD_14319 | JGI IMG/M metagenome (IMG submission 14319) | reverse complement strand
GGGAGGAAACCGACGCCGGCGTCGATGAGCGCGAGGACGGACCGCCCGGCCCGGCGGGCCGCACCGGTGGGCGCCCTCCCCGGGTAGGACCTCTCCACCAGCCACGCCAGTTCCCGGGCGAAGTCCTCGTCGTCGGAGCCGGAGAGGGCGGTGACGGCGACGGCCGGGAGCCGCACCTCGTGGAGCCACAGCCATCCCGGATAGCGCAGGGCCAACTCGATGGTGGGGAGATGTCCATGGGAATTGCCGAGGGTGTAGACGACGGCATCATACGAGGCGGGCCGGGCGTCGATCCCGAAGGCGGCGGCCGAGATGTGGCCGACCCCCTCGGGCAGGTCCGGTGCGGCCACCAGCGCGCTGACGGCGTCGAGCGCCACGTCGGACGGCGCGCCCTCGAGGACACGTCGGTTGTAGAGGCCGATCCCACCGCCGAGGGGCGGGAGCGGTCCCACCAGGGCGACGCGACGGCGCAACGACGGTGGGCCCCACGCGGCACCGGGAAGCGACCGACCCAGCTCGTCGAGGGCGTCGGCCGTCCGCGACGCCACGACGTCCCACGTCGACCGCGCCGCCAGATCCCGCTGGGCGCTGAGGATGGAGCCACGCCGCCCGTCGTCGGCCAGCACGTCGGCGATGGCCCCGGCCACCGCCTCGGTGTCGGTCGGGTCGAAGGTGGCCAGCGCCGTGGCGGCCACCTCGACGAGGGCGGTGGTGGCCGAGGCCAGCGCCGGTGTCCCGCAGGCGGCGGACTCGAGGACGGGGAGGCCGAATCCCTCGGCCAGGGACGGCGTCACCGTCACGGCGGCGCGGCGGTAGCACGCCCGCAAGGCGTCGTCGCCCACCGGCCCCGTCATGACCAGACGGTCTTCGACGCCCGCCTTCCGGGCGGCATCGGTCAGGCGTCGCCGCCAGTCGGCGGTGAGATCACCGACCACGACGAGGTGGACGTCGGCGCCGCCGTTCACCACCCGCCCCACGGCGGCCACCAGTCGTTCCGTCCCCTTGCGGGCATCGCTCCCGCCCACCGTGAGCACGAAGGGCCTGCCCTCCAGGGTGGGGAGCCAGTGGTCGAAGAGCTCCTGGTCGGTGCCGTCGGCGGGAGTGAAGAACGGCGACACGCCGGTCCCGACCGTCACCACCTGGGCCGGGTCGCACTCGAGCAGCTCGATCGCCTCCCGCCGTGTGTACTCGGAATTGGTGAGGACGAGATCGGCGGTGGCCACCCACGCGGCGCGGGCGCGGTAGCGATCGAGGTGCGCCGGGGTGGGGAGGTAGCGGTCCGGATCGCGCAGCGGGATCAGGTCGTGCAGGGTCACCACCCGCGCCACACCGGCGTCGGCCCAATGGGGGACGGTCACGAGGACCGAAGGATCGGTCGGGCCGGTGTGCAGGAAAGGAGCCGGGACGTGATGGGCGATGGCCCCGCCGTCGGCCAGCAGCCGGCGGAGCTCACCCATGGAGTCCCACCGGACCAGGCCCGCCGTGGCCAGCTCGGCCGGCAGGCCCGACGGCGGGGACAGCTCGGGGGCGAGGAGGGCGGCGGCCAACCGTCCGGCGCGTGCCAGGGCCTCGGTGTGGCCGGCGACGTATCGCCCGATGCCCCTGTCGGCGAACCCCTCGACCTGCAGCACCTGCAGGTCGACCGCCAGCCGGACGGGCGGGATCAACGAATGCCGGGCTCGGTCGCCCCGAGCAGACGCTCGATCTCCTCGAACCGTCTCGTCGTCCGGGCGTCCGCCTCGACCATGCTCAACGAGTGCTCGGTCGACGTGGCGGCGCGTGCCGCGGTCGCCTCCACCACGGCCTGCACCTCGTCGAGGCGCGCCCCCAGCCTCTCGAGGCGTTCGTTGATCTCGCTCACCTGAGCGTGCGTCTGCGCGAACACGTGACGCTCCATCCACCCCAGTGCCCGCTGCAGGAAGCGCTTCACGGTCCGTAAGGATTGTCTTGTTGTTGACAAGCGTCAAGGATGCCGACGTCGGGCGGTTCCCGACCAGCCCGGAGGGCATGCGGCGTCCCCGGACGGCGCCGGCGTCGGACGGTCAAGGTTCGTCCCCGATGCGTCGATGACGAAGAGGCACACACCGGGGGTGCTCCACCCGACGCGCTACCAAGGACGGTAGATGACCAAGAACACAGGCACCGACGACCTCTCCATGACGACGGCGTCCCGTCGTCATTCCCGACTCCGTCAGGTGGGCGCCCTGATGCGCCACCGTGGGCCCTGGAAGTCGTTGGCGGCCCTGTCCCTCGTCACAGTGGCCACCACGGCGTTGGCGACCCCGTCCACCGGTCCTCTGAGCGGAGCACAGACGGTGGACGTCGCCCATGCCGTCTCCCTGTCGGAGGTGTGGGGCACCGCACTGCCTGACAACGGTGGCCCGATCGCCCTGTCGTCGCCCAACGTCGCCGACCTGGCCGGCGGTCCCGCCGCCGTCGTCGGCGACCGCGCCGGTCACGTCTACGCCATGAACCTGGCCACCGGGAACGAGGTGCCCGGTTGGCCCGTCAGCACCGGCGGCATCCCGGTGGACTCGACGCCGTCGGTCTCCGGCGGTTCGGTCTTCGTCGGCGTCGGCAACGCGTCGAATTCGCACGTCGGCGGCTACATGGGGATCAACGCCCAGGGTGGGACCGAATGGCTGACCCACGTGCAGAACCCACCGACCGATACGTCGCCGGCCACCGCCGTGATCGGAGGGTTGGCCGTCGGTGACCTGGAGAACGGGACCGACGTCGTCTCCGGCTCGCTCGGTGAGGAGACGCAGGCGCTGAACGCCGCCAACGGCTCCATCCTGTCGGGATATCCGTGGTTCCAGGCCGACAGCAACTTCACCACGCCCGCCCTCGCCGACCTCTACGGCAACAGCAACACCGAGGTCATCGAAGGGGGGGACTCCTCCAACGGATTCGCCTACGGGCAGAGCTACAGCAACGGTGGCCATCTCCGCATCCTGACCCCGACGGGCAACGCCTACACCGGCAACCCGGCCGGCGGTCTTCTCTGTGAATACAACACGGACCAGACCGTGCAGTCCTCGCCCGCCGTCGGCGAGTTCCTCGGCGGCGGGGCCGTCGGCATCGCCTTCGGGACGGGCGCCACCTTCGGGGGGGCGTCGACCACCAATGACCTCATCGCCGTCAACACGCACTGCGCCGCCCAGTGGACCGACAAGCTCGACGGTGCCACCACCAGCAGCCCCGCCCTGGCCGACGTTCTGGGCAACGGACAGCTCCAGGTCGTCGAGGGCACCAACAACGGCACGGTGTGGGCCCTGAACGGGACGAACGGCGCCGCCCTCTGGAGCACCCCGGTGGGTGGCCAGATCATCGGTTCCGTGGTCACCGCCGATCTGACCGGTGCCGGCTACCAGGACGTCATCGTGCCGACCACACTGGGCGTCCAGATCCTCGACGGGAGGACGGGCCAGAACGTGGCCACCATCGGGGCGGCCTACGGCTTCCAGAACTCGCCGCTGGTCACCGACGACGCCAACGGGAGCATCGGCATCACCATCGCCGGCTACGACTCCTCCAACCAGGGGATCGTCGAGCACTTCGAGGTCACCCGGTCGAACGGTTCCGGCGTGAACGGACCCGGAGCGTGGCCCATGTTCCACCACGACCCCCAGCTCACCGGCGACGCCGGCACGCCGCCCGTCGTCGTCCAGGTGCCCTGCACCGCCCCGAGCGGGTCGCCCTACGGATACGACCTGGTGGCCAGCGACGGCGGTGTCTTCAACTACGGGAACCTGCCCTTCTGCGGTTCCACCGGCAACCTGGTGCTGACCGCCCCCGTCGTCGGCATCGCCACCACCCGAGACGGCGGCGGCTACTGGGAGGTGGCCTCCGACGGCGGGATCTTCGCCTTTGACGACGCCGGGTACTACGGCTCCATGGGCGGGCACCCGTTGACCAAGCCGATCGTCAGCATGGCGGCCACGCCCGACGGCAAGGGGTACTGGTTGGTGGCCTCCGACGGCGGGATCTTCGCCTTCGGTGACGCCGGGTTCCACGGCTCCATGGGTGGGCACCCGTTGAGCAGACCGATCGTCGGCATGGCCGTCACGTCCGACGGGGGCGGCTACTGGGAGGTGGCCTCCGACGGCGGGATCTTCGCCTTCGGTGACGCCAGGTTCTTCGGCTCCATGGGTGGGCACCCCCTCCACAAGCCCGTGGTGGGCATGGCCCCCGACGACGCCACCGGCGGCTACTGGGAGGTGGCCTCCGACGGCGGTGTCTTCGCCTTCAACGCCCCCTTCCTGGGCTCGACCGGGAACGATGCGCTGACCAGGCCCGTGGTGGGAATGCAGGCGAACCCGAACGGCCGCGGCTACCGGTTCGTGGCCTCCGACGGCGGCGTCTTCGACTTCGGGGCGTCGTTCTACGGCTCGACCGGTGGGGACCGCCTGGTGCGGCCCGTGGTGGGCATGAGCGGCTTCTGACCGACGCCGTTCCCGGCGTGATCGGGCCTCCGGGATCAGGAGGTGGCGCGCCGCCCTGATCGACCGCGCTGGCAGACGGCCGTCAAGAAAGCGGCGTAGCGACGGATCAGCGCCGGCCACTGGTAGTAGCGCTGCACGTAGTCGTGACCCCGGGCACCGAGCCGGGCGCGGAGCCCGGCGTCGGAGCACAGGCGTTCGAGAACGATCTCGAATTCGGCGAAGGAGCCGAACCACAGGCCGCCACCGGACCGCTCGCAGTGCTCGCGGGTGGGATCGCAGGTGGCGTTCACCATCACGGGGACGGACTGCTCCCACGCCTCGAGGACGACGAGGGAGAAGGACTCGAGAGCGGACGGGGACACCGCCACCTGGGCGTCTCGCACCAGATCCCATTTGTCGGCTTCGCTCACCACGCCGGTGAGCACGATGTCCTCGTGATCGGGGATCGATGCCGCCACCGGACCCACGAGGGCCAGGGCCAGCGGCCCCGGATGCCTCTCCTTGTAGAGACCGAAGAACCGGGCCAGCATGGCCGACCCCTTGTGCTCGTCGACGCGACCGACGCTGACCACGTAGGGCCGGTCACCGATGCCCAGGATGTCGGCCCCCGACCGCCCACCCTCGACGGCCGCACCCACGCCGAGGCCCAGGACGATCTGCGGGACCTGGGCGACGTGGTGGACGCGTTGCACCAGGCGGCGTTCGGCGGCCGTGTGGTAGCAGATCGCATCGGCGTCGGCGAAGGTCGGCGCGAAGACGGGGAGATAGAGCGCCGGTTCGTCGTGGGCGGCCGGATGGAGCACGCGGGGCACGGCCACGGCCTCGAGCCCCACCACGGTCGGATAGTAGAGGTACGGGTAGAAGGCGACGACGTCGGCGTCACCGGCGCGCAGGGCGTCGACCAGGTCGAGCGTCACCGGCCCGTTGCACTCGAGCCAGCGGCGCGCCTCGGTCTCAGTCGCCTGGGCCGGCGCCGACCGCAGGCGGCCGTCGAGGTCGTAGAACTCCGGCACCCGGCCCGAGGCCGACCGGAACCGGTGCACGGTGACCCCGTTGAGCACACTGTCGCCCGGCGCCAGGACGTCGTCCCACGTGATGTGGTCGACGGCGCAGGTGGAGTAGACCTCGACCGTCCAGCCGCACTCGGCCGTCAGGTGCTCGGCCAGTTGCCGGGCGGCCGTCTCCGCCCCGCCCATCACCTCGGGTCCGTAGCGGGGGGTGACGAAGGCGACCTTCGGCGTCACCGCTGCTCGGGCGGTGGCGCATGGCGACGTCCCACCACCAGGTAGTCGCGTCCGTCGGGGCCGGGGGTCACCGTGGTCCGCATCCCGAGCCCGTCGAGCAGGTGCGCCCAGGTGCCGGGGCGGTAGGGCCGGGCCTGGACGATGTCCGCCTCCGGCGGCGCGTCGGCGGCGTCCCAGCTCGACGGGGCCAAGGAGTGGACCACCAGGACGCCGTCGGGGGCCAGGGCCGTCACCGCCCCCTCGAGCAGCCGGCGGCGCTCGCCGTGCCCCGATGCCTCCATGACCCCGGACAACACCACGCCGCCCAGGGCGCCGGCCTGGACCGCCTCCAGGTGGTCGAGGACTGACTCGTCGCGCAGGTCCAGATCCCCGAGCTCCTGGGCCGCCACGCGGTCGGTCCGGGGATCGACCCCGTACCCGTCGACGTCTCTCGCCGTCAGCGCCGCCACCAGCCATCCGTCCCCGCAGGCGGCGTGGAGGACGCGGCGGCGGCACCCCTCGAGCTCGGCTGTCACCGTGGGGACCCACCACGCTTCGGGACGGTGCGCCCAGGCGACGTCGACGACGACCGAGGGCGGCACCTCCACGGCGGCGACCTTCTGCGTGAGCTCCGCCAGCTGGTGGTCCAGGATGTGCAGCGAGCGGCTGACCGCCGTCGTGAACTGGCTGATCTGGTGGGTGATGAAGCGCAGGTACCAGAAATTCATGGAGCGGATGCTCTTCTTCACGACGGCGCCACCGGGACGGCTCGACTCCACCGGGACGACGGGATCGATGAAGGCGGCGGCATCGACCAACCGGAGGACCTCGTGCAGCTCCTGGCGCGTGCTCCCGAGCGGCGCGTGCTGGAGGAAGAGCGCCTCGAGCTCGCTCTCCAGCTGAGGAGGCAGGTCGCCCGCGGCGCGCCGCCGCCTCACCTCCTCGTCGATCTCGGCCCGGACCCGCGTGAGATACGCCCGGTCGTCCTCCTCGACGCCGGTCGTCGCTGTGGTCACCGTGGCCTCGGCGGCGTCGGTCCCAGCGGATTCGTCGTTCACGGGACCTCCTCTAGTGAGCCGGCGTCCGGCACAGGTAGCTCAACAAGTAGCAGCTCTCGATGTCGGCGAACAGACCACGCTGTGTCGCCACCTCCTCGGTCGAGAACTCCCCGGCGGCCAGGCTGCGGCCGGCGTGATTGAGACCCTTCGACTCCAAGACGTCGAATCCGCTCGATCGGAGCTTGTCGATCATCTCGCCGTGGGTGTACTCGTAGTCGTGATCGGGGTCGATGAAGGCGGCCTGCTGCAGACGGCAGACGGCGGCGTTCGGTGTGTCGAGCGCCAGGTAGCCACCGGGACGCAACACCCGGCTGACCTCGCCGAGAACCTTGTCGGCGTCGGAGACCGGCACGTGCTCGATGCTCTGTCCGCTGTAGACGAGGTCGAACGATCCATCGCTGTAGGACGACAGGTCCGTCATGGAGTGGTAGTGGTAGTGCACGGGTCCGAGGGCGGTGTCGACCACCACACGGTCGGTGTCCTCCTTGTAGAGGTCGTTGCGGTCGCCCTGGGGCAGGTCGGCGATCACGAGCTGCTCGAAGGGATACGGATACCCCATCCGCACCATGGCCCCCTGAGAGGCACCGAGCGCGGTCCCACCCAGATCGAGGATCCGGCGAGCCGGCGGCAGCGAACGGACGAAGAGGCAACGGCTGAAGTGGAGCGCCGTCCCGAGCTCGGTGAAGGCGACGTCGGTCCACCATTCCCCCGACGACAGGATCCACTCGGCCAATCGGGCCGGCGACAGGGTGTCGTCCTCCAGCCCCGGGAGGTACGACGCCACGCCGGCCGGATCGGGCTCCCGGTGCAGGAGGAGCTCGTAGACGACGGCGAGGGCCTCCGGCGCCGAAAGTCCGGCGAGCACGCTGCGTGGCCCCTTCCCGAATCGTCGTCCCAATCGTCGTCCCCGTGTCACGGAAGGGGGCCGCAGAGGGCGGGAGGCTGGCCGAACGGGGCCGGCATCCGGGGTAGCCTCGTCCGCATGGCACTCCATTCCACGCGCCCCTCGTCTGCCCTGGTCGCAGGTCCCGGTCCGTCCATGCGAACCACCAACCTAACCGACCTCGCCTCGGCCGACGTCTTCCAGCGGCTCCTCAAGGAGCGGATCATCTTCCTCGGCAGCGCCATCGACGAGACCCTGGCCAACCACGTCTGCGCCCAGCTCCTCCTCCTCGCCGCCGAGGACGCCGAGAAGGACATCAACCTGTACGTGAACTCCCCCGGGGGATCGGTCACCGACGGTCTGGCCATCTACGACACCATGCAGTACGTGAGCTGTGACGTGAGCACGATCTGCGTGGGCCTGGCCGCGTCGATGGGCCAATTCCTGCTGTGCGCCGGGGCTCCGAACAAGCGCTTCGCCCTTCCCCACAGCCGCATCCTCATGCATCAGCCCTCGGGCCAGATGCAGGGCCAGGCCACCGACATCGCCATCCAGGCCGAGCAGATCGTCTACCTGAAGAGGATGATGGCCGAACGGATCTCCTTCCACACCGGCCAGCCCATCGAGCGCATCGAAGCGGACTCGGACCGCGACCGGTGGTTCACGGCGGAGGAGGCCAAGGACTACGGCTTCATCGACCGGGTGATCGAGCACTCCGCCGCCCAGCCGGCCGCCCACTGAGCGTCACCGTCGCATCGGAGCCCGAGTGACAGACGTACACGCCGACACGGGGACGCGAACACCCGACGGCGAAGCGGTCCCCGACGGTTCGGGCACCCAGACCGTCATCAGCCAGAAACGCGACGACGAGCTCGCCGCCCGCGCCATCCGGGTGGCGGCCCGGGGGAGCAAGCCCACCCGGACCGTCTCCGCCCGGGTCAGCGTGCGGCTCCGGCTGATCGAGATGTGGCGGGCCCGGGAGCTCTTCGTCTTCCTGGTCCGCAAGGAGATCAAGGTCAGGTACAAGAACTCGGTCCTCGGCTTCCTGTGGTCGATGCTCAACCCCGCCCTCACCCTGGCCGTCTTCTACGTCCTGTTCACCTACTTCCTCCCCAACGGGATCCCCTACTTCGTCATCTACATGTTCTCGGCCATGCTCGTCTGGAACCTCTACCAGACGGCACTTCTCTCCGGCACCGTCTCGGTCGTCGTGAACGCCGGCATCGTGAAGAAGGTGGCCTTCCCCCGCGAGATCCTGGTGCTGGCCTCGGTGGGATCGGCCTTCGTCTACTTCTTCTACCAGTCCCTCGTCATGATCGGCTTCATGATCGCCTTCCACCACTCCCCGGCCTGGAGCGACATCTGGCTGCTCATCCCCGCCCTGGCCGCCATCGTCGTCTTCGCCGCCGCGCTCTCCATCTTCTTGTCGGCCGTGAACGTCTACCTGCGCGACACCCAGCACCTGGTGGAAGTGTTGCTGGTGGCCTGGTTCTGGGCCATCCCGACCGTGTACGCCTTCTCGGGCCGGGTCCAGCAGTCGCTGCGGCGTCACACCATCTTGTTCATCCCCCACACCAGGCTCATCTGGCTCTACTTCTCCAACCCCGTCACCCCCGTCGTCATGACCTTCCAGCGCGTCTTCTACAACATCTGGAACGCCCACTCCACCAAGTTGACGCCGGCGTCACCAATAGCCAAGCCCATAGGCCCGAACATCACTGAGGTCGTCGGAACCAAGCCGGCGTACCACGCTCCCCTCGCCGTCATGGCCCACTATCCGATCCACTGGTACGTGGGCGCCGACCTCGCCGTTCTCGGCGTGTCGATCCTCCTCTTCCTCGGCGCTCTCATGGTGTTCGGGCACCTCGAGGGAAACTTCGCCGAAGAGCTCTGATCCGGACATGACCTCAAACATCGCCGTGGACGTGGTCGACGTCTCGAAGAGATTCCGGCTCTACCACGAGAAGTACTACTCGTTGAAGGAACGCGTCCTCCATCTGGGGAACAACACCTACGAGGACTTCTGGGCCCTCAAGGACATCCGCTTCGAGGTGGCCGAGGGTCAGACGGTGGGGATCCTCGGTCGCAACGGATCGGGGAAGTCGACGCTGCTCAAATGCATGTCGGGGATCCTCCAGCCGACCGAGGGGAAGATCGTCGTGCGCGGTGCGCTGGCCGCCCTGTTGGAGTTGGGGGCCGGCTTCCAGCCCGAGCTCTCGGGGCGGGAGAACATCTTCCTGAACGCCTCGCTCCTGGGCTTGTCCACACACGAGGTGGAGAGTCGCTTCGACGAGATCGTGGCCTTCGCCGAGCTGGAGAACTTCATCGACAACCAGGTGAAGTACTACTCGTCGGGGATGTACGTCCGGCTGGGCTTCGCCGTGGCCGTGAACGTCGACCCCGACATCCTCGTGGTCGACGAGGTGCTGGCGGTGGGCGACGAGAACTTCCAGCGCAAGTGCATGGGCCGGATCAAGGAGTTCCAGGACGACGGCCGCACCATCCTGTTCGTCACCCACTCGCCCGACCTCGTCCGCGTCATCTGCGACCGTGCCGTGGTGCTGAGCTCGGGCGAGATGCTCGGCTACGCCTCGGCCGCCGAGGCCGTGAAGATCTACCACGACCACCTCCTCACCCTGGCCCCCGGGTCGGCCATCACCGCCTCCGAGCCCGCGTTGGAGGTCCCGGCCTACCGGCCCGTGAGTATCACCGCCGTCGACCTCGAGCACCCGGGCACGGGGACCAGGCACCATCTCCTGCCGGGCGAGTCGTTGACCGTCCACATCGACTTCGAGGCCATTGAGCCGGTACCGGACCTGGTGATCGCCGTGGAGGTCCACAACCAGTCCGGTGAGCTCCTCTTCGCCTCCGACACCGAGATCCTCGACCAGCATTTCGACGTTCCCGTGGGCAGCGGCCGGGCCGACCTGATCTTCGACCGCGTCTCCTTCCTCGACGGGGCCTACACGGTGGCCGTCGACCTGAAGAGCCGTCTCGGGATCGTCTTCGACCGGCGCGAACTGCTGGGGTTCGAGGTGATGAACCCCGGTCGGGCGAGAGGATTCGTGGCGCTCGAGCCGCGGGTCGAGATCCGGACGCCCAGCTTGAGCTAGCGCCGCGATCCGCCGCCCCGATCGGCGGCGCGGATGGTGTCGGCGGTGTCGGCGTAGGGGGACTGGTAGCGGGCCTTCGAGATCCACCAGCCCGGATGGTGGCGTGCCACGTTCGCCGGCAGGATGCCGGGGGCGGCGACGAACCGCTGAGCGTTCACGACCACGACAGCGACGACGAGCACGGTGGCCACCACCACGGCCGCCCGCCGGACGCCCCGGGCCCGGTGGTGCAGGAGGCGGGCCACCGGGAGCAGCGCCAGCACGGTCGCCGGGACCAGGTACGACAGGACGGCACCGCCGGCGGTGAACTGCCACAGGGTCACGACGGCGACGGGGGGGATCAGGGCGGCCACCAGGATGGCGCCGGTCCCCTGGTACCAGGGCCGCTCGATCCGGTCGCGGGGCTCGGTGGCCGCACTCCAGATACGCAGAGAGGCGTTCCCCCCGGGCTGCCCGGTGGCCACCCGGGCCACGGCCAGGACGATGACGGCCACAAGGGCCACCACGATGACCGGTCCGAGGCTCACGAGCGACCATCCCCCGAAGGTGCCGACGTTGGTGACGGCGCCCGACGACGGCGCCACGAAGACCGACGAGGCGTGGGCGGCGTGCGACACCTGGACGTGGACGGCGTGGAGCCAGGCCCGAAGACCCCCGGGCTGGATGAGGATCACGGGGACCAACCACACCGCCACCGAACCGATCCCGGCCACGACGGCGGTGAGCAGCTGTCCCACCGTCCGCACGCTGCCCACCACGGCGACGGCGGCCAGGAGGACGAACCCGGGAACGACCGACAGGCTCACGCCGGCGGCGAGCCCCAGCGCCAGCACGGCCACCACCCCGTGGGCGCGGTACGGCTGGG
>JGI12269J14319_10005226_pt1 | contig 11590 bp, 7 predicted proteins | sample PeaSoiSIISIP2007_FD_14319 | JGI IMG/M metagenome (IMG submission 14319) | reverse complement strand
TCGCCCATCGCGGCGACCGGGTTGGACGGCGGCGCCCCGCCGGTCAGCTCCGCATAGTCGGCTACGGCCGAGGCGAGCACGGGCTGCACGGCGGCGATCTCGTACGCGATGCCGGCCGCAGTGAGGGCGCAGACGATGCGGGCTTCGGCGATGCGCGGGGAGCGTTCGCGAGGCTGGAGTTCCAGGACGTCGCGGGCCAGCGCCTCCGGCTCGCCGGGCTGCCCGCGGAGCTGCCAGTACCAGCCCAGGGCCCGCGCGAACCGCAGCGCGGTATCCGCATCCCGCCTGGTAATCGCCATGCGCAGCGCGGCGTGCAGGTTGTCCTGCTCGGCCGCCAGCTCGCGCAGCCAGCGGCCTTGGTCGGCGGTGCGCAGCCGCGGGTCGGCCGTCTCGGCCAGGTCCAGGTAGCGCGCGGCGAAGGCGTCCCGGATCTGGTCCTGCTCCCCCGCTTCGGCCAGCCGCTCCAGGCCGTACGCCCGCACGGTCTCGAGCATCCGGTACCGCGGGCCCAGCGCCAGGTCCCCGTCTCCGCCGTCGGGGGTCGGGCCCACGGCGACGATGGACTGGTCGACCAGGCCGGACAGCGCGGGGAGCACCGCCGCGGACGGCAGCAGATCATCGGCGCAGACCTGCTCGGCCATGGCCAGCGTGGCGCCGGCCGGGAAGACGGCGAGCCTGCGGGCCAGCACCTGCTCGGCGGGCGCGAGCAGGTCCCAGCTCCAGTCGACCACCGCGCGCAGGGTCCTGTGCCTCGGCAGCGCCGTGCGGCTGCCGCCGGTCAGCAGCGAGAACCTGTCGTCCAGGCGTTCGGCGAGCTGGGCCGGCGTGAGCGTGCGCAGCCATACCGCCGCCAGCTCGATGGCCAGCGGCATCCCATCCAGCGCACGGCAGATCCGCGCCACGGCCGCCGCGTTGGCCGCGCCCAGCTCGAAGTCCGGCCGGACGGCCACCGCCCGGTCGCGCAGCAGCCGCACGGAACCGTAGGACTCGAGCGACCCGCAGGACTCGCCCGCGGGCACATCCGCCGGAGGGACGGCCAGCGGCGGGACGGGGCTGAGGGTCTCACCCTCGATGCGCAGCGGCTGCCTGCTGGTGGCGACGATCCTCATCCGCGGGCAGGCGGCCAGGACGCGCCCCGCGAGCGTGGCCGCGGCCTCGATGACGTGCTCGCAGTTGTCCAGGAGCAGTACCTCGTCGCGGTCCGCGAGCGCGGCGGTCAGCCGGTCGAGCGGGCTCGCCCCGGGCTGGGCCCCGCGGCGCGTGAGGACGGGCTCGCGGAGGCCGACCGCGGCCAGGACGGCGTACGGGACCTCGGCCGGGTCGGTCACCGGGGCCAGCTCGACGAACCACACGGGACCGTGGAGGTGTCCCGATACCTCGCGCGCCAGCCGCGTCTTCCCCACGCCCCCGGGGCCGGTGAGGGTGACCAGGCGGGCGGCGCCGAGGTTCTTCAGGACCAGGGCCACCTCGCTGTCCCGGCCGACGAAGCTGGTCAGCGGCTGGCCGGCCTTCGGAGCCGCGGAGGTGCCCGGGAGAGCCACCAAAGCTCGTTCGGGATAAAGAGAGGGATCAGCGCGCAGGATGCGCAGGTAGACCCGCTCGAGCTGGGCCGAGGGGTCAACGCCCAGGCGGCCCGCCAGCAGCCCGCGGGCCTCGTGGTACACGGCCAGGGCCTCGGCCTGGCGGCCCGCCGCGTACAGCGCGCGCATGAGCAGCGCGCGGGGGCGCTCGGCCAGCGGGTCGGCGGAGGTCAGCGCGCGGATCTCCCCGACCAGGCTCGCGCCCTCGCCCAGGGCCAGGTCGGCCTCGATCCGGTCGGCCAGCACGCTGGCGTGCAGCTCCGTCAGCCTGGCCGCGGCGGCCTCGGCCGCGTCGCACCCGGCCGCGTCGGCCAGCGGCTGACCGCGCCACGCCTGCAGGGCCGAGCGCAGCACCCGCGCGGCCGTCTCGGCGTCACCCTCGGTCAGCGCCCGGCGGCCCTGGGCGGCCAGGGCCTCGAAGACCGCCGCGTCCACGGCGTCGGGCGGCACGGCCAGGCGGTACCCGGCTGGGTGTGACTCGATCACCTGGCCAAGCCCGGCCCGGCGCAGCTCGGCCCGCAGCCGCGAGACCAGGGTCTGCAGGGCGTTGCCGGGGTGGCCGGGCGGCTCGTCGGGCCACAGCTGCCCGGCCAGCGAGCCGGCCGGTACGACACGCCCGGCATCCAGGGCGAGCAAAATAAGCAGAACGCGAAGCTGACGGCCGCCGATGGGCACGCTTTGCCCGGCCCCGTCCTGCACCTGAAGCGGGCCGAGCACCCCGATACGCAGCGCGTCTGGCATCAGCCCTCTCCGGTCATCCCGTCGGCAAGCCCGGACCGGCACCCGTGCCCCCGGACGATTCAACGCGCGGCTTCACCTTACGCTTCCTGGGAGGTTTTACTATCAACCGACGGCATGGCGCTGGCAGGAGGCAGGCGAGGTGACATCGGGCCTGGACCGGAGCCGGAAGCCAGCGCGGCCACCATCGCGGTGGGCCGCCGTGGGCGCGGCCGTACTATCGGCCGTGGCCCTGGCCGGGTGCGGAAAGGCCGGTTCCGGCGCGGCTATCGCGCCCGCGACGCTGTCGGTGAACAGCGCGGCGCTCAGTCAGAATGTGCTCCCGCAGCGCTATACCTGCCACGGCGCCGGCCTCAATCCCCCGATCAACTGGTCGGGTGCGCCGCCGGGTACCAAGAGCTTCGCGCTCGTGGTCGACGACTCTTCTGCACCGATCACGCCCTTTATTTACTGGCTCGTGTTCCACATTGAACCGGGTACTACCGACATCCAGGAAGGAATGCTGCCGACTGGGGCGCGCCAGGCGCTGAACAGCGCGAACACCCTGCCCTACGATGCCCCGTGCCCGGTCGGCCATTCACACATGTACCGATTCACCGTTTATGCGCTAAGTACCGAGATTAACCTGCCCGCCGGCGCATCCCTGGAGCAGGTATGGACCGCGATCGCGGCCGCCACAATCGGGCGCGGTAGAAAAGTGGTTACTGGGTACCCGTGATCAAGCTGACACATTTTGTAACCAGCTCTCAACAGAAGTTTTGCAATCGTGTGACACGCTCCCCGCTCGTGAGTCAGAATCGGTGATCAAGCGGGTTCAGGGCGCTCGCGACACGGGGGAAGGCTCGCGTCATTGGCCGCGTGTGCCTGGCTAGCGCCCCCCACGAGGCCCCGGCGTTCGGGATGGAGACCATGATTCTGGTCGCGGGACTGGCCATCGCGGGGCTTGCGGGCATCGCGGCGGCTTTCTACTTCAGCGTCCGCCCGGGCAACGGCAGTTCCCGCGGGCGGACCGCCGGATCGGGCCGGACCGAGACCGACCGGATCGAGCGGATCGACCGGTCCCCGGCCCGGGGCAGGACCCTGGCTCATCCTTCGTCCCGTAGCGGCGCGGCGGCAGCCGCGGGCCGGAGCCGACCGGATCCCGACGACGACTTCGAAGGGCCGCCCAGGCGCCATGCGGGCGTCGGGCATCTCGCCGCCGACCACCGGGTCCATCGCGACGGGCCTGCGGGGCACACGGCGCCTGTCGAGGTGCGTTCGGCCGGTGCCGGGACGCGGTCGCGGCCCGCGGAGCGACCCGACCGGGAGGCCGATGAGACCGCGGACGCGATCAGGTCGAGCCGGGGCCGACGACGCGTCGGCTTCCGCAAGGGCGCGGAGGTCGACGAGGAACTCTGGCCGACCGAGTCCTTCGGCGGCGTGAGCGATGAGCAGTTCTGGGACGACATGGCGTCGGACAAGCCGCTGGCGACGACCGCGCGGAGCGCCGCCCCGGCGGATCGGGGCTCCAGGCGGCGGCTGCCGGAGGTCGCTCCCCCGCCGACCGGGCGCGACGCCGACGACCGGGGCCGACTCGACGCCAGCCGGATGGCGGGCGGGGGTTCGGGTTCGTATCCGGTGCCCGCTGGCCGGCCTGGGCCCGCGGACCGCACCGCCAGCCAGCCGATCCAGACCAGCCCGCAGCGGATCCAGACGGGNCCCCAGCCGATCCCGACCGGTCCCCAGCCCATCCAGGTGGGCACCCAGCCGATCCGGTCTTACCCGCCGGGCACGACGCCGCAGCCGTATCAGGGTTCGGCGCCGTCCTACCAGCCAGCGACCCAGCCCGCCCCGGTCATGGGCCAGGGGACTCGCGGCGGGATGCCGGCCGAACCGCGCGGGCGCGCGCGCCACGCTAGCGGCGCCGACTCCGGTGCGGGTGCCGGTGCGGGTGCCGTCGCGGGCGAGGACCCGCTGACCAGCGCGGCCTACGCGCTGCGGCCGCCCGGAGCGGTGGACGGCCGGTCCTACTCCTCGCCGCGCCGGTCCAGGGACAGGGACCTGACCAGGGAACAGTACGAGGCCGCGGTCTCCCAGGAGACGCAGAGCTTCAGCCTGTCCGACACCCACGCAGCCACCGGAGGGTACCCCGGCGGGGTGCCCCCGTACCGGCAGTACGAACTGCCTGCGAGCGGTGGCTCGAGCGGTCCGAACACGCTGAACGGCAACGGCAACGGCAACGGGCGGGCCCCGGAATACCGGACCGACGGGGGCCGCTCCGACACCGGTCGCTACGACGGGTACCGGTCCGATCCGCTCCGCACCGACCCTTACTCGTCGGGCGGGCGGCCTGATCCGCTCCGGTCGGCAGGAAACGCCGACGCCTACGGCAGCACCAACGGGCATCCGTACCCCGAACGCCCTTACGGCGATCCGGCCCCGTCGGCGAGCACGCCGCCCTACGGCGAGACGTACGGATACGGGTATCCGACCAGCCCGGTTGATGATCCCAGGCAACCGAAGGGTACAAGGGGCACCTCGGGTCAGGGCCGTCCCGGCGTCAACGGCAGTGGCACGGGTGCGTACCCGGCGGGCAACGGCCACCGGGCTTCGTACGACCCCAGGGCGAACGGCCGCGGCTAACCCGCGCCGGGGCCCGGGCCCCGGCCCCGGCAGACTGGGTCCATGCCCGAGGGAGATGCGGTCTGGTACACGGCTCGCCGCCTGCACGAGGCGCTGGCCGGGCGGGCGCTGACCCGGAGCGACTTCCGCGTCCCGCGGCTGGCCACCGCCGACCTGACCGGTGACGTGGTGACCGAGACCGTCTCCCGCGGCAAGCACCTGCTCACCCGGACCAGCGGCGGCCTGACCGTGCACACGCACCTGCGCATGGACGGCAGTTGGCGGATCCGGCCCGCGGTCGAGCGGATGGCCGAGAGCCACCGGATCAGGCTGGTGCTGGCCAACGAGGCGTGGCAGGCCATCGGATACCAGCTCGGCGTCGTCGAGCTGCTCCGGACCAGCCACGAGGACCAGGTCACCGGGCACCTGGGCCCGGATCTGCTCGGCCCGGACTGGGACTGCGCCGAGGCGGTGCGCCGGCTCGCCGCCGAACCCGACCGGCCCATCGGCGAGGCCCTGCTCGACCAGCGCAACCTGGCGGGTATCGGCAACATCTACAAGGCCGAAGTCCTGTTCCTGCGCGGCATCAACCCGTGGCGCCCGGTCGGCGAGGTCCCCGATCTCGCCGCGGCGGCCGAGCTGGCCTGCCGACTGCTAGATGCGAACAAGGAGCGGCTAGGCCAGGTCACGACCGGCAGCTCGCGCCGGGGCGAGGAGACGTGGGTGTACGGCAGGCGCGGCCGTCCGTGCCGGCGCTGCGGCACGCTCATCCGCTCCGAGGGCCAGCAGGACCGGGTCACGTTCTGGTGCCCGTCGTGCCAGCCGGGGGCCTGAGGCGAGGCGATGGCGTCGTCTGCGGCCGCGAGGGAAGCAGCGGCCCGGGTCGTGTTGGCTGCTGGCCCCTTTATCCCGAACGGCGGTGGTGCACGTCCCCGGCCTTGCTGGGTGGTGCCGGCGGCGGTACCTTCCGGTCTTAGGCCTCACGATCCCGTTCGGCGGCATCGTCTGCCTGTGCTTCGGCAAGGTCCGCCACCCGCAGCCGCCTCGTACTGGCGTGCCGCCCGCGACTATCTAGTTCGCATATCCACGGCTCGGAAGCCGGTCTTGTTGCCAGCGTAACCCGTCCTTCATTGACGTCTAATCGTTTGATGTCATATCCTTAGATATCTAACGATAGGAATTACGTCATGGAAGAGCAGTTCATGCGCGGACGGGTGGCGCTGGTGGCCGGGGCGAGCAAGGGTATCGGGGCGGCCACTGCCGAGGCGTTCGCCGCGGCCGGAGCGGCCGTGGTGCTCGGCGCCCGGGATACCGCCGCGGTGGAGGCCGTGGCCAGCCGGATCCGGTCGTCCGGCGGTGAGGCCGTCGCCGCCGGACTTGACGTCACCGACGCCGACTCGGTGCGTCATCTGGTGGACCTGGCCGTGTCCCGGTTCGGCCGGCTCGATGCGGCGTTCAACAACGCCAGCGCCGGACCCCTACCCGCCCCGCTCGCGGACATCGATCCCGCCGAGTTCGACGTCGGCATCGCGACCAACGTCCGCGGCACATTCCTGAGCATGAAGTTCCAGATCCCGGCCATGCTGCGCAGCGGCGGCGGCGCGATCGTGAACATGGCCTCCATCGCCGGCCTGAACGGCACGGCCAACCTCGCCGCGTACGTCGCGGGCAAGGCCGGGNTCATCGGCCTGACGAAGGTCGCCGCGCTCGACTACGCCGACCAGGGCATCCGGGTCAACGTGGTCGCGCCGGGCCCGATCCTGACCTGGCACCTGGAGGCCGCGGGCGAGCAGGCCCAGCGCGGGGCCGCGCAGTCCACCCCGATGCGGCGCGTGGGCAGCATGGCCGAGGTAGCCAGCGCCGTGCTGTGGCTATGCTCCGACCAGTCCTCGTTTATCACCGGGACGGTGCTGCCGATCGACGGCGGGCAGGCCGCGGGCAACAAGCCGCCGCAGATGTACCGCCAGGGCCAGCCGATGGCCGCCCAAAGGGTCGGCGATTAGCGAGGGAGCGGGCCGACTCAGTCGCGGACTGAGCCACACCGATATGCGTTCCGGTTCTAGGGCCTGCTGCAGGCGTGGCCGCCTTGTACTGCTCATAACGTTCCGGGTCGGTGATGTCGGTCTCGACGATGACATAGGCGGTCATGGCGGGACTCTACGCCTGCGACCCTGAGTGGTCGGCCGCGGGGCGGTTAGCGCGCGCTGAGCAGGACGCCGACCATCACGGCGCTGTCGCGGGAACGGTTCTGCCAGTCGTGCGGCACGCCGGGCTGCTGTATTACGGAGTCGCCGGGGCGCAGCAGCACTTTAGCGTCGCCGACGATCAGCGTCACCTCGCCGCGCAGGATGGTCACGTAGTCGAGGGTGTCGGTCGCGTGCGCGCCCTGGAACTCCGAGTGGGCATCGGCGCCGACGCCGGCCTCCTCGCCGTCGGGCAGGTCAGGTGCGATCTCGACGATCCGGAAGCATGCTCCGCCGGCCGGTGGCTCGAGCGCCCATTCCCCGGTGGAGGTGTCGGTGACACCGGCTGAAAGCGGACCGGCGCCGGAGACCCAGAGTTCCGTGGTCGTATATCTACCCGCGTGGATGACGGTCGGTGGCTCGCCTTGCGCGATGATCGCCGGGCTCCCGGTCTCGTCAAAGCCCGTCACGATTCTGTTCACAGCGGTTCCCTTCACCCGGCGGTATCGCCAGTTATAGCGGCTGCGTCACGCTCGCGCGCTAGCCCCCACGACTTTGCGGAGGACGACGGTTGGGTCGGTGGGCAGGTCGTCTCCGGCCCAGGCTACGTACTGGTCCGGCCGGACGAGGATGAACCGGCTTCCGTAAGCTGTCCGCGGTCCGGCGAAGGTGTCGGCGAGCACGCGCAGCGGTATCCGCAGGGCCCTTGCCGCCGCCTGGAACGCCGCCGCTGGCCGGGGGTGGTCGGCGAGCGCGATCAGGGTGTACCCGGGTCCCAACTGCTCGAAGACGTTGCGGCCAGAAGACAGGAGTACGGGCGCGAGGTGATGTCCTGGCCGCGCCTGGAAGGTGTGCTGACCTTGGGCGCTGCATGCCGATCCGGCGGGCCCCCACACGATGGGGGACCCCTCGTAGTGCGGCTCGTAGGAGGACGGCGCGGTGTCTCCCAAGGTCAGGCGGCCCCACGCGCGCTCAAACTCGCCGCGGTCCAGCTCCGGGCGGTAGCGCGCGAGGAAAGCGCGGTCGTTTGCGATGCCCTCGGTAATCGCCTGTCCGGTCTCGACGAAGATGGGGCGCCGCTCTGTGGTGTAGCTGTCCAGCAGCGACGGTCCGCCCCAGTCCGACAGCACGGCGGCCAGCTTCCACCCAAGGTTGACCGCATCTTCGAAGCCGGTGTTGAGGCCGTAGGCGCCGTAAGGCGGGTGGCTGTGCGCGGCATCCCCGGCGATGAACGCGCGGCCGCGCTGATAGGTATCGGCGGTGTCGACGCGCAGGTCCCAGAAGCCGACATGTGAGAAGGCGCAGGCCAGCGGAAACCCCGCAGCCCGCTCGATCAGGGCTTGGGCGTCGAGATTCGCCGCCGTCGCGTCTTTGGGTACCGGCGCGTGGAAGAACCACGTCTCGGCGGCATCCACCCGCCCGAAGAACCACCAGTATCCCGCCAGCGCGGGATGCAGGACGCGGTAGGTGGTCCGTAGCGGGAAACGCTCCAGGCGCGCGTGCAGATCACGCGAGCGGAAGACCGCCAGGACCATGCGCTGATCGAAGTCAGCTCCGCTGCAGGTGATACCCGCCTGCTCACGTACCGCCGAATGGGCCCCGTCGCACCCGACGATGTAGGACCCCTCGATCTCCCAGTCCGCGTCACCAGAGTCGTCGGACGCGGTGACGCGCACGCCGTCGTCTCCCACGTCGATGTGGGTCGCCGACCACCCGAACAGTGCCACGACAGAACCGAACGCCTTGATCCGCGTGCGCAGGACGGACTCGGTCAGGTACTGAGGCAGCCGTTCCTGCTGCTGGTAATAGAAGTCGCTGACCGCCTCGCGGCCAGGAGGGGCGTACCAGTACCGGCCCGCGAGGCTTCCGTACGCCGTAATGCCTCCGATAGGGAATCCCGGCGGCAGCAGGCGTGCGGCCCGCAACTCGTCCGCGCAACCCCAGGAGTAGAAGTGCTCCAGGCTGCGGGCCGTTAGGTTCTGCCCCTTGGGAATCGCCGACGGCTCGCGGCCTCGTTCCAGCAGCACGCACGGTATCCCGGCGTTGCCGAGGGTCGCAGCCAGCGCAAGCCCGACCGGCCCTCCACCTACGACGATGACCGACGTCTGCATCCGGCGCGGCTCAGCCATCGCTGTCGAGTTCGTCAGCTCGGGAACGCGTTAACGCCCATCACGAGCGCCGCGGTCCCGCCGTACAAGCGCGTGGAGCCATGGCCGTAGAGGAGAGGCGCCTTCCATTCCCGCAAGTCTATGGGGGTGAGCCGGCCTGTAGGCCAGGTTCTGGCACCCCGCTTTCCATGACCTGGTAGCACTCTGAGTTCATGGAACTCGGGACAACCTCCGACGCGGATCAGGCTCTTTGTCGGCGAAGGGCGAGCGAGAGCAATCGGGTCAAGCTCGCAGTGCCCATGTGACGGGGAGACATCGTGATCATGAAGACGCGTATCGCGGTAGCCGCGGTTGGCTGCGCGGCCGCGCTCGCAACGGGCGCGACGGCAGCACTCGCCAGCCAGGACGCCAGCGCCGCAATGGCGGGGGCGGTGGGCAGCGCGGTATCACGCTGTGTTACCGAATATTGCCGTGGCAAGGTTGCCGGTCTACTGTGTGGGTAGCTCACGAGAATTCCCTGCCTGGGGAGTCCGCCAATGCCAGCGGTGCCGGGTTTCCTGCCGTCACGCAACGCGCCCCTGTTCCACAATTCACCGTGGCCGCCGGGGACGTCTTTGGCGGTTTCGATCTTTGGACTGCCCGCCGTCAACATGGATGTCACCCAGATGGGCCTGTGTGGTGGCATGTCCTTCCTGACTCGCGACATCTTCGAGTCGGGTACCCCGCAACTCCGCGGTACGGACTCCACCAAGATCCCGCTGGCGCTCGCGGAGCTCCTTGTGGGCCGCCTCGTCCAAAGCTTCGACGGGTCTGTGACGGTTGCCCGCTGGCTGAACCTGACGCAGGTGCCCGATCACGACACCACGTTTTGGGGTCCTGGCGTGTTCCACCAGACGGTGGATGCGTGCGCGGCCATCATGAATGACGTCGATAACGGGATATTGAGTCCGATCGGCGTGATCCTCACTGGCCCATCATGGTGGCCGGGGGATGTGTTCAACAACCACGTCGAGCTGGTCTATGGCTACGAGAAGGTCGACAGCCAGCTGACTCTTCACGTGTACGACTGCAACAATCAGGGCAACGACGACATCACGATCTCGCTCGATGTCAGCTCGACCGCTCCAGCTAAGGTCATCTCCACCAACGGGACGCCCGACCCTGACCGCCCTGGCCAGATCCGCGGGTTTTTCTGTCTCCCTTACACCCATGCCGACCCGGCTCCCGCCTACATCGACGACGCCACCGTGTACTCAAACTGGTGGAAGAGTCAGATGACGCCGGGATCGGGCGACACGGTATCCATTGTCGCCGTGAATACGGGCTCAACGACCTGGACCACCGCGAAGGACTACCGGCTTGGCAGTCAGGCGCCCCCGGACAACACGATCTGGGGGACGGCACGTGTCGACCTTCCGGTCGCCGCCGTCGACCCGCAGGACCCGGCTCTTTTCAGCTTCGGTATTACTGCGCCAACGTCGCAAGGCAAGTACGCCTTCTCCTGGCAAATGGTCCGCGACCCCGACGATTTTTTCGGCAGTGGCATCTTCCCAGCGGACATGGTCACCGTAGCGCCCCCCGGTATGCGGGTAGTACCCGACGTGATTGATTTGGATGCTTACGGCGCGGAGCAAGCTATCCTCGCCGCTGGCCTCAAATACCGGGTTGCGGCGACTGGGACCGGCGGACCGGACACCGGAACTGTGTTCAAGCAGGCGCCGAACGCAGGTATCCCCACACACCCTGGCGCAGTGGTCACGATCTGGCTACTACGCGGCACGGGGCCCGGCGAATGATCACGCTGCGTCGCCTGAAGGAACAACGATTCTCGATGAACTGGGATACTCCCTGAAATGGTGGCTGACCTGGGATTTCACCTCTCACGGTTTCTCGTCAGTTTCCTGTCTTTTCATGCTCTGGCGGAACTGAGACGGAACAGGAGCCTGGGCGTTGAAGGGACACTGTTGGTCGCGGCAACGGCCCTGGTCCTTGTCATCGATGGCTGGCGGCCTTCTCGGTGTGAACTAGTCGGAGGAAGCGTGGTCATCAGCTAATCTCCTGGCCGGCATTGCGGCGGCCACCGCCTTCTCATCGGGGAACGCACCGGGGTGGAACCGGTCGAGCCGGTACCGGGACGCGTCGACCCAGTCCGACCCGCCTCCGCTTATCACCTCGGCCATCAGCCTCCCCAGCCCGGGACCGTGCGTGATGCCCATCTCGTTGTCGCCGGCGATAACGTACAGCCCGTCGGCGCCGGGCACCGGCCCGGCCAGGAAGGTGCGGTCCGGCGTCATCACCGGAACGCCCTGCAGCCACCACCCCACCGAGGTGTCGTGCCCGGGGATCAGCGCGCGCAGGTCCGGCCCGAGCCCGGCGAGCA
>JGI12269J14319_10005220_pt1 | contig 11596 bp, 9 predicted proteins | sample PeaSoiSIISIP2007_FD_14319 | JGI IMG/M metagenome (IMG submission 14319) | reverse complement strand
CGCCCGGGCGGCCGCCGTGCTCGCCCGGGGCTGGCAGGCCGACGAGGTGCGTGCGGCCGCCGAGGAGGCGGTGCCCGAGCTGGTCGCCCTCGTCGCGCCCTACGCCCCGGCGGCCCTCCACGGACACCGGTCGGCCGGACGGCGCCTGGTGCTCGCGACCACCACCCCCGTCGACATGGTGACTCCCCTCGCCCACACCCTCGGCTTCGACGACGTCGTGGCGACCCGCTACGGGGTGGACGACGACGGCCGGTACACCGGGCACATCGAGGGCGGGTTCGTGTGGGGCCCGGGCAAGCTCGCGGCGGTCCGGCGATGGGCCGAGTCGGCCGGGGAGTCGCTGGCGGACTGCCACGCCTACTCGGACAGCATCTACGACGCCCCGCTCCTCGCGCGCGTCGGCCATCCCCACGCGCTCAACCCCGATCCGCGCCTCCACGCGCTGGCGGTGGGGCGGCGGTGGCCGGTCGAGCACTGGGACCGGCCCCCCGGTGTGCCCTCGATCGTGGGGCTCGAGCCCTACCACCTTCTGCGGCTCGTGCTCCGCCGTTCGACCTTCCCCTACGCGCGCTTCGACATCAAGGGGGTCGAAGCGATCCCCAAGGTCGGCGGGGTCCTCCTGGCCGCCAACCACCGCAGCTACTTCGACGCGGTGGCGCTCGCGCTGGTGGCCCGCGAGCTCAACCGGCCGGTCCGGTTCCTCGGCAAGCGCGAGCTCTTCGACGCCCCTGTCGCCGGCTGGGTCCTGCGGGCGATCGGGGGCATCCCGGTCGACCGGGGGAGCGGCTCGAGCGCCCCGCTCGAGGCCGCCGAGGCGTCGCTGCGGGCCGGCGAGGTCGTGATCATCCTCCCGGAGGGCACGATCCCTCGCGGCGAGGCGAGCCTCGACCCGGTCCTGCACGGCCGCACGGGGGTGGCCCGGCTGGCCTCGGCCACCGGCGCGCCGGTGGTGCCGGTCGGGCTGTGGGGGACCGAGCGGGTGTGGCCGCGCGAGTCCAAGGTCCCGAACCTGATCGGGTTCCACGACGTCGCGGTGCGGGTCGGCACGCCGGTGCCGCTCGGTCCCGGTGACGCCGCCGCGCACACCGAGACGATTATGGCCGCGATCTCAGCGCTCATTCCAAATGACGAGCGCCCGGCGGCCGGCTCCGCCGGTCGCGACCTGGCCACGTCGCTCTCGAAGGATCGATGACCCTGCGCACCCGCGCCGCCGTCGGGGTGACGGCGGCGGTGAACGGACTGTCGCGCCGGCTGGGTCTCGGAAATGGCACGGTCGCCGGCGGAAGGGCCGGCCTGCGCCTCGCCCCCACCGCCCTCGCCGAACTGGCCGCCGGGCGAACGGTGGCCGTCGTGAGCGGGACCAACGGGAAGACGACCACCACCCGACTGTTGGCCGCGGCGGTCGAGTCGACCGGAGCGAAGGTCCTCACCAACGCGACCGGTTCGAACATGCCGCCCGGTCACTTCGCCGCGCTGGCCGGCGGCGACCCGGCCGACCCGGCGGTGCTCGAGGTCGACGAGGGGTACCTGCCGTCGACGATGCGCACGCTGCATCCCGCGGTCGCCGTCCTCTTGAACCTGTCGCGCGACCAGCTCGATCGCAGCAACGAGGTCCGGATGGTCGCCGCCCGGTGGCGAAACGCGCTCGCGTCGGGTGACGCCACCGTGGTGGCCAACGCCGACGATCCGCTCGTCGCCTACGGCGCCGGCGCCGCCGCCTCGGTGGTGTGGGTGGCCGGCGGGATGCGGTGGCGGGCCGACGCCTCGGGCTGCCCGGCCTGCGGCGGCCGGATCACCTTCGACGGCGTGACGTGGTCATGCGCCTGCGGGTTCGCCCGGCCCACCCCCGAGGTGACGATCGAAGAGGACCCCTCCGGCGCGACTCGAGCCCGCTGGCGCGACGGCCGTTGCCTGCCGGTGGAGCTCGCCGTCCCCGGCGCGTTCAACCGCCGCAACGCCGTCCTCGCGGCGGTGGCGGCCGAGGCCCTGGGCATCCCTGCCGAGGCGGCCTTCGCGGCGATGGCGACGGTCGAGGGGGTGGCCGGCCGGTTCTCGCTCCGTCTCGTCGCCGGTGTGCCGACCCGGTTGCTCTTGGCCAAGAATCCGGCCGGGTGGGCCGAGCTGCTCGACCTCGTCGCACCCGGCACCGCCCCGGTCGTCGTGGCGATCAACGCCCGGGTCGCCGACGGACGGGATCCCTCGTGGCTCTGGGACGTGGAGTTCGAGCGCCTGGCCGGCCGGCCGGTCGTGGCGACCGGGGAACGCAGCGCCGATCTGTCGGTGCGGCTTGAGTACGCCCAGGTCGACCACGAGCGGATGCCCGACCCGGTCGAGGCGGTCCGCCTGGCNGCCCGCCTGGCGCCGGTACCGACGGAGGAGCCGGTCGAGTTCATCGGCAACTACACCGCCTTCCACGACCTGCTGCGCGCCGACGCCCGGTCCGATCGGCGAGCGCGGTGAGCCGTCCGCTCCGCGTGGTGGTCGTCTACCCCGACCTGCTCGGCACCTACGGCGACGGGGGCAACGGGCTGGTGCTGGCCCGGCGGGCGGAGCGCCGGGGCATCGAGGCCGAGCTGGTCCAGGCCCCGAGCGACTCGCCGCTCCCGCCGGGCGACATCTACACACTGGGCGGGGGCGAGGACGGTCCCCAGGTGCAGGCGACCGAGGCCCTCGCCGAGGACGGAACGTTGCCTGCGGCGGTCCGCGACGGGGCGGTCGTCCTGGCGGTGTGCGCCGGCTACCAGATCGTCGGGTCCACCTTCCCGACCGCGGCGGGGGAGGCGGTGCCGGGGCTCGGCCTCCTCGACGTGACGACGGCGAAGAGCACGGCACGACGGGCGGTCGGAGAGATCGTGGTCGACGCGGCACCCGGTGGCGTGGGCCTGCTGAGCGGGTTCGAGAACCACGGGGGCCGCACCACCCTCGGGCCGGGAGCGGCCGCGCTCGGGCGGGTCCGCACCGGGATCGGCAACGGCGACGGGACCGACGGGTCGTGGGCCGGTCGGGTGGTCGGCACCTACCTGCACGGACCGGTCCTCGCCCGGAACCCCGCACTCGCCGACCTGCTGCTCGCCTGGGCGACCGGGTCCGACGGGCTCGACCCGCTCGACGATTGGCGGGAGCAGGCCCTGAGGGACGAGCGGCTTCGCGCCGCCCTCGGGCGTCGGGTCCGCCGAAGGGTGCGCTGAGCGCGTTCGCCCAGTCCGGCCCGGATCGGCCGGACGAGACCGGGCGCGTCCGTGCCGGCGGCTAGCTCGAGGCCGCCGGGGGCCGGCGCCAATCGGTGAGGCGGGCCAGGCGGACGTCGGGCCACCGACGCTCGGGGGCCGGGCGGCCGCGTTCGCCGAGGGCCCACGCCCTCCGCCACGGCACCGCGTCGGGCCCCCGGAGCGCGGGCTCGGCCTCGGCGGGTCGACGGCGCGCCGTCCACCAGTCGCTCGACACCTCGTTGGCGAGCAGCCCGACCGCCCGCTCGATGCGCTCGCCGAACCGCCGGGCGTTCTCGCCCTCGTCGGGCGTCAGCGGCGGACCGAACATCACGGTGATCTCGGCCCGCCGCAGCAGGCTGCCCCGGTTCTCGGTGCCCGAGCCGCCGGGATGCGCGTCGTCGCGCTTGGGCAGGACCCGACGGGTCCCGTGCAGGTAAACCGGGACGACCGGGGCCCCGGCGCGCAGGGCGAGGTAGGCGGCGCTGGCGGCGTGGAACTCGCGCGCCCAGCCGTCGGGCGACCGCCCGCCCTCCGGGAAGATCACCAGGTTCCAGCGGTCGGCCAGGAGATCGGCGGCGACGTCGGTCGAGCGGCGGTTCACCCGGGCCCGCTCGATCGGGATGGCCGCCAGGGCGAGCGACCACAGGGTCGCCTTCCAGCGCCGGTCGAAGAAGTAGTCGGCGGCCGCCCCGACCACGGTGCGGTGGCGGAACCGGGTGGGCAGGGTGGTGAGGAGGATCGGTGTGTCGAGGTGGCTCGCGTGGTTGGCGGCGAAGATCACCGGGGCCTCGAGGTGCCGCAGGTACTCGTCGCCCCGGACCGTCGCCGGGGCGACCGCCCGGGCGAGCGGGCGGGTGAGGGTGTCGAGCATCGCCGCCCGCACCAGCCGGGCCGGGTAGCGGCGGGACCACTCGTGGTCGTAGTCGAGGCCGATCTTGCGCTCGGGCGGTGGGCGCTCGACCCCGGCCGGCCAGTCCGGCGCGCCGAGCGGGAACCGCAGCCGGCCGAGCGCCCGCAGCGGGTTGGGCGCGCTCACTGCACGTCGGCCAGGAGGATCGGCGGGGTGTGCAGGTGGGTGAGGGTGGCCGACGGCCCGACCACGTCGCTCGCGATCTCGAGCGCATCGGCGAGCGTCGAGGCGGGGGAGAAGCCCATCCGGCGCACCACCTTGGGGTCGCCGCCGAGCACGATCACCCGGCCGAGGTGCTCGAGGGCGTGCGCGCACCAGTACCACATGTAGAAGGGGTGCACGCCGTGGTAGGCGTGGCCGGTGCGATAGAGGTGGATGTACCAGGGGTCGGTGGCGAAGGACTCCTCATGGAGCTTGTGCATCTCGGTCGGGTCGGTCGTCTCGGTGAGGACCTGCTCGTAGAAGTCGATGTAGCTCGGGTGGTAGGCGGGGTCGAAGTCTCCCTTGGTCGGGTGCTGCATGATCAGCACTCCGCCCTCGCGCACGAGCGGCTTGCCCCGGTAGAGGTTGAAGAAGTACCCCAGTCCGAGGCAGGCCACGAGGATCGGGTTCATGATCGAGTTGACGTTGTAGGGGCAGATGTAGGGGAGCCCCATCGTCAGAATGTCGGCCTGTCCTTCGACCGGGACGCCCTGCTGGCGCCAGATGCTCTCCAGCGCGAGCTCGTGCACGGCCTCGACCTCGCCCGCCTGTACCGAGGTGAGGGCGTGGGGGGCGCGGATCGAATGGAAGATCTGGCGCGACAGCCGGCCGGGGGTGGCATCGAGCGCGGCGGCGGTCGCCGCGTAGGTCGCCCGGTCCTTCAGGTTCCATTCCCACTCGCGCTTCTGCAGGAAGCCGAACTGGGAGGGGAAGGTGTCGGTGTTGAGCGTGGTCTCGATCTGGAAGACCTTCACGCCGGACTTCGCGATGTGCCGGCCCATTCGCCAGTTCGAGGAGTGCAGTTCGGAAGAGGGCGCGTGCATGAACGAGCGCGAGTGGCGCATCGTCGTCGGGTTGTGGTGATGGCGGAGGCTTCGGTAACTGGCCAGCCCGGTGGCCACGCTCTTGTGGCCGCCGTCCATGGCGACGAGGCTGATGTTCACATAGATGAGCAGGTCGCTCGTGGCCGCCCGCTTGTTGATCTCCACTTCCTCGCCTTCGGCAGTGCGGCCGAGGTCGAGGAGGTTGTCGGGGTCCTCCGCGTCGTGCTGGGTGAGGAGCCCGTGCGGCGCGAAGGCCTCGTAGACGCGGTCACCGAGGGCGTGGCGGAGCTCGGCCTCGGTCATCCGGCGGTGCAGCGCCAGGGCCGCGACGAGGACCACGTCGTCCACCCCCGCGGCCGCGGCGGCATCGAGGACCTCCTCGATCACCATCTGTCGGACGTCGGGCGCCTGCATCGGCGGCAGCGGGAGCGAGACGTCGTCGAAGCAGATCGTGAGGCGCATCCCCGGGCGGAGCAGCGCCCGCAAGGGCTCGGAGTCCCCGACCGGGTGGGCCAGCGCGTGCCGGATCGCGCCGAGGGGGTCCTTCAACGGATCGAGCGGCTCGGGTGCGTACNCCNCCCGGCTGCCCTCGGGCAGCCGCTCGAGGGTGAACCCCTCGCCCTTCCAGAACAGGGTCGGTGGGGTCGAGCCGTCGACTTCGAGCACGAAGCCGGGTCGTGGGCTCATCGGCGTCCTCCTCGGGTGCTCAACCGCGGGTCGAAGGCGATCTTGACGGCCCCCCGGCGGCCGGCCGCGCCGGCATGCGCGACCGCCTCCTCGAATCGCTCGAGGGGGTAAGTCGCCGAGACGAGGCGGCCGGTCCCAAGCGCAGCGACGGCCTCCAGGGCGAGGGCGAAGGTGGGCCGCGGCGAGGGGCCCGCCGTTTCGGTCCCGTAGGCGTAAGCCCCCGCGAGGCGCACCTCGCGGTGCCAGAGCGGCGCGAGATCCACGCTGAGCCGGCCCGGCATCCCGATCAGGACGACCGCCCCCCGCGGCCGCACGACGTCGAGCGCACTGGCGATCGACTCCGCCGAACCGACGCAGTCGAACACGACGTCGGCCCCCCCGGTGAGCCGTCCGCTCGATGTGCCCCCGGTGGCGAGCGAACGGCTGTGCCGGCGCACCGCCCGGGGCAGCTGGTCGGAAGGGAGGGCGGAGGTCGCGCCGAAGTCGCCCGCCAGCGCCCGCTGGTGGGCGTAGCGGGCACCGACCACGACGGAGCGGGGCACGGGGAGCAGACCCCGCGCGGCGAGGTGGCCGAGGGCGGCGACGGTGGCGAGGCCCGAGGGTCCCGGCACCCACCACCGCCACGAGGTCGTCGGCTTCGATCCCGGCCCCGAGCACCGCGTGCAGAGCGCAGGCGACCGGCTCAACCGTGACTGCGTCGGCATCGCTCAAAGAGTCGGGGACCGCGAACAGCTGGGTCTCGTGGGCGACCAGCCCTGCGGTCGACCACCCGCCACCGGTGTCGGCGCAGAAGCCGGTCTGGATGCCGGGCGCCAGGTGCCCGAAGGCGGTGTGCTCGCAGTCGCCGGTCCGGCCGACCGCACATGCGGGGCAGGGGGGCTCGATTCCCCGGGCTCGACAGCCCAGCACCGGCTGGATCACCACCCGGGAGCCCGCCGGCAACGGCGCGCCGTCCGCCCCGGTCGCGTCGTCGTCAAGCGTGCCGGTGACCTCGTGGCCGGGCACGAACGGGAAGCTGACCAGGGGCTCGAAGTAGCGGGAGCTGCGGCCGTCGATGGTGGCGAGGTCCGAACCGCAGATGCCCGAGAGCACCGGGGTCACCCGGTGCCAGGACGCGCCGGGGAGGCGGGGCGCGTCGGCGTCGACGAGCCGGAGCGGGGCCACCCTCGCCCCCCGGCCCGACCCCAGGGTCGAGGCAAGTCGGGACGCGGCAAACCTGGGCATGCTCCGCTCGAACAGGAGTGCCTTCATCGCGGGTCCTTGCCGCCGACGAGCGAGCGCTTCTCGATGCCGCCGATGGGCAGCAGCCGGGCCGTGCCCCCCGAAGCCCGGCGCCACTGCTCGACCAGCCACCCCCGTCGGCGCGCGATGGCGGCCAGCCGGGCGTCGGGGTTGACCGCCACCGGGTAGCCGACCGCCTCGAGCATGGCCAGGTCGCTCGAGGAGTCCGCGTAGGCGACCGAATGGTCGAGCGAGAGTCCGTGCTCCCGCGCGTAGCGCTCAAGCAGATGGGCCCGGGCCTCGCCGATCGGGGAGAGCTCGGCGAGCCGGCCCGTGTAGACGCCGTCCTGCTCGGTCATCCGCGCGCACACCACGTCGTCGAAGAGCGGCCGCAGCGGGGCGACGATCACGTCGAGGGCGCCGGTGATGAGCAGGGTCCGATGCCCGAGCCGTCGGTGCTGGCGCACCCTGGCCAGGCCGGCCGGGAACGACCGGGGCAGCAGGAACTCGTGGAACAGGTCCCACGCGTCCCGCTCCACCTCGGCCACCGGGGCCCCCTCGTAGCGCCGGTAGAAGGAGCGCAGGAAGTCGCCGCGGTCGCGACGGTCGAGGCTGAGCCACCGCGGAGCCGCGCCGAGCAGGTCGGCGACGAAGCCCACCCGCTGGTCGGGGTCCATGTGCCGGCTGGCCAGCCAGGCATACGAGTCCACGACGTTCGAGGCGATGAGCGTGTGCTCGAGGTCGAAGACCGCCAGGTGGCGGTCCACCGAGAGCACCGCTCCGCGCATGCGCGTCTCGCGGTCTGGCCCGGTCTGCTTGACCGGCGACGTCCGCACCCGCCCCCGCTCGACGACCGAGGGGAGATGGACCTCGGCGACGTAGTGATCCCAGTCGATCACGGCGGGGTCGAAGCAGAACTCCCGCCGGTCCNCCTCGTCGAGGGTCTCCCAGAGTTCGAGCAGATGGTCGACGCGGTACCGGGCCTCGGTCTCGGTGTACGCCCCGTAGAGCTCGACGTAGCCGAGCGCCCGCTCGGCGAGGGTCTGACGGTCCTCCAGCTTGGCTGCCCATTCGGCCTGCTTGCGGCGGAACGGCACCACGGTGAGTCCGCGCTCGGCCATTCCCATGAGCCGGGTGGCCTGGCGCAGTTGGCGCTGGACCCGGCCGCGCCCGGGGAACGACCACTCCGGAACCGAGATGGGTTGCCCCCGCTCGTCGTAGAGGGGATGCCTCCCGAACCAGTCCTGGGCGAGCTCCACGAGCTTGCCGTACTCGAGGGGGTTCCGGACCCCCGACGCGACGTGGTAGACGCTCGCACCCTTCTCGTCCGGCCCGGCGGCGGCGACCGCGATGATCGCGGCCACCACGAGGTCGACGGGGATGACGTCGGTCACCCCCTCCGGCACGCCGGGGAACTCGCGGAGAAGACCCCGGGCGTAGGAGATGATGATCGGCTCCGCCATGCGGAACCCGCGGATCCAACCGGCCCGAGGCTCAGCCAGGGCCGACTCGATGATCGAGGGACGGACGATCGTGAGGGGCACCGGTGCGGACGCGTCCGGTCCGAACCCGGTGACGAGCGCTCGCTCGCCGAGCGCCTTGGTGAACGCGTAGGCATCGGGCCAGCCGAGCGCCTGGGCGCGCGCCACGCCCGCGTCGATCAACTGCTGGCGGACCCAGTCCTCCCGGAGCCGCTCGGCCCTCGCCGCGAGCAGATGGGTCCCCGAGGCGCCCTGCTCGGCATGGGCCCGCTTGGCGAACTCCTTGAGCCGTGCCGGGCGCCGGGACTCGTCCTGGGTGTCGTCGCGGAGCCGACGAGCGCTGGCGACCTCCGCCTCCCAATCCACGCTCAGGCTGAAGCGGTCCTCGGAGAGGAGGCGCTCGCCGGTCTCGCCCTGATGGGTGCCCGCCACGTACGCGGTCGACACTGCGATCAGGTGCGTCGGCCCGCCTCCCCGACTCCGCACCCGGGCGACGACCCCGGCCACCCGGGACGGACCGAGGAGATTGACCTCGATCGCCTGGTCGAGGGGCGCGTCGAAGCTGACGGTCGCGGCCGAGTGCACGACCACATCGCAACTGGCGAGCACATCCTCCCCGGCCGCGTCCAATCCGAGACCGTCGGTCGACACGTCACCGGCCACCGCGTGCAGGCGCCGCCCGACCGAGTCGTCGAAGGCGCCGCCCAACTCCGCCCGCAGTCGGGCGAAGCAGTCGTTGCGCAGGATGTCGCGCTCCACCCGGCCGGCGGCGTCGTTGCGGCGACCCGGCCGCACCAAGGCGAATATCTCGGCGTCGGGGATGCTCCGCAGGATGCGTTCGATGAGGGCGGTCCCGAGGAAACCGGTCCCGCCGGTGACGAAGAACCGCCGACCCGCGAGGCGCTCGGGGATGCGCATCCCAGTTGTCTACCATTTGGTAGGGGATTCTGTCTACCATATGGTAAGTGAGCGACGGGACCACGGCGGACCGAATCCTCGACGCCGCCCTGACCTCGTTCGGCACGCGCGGCTACGACGCGACCTCGCTCGACGCGCTCGCCGGAATGCTCGACATCAGGAAGCAAACGATCCTGTACTGGTACTCGAGCAAGGAAGCGGTGCTCGCCGCAGTGATCGAACGCAGTGCGGCCGAGCTCTCGGACGCCTTCGAGGCCGGCCTCGACGGCGTCGGCGAGGGCTGGGTGAAGGTCGAGGCCGTGGTGCGGGCGGTTTTCCGGCTGGCGGGCCGACGGCCGGAGCTCCTGGGGCTCGTGCGGGAGGCGACCCGGCTCGGTCCGCCGGCGGCCACGCAGATGATCAGCGCCCTCGACCCGCTGGTGCGTCGGGCGAGCTCCTTCCTCGAGGCGGAGATGGACGCCGGTCGTATGCGGCGACACGATCCGCAGCTGCTGCTGCTCGCGATCTACTCGACCGTGATCGGGATGGTCACGGAGGTCGAGGTGTACCGAGCTCTGGGGGAGGAGCCCACCGCGAGATCGCTTGTCCGACGCCGCGCCGACGTCCTGGCGCTGCTCCGCTCGGCCCTTATGACTCCTTCGGCGTAGGGACCGGGCGTTTCTTCTTCGCCGTCTTTGGCGTGTAGCGCTTGGAGGCGACCGGGCCGGCGGGCACCGGGGTTTTCGCCTTCTTCGCCTTCGTCTGTCTCTCGGCCCTGGTGGGAGGCGGTCCTCGTTCGCCGCTGGGGTTCGATTTCGTAGCGGTGGGAGAGCCGTAGCGCTGAACCCTCCACGCCCGGATCAGCAGCCATCCGCCTGCCGCGATGAACGGGAGTCCGAGGATGCCGACGTAGGTCTCATAGGCGAGGCCCGCCATCAGGGAGACGAAGCCGAGGGGGCTCCGCCGTCCAACCCGCACCGTGACGAAGATCGCGACCGCGAACGCAAGGAGGATGCACATCGCGAACACCCAGTGGTCGAGCGAGTAGGCGACCTTCCCGTCGCACTTTCCATTCACGTACTGGTAGTGCTTCGCACATGTGTGGTTCTTCGATGCGGCGACGGTGACGGACACCTTCATTGAGGGCTTGAGGACATAGGGGAGCGTGGTGCTCAGCGCGATGACCCCGGCGAGCCCGGCCGCAATGAGCCCAACCTGGCGCTCTCGACGATCGATCCCACGGATCGCTTGGCGCTTGGCCTCGTCGGACACGCCTTCTGTCCCCTCAACGGGCGATGCGACCCTGGTCGGGCGCGGGGATGGGGTCGTCATGCGCCGGAGCGCAGCGCGCCAGCCGGATTCGGCCCGTGCTGGCTCGGCTGGATCTTCCGGCACGAGGAGTAAGGGTAGTTCCGTGACGGGAACCCACCTCAGGGGTGCGTCCTTCCAGCCGGTGGCGACCCCCGGCGATCGGACCGAGGAGTAGCGTCTCTGCGTCGAGCGCTGGGCCGTTGACGGCTCACGCCAGGGCGCTTAGCTCAGTTGGTTAGAGCGCAGCCTTCACACGGCTGAGGTCGTGGGTTCGAGTCCCGCAGCGCCCACTCTGTTCGTCCTGGTCAGCTGTGCGAGTTCGGTAGCCCTGTCTCACTCTGGCTTCGGGACCTCTGTCGCAGTTCCCGGCCCGGCTCCGGCTCCTCGGCGACAGTGGCTTCGGCACCTGTGTCCCACTCTGCCCATTGTCTTCGCGCTCCGCTTGACCTTGGCTTGGCTCGGTTCGAGCCGAGGGGGCTGGCATGGCACTGGTGGAGCTTTCGATGCTTGAGCAGCGCTATTTGGCTGTTCGAGAGGTGCTCGACACCGGTGCCAGCGTCACCGACTTGGCCACCCGGCACGGTGTCGACCGCCGGACGCTGCACCGCTGGCTGGTCCGTTATGCCAATGGGGACATTTCGGACCTCGCCGACAAGAGCTCCAAGCCCGACACCTGTCCCCACCAGCTCTCTGCGGTCATCGAGGCCCGGATCATCTCAATGCGCACTGCCCACCCGGGCTGGGGCCCGAGGACCGTTCGCTCCAAGTTGGCCCGGGACCTCGACGAGGTGCCCTCTCGCTCGGCCATCTATCGCTGTTTGGTCCGCCAGGGTCTGAAGGTGGCCGGAACGTCGA
>JGI12269J14319_10005217_pt1 | contig 11602 bp, 10 predicted proteins | sample PeaSoiSIISIP2007_FD_14319 | JGI IMG/M metagenome (IMG submission 14319) | reverse complement strand
CTCCGCTCCATGTTCAAGCGCGCGCTCCGCCCCCTGCGATAGCCGCTACGGCTCGTCGATGATCGCGTGCGTCACGTCGGCGTTCTCCACCACGGCGCCGGGGTGCACGATCGCGTCGCGCACGCGCGCGCGGGAAATCCGCGCGCCGGCCGTCACGGTCACGTGGGGACCGATCCAGGCGTCGCGGATCACGGCCCGAGGATCGATCGCGCACGGCGGGACGACCGTGGATCCCGGGACGCTCGCGGTCGACCCGCTCGCGTCCAGCAGCTCGCGATTGGCGACGAGCACCCGATCGACTGTCCCGCAGTCGTAGAACCGCTCCACCGGAAACGTCCGCACCGCGCCGCCCCGCTCGATGACCGCCTGCACCGCATCGGTCAACCAGAACTCGCCGTCGCGCGACGCGCCGGTCCGGATCATGCCGTCAAGCGCCTCGCCGAGGGGCGCGGCGTCGGGAAAGTAGAACGTCCCCGCGACCGCGAGATTGGACGGCCGATGCGCCGGCTTCTCCCAGAGCCGCCGCGCGCGGCCTCCCGCGTCCACGTCGACGATCCCGTAGCCGCTCGGGTCTTGCACTTCGGTCACGCCGATGGCCGCCGTCGGCTGCGCGATCAGTCCGGACAGGTCCAGCGCCGGGATCGTGTCTCCGAACTGGATCAGGAGCGGGCCGCGCAGCCACTCGCGCGCGGCGTACACCGCGTGCCCGTTCCCGAGCGCCTCCTCCTGCACGACCACCTGCGCCGGCGGCCCCGGCCGCGCGCGCAGGTACGCCTCGATCTGCTCGCGGAGATATCCGACCACGACGACCACGTCCGTGATCCCGACCGCGGGGAGCGGGTCCAGCAGGTGGGCCAGGATCGGCCGTCCCGCGACGTAGATCAGCGGCTTGGGGCGCCGCTGGGTGTGGGAACCGAGCCGCCGTCCCACCCCGGCGGCGACGATCATCGCGCGGGCGGCCGCGGTCACCACGCGCGCACGCCGTCCGGGGTCAATGCCGGAAGTGCCGGATCCCGGTCGTGACCATCGCGATGCCCGCGGCCTCGGCGGCCGCGGCGACCTCGGCGTCCCGCAGCGACCCGCCGGGGTGCATGACGGCGGTCACCCCCGCCGCGATCGCGACTTCGACGGCGTCCGGAAACGGGAAGAACGCCTCCGACGCCATCGCGGCGCCGCGGGCCCGATCGCCGGCCTGTTTGGTGGCGAGGCGGACGGGCTCGACCCGGTTCATTTGGCCCGAGCCGACCCCGACGACCTGGCGGTCGCGCGCCAGCACGATCGCGTTCGACCGGACGTACCGGCACACCGTCCACGCAAACCGGAGATCGGCCCACTCGGACGGCGTCGGCGCGCGGGACGTCACGACCTTCAGAAACGACTCGTCGAGATCCAGCAGGTCGCGGTCCTGGACCAGCAGGCCGCCCCGCACGCGGCGCAGGTCCAGCCCCCAGGGCTCCGCCGTGCGATCGAGTGGCCCGACCTCCATGACTCTCAAGTTCTTCTTGCGGGCGAGCACGGCGAGCGCCGCGTCGTCGTACCCGGGCGCGATCACCGCCTCCAGAAAGGTCTCCGTCAGCGCCTCGGCCGTCGCCGCGTCGACCGGGCGGTTCACCGCCACGATCCCGCCGAACGCGGACATCGGGTCGCCCTCGCGCGCGTTCAGGTACGCGGTGCGCAGTACATCCCCGGTGCCGACGCCACACGGGATGCCGTGCTTCACGACGACCGCGGTCGGATCGCGGAACTCGCGCACCAGCTCGAGCGCCGCGTCGAGATCATAGATGTTGTTGTACGACAGTTCCTTCCCGCCGAGCTGCTGGGCCGTGGCGACCGACGGGGCGCGGACGCCGGGCTCACGATAAAACGCCCCGCGCTGATGCGGGTTCTCCCCGTACCGGCAGTCCTGGACCTTCTCGAACCCGAGCGCCAACCGCTCCGGAAACGCGTCCCCGCCGAGGTACCGCGCAATCGCGGCGTCGTAGGCGCTCGTGCGCGCGAACGCGCCGGCCGCGAGCCGCCGCCGGGTCTCGTCCCCGAGGGTCCCGGTCTCGCGCAGTTCGTCGAGGACCGGGCCGTACTGCGCCGGATCGCTGAGAACGGCGACCCCGTCGGCGTTCTTCGCGGCCGCACGCAGCAGCGTCACGCCCCCGATGTCGATCTCCTCGATCATCTCGGGGCGCCCCGCGCCGCGGGCGAGCGCCGCCTCGAACGGATACAGGGTGACGGCGACCAGGTCGATCGGACGGATGGCGTGCCGCGCGAGATCCGCATCGTGCGCGGCGTCACCGCGCACGGCCAGCAGCCCGCCGTGCACCGCGGGATGCAGCGTCTTGACCCGCCCGCCGAGGATCTCCGGAAATCCGGTCACGTCCGCGAGCGGGGTCACCGGCACCTCGGCCGCCCGCAGGGCCGCCGCGGTGCCGCCCGTCGAGATGATCTCCGCCCCGAGCGCGGCCAGGCCCGCGGCGAACTCGACGATGCCGCGCTTGTCGGCCACGCTCAGCAGTGCACGCTTGACGTTCATCGCTCCGCCTCGCTTGACTGGCCGCGCCCGCGGCCGGAATCTCCCGTCACGAACGCCCCGGGGTCTGACGCGCGCCCGAGGACGTGCGGGCCTCGAGGATCCGCACGCGGTTGCCCTCGATCCGGAGGCGGTCCTCGGCGAAGAGGCGCACCGCGTCGGGGTACAGCCGCAGTTCCTCCCGCCGCACCCGCGCCGCGAGCGACGCGATCGTGTCGTCGTCCTCGACCGGCACGGCGGCCTGCGCGATGATCGGCCCCGAGTCCGGGACGTCCGTCACGAAATGGATCGTGCAGCCCGTGATGCGCGCGCCGGACTTGAGCACCGCGTCGTGGACGCGATCGCCGTACATCCCCTTGCCCCCGAACGCCGGCAGCAGCGACGGATGGACGTTGATCAGGCGGCCCGCGAACGCCGCGACAAACGCGGGCGACAGGATCCGCAGAAACCCCGCAAGACACACAAGGTCGACCCGCGCCGCCGTGAGCGCGTCCCGCAGCGCGGCCTCGAACGCCGCCGGCGTGCCGTACCCGCGGTGCGGGATCACCACGGTCGGGATCCCGGCGCCGCGCGCGCGCTCGAGCGCGTACGCGCCCGGGACGTTGCTCGCGACGAGCGCGATCTCGGCCGGCACCTCGCCGCGCCGGCACGCGTCGATGAGGGCCTGCAGCGTCGTCCCCGTGCCGGAGACCAGCACGCCGACGCGCAGCGCGCTAGCCAATCTCGACGCCCCGCGACCCCCGCCGGATCTCCCCCACCACCCACGCCTGCTCGCCCGACCGCTCGAGCGCGGCCACCGACGCGTCGGCGTCCTCCCGCGCGACGACGAGCATCATGCCGATCCCCATGTTGAACGTCCGAAACATCTCGGTGTCGGTCAGCCGGCCCCGGCTCTGCAGCAGCGCGAACACCGGCGGCACCGGCCACCGCCGCGCGACGACGGCGCGGCAGCCCCGCGGCAGCACGCGCACCAGGTTCCCAGTGATGCCGCCGCCCGTGATGTGGGCGATCCCCCGGACCCGCACGCGCTCGAGGAGAGCGAGCACCGGCGGGGCGTAGCAGCGGTGCGGACGCATCAGCACGTCGCCGAGCGTCTCGGAGAAGCCCGGCGGCACGCGGTCGAGCGCGCGGCGCGCGGCGGCCCCCGTCCCGCCGGCCGGCAGCAGGACGGCGCGGGCGAGCGAGTACCCGTTCGTGTGGAGGCCGTCGCTCGCGATCCCGACCACGGCATCGCCCGGCTGGATCTCCCGCCCGGTGAGCAGGCGCTCGCGCTCGACGGCGCCGACGGTGCACCCGACCACGTCGATCTGCTGCGGCCGGTAGATCCCCGGCATCTCCGCGGTCTCCCCGCCGAGCAGCGCGACCCCGATCCGGCGGCACGCGGCGGCGAGCCCCTCGATGATCGCCGTGACGGCGCGGCCGTCGAGGCGCTCCGAGGCCACGTAGTCCAGCATGAACAGCGGGGCGGCGCCGTGGCACAGCACGTCGTTCGCGCCGTGCGACACGATATCGGCGCCGATCACGTCCCAGCGGTCGAGCAGCCCGGCGAGCAGCGTCTTGGTACCGACGCCGTCGACCGAGCTCACCAGCACGGGATCGCGGTAGCGGCCGAGGCGGAACAGCCCCGCGAACTCGCCGCCGACGTTCAGGACGCCGTCCTGGTACGTCGACCGGACCAGGCTGCCGGCTTCGGCGAGGATCGCCTCCTTGGCGCTGATGTCGACCCCGGCGAGCCGGTACGTCATCCGGCGCGCCGCCTTCCCGCGCGGGGCGCCGAGGGCCTCGTGCGTCCGCCGCAGCCGCAGCGGCCGCGCGCCGCGCACGGGGGTCATCGCCGCTGCGGCGCCTCGAGCGCGAACCGTCCCGCCGTGAGCTCGGTCGGCGTCACCGTCGGGTACCGCCCGGTCAGGCACGCGAGGCAGAGGTCCTGCCGCGGCAGCGCGAGCGCCTCGACCAACCCGTCGACGCTGAGATAGCCCAGGCTGTCCGCCTCGATCTCTTCCCGGATCTCGTCGACCGCGAGACGCGCCGCCACGAGTTCCCCGCGGTTGCTCGTGTCGATCCCGTAGAAGCAGGCGTTCCGGATCGGCGGCGACGAGATGCGCACGTGCACCTGGCGGGCGCCGGCGCGGCGCAAGAGGCGCACGATCTGCCGGCTCGTCGTCCCCCGCACGATCGAGTCGTCGACCAGCACGATGTGGCGGCCGGCGACGACGTCGGCCACCGGGTTGAGCTTCACGCGCACGCCGAAGTCCCGCAGCGCGGGGTCGGGCTGAATGAACGTCCGGCCGATGTACCGGTTCTTGATCAGCCCGACTTCGTGCGGGATCCCGGCGGCCTCGGCGTATCCCATCGCGGCCGACGTCCCGGAGTCGGGCACGGCGATCACGATGTCCGCCGCCGCCGGATGCTCGCGCGCCAGCACGCGCCCCATGCGGCGCCGGACGTGATGGACGCTGCGCGACTCGAGGACGCTGTCCGGGCGCGCGAAGTAGATGTACTCGAACACGCACGACGCGCGCTGGATCGTCGGCAGCACGTGGATCTCGCGCAGCCCGCTCTCGTCCGCGACGAGCAGCTCGCCCGGACGGACCTCGCGCACCGGCTCGGCTCCGATGTGGTCGAAGGCGCAGGTTTCGGAGGCGAACACGACGTCGCCGCCGAGCCGCCCGAGTTCGAGGGGACGGATCCCGTTTGCGTCGCGGAACGCCAGGAGGCGGTCCCCAACCATCGCCACAACCGTGTACGCGCCCTGGATCCGCGCCATGCAGTAGGCGACGGCCTCCTCCAGGGTGTCGAGCGGCGCCGTCGCGATCAGCTTGGTGATGACCTCGGTGTCCGACGTCGCGGCAAACCGGTGGCCGCCCGCTTCGAGCTCCGCGCGCAGGATCGGCGCGTTGACCAGGTTGCCGTTGTGCGCGAGCGCGAGGGTGCCCCACCGCGTCGGCTCGAGAAACGGCTGGGCGTTCTCCAGGCGCGCCCCGCCCATCGTCGAGTACCGCACGTGGCCGACCCCGATGCTCCCGGTCAGCCCCGCGAGGGACTCGGGCGAGAACACCTGCGCCACGAGGCCCATCGCCTTGTGGAGGTGCGTGTCGTGCCCGTCGAATGTCGCGATCCCCGCGCTCTCCTGGCCGCGGTGCTGCAGCGCGTACAGCCCGAGGTGGGCGTACGGGGCCGCCGGCACCCCGTGGGTCCGGATGCCGAACACCCCGCACTCTTCGCGAAGCTTATCCCACGGAATCATCGCGCCACGTCCTCACTCGGCTCCCAGGCCGTTCGGAGATGGTCGAGCGCCACATCCACCCACGGGCCGCCGGCCTCGGTCGGCTTCCCCACCCGGCCCACGCCGCCGGCCTGATCCAGAGTCCCGTCCGTGCCGATCGTCAGACGCTCGCCGCCGACGATCCCAATCACCTGCACGGGCACCGACAGCCGCCGGGCGAGCTCCACCAGCGCCGGCACCGACTCCGGGCGCAGCGAGACGATGATCCGNCCGATCCCCTCGCCGAACAGCGCCTCGCACCGGCGGGCGGCGACCTCCTCGCGCAGCGCCACCCGGGCGCCGCGCTCGCCGAGCAGGCAGCACTCGGCCAGCGCCACCGCGATGCCGCCGTCGGCGCAGTCGTGGGCGCTCCCCACGAGGCCCGCGGCCACGGCCTCACGCGTGCAGCGGATCACGCGCGCGACCCCGAGCAGATCCGGCTCGCGCAGCCGCCCCGCGGTCATCCCGTGGAGCGTGGCGAGGTATTCGCTGCCGTCCAGCCACGCCGGCGCGCCGCCGAGCAGCACGATCAGATCGCCGTCGCGCACCCATCCGGGCGTCGCGTGCCGCCGGACGTCGTCGAGGCGCCCCAGCATCGCGACGATCGGCGTGGGGTAGATCGCTTCCCCGCTCTCGTTGTAGAAGCTCACGTTGCCGCCGATCACCGGCACGTCGAGCGCCTCGCACGCGCGGGCGATCCCCTCGACCGCCTGCCGGAACGTCCAGAACACCTCCGGGCGCTCGGGATTCGCGAAGTTGAGGCAGTCGGTCACCGCGGCCGGCGTCGCCCCGACGCACGCCAGGTTCTGCGCGGCCTCAAGCACCGCCCACATCGCGCCCACGAGCGGGTCGAGGTAGCAGGCCCGGCCGTTGCCGTCGACCGCGAGCGCGAGACCCCGGGGCGCGGCGTCCGGCACCCGCAACACCGCCGCGTCCGCGCCCGGGGGCACGACCGTGTTCGTCTGGACCATGTGGTCGTACTGCCGGAACACCCACCGCTTGCGCGCGATCGCGGGGGAGGCGAGCAGTCTGAGGAGCGCGTCGGAGGGCGGAATCGCCGGCAGCGCCGACAGATCCACACGCCGGGTCTCCTGGAGGTACGCGGGCTCCACCGCCTCGGGCGCGTACTCGGGCGCCTCGGTCAGGTACTGGGGGTTCAGGTGCGCGACGATCCGGTCCCCGTCCCGCACCGTGAGCACCGACGGCTCGACGACGCGGCCGATCACGGCCGCGGACAGCCCCCACGTGCGCGCGATGCCGAGCACGTCGTCTTCCCGGCCCTGCTGCACAACCAGCAGCATGCGCTCCTGCGACTCCGAGAGCAGCACCTCTTCGGGCGTCATCCCGTCCTCGCGGCGGGGGACGAGCGAGAGATCCACGTCCATCCCGACGCCGCCCTTCGCCGACATCTCGGAGAGCGCGCACGTGAGCCCCGCGGCGCCCATGTCCTGCACCGCGACGACGGCCCCGGTGCCGAGCGCCTCGAGCGTCGCCTCGATCAAGAGCTTGCCCGCGAACGGATCGCCCATCTGCACCGCCGAGCGGTCCTTCGGGTCGCCCGCGAGTTCGGCCGATGCGAACGCCGCGCCCTGCATGCCGTCGCGTCCCGTCCGCGCCCCCACGTACACGACCGCGTTGCCGGGCCCGGACGCCCGGGAGGTGGCGATCCGGTCCTCGCGCACCAAGCCGAGGCACGCGACGTTGACGAGCGGGTTCCGCCGGTAGCACGGCGCGCAGACGAGCTCGCCGCCGACCGTGGGGACCCCGATGCTGTTGCCGTACGCCGCGATCCCCGCGATCACCCCGTGCAGGATCGGCGCCACGGCGCGGTCCTCGGGCGGCCCGAACCTGAGCGAGTCGAGCAGCGCCATCGGGCGCGCGCCCATCGCGAGGATGTCGCGGATGATGCCGCCGACGCCCGTCGCGGCCCCGTGGAACGGGGCGACGGCGCTTGGGTGGTTGTGGCTCTCCATCTTGAAGACGGCCGCCCACCCGTCGCCGACCGAGACGGCGCCCGCGTTCTCCCCCGGGCCGCGCAGCAGTCCGCGCCCGCGCGAGGGGAACCGCCGCAGCGCCGCCTTGCTGTGCTTGTACGCGCAGTGCTCGCTCCACATGACGCCGAACATGCCGAGCTCCGCGGGGCTCGGATCGCGCCCGAGCCGGAGGCAGATCTCCGCGTACTCCGACGCCCGGAGCCCGGCGGCCGCCGCGAGGGATTCCTGCGACGCGCGCGGCGGCTTGACGGCCATCGTCAGTGCACCTCCGCCGGCTGTCCGGCGAGCGTGCGGCCGGACGAAATCCACTGCTCGAGCGACTCGAAGATCCGGAGCCCGTCGGTGCTGCCCAGCAGCTCCTCGCACGCCCGCTCCGGATGCGGCATCAGCCCGAGCACGGCGCCGGACGCGCTCGCGACGCCCGCGACCGCGTCCTCGGAGCCGTTCGGATTCGCCTCGCGCGCCACGACCCCGGTGTCGTCGCAGTAGCGGAACACGACCTGCCGGTGCGCCGCGATCGCGGGGCGCGCGGCGTCCATCACGTACCGGCCCTCCGCGTGCGCGATCGGGATGCGGAGCACGTCCCCGGGCTCGAGCGCGCAGGTGAACGGCGTGTCGGCGCGCTCGGTGCGGATGTAGACCCACTCGCAGCGGAACTCGCCGCACAGGTTCGGCAGCATCGCCCCCGGCAGGAGGCCGGCCTCGAGCAGCGTCTGAAACCCGTTGCAGATGCCGAGCACGAGCCCGCCGCGCTCGACGTACGGACGCAGCGCCCGCACCGCGGGGGCCGTGGTCGCGATCGCGCCGGCGCGGAGGTAGTCCCCGTACGAGAACCCGCCGGGCAGGATGACGGCGTCGAGCCCCCGCAGCGACCGCTCCTCGTGCCACACGTACTGGGCGTGCTGCCCGAGCACGTCGCGGATCGCGTGGTACGCGTCCGCGTCGCAGTTGCTGCCGGGAAAGACCAGGATCCCAACGTTCACCGGCCACCTCCTCGTCCCGCGTGTCGCGTCACCCGACCGCGCGGCCTCGGGTGTCTCATACGATCTCGTACCGGTACTGCTCGATCAGCGTGTTCGCGAGAAACCCGTCGCACATCTCCCGCACGCGCCCCTCGAGCCGCTCGTCGTCGTCGAGCTCGATCTCGAAGTAGCGGCCGGTGCGCACGGCCTTCACCCCGCCGTGCCCGAGCGCGTCGAGCCCCTTCTGAATCGCCTGCCCCGGCGCGTCCAGCACGCCGGGCTTCAGCGTCACGATGACCCGCACCGTCCGCGCCGCCACGCTCACGCCTCCGGCAGCGGGCGGCCGACGATGCGGCGGTAGACCTCGAGGTACCGCGCCCGGGCCGCCTCCACGATCGCCGGCGGGAGCGACGGCGCCGGCGGCTGCTTGTTCCAGCCGGTCTGCTCCAGGTAGTCGCGCACGACCTGCTTGTCGTAGCTCTCGGTCGACCCGGTCGCCGCGTAGGACGCGGCGTCCCAGAACCGCGACGAGTCCGGCGTCAGCGCCTCGTCGATCAGCGTCAGCGCCCCGTGGCGGAGCCCGAACTCGAACTTGGTGTCCACCAGGAGAAACCCGGCGCGCTCGACCGCCGCGGCCGCCTCCCGGTACAGCCGGACGCTCACCTCCTCGAGCTGGCGGGCGAGTCCCGTCCCGAGCCGGTCCGCCATGCGCGCGGCCGAGATGTTCTCGTCGTGCCCCGTCTCGTTCTTCGTCGCCGGGGTGAAGATGGGTTCGGGCAGCCGGCTGCCCTGCCGGAGGCCCGGCGGCAGGCGCACCCCGCAGACCTCGCCCGCGGCCTGATACTCTTTCCAGCCCGAGCCGGCGAGGTAGCCGCGGACGACGCACTCGTAGTCGATGCGCTCGCACCGGTGCACCAGCATCGCGCGGCCGGCGAGCTCCGCGCGGTGCGCGCGCACCGCGTCGGGCAGCGCGTCCGGATCGATCGTGATCATGTGGTTCGGGACGACCGGGCGCAGGCGCTCGAACCAAAACGCCGACAGGCACGTCAGCACCCGGCCGCGGTCGGGAATCCCGGTCGCGAGCACGCAGTCGAACGCCGACAGGCGGTCGGTCGCGACCAGCAGCAGCCGGTCGCCGAGATCGTAGTTGTCCCGCACCTTCCCGCGGGAGAACAGCGGCAGGTCGAGGTGCGTCTCGAGCACCGCCTCCCTCCCGCGTCCCGTCATCGCGTCGTGCATCGCTCCCCCTCCTCTCGAGGTCCCCGGTCGGTCAGGCGCCCGGGACCGCGGCGCGCGCGGCCGGCACCGCGGGGCCGGTCCCGGCGTCCGGGGCCCCGAGGCCCGCCCGCGCGAAGATCTCGTCGATGTGCCGCAGCGCCGGCGCCGGATCGAAGCACGCGTCGAGCGCCTCGTTCGTGAGCGCGCCGGTGGCGCGGACGAGCTCCCGGAAGGACAGGCCGTCGTCCCACGCCCGCATCGCCGTCGACTGCACCAGGCGGTAGGCCTCCTCGCGGCTCAACCCCGCGGCCAGGAGCGCCAGCAGCACGCGGTGCGAGAACACGAGCCCCCCGGTCCGCTCGAGGTTCGCGGTCATGTGCTGGGGGTACACGCGCAGGCCCTCGATGACCCCCGTGAGCTTCCGGATCATGTAGTCGAGGATCGTCGTCGCGTCCGGCACGATGACCCGCTCCACCGACGAGTGCGTGATGTCGCGCTCGCCCCACAGCGTGATGTCCTCGAGCGCGGACAGGGCGTGGCCGCGCACGAGGCGCGCGAGTCCCGCGACGCGCTCCGAGATGATCGGGTTGCGCTTGTGCGGCATCGCGGACGACCCCGTCTGGCCCGCGCGGAACGGCTCCTCGACCTCGCGCAGCTCGGTCCGCTGCAGCGTGCGGATCTCCGTCGCGATCTTCTCGAGCGTGCCCGCGATCACCGCGAGGTGCGTGAGGTACTCGGCGTGGCGGTCGCGCTGCAGCACCTGCGAGGACACCGGCGCCGGCGCCAGCCCGAGGCGCGCGCACACGTAGGCCTCGATCTCGGGCGGGTTGTGCGCGAACGTGCCGACCTCGCCGGAGAGCTTCCCGACGGCGATCACCGCGCGGGCGCGCGCGAGGCGCTCGAGCCCGCGCCCGACCTCTGCGTACCACAGCGCGGCCTTGAGCCCGAACGTGATCGGCTCCGCCTGGATCCCGTGCGTGCGGCCGGCCATCACGGTGTACCGGTGGCTCACGGCCAGGCGCCCGAGCGCCCGGTGCAGGGCCTCGAGCTGGCGCGTCAGGAGATCGGCGGCGCGCACCATCAGGACCGACAGCGCGGTGTCGACGACGTCCGAGGACCCCAAGCCGAGATGCAGGTACCGCGCGTCGTCCCCGACCGTCTCCCCGACGACCCGGAGGAACGCGACCACGTCGTGCCGCGTCTCCTTCTCCTCGATCTCGTCGATGCGCGCGACGCTCGTCACCCTGGCGCGCTCGCGCAGCCGCCGAGCGGCGTCGCGGGGCACGACCCCGCGCTCCGCCTGCGCCTCGGCGGCGAGCAGCTCAATCTCGAGCCACGTGTTGAACTTGGCCTCCGGGCTCCACAGCTCCGCCATCTCGGGCGACGTGTAGCGGGGAATCACGGGAACCCCTCCTGGGTGAAGATGACGTCTTGGCGGCCCGGACCGACCCCGACCATCGCGATCGGGACGTCGACGATCTCCTCGATCCGCCGCAGGAACAGCCGCGCCTCGACCGGGAGATCCGTCAGGCGCCGCGCGCGCTGCGTGGGCACGCGCCAGCCGGCCAGCTCCTCGTACACCGGCTCGACCCGCGCCATCGCGGCGGTGTGCGGCACCGAGTGGATCGTGCGCCCGCCGAGC